>OHCS01000564.1_pt1 | contig 20155 bp, 22 predicted proteins | sample 1566741 | NCBI WGS metagenome assembly OHCS01 (sample SAMEA3879604, study PRJEB24766) | human gut metagenome | biome: human-associated habitat; feature: feces | place: USA | collected 1985/1987 | reverse complement strand
GTGCGGGACTGCCTGGACAAGATGCAGCGGCGCAGGCTCATGCATCTGGTGGACACGCAGAACTTATTAAAAGAAACAATCTCCCTGGCCAGCTTCACCGCCGGGTTCAAACTGGCCTGGGGACTGAGCAAGGAACTGGAGGCAGACGGTCTGTACTCCTTCGACGAGGAGGAGACAGACCGGGCCTGCCGACAAATGAGAGAGGAGGATTGAGAATATGGGAAAGCGCAGACCATCCGGGGACGGCATGGTGCGCAAGCGGGACGATGGCCGATGGGAAGGACGCATCGTGGTGGGCCACAAGCAAAACGGCGAACCCATCTTCCGGTATGTGCTGGGAAAGACGCAGAAAGAATTGCTGGCCAAGCTCCACCGGGACATGGAGCTCTACCAGGACGCACAACTCACCGAGGACAGCCGCATGACCCTGCGCCAGTGGCTGGACCGCTGGATGGAGGAGTACGGTGCTGTCACCCTGCGGCCCAACACCCTGCGCAGCTACGAGCAGTACATCCGGTGCTACATCGATCCCTATCTGGGCGGCAAGATCATCTCCCGCATCACCCGAATGGACATTCAAAAGCTGTACCGGAAGCTGAAAAAGGAAGGCCGGGTTCACGACCACCCGGAGTACGGACATGAGTTATCAGACACTATGGTGCTCCGCATCCACGCCATGCTCCACCGCTGTCTCAAGGATGCGGAGCACGACCACATCATTCCCTACAACCCCACCGACGGGGCCAAGCTACCCAAGAACAACTACAAGCCCAAACAGGTGCTGGACCGGGAACAGATCGATGCCTTCCTGGCGGCGGTGGACAAAAACGAAGTCTGGCGGGACTTCTTCTACACGGAGCTGACCACCGGCCTGCGCCGGGGTGAGATCTGCGGCCTTATGTGGCGGGACTTCGATGAAAACGCCGGGACGCTGAAAATTCTCCGCTCGGTGCATGTGCCAAAGCGGGGTGAGTTGGAGATCGGGGAAACCAAAACCAGTCAGGGCAGGCGCACCATCCGACTGCCGCCCAGCACCGTCCAGCGGCTGAAGGAGCGGAAGAAACACGCCATCAGCCAGTGGATCTTCCCGGAGCCCCTGGCTCCGGAGAAGCCGGTGCGTCCCAGCGCCGCCTACTATTGGATGAAGGTGATGCTGAAGGAAGCGGGACTGCCCCACATTCGCTTCCACGATCTGCGCCACACTTTCGCCACCCATGCTCTGGCCAGCGGTGTGGATGCCAAGACACTTTCCGGCATTCTGGGCCATACCAACGCCAGCTTTACCCTCGATACTTATACGCATGTGACGCCAGACATGCAGAGAGCTGCCAGCGATGTGGTAGGTGGCTTTCTGAAAAATCTATTGGGAGAGGAGTTGAATCCATGGCAAGGAAACGGAAAAGCGGAACCGGCACCATAAGACAAAGAAAGGACGGCCGCTGGGAAGGCCGTGCCGTTGTTGGCTACGATGACAAGGGCATGCCCAAAACGAAAAATGTACTGGCCAAGACCAAGCGGGAGTGCCAGGAAAAGCTGACGAAGCTGATGGAAGAAGTGGGTAGCTCCAGGTCCGAGAAGATCCGCCCCGATATGCCCTTCGGGGAGTGGATGGACTTCTGGTATCAGAACTATACCAAGCCCGGCCTTCGCCCCACCACCCAATCAAACTATGAGGGCAACATCTACCAGCACATCATCCCGCAGCTGGGCAAGATCCCGCTGTGCCAGCTGACCCAAAAGGATCTTCAGCAATTCTACGCTCATCTAAAAAAGGAGGGGCGGCTCGTCCGGACAGAACAATACGGAAAGGGTTTGTCCGACCGCATGGTGCGGATGTGCCACGCCAAATGCCGGGCGGCGCTGGAGCAGGCCGTGCGGGAAAATCTGATCCGTACCAACCCGGCGGTGGGCTGCAAGCTGCCACCCAAGCGGGGCCGGGAGATGCAAGTGCTGTCGCCCCAGGAACTCCAGCGCTTCCTCATGCAGGCTCAGGCGGAGGGATACTTCGAGCTGTTCCTGCTGGATCTGTCCACCGGCCTGCGCCGAGGTGAACTGCTGGCCCTGCAATGGTCCGACCTGGATCTGGATACCGGGACGCTGTCCGTGACCAAACAGGTCTACGAGGTGGATGGAAAGCTGCAGCTAAGCGTCCCCAAAACCAAAGCGTCCATCCGCAAGCTGGTGCTGCCGCCTGCTGTGGTGGAGGTGTTCCGGGCGTATCAAAAGACGGCAAGCTCCCGCTGGCTGTTCCCATCACCGAAGAACCCAGATCTGCCGCTGACACCGGGCTCGGTGCTCCGGCGGCTCCAGATTATTCTGGAGCGGGCCGGGTGCAAGAAGATTCGCTTCCACGATCTGCGCCACACCTTCGCCACCATGGCCCTGGAAAACGGCATGGACATCAAGACCCTCTCCTCCATGCTGGGCCATGTGTCGGCGGTGACCACGCTGGACATTTATACGCACATCACCGGCGACATGTTGAGTGAAGCTGCCGCCAAGATCGACCGAGGCCTGGGCAATGAGGTGGCGGAGGAATCCCCGGAGGCAGAGCAGAATCCGCTCACCGACTTCCAGCCGGTCAGGAGGCGCACCCGAAAACCCGGAACTGGCTGCATCTCTGAGCTCAACGACCACCTCTTTGAGGGGCGTTACTCGCCCACCTGGCCGGACGGCACCAAGCACTCCAAATGCGTCTACGCCCACACCCGGGAGGAGTGCGAGGAGATGCTGAAGGTACTCATTCAGAAAATGAATGCAGAGCGGAAAGCCATCCAGGACCGGATGCGTGGGATCACGCCGCCGGATAAACTTACACAGAAGCAGCGGCAGATTTGGGAGTACATGCGGCTTCACCCGGATGAGACCAATTACAGTGCCATCGCCAAGGGGGCAAGGTGACCCAGCATACGGTTTCCAGGCACTATGAGATGATTCAAAAGATGCTGGGCATTCAGGAAACCGCACCCCATCCGTTGCTCGATTGCCAGACAGTCCCGCTTGTGGTATGATGACCCTATCCAGTGAGGAGGTGCCGTCATGCCCCTTCATATTGTGCGAAATGATATAACCACCATGAAGGTGGACGCCATCGTCAACGCCGCCAAGGAGAGCCTGCTGGGCGGCGGAGGTGTGGACGGCGCCATCCACCGTGCCGCCGGACCGGAGCTGCTGGCAGAGTGCCGCACCTTGGGCGGCTGCAAAACGGGACAGGCCAAGATCACAAAGGGCTATCGCTTGCCGGCCAAGTTTGTCATCCACACCGTGGGCCCCGTCTGGCGGGGCGGCAGCCACGGGGAGCGGGAACTGCTGGTCTCGGCCTACCGATCCTCTCTGGAGCTGGCTCTGGCCTATCAGTGTGAAACCGTGGCGTTTCCGCTGATCTCCTCTGGGGTGTACGGCTACCCCAAGGATCAGGCCCTGAAGGTGGCCGTGGATACCATCGGGGATTTTCTGCTTGCCCACGACATGACGGTGTACCTGGTCATCTTCGACCGAACCGCCTATACCATCGGTTGGAAGCTGTTTGCGGACATTGCCGCCTACATCGACGACCGCTATGTGGATGCCCACACCGACAGCCGGGAGATCCAGCGCCGCCGGATGGCTATGGCCTCCATGCCCGTGGAGGAATCGGAGTGTATGCCTGCCCCCTGCGCCACGGTGCCCTTCGGTCTGGACGAGGCCCTCAGCAAACTGGACGAGAGCTTTTCCCAGATGCTGCTGCGGAAAATCGACGAGGCTGGCTTAACCGACGCTCAGTGCTACAAAAAGGCCAACATCGACCGCAAACTGTTCTCCAAGATCCGTTCGGATATTCACTATAAGCCCTCCAAGCCCACTGCCATGGCCTTTGCCATTGCTCTGGAACTGCCGCTGGAGGAAGCCCGGGAGATGCTGGAAAAGGCAGGCTTTGCCTTCTCTCACGCCAGCAAGTTTGATATCATTGTGGAGTATTTCATTGCCCACCGGAACTATAACATTTTTGAGATAAACGAGGCTCTCTTCGCCTTTGACCAAAGCTTGCTGGGAGGTTGACCACATGCAGGATAACTATGTCGGAGATATCGGCGACTATGGAAAGTACGGCCTTTTGCGGAATGTGACCGCCGCTGGGCTTCGCTTGGCGGTCAACTGGTACCGAGTGGTTCCAACTCGCCCGGGCAAACAGGAGGACGGGAAATACACTTCCTACCTGGATAAGCCGGAAGTTTACCGACAGTATGACCCAGAACTGTTTGACTGTTTGGCTGGTATGGTACATCAACAAAAACGCAATATCGAAGAAGTTGAGAACAGCGGATTGTTTGCCGCTTATTTTTTCTCGGATGCCTTGACCCTGGCAAACCGAGCAAAGTGGCATCAGGAAGCGCTGCGCAGTACAGCGGGGGCAGATGTTGTTTTCCTCGACCCTGACAATGGCTTGGAGAGTGCGAGGATGCATCAGCATAGATCAGCCAAAGAAAAGCACACTACCTGGCAGGAGATCAAGGACTACTATGACCGTGGGCAAAGCGTGATCCTATATCAGCACCGTCCCCAGATGACAAAAAAGGAAGTGTGTATCCAAGGTGTGCTTGACTTTCAGGACGCCTTTCTGCACGCTGATCATACCCTGCTGTTGGAATATCCTCGCTATACGAATCGCTATTATTTCATGTTTGCGCACCAAAACCATATACCTGCGTTGGAGTGCGTGCATCGTACGGTTGCGCAGACCTGGAAAGGATTGTGCAATGCGATTGATATTTGTCGCCCGTAAAGCGACCACGAAATACTCAGATCCCCCTATACTGTGCTTGTAAACCAAACACAGCATAGGGGGATTTTTTATGAAGCACAATTTGACAGAGCTGGTTTTCATCCTGGACCGCAGCGGCTCCATGCAGGGGCTTGAGGGTGACACCATCGGCGGCTTCAACGCCATGATCGAAAAGCAGAAGAAGGAGCCCGGCGAGGCCTTCGTCTCCACCGTCCTCTTTGACGATCAGACCGAGGTGCTCCACGACCGGATGAAGTTGGGCCAGGTTCGCCCCATTACCGAAAAAGAGTACTATGTCCGGGGCTGCACCGCCCTGCTGGACGCCATCGGCGGAGCCATCCACCACATCAGTAACATCCATAAGTACGCCCGGCCCGAGGATGTGCCGGAGCACACCCTTTTTGTTATCACCACCGACGGCATGGAGAATGCCAGCCGCCGCTACTCCGCCCGGCGGGTCAAGGAGATGATCCGGCGTCAGAAGGACCGCTACGGCTGGGAGGTTCTCTTCCTGGGGGCCAACATTGACGCCGTGGAGACGGCGGGCCATCTGGGCATCGCTCCCGACCGGGCGGTGAACTATCACTGCGACAGTGAGGGTACCCGCCTCAACTATGAGGTAGTTGGACAGGCCGTGGCCGCTGTCCGGTGCAATGCACCTTTGGATGAACACTGGAAAGATGCCATCGAGGAGAACTTTCGCAGGCGGCAGAGGCAGGACGAGCGCCGTTAAGCCGCCCAATCTGCCAGATAGGCCTCCAGACGCACACCTACATTTTCCTGCAGATTACGGTAGAAGAACTGATAGTCATACAGATGGTACACACCGTCAGCAAAGATGCTCAGTCCCGCAGGATACTCCTCCGGCGTCACATCTGTCACCTTCAGCGCACCCCGCTGGGCGTCGATGTAGGCCCCGGTGAGCTGGGGAAGTTCGGTGATGATCTTTCCGCTGTAATCTGTAAAACAGGCCCCCTGGTTCTCCTCTTTTCCCGCGGGGGTGCCGTCGGTTTTCCAGTTGAGGGGATTGATAGCCAGCGTGCGGGTGCCGGCAGGGATCATAAGAGAGTCGGTGACCGCTTCCGCCTCACTGTTAAAGGAGACGATGACGCCGGTATCGTCCTCCCAGGAGGCGAACCGGAGGTGGGGATATTCCGCCAGTTCCTCCTCGGTGATGCGCCAGCCGATAGCATAGCAGGCCACCAGAAGATCATTGACTTCCTCGTCAGCAAAACAATCTTTCAGCAGACGGATGCTCATATCGGCTCCCTGGGAAAAGCCGGCAAGGATAATGGGGCGGCCATCGTTGTAATGCTCCAGATAGTAAATAAATGCATCCTTCACATCCTCATAGGCCATCGACAGATAGGTCTCCTGTTCCTCCGCAGGGAGTTCATACACATTCAGCCCCACCTGCCGATAGTAAGGGGCAAAGAACCGGGCCTCCTCATCGTAGATTCCCTTTTCCATATTGGTTGCACCCAGAAAATCACTTTTGGCATCCTGGTCATCCAGCGGCATATTGTAGCTGTCTTCTCCGCCGCCATAGACGGTGGGACAGATGAAAAACACATCCACATCCGCACTCTTGTCCGTTTCCAGATACGCCCAGTTCTCAGTCTGCGCATACAGGGAAGTCTCAGCAGTTTGACCGCAGCCAGCCAAAGCAAGTGCCAGAACCAATGTGAAAAACAGGGCTACCGTATTCTTCTTCATCTCCGGGTCTCCTCGCAATTCTCCAAGATGTGATTGAATTTTATTCACACAAAATTTTCTGCCGCATCCCTTCACGCCGGGATACAATCAGACGGTCATTTCAGCTTGGCGCCGTCCTGGAAGGCGCTGCCCACCTTCTCGCCCAGTACCCGGTATGTGTGGTGAATGGGGTCAAAGGTAATGGGCCGTATCTTGTCCGGATCGATCTTGCCGTTCTCGTCCAGGACGGATTTGTCGGCGCTCACATTGACGATCTCGCCCACCAGGCGGCAGCTCTCAGGATCATAGCTCACCAGGCGGCACTCCACTGCCATGGGAAGCTCATCGATGAGAGGGGCGTCCACAAATTCCGATTTGGTGGTGTGCCAACCGGCCTTTGCCACCTTGTCCGCAACCTTGTTGCCGGACTCAATGCCCACATAGTCGCAGGCCACTACCTGCTCTGCCGTGGCTATGCTTACAGTGAATGCCTTGCGGGCCAGGATGTTGGCGGTGGTCTTATGACCTTCGCTGATACACATGCTCAGTTCCTTGTCCTCGCTGATGCCGCCCCAGGCCGCGTTCATGGCGTCAGGGGTGCCGTCTTCATTGTAGGTGGACAGGATAAAGACCGGCTGGGGATAGGTCCAGGGCTTGGCTCCAAAATTCTTGCGCATAGCAATCCCTCCTATTACAATAAATTTGGACAGGAAAGCCGGGCAGCCAGTCCTGCTTTCTCTCCATCTCGTGCCTAAGCTACAATAAGGGGAGCAACTGGCTGACCAATCCCTCCTTGGGCTTTTATGTCCGTTCGAAAGACTGTCAGCCATCCTCTTGTTGCAGCGTTCGATTTGAGCAGGTTGAGCCACCGGATACCGGAGAGTTCGTGTCACCCAATAGATTGAATCGGCAACGAGAAAAGATGGATTTCCGGTTGCAGATTCTTGGTATTGGAGGAATGTGAATGAACTGTGTTGGCATCGATGTTTCCAAGGGCAAGAGCACGATTGCAGTCATGCGGCCTTTTGGAGAAGTAGTGGTTTCACCCTTTGAAGTGTGCCACACCGCCAGTGAACTGAGTGAGCTGGCAAGGCTGCTCAAAAGCCTGGACGGTGAGACCCGTGTGGTGATGGAATCCACGGGCAATTACCATGCGCCGGTGGCCTGGCTGCTCCACGGCGCGGGGCTTTATGTTTCTGTAGTCAATGCAATGCTGGTGCACAACTACGGGAACAACAGTTTAAGACGGGGCAAGACCGACAAGAAGGATGCCGTGAAGCTGGCCAACTACGGTCTTGACCACTGGCTCACACTTCCGAGATATGTCCCGGAAGAAGATGCCCGGCTCATGCTGAAGACCTGCTACCGGCAGTACCAACAGTATTCCAAAGTACAGACCATGCTGAAAAACAACTTGATCTCCCTGCTGGACACCGCTTTTCCTGATGCAAACCGCCTGTTTACCAGTCCGCCCCGCGCCGATGGCAGCGAAAAGTGGGTGGACTTTGTAGCTGCTTTCTGGCATTGCGAATGTGTCTGTGGCCTGTCTAAGAAAGCCTTTACCACCAAGTACCAGAAGTGGTGCAGAAAGCACGGCTACAATTTCAGTGAAGATAAGGCGCTGGACATTTATATCTCCGCCTGTGGACGCTTCGGTGTCATGCCGAAAACAAAGACGGCAAAACTTTTGGTAGAACAGGCCATTTCCCAACTCCAGGCAACTTCCGCCGCATTAGCTGCTCTCAAACAGGAGATGCAGTCTCTGGCAGCTTCTCTGCCAGAATATCCTGTAGTGATGGGGATGTTTGGTGTTGGCCCCACACTCGGCCCCCAACTCATAGCTGAAATTGGAGATGTGCGCCGTTTTCATTCCAAGAAAGCGCTGGTGGCCTTTGCGGGTATTGACGCCCCGCCATACCAATCCGGCCAAATAGATGTCCGCAGCCGCAGCATTTCCAAGCGGGGATCTGCCTCCCTGCGCAGGACACTTTTTCTGGTGATGGGCGTCCTCCTGCAATGCGCTCCAATGGATGAGCCGGTCTACCAGTTCATGAACAAGAAACGCTCTGAGGGCAAGCCATACCGTGTCTACATGATGGCATCCGCAAATAAGTTCCTGCGCATCTACTACGCCTCTGTGAAAGCCTACTTGGATTCTCTGGAGCACAACTAATTTTCGTGTCATACCATCTGGTTGGCCGCCGTTTCGATTTTGAGATGCTCAGCGGCTTGATTTTGTGTTGTCTTTTTGCCGCTCCCCCAAATCTGAAATTTCTACTTGACTTTTGTTAGCAGGTCTATTACCTCGTGAAAACCGCTGCGGCGGAATCCAAGTGGCAGTACGATAAAATTCTTGCGTTGGCGGAGACTGGTTCATATCTTGTTTTGGTGATGGGGAAGAACCACGCCTTGGCCATGGAAAAATCTACACTGGAGGGCGGTAGTCTCCCAGAATTTTGCCGCTTCCTGGAGGAGCAGTCCGGACAAAAAATCCAGCATATCGGAGGATGACGCAAGATGAAAACCAGATATAAAATCGCCGCCCTGGGTGGCCTGGCGGCAGTGGCCGGTGCCGCCGCCTGTTGGAAGTGGAGGTTCCGGATGCCCCTCAAGGAGTTCACCCGATACGCCCTCTACATGGCGGTCATGGACGATGAAATCTGCCGGAACGAGCTGGAGGGCAATCAGATCGGGGACGAGGTCATCACATTCCCGCCCAAGGAGGAAACCCTCCAGTATCGGTACCATCTCTTTCTGCAAATGAACCGAACCAAAAGCCGCCGACAGATCCGGGAGAAAATTTCAGAAATGGAGCAGCGGCTCCAGGAGTCCCGGCAGTACATTGGCCAGCCGAAAGAGCAGCTGGAGGTGGAGATCATCGGGGAAAGCGATGTATGACAGTCGCTTATCAGGCGTATCAGTTTTTAACACGCTATAGACAAAGAATAGCGCCTTCCGGAATCTACGGGTTTCGGAAGGCGCTTCTTTGGCTTATTTTGCAATTTGATACTTGATGCAAAGATTCAACATATACTTGCTGATTGCCTGATATTTGCATCAACAATAATTAGCTCTGGGCATTTGATCCCGGCCTGCTTATTCTTTTCGTGTTCGGCAGTTATTGTTTGCAGTCGTCGAGGATTTCCTATATCAACAAATACATAAAACATGTTTTCAGTACACTCGGCCTTAGCATATTCTTGCACTTGTGCTTGATATCCGTGAAGATATTGAGGATTTGAAGATAATTTTATCTCACAAATCGATTTGTCTGTTCCTACACTGATTTTCATGTCTACTGGGCCTCTGCCAGAATCGGATTCAAAACTAATATCCAAATTATTAACTGCAATATATTCTTTCGCCCCAAGATGCATCAACCGCTGAACAATTTTTTCCCGTTTTCCCGTAGAGATTTCTTGAATCTCACTCCATCCTCTATTATTTTCCACCCAATCCTTAAATATCTCAACAACATGTCGAACTGCTTCTCGGCTACAAATTTGAGGAGATTCTGCGCCATGTTGAAGAAAAGCGAAGCCTATATCTTTAAGTCCTCTGAAAATTCGTTGCGCTACATAATCTAAATCTGATTCCCAATCACACTCCCCCACATGCGAATCTTGATAGCTTTGTAACACTCTTGCGCACTTCTCAGGATCCATAAAAATCATCTTTTTGAGATAGGCTTTTTTCTCGTGTGAAGTATATTTTTCCACTCAATGCCTATTATTTCGTTGATTTCTTGCCGGATTGCGTCGTTTTCGGACACAATGCGATCAATGTCATCCCAGCACTTAGCAATGGGAAGTTCATGCAATATCTCTTTAGGCAACAACAGCAATTCACAATTCTTATATGGGTTATATACGATACCATCAATGAATCTATCGGTTGGATAGTTTTCAGGTGTAATACCCAGGTCAGAATTGATTCTACGTGTATATGTGCGGATATCCTCCTTGATAATAGTTGCAATCATGTCACTTAACCGGTCTGGGCCAACATTTTCTTCAAACAATCCTACCAAGTGAAATAATTCAGGTTGAGTGGTTCCCGCTTTAATTATATCGAAGGCATCTGAAATTGTGGCTTTTCTCAGTCCATCGCCAAACGCCGCCCCATACCGCGTTTCGGAAAAACCTAAATTAATTCCGTTAACTTCTGAAAAAGCAAATTTTCGCAAAGCTTGCCTATAAAATCGATCGTGTAAGCTCTTTTCTTTTGCATGGCTTAGAAGAAGAGCAATTTCACGAAAATACAAATTTATCTTTTTATATGACTCTGCAAATTCCGGTGTTTTTGCATCTTTTAGCCGTATTACATTTATAAAATAATGACTATCCGAGTCCATCACTGCATCGAAAACACCCACTGCGTCAAAGTTTTTGTTAAAGTAATCCGAAATGAACTCAGCCATTACAAAAGTCCTCCCTCTTTTTTCAATTCATTGGAATGATTTTATAGTACCGGAAACTTTCTTTTTTTACAAGATAAACATAATATAACAATGTGTTGAAGCAGTTATCATTAATTAAGCAGAAGATGCTTTTGCGTTCTGACTCTTCTCCTGGATATTTATTTATAATAGCTTGAAAAGTTTTGATTCTGAGTTATTTGGGACTATGGTCAGTTTAAGTGCTTATTGGAACTGGATAATCCGGATGTCCCTCGGGGAGTTTACCCGACAGCCCTTCTATATGGCGGTTATGGACGATGAAATTTGCCGGAACGAGCTTGAGGGCAATTTTGGATCGGAGATAAGATCATCATATTTCCGTCCAAGTAGGAAACTCTCCAGGATCGCAAGCGGTGTGCCGCCGGATCATTTCTTGATATTCTGCTGGCTATTCTGCAAAAGGTGTGGTATTTGTTTGTGTCACAGGAGGAGATGACCATGAAAAAACAAATTGCCATAGCCGCAGCCATTACCGCCAGTCTCGCCCTGTGGGCCGCTGTGTCGCCCAAAACTGCGGGGGTCAAGGAAACACCCGCACCAAGCCCAATGCCCACCGTAGCGGCCTCACAAACGCCCCTTACGGAGCTAAACGAACCGGAGGTATCCCTGACAACAAAACTGGAGCAAGCTGAGAAAACCATAGCGGAGCTTGTCTTGGAGGAAACTGTGGAACAGCCGCCCGCTTCTGCACCAAAGCCCACAGCAGGGAATCAGGATGAGCCAGCGCCGGAGCCAACTGACACGCCCGAACCAGAGCTAACCACAGAGCCGGAGGTCACCGATAGCAGCTGGGAGAATATGGTCTATGTACCCGGCTTCGGCTGGATCGAGGGCCAAGGCCCCAACCAGGTAACATACGCCGCGGATATGTACGAGAACGGCAACAAAATCGGCATTATGGGATGATGCAAAAAATACGCCGCATAGACAAAGATAACCGCCCGCTGAATTCCGAAGATATTCAGCGGGCGGTTATCTCATCTGTGGAGTCATCCGAAATCATGCCGGCTGCCGCCACCGGAACCCAGTTCCTCAAAGGTACAGACGATCTCCTCGATTTGCTGAAAGCATTCGCTGTCTGCCAATGCGTCGTCCGCCAGGATGGCTTTGATTTTGCCCAGGGCCTCGTAGCACTCCAGCTCCACGATTTTTGTTACATCCGTGTTGACGAGTTCCGGGAAGGAGACCTGAACTTTTTCGTTTGCCAACACATGACAGAGGATTTCCTGATACAGCTCCATGCAACCACCGCCTTAGTACTTATAAGTTCTACAATCAACATTCTAATGAAAATCTGCGGTATCGTCAATAGTATCAATCAGTACTAAAGGCGGTGGGCGGTATGTTATTTCAACGACTGAGAGATTTGCGGGAGGATCGGGACCTGCGGCAGGAGGATGTGGCGGAAATTTTAGGAATCAGCCAGACGGTGTATTCCCGCTACGAGCGTGGATTTCAGACCATTCCTGTGATTCATCTTCTGAAATTGGCGGACTACTATAAGGTGTCCACCGATTATATTCTGGGGCGGACCAACAACAGCAAGCCGTATGATGTGAAATAGAGTATTTCAATCGGAAAGTTTGATAAAAAGAAGAAAAACCGCCTGAACAGGCGGTTTTTCTGACAAAGTTGGTCCGAGTGGGGAGACTCGAACTCCCGGCATCTTGCTCCCAAAGCAAGCGCGCTACCAACTGCGCTACACCCGGATATGGAATTTTCCAATTGTGGTCAAACATGTGGTCAAGGTCGTTTTTTGACCAATGGCTTTGGCGGAAATGGTTCCCGCTTCTAGTAGTGTCCCAGCGGGTTGCGGGGTTGCGCTTTATCCCTCATGGATGAAGCCCGCGCGCTCCCAAAGCTGGCGCGCTACCGGCTGCGCAACACCCCGTGGAAGTTTAATTATACTATGACCTTTGAAAATCCGCAACCGTTTCTTCGTTGAAGTTTTCCTCGGAATATGTTATCATGCTTGCGGAGCGTGATTTGACTTGAGAATGAGAAAAAAGCCCAACCTCGTGCCGCGCTGGGAGAGGTGCGCGGGGCTGCTTGAAAACACTCCCGAAACTCACCGCGGGCGCTGGCTGGAAGATTTTCCGGGGCATGACCGGCTCTGCCTGGAGCTGGGCTGCGGCAAGGGCCGATTCACCGCCGGTATGGCCGCCGAGGAGCCCGGCGCGCTGCTCTGCGCAGTCGAGAAAGTGCCTGACGCCATGGTCGTCGCCATGGAACGCGTGAGGGACGCGGGGCTCACGAACGTCCGCTTCCTCGACCGCGACGCCGTGCTGCTGCCGGAGTTTTTCGCCCCCGGCGAGGTCTCCCGCATCTACATAAATTTCCCCGACCCCTGGCCCAAAAAGAAGCAGTTCAAGCGCCGCCTCACGGCCCCGGGTTTCCAGAAGCTCTATTTCGACCTTCTGCCCCCCGGCGGCGAGGTCTGGCTCAAGACCGATAACGTGCCGCTATACGAGTGGAGCCTCGAACAGTTCCAGGCCTGCGGCTGGACGCTCAAAGAGGTCACGCGTGACCTCCACGAGCACGGCATTCAGGGCGTCATGACCGACTACGAGGCCAAGTTCCACGAGCAGGGCGTCAAAATAAACCGCCTCGTGGCGGTGCGCGGGGAGGTATGGACATGCGGCTGATATCCTGGAACGTCAACGGCCTGCGCGCCGTTATGAAAAAGGGCTTTGAGGACGTCTTCTGGGGCCTCGACGCCGACGTCTTCTGCCTGCAGGAGACGAAATTGCAGGCCGGCCAGATAGAGCTCGACCTGCCGGGTTATGAGCAGTTCTGGTGCTACGCCGAAAAGAAGGGCTACTCCGGCACAGCCGTATTCACGCGGGTGAAGCCCCTCGGCGTCTCCTACAACCTCGGCCACGAGGAGCACGACTCCGAGGGCCGGGTCATAACGCTCGAATACGAGGACTTCTACCTCGTCTGCGTCTACACTCCCAACTCCCAGGACGGGCTGAAGCGGCTCGACTACCGCATGAGCTGGGAGGACGCCTTCCGCGACTATCTCGTGGAGCTCGACAGGATAAAGCCCGTCGTCGTCTGCGGGGACATGAACGTCGCGCACGAGGAGATAGACCTCAAAAACCCCAAGACCAACCGCATGAACCCAGGCTTCACGGATGAGGAGCGCGGCAAGATGACCGAGCTGCTCGATGCCGGCTTCACGGACACTTTCCGCCACCTCTACCCCGAGCTGGAGGGGGCCTACACCTGGTGGAGCTTCCGCGCGGCGGCCAGGGAGCGGAACGTCGGCTGGCGCATAGACTACTTCCTCTGCTCCGACAGGCTGGCCGGGCGCATAGACAAGGCCTACATCTGCCCCGAGATAATGGGCTCCGACCACTGCCCAGTGGGGCTGGACCTCAAGTGAGCGCGGGCTTTTCCATAGGCCCGCTCCACTTTGCTGGCAGGGCCGTGCTGGCGCCCATGGCGGGCGTCACGGACTCGGCCTTCCGCGGGCTCTGTCTTGAGCAGGGCGCGGCGCTCGTTTACACCGAGATGGTCAGCGCCAAGGCTTTGTGCTATAATGACCGCAAGACCGCCGCGCTGCTGCACGTGCCGGAGCTCGGCAGGCCCGTCTCGGCCCAGATCTTCGGCCACGAACCGGAGGCCATGGCCGAGGGCGCCAGGCGCGCGCTCGACATCTCCGGGGCCGAGATAATAGACATCAACATGGGCTGCCCCGTCGGCAAAGTCGTCAAATCCGGCGACGGCTCCGCCCTCATGCGCACGCCGGAGCTCGCCGCGGAGATAGTATCCGCAGTGGCCCGGGCCGTGCCCGTACCGGTGACGGTGAAGATACGCAAGGGCTGGGACGGCGGGAGCGTCAACGCCCCAGCTTTCGCCCGCCTCTGCGAGGAGGCCGGGGCCGCCGCCATAGCCGTCCACGGCAGGACGCGGGTGCAGATGTACGCCGGAAAGGCCGACTGGGACGTCATAAGAGATGTGAAGCGGGCCGTTTCCGTGCCGGTCATCGCAAACGGCGACGTCTTTTCAGGCGCGGATGCGGCGCACATACTCAGCTACACAGGCGCGGACGCCTGCATGGTGGGCCGGGGCGCCTTCGGTGACCCCTGGCTCTTCGCCGAGATAAACGCCGTGCTGGAGGGCCGGGAACCGCCCGAGCGCCCGCCGCTCGCTGAACGGATGGCCACAGCCGTGCGCCAGGTCGAGACCGCGGCGCAGGAGAAGGGCGAGCGCCTCGCCTGCATCGAGGCCCGGGCGCGCCTGCCCTGGTACCTCAAGGGCGTGGCATATTCCTCCGCCTGGAAGCAGAAGCTCGTAAGGATATCAACACTGGATGAGCTGCGCTCCATAGCGCGCGACATAGCGCTGGGGCGTCCGCCCATAGACGAAAATATTTAGTGAGTGATTTCATGACCCGGGAAGAAGAGCTGGAGATCATCCTCAAGGTACGCTCCGGGGACACGGAGGCCTTTGAGGCTCTGGTGCTGGAACATCAGAATAAAGTATACAGTCTGGCTCTGAGGATGGTCGGCAACGAGGAGGACGCGCGCGACATGGCTCAGGAGGCCTTTATCCGCGCTTTCAACTCCCTGGGCAGTTTCCGGGGAGAGAGCAAGTTCTCCGTCTGGCTCTACAGGCTGACCAGCAACATATGCATCGACTTTCTGCGCGGGCGCGCCAAGCGCCGCACCGTCTCCCTCAGCTGGGAGGACGAGGACGGCGAGGAGGGCGAGCTGGAGATCCCGGACGAGCGCTTTTCGCCCGAGGCGAGACTTGAACGCACTGAGCTGCGTGAGTCCGTACACCGCGGGCTGGAGCAGCTCTCGCCCGAATACCGCGAGATCCTGCTGCTGCGCGAGATAAACGGTCTGAGCTACGACGAGATAGGCCGCGCCCTCGGCCTGGAGGAGGGCACGGTGAAATCCCGTATCTTCCGCGCGCGCAAAAAACTTTCCGAGTTTTTGATACGCGAGGGGAACATTCCTGGGTCCCTCGCGTCAAACGAGCGGAAGGGAGGCGCGAACGCATGAGCGAGTGTGACAAATACCAGGAAATGATAAGCCAGATGCTCGACGGCGAGCTGCCGGAGCCTCATAAGACCGAGCTCGTAAAGCACCTCGGCTGCTGCCCTGATTGCCGCCGCGTATACGATGCGTTCAGCGCTATTTCCCTTTCACTTGGGGAGACGGCCGCGCCCGAGGGCTTCGCCGGGGACGTCATGGCCGCCGTGCGCACCCAGGGCGTACACGGGTCGGGGCGGTCCAAAGCGCCCGGAAAGAGCCTGGCCCGCTACCTGGCCCTTGCCGCCTGCCTGGTCCTGGCCGTACTGGCAACAGTACGGCTGGCTTTGCCGTCCGGAGTCCGGACAGACGGCGCCGGCGCCGGCGTGCCACAGGCCGCGCAGTTCGGCGTGGCCGCAGCGCCGTATGAAGTTGACCCCCGCGACGCGGCTGGCGACGAGGCTCTTCCTCCCGCCGACAACAGCGCGGAAAACACCGAGAGCGAGAACCCGGCGGAGACCGGGGTCGCGGACGGCGCCGCCGTCCCGGAGCTCTTCTCCCAGTCTGGAGAGGGCGTTCTCTCCCTCGACGCCGGCAGCATCAGCTCAATAGATATCAGCGCAGAGGGCCTCAGCCGCACCATCACGGACGAGGACGACATTCTGGTCATCGCCTCCATGCTCAGCCCCGCGGGCGACGCGCAGCCCCAGGCACTCGGGGACGTCTATTGCAGCGTCGGCCTCAACTACGACGAGGGCTCGTCTACCCTGAACGTCTACATGGCCGAGGGCCTGCTACTCTGCGAGACGGGCGACGGCTTCACCTACTCCGCCGCGGGTTCCCCCGAGGAATTCATCGCGGCACTCGATTGAGTCGGGACTGCATATTTTCCCTCCCTATTCGCCTCTTTGGGCAAATTGGGAGGGTTTTTTTATTTATTCCGCAATATTTACATATTATTTTCCCTTGAAAGACTCGAAACGCTGTGCTATAATTCTACACTGAAATCTGATTACTCTCTTTCAAGAGGATAGAAAAGGAACTTGGTGGAAAAAGTGAAACAGCTCAAGGTATCCAACAACGTTATAAGGCGTCTGCCTCGTTATCTGCGCAAGCTGGACGAGCTCAAGACCGCCGGGGTGGACCGCATCTCCTCCGGCGAGCTCGGCAGGCAGATGTCGCTGACCTCCTCCCAGATAAGGCAGGACTTCAGCTGCTTCGGAGAATTCGGCCAGCAGGGTTACGGCTACAACGTCACCGGCCTGCGCGGGGAGATCGCCTCCATTCTCGGCATGAACCGCGACTTCTCCGTCATACTCGTCGGCGTCGGCAACATTGGCCGCGCACTCATCGAGAACTTCTGCTTCGAACAGTACGGCTTCCACATGCTCGCCGCCTACGACGTCAGGCCGGAGCTCATCGGCACGGATATATCCGGCATCCGCATACACGATATTTCCGAGCTGCCCCACATTTTCGACAACAACAAGGTAGATATGGCCGTCCTTTCCGTCCCCAAGCTCATGGCCAGCAAGGCCGCGCACGAGCTCGTGGAGCACGGCGTCCACGCCATCTGGAACTTCACCAACGTCGAGCTTGACGTGGCGGAGTCCGATGTCATAGTCGAGAACATCCACTTCTCCGACAGCCTGCTCGCCCTCGGCTACTACCTCTCCGAGCGCATGGATTCCGAGGCGGCGGCCGCGGCGAAAAATCAGAAATGATGAGGTGCCCCCGTGCGTAAACGTATACTAGCCCTTGCCTTCTGCCTGCTGCTGCTCTGCGGCGGCGTCACCGCCTCCGCGGCGGGCAGCGCCTCCGACCCCCTCGTCTCCCAGAGCTATGCCGACAGCTGGGCGGACAGCCTGGTGCGTGACGCAGCGGAGGGCATCGACAGCGCGCTGCGCTCCGCTTTCCAGGGCGCTTCCGGGCAGTCCGGCGGCCAGGCGCGAGTTTCCCTCTCCTCTGGTCAGAGGCTCAGCCTCCGCGAGGGCGCCTGCCTGACCCTCCTTTCCGGCGCGGCCACGGTCAAGATAAGCTCCGGCTCCTTCCTGAACGTCACCGTCGGCGGCGAGGCCTCGAACGGAAAGGTCAACCTAAACCAGCTGTACATCGTCTGCGAGGGCGGCAGCGCCACGGTCACGGCTTCGGCCTCGTCCTCCCTGCTCGTAGGCGGAAGCTACACCCGCTCCGCCGCGCTCAGCTTCAGCGACGTGGCCTCCGACAGCTGGTACGGCCGCTACGTCTACTCCGCTGTGGAGCTCGGCCTTATAGACGGCATCACAGAGACGACCTACGGCCCCGACGAGAGCTTCACCCTCGCCCAGGCCATCAAGATCGCCGCCTGCATGCACCAGCTCTACCACGACGGCGCAGTCACCCTCACGAACGGCAGCCCCTGGTACACCACCTATGTGGCCTACGCCGTCGAAAACGGCATCGCGCCCGCGAACTACGGCTCGCTCTCCCGCGGGGAGTACGACTCGCCCATCAGCCGGCGCGACTATGTCCGCCTCTTCTACAACGCCCTGCCCGTCTCCGAATACACGGAGATAAACTCCGTCGCGGACGGCGCCATACCCGACGTCGCCGTGGGCAGCATAGGCTCCGCCGAGGTCTACGCCTTCTACCGCGCAGGCATCCTGGACGGCGCGCTGGCGGACGGCTCCTTCCTTCCCGAGAGCGGCATAAAGCGCAGCGAGGTCGCCGCCATAATCGTCAGGATGTTCGACAGCGCCGAGCGCAAGAGCTTCAGCCTGGGTTAAAATCAGCATACAGACAAAAGCCGGCCTTGCGCCGGCTTTTTTTAAAGGGGTTTTACGTATGTCAGACACCATAGCCGCCATAGCTACAGGCGGCACAATTTCGGCTATAGGCATAGTCCGCGTCTCCGGGCCGGGAGCGCTGGCCGCGGCTGACGCTGTGTTCCGCCCCGCCGACGGCAGGCCCATGTCCGCGCACGCGGACCGGCTCCTCGTCTACGGCCGCCTGCTCGACGCGCGCGGGCGCGTCCTGGACCTCTGCCTGTGCACAGTAAGCCGCGCGCCGCACAGCTACACCGGCGAGGACACCGCAGAGCTCCAGTGTCACGGCTCCCCCGTCGTGCTGCGCGCCGCGCTGGAGGCTCTCTTCGCCGCCGGGGCCAGGCAGGCCGGGCCCGGCGAGTTCACAAAGCGCGCCTTCCTGAACGGCAGGCTCGACCTCACCGAGGCCGAGGCCGTCATCGACATCATCGAGGCCGGCACGGCCGAGGCCGCCGTCAACGCCGCAGGCCAGCTCGGCGGCGCGCTCAGCCGCAGGGCAGAGGCGGTGTATTCGGACGTGGTTGACATAATATCTCACTTTGATGCCGTGCTGGACTACCCGGACGAGGACATCGAGCCCTTTGAGCTGCGGGCCTATGCTGAGAGGCTTGACGCGGGCGCGGCGGAATTGCGGCGGCTGCTGGCGAGCTTTGAGCGAGGGCGGGTGCTGCGTGAGGGGCTGCCGGCGGCGATAATCGGGCGGCCGAACGCGGGGAAGAGCTCGCTGCTGAACGCGCTGTTGGGCTATGAGCGGGCGATAGTCACCGCCCAGCCCGGCACGACTCGGGACACCATTGAAGAGAAGGCGCTCTTGGGTGGGGTGCTGCTGCGCCTGACGGACACGGCGGGCCTGCGCGCCGCCTCGGACGAGGCCGAGCGCGAGGGCGTACGCCGGGCCTTTGCGGCTGCGGAGGGCGCGGAGCTGGTGCTGGCGGTCTTCGACGGCTCGGAGCCGCTTTCGGAGGCCGACGCCGAGACGCTGGCAGCGGCGCGCGGCGCGAAGCGGGCCATATGCGTCCTCAACAAGGCCGACCTGCCGCAGGCGCTGGACGCCGGGGAATTTTCCGGCTTTGGCGCCGTGGTGCGCCTGAGCGCCCGCACAGGCGAGGGCCTTGGTGAGCTTGCCGAGGTCATAGCGGCGCTCTTCCCCGCCCCCGAGGCCCCGGCTGGGGAGATACTCACAAACGCGCGTCAAGCCGAGGCGGTCCAGCGCGCGCTGGCCGCGCTCGACGCCGCGTGTGAGACGCTCGCGGCTGGCCTCACGCCTGACGCCGTGCTGACAGAAGCCGAAGAGGCTCTGGACGCGCTTGCCGAGCTCACCGGCCGCAGCGTGCGCGACGACGTAACGGAGCGCATATTCTCCCGCTTCTGCGTCGGAAAATGACCCCGCCCAGGAATAAAAGTTTTTTGCCCCGCTTTTTTACAAAAAAGCGGGCGGGGTCCAGGGGCG
>OHCS01000558.1_pt1 | contig 20285 bp, 15 predicted proteins | sample 1566741 | NCBI WGS metagenome assembly OHCS01 (sample SAMEA3879604, study PRJEB24766) | human gut metagenome | biome: human-associated habitat; feature: feces | place: USA | collected 1985/1987 | reverse complement strand
ATATTGGCAATGTAAATATTTTTGCCGCGTTCCAAATCAACCACAGCCAAATATTGATCGAGCAGTTTCCCGCCGCGGCCTACAAACGGTTCGCCCTGCAAATCCTCATTTTCTCCCGGGCCCTCGCCGATCAAAAGCACGCCTGCTCTCCTGCTGCCCACGCCGAAAACCAGCTTGGTCCGCGTTTCCCCCAGCGGGCAGTTGTGGCAACTGAAACATGCTGTTTCCAATGCCTCCCAGGTTTCATACATATGCATCTCAGCGCCTTTCCTCTGTTTTGAATGCATTCAGTATAGCACATCCGCTGGGATTTGTAGAGCGATATCTAAGATTTAACGTTGCTATTTCCCGGCGGTTGATGTAAAATAGGAAGAAAGAAATGTATTTTTTGGAGGAAATAAACGATGAAAAAAAGCGTATTGCTTGAAACTTCCGCGCGCCATGCCCACTTGAGCCGCAGGGTGCTCGACATCCTGTTTGGCGAAGGCTATGAGCTGACCCATAAAAAAGACCTTTCCCAGCCCGGCCAGTTTGCCACGAACGAGCGTATCCAGGTCATTGGCCCAAAGGGCAGTTTCCCCAGCGTATCGATTCTCGGCCCGGTCCGCCCGGAAACCCAGGTCGAGCTCTCTGCTACGGACGCCCGTTCTATCGGCTTGAAGCCGCCTGTGCGTGAATCGGGCGATCTGAAAGGCAGCGAAGGCTGCAAAATTGTCGGCCCAAAGGGTGAGGTAGAGCTTCAGGACGGCGTTATCATTGCAAAACGCCACATCCATGCCACACCGGCTGACGCTGAGCAATACGGCTTACAGGATAAGCAGATTGTATCCGTTAAGGTGGAATCCGATGGGCGTTCCCTAGTCTTTGGGGACGTTGTCGTGCGCGTCAGCGAAAAACAGCTCATCGGCGAAATCATCGAACTCAGAGGCGACCTCGCTTCCATTCAGGTCTATGAAGAAACCAGCGGACTAGGTCCCGGTGAAAACGTATATTCCACGGGTTCGCCCCTGTCCGTCGAACTCGCTCCCGGTCTTATCGAGAGTATTTTCGACGGGATTCAGCGTCCCCTTGCCAAGTTGCGCGAGGTGTCGGGCGACAGAATCGCACGCGGCGTCACCGTCAACGCTATCGACCACGAGAAAAAATGGGATTTCGTTCCCGTCGTCAAAAAAGGCGACAAGGTCGAGGCGGGCAACGTGCTCGGTACGGTGCAGGAAAACGTGCTCGTGTTGCATAAGATTATGGTGCCGTTCGGAATTTCTGGCACCGTCAAAGAAATAAAGAAGGGCAGTTTCAACATAGAACAGACCATCGCGGTCATCGCCACCGAAAGCGGCGACAAGGAAGTTTGTATGTTGCAGAAATGGCCCGTCCGTAAGGGCAGACCTTACGCCGAAAAACTCGCTCCCCGTGCTCCGCTTGTTACGGGACAAAGAGTCATCGACACGCTGTTCCCCATTGCAAAAGGCGGCGTGGCGGCGGTTCCCGGACCTTTCGGAAGCGGCAAAACCGTCGTTCAGCACCAGCTTGCAAAATGGGCGGACGCGGATATCATCGTGTACGTCGGCTGCGGCGAACGCGGCAACGAAATGACGGACGTTCTCAACGAGTTCCCCGAACTTGTCGACCCTCACAGCGGACAGCCGCTTATGAAACGTACCGTCCTTATCGCAAACACTTCGGACATGCCCGTTGCGGCGCGCGAAGCGTCCATTTATACGGGTATCACAATCGCCGAATATTTCCGCGACATGGGTTACTCCGTGGCAATCATGGCGGACTCCACGTCGCGTTGGGCGGAAGCGCTCCGCGAAATGAGCGGTCGACTTGAAGAAATGCCCGGTGAAGAAGGCTATCCCGCATATCTGTCTTCCCGTCTTGCCGAGTTCTACGAAAGAGCAGGACTTGTCAAGGTTCTGGGCGGCAACGGTCGCGAAGGCGCAATTACGGCAATAGGCGCGGTTTCGCCTCCCGGCGGCGACTTGTCCGAACCCGTTGCGCAAAGTACGTTGCGTATCGTCAAAGTCTTCTGGGGATTGTCCGCGTCGCTTGCGTACAAACGTCATTTCCCTGCGGTCGACTGGCTGACGAGTTATTCGCTGTACGCCGACAGACTGGGCGACTGGTACGCCGAAAACGTCGGCGACGACTGGGTTCCGCTCCGTTCCGCGGCGATGAGAATTTTGCAGGAAGAAGCATCTCTTGACGAAATCGTCCGACTTGTCGGTATGGACGCGCTGTCGCCGTATGACAGACTTACCATGGAAACGGCAAAGTCCATTCGCGAAGACTATCTGCACCAGAACGCTTTCCACGAAGTTGACACTTATGCGTCACTCGAAAAGCAAAGACGTATGCTCGGGCTCATCATCGAGGAAGACAAACTCGCAAGAGAGGCTCTCGAAAAGAACGTCGACATAGAGGACATTCTCGAACTGCCCGTAAAAGAGCAGATAGGCAGAGCGAAGTATATTCCCGAGGACGAGCTTGACAAGTTCGACGCGCTCGAAGTCGAACTCAAAAAAGAAATGCTTGCACTCTCCGACGAAGGAGGAATGTGACAATGTTGAAAGAATACCGTACAATACGAGAAATCGTCGGACCTCTGATGCTGGTTGAAGGCGTCGAGGGCGTAAAGTACGACGAACTCGTCGAAATCAGACAGGAAAACGGCGAAATCCGAAGCGGCAAGGTGCTGGAAATCAACCGTGACAAGGCGCTTGTCCAGTTGTTCGAACCGTCGCAGGGCATAAAGATGTCCACGTCCAAAGCGCGTTTCCTCGGCAGAAGCATAGAACTCGCCGTGTCCGAAGAAATGCTGGGCAGAGTTTTCGACGGTATGGGTCGTCCCCGCGACGGCGGCGCGCCCATCATCCCCGAAAAGAAAATGGACATCAACGGTCAGCCTATCAACCCCGTTGCGCGCGACTATCCCAACGAGTTCATTCAGACGGGCATAAGCGCGATTGACGGGCTGAATACGCTTGTCCGCGGACAGAAACTTCCCGTGTTCTCAATGTCGGGTCTTCCGCACGCCGAACTTGCGGCGCAGATTGCAAGACAGGCAAAAGTCATAGGCTCCGACAGCAAATTCGCGGTCGTATTCGCAGCAGTCGGCATAACGTTCGAAGAAGCGGACTTCTTTATTTCAGACTTCCGCAAAACGGGCGCAATAGAACGTGCGGTTATGTTTGTCAACCTTGCAAACGACCCCGCAGTCGAACGTATCGCAACCCCGCGTATGGCGCTTACCGCGGCAGAATATCTCGCATACGAAAAGGATATGCACGTTCTCGTCATAACCACGGACATAACCAACTACGCCGAAGCACTGCGCGAAGTTTCCGCCGCCCGTAAAGAAGTCCCCGGACGCCGCGGATATCCCGGATACCTTTACACCGACCTTGCGACAATGTACGAAAGAGCGGGACGTATCGTCGGCAAGAAAGGGTCGATTACGCAGATACCTATTCTTACAATGCCCGAAGACGACAAAACCCACCCGATACCCGACCTTACGGGTTACATTACGGAAGGGCAGATTATGTTGTCGCGAGAACTATACAAGAAAGGTCTGACGCCGCCTATCGACGTTCTGCCTTCGCTCAGCCGACTGAAAGACAAAGGTATCGGCGCAGGCAAGACCCGTGAAGACCACGCGGACACAATGAACCAGTTGTTCAGCGCGTACGCACAGGGCAAGGAGGCAAAGGAACTTAGTTCAATTCTCGGCGAAGCCGCCCTTACCGAAGTGGACAAGAAGTTTGCTCGGTTTGCAGAAGAATTCGAAAAGCAATACGTTTCGCAGGGTTTCCACACCAACCGCACGATTGAAGAAACCCTTGACCTCGGCTGGAACCTGCTGTCCCTGCTCCCGAGAAGCGAACTGAAACGTATCCGCGACGCATATCTCGACAAGTATCTCAAAAAGTCGGAGCAATGACCGACTTTACCAAAATAAAACGGTAAACTATGGCAAAACTCAACGTCAATCCAACGAGAATGGAGCTGAGACGGCTCAAAACCCGTCTTAAAACTGCCACCCGCGGACACAAACTCCTGAAAGACAAGTCCGACGAAATGATAAGGCAGTTTATGCTCTATATACGCGAAAACAAACGCCTGCGTGAAGAAGTGGAAGGCGAGCTTTCGCAAGCGTTGAAAGAGTTTATGCTGGCGCGTGCGGTGTCAAGCGACGCTGTCATCGAAGAAGCGGTCGCAATGCCCGGCGTCAAAGCCGAACTCAAAACGTCGGAGAAAAACGTGATGAGCGTAGGTGTTCCCGAATTCGAAATCGTCGAACACGAAAACGCAGACCTTTATCCGTATTCATTTGCGGGCGTAACTTCCGAACTGGACAATTCAATCGCCACGCTGTCCACGCTGCTCGGCAAACTTTTGAAACTTGCCGAAGTGGAGAAGACGTGCAATATGCTTGCGGACGAAATCGAGAAGAACAGACGCCGCGTCAACGCGTTGGAGTACGTAATGATTCCGCAACTCGAAGAGACGATAAAGTATATCACTATGAAACTCGACGAAAACGAGAGAAGCGCCACGATACGACTTATGAAAGTCAAGTCGATGATAGAGAACAGATAATCTGTTTTGCTGTCGTTTCTTTTCGTTGCATTACAGTGACAACGAGAGAGTGCAAACCGCAACGAACCGATTGTCGAAAAAGCAATTTCAAATCAGAACAACCGCCCGCAAACTTGCGGACGGTTATTATTTAATCGTAAATAATCATTCTGTCGGGAAGTCGGGGAAACCGCAACCGCAGTAGTGTTGACGGTAAAGTCCGTATTCTTTGCAAAGTTTAACAGAAGTGAGATATCCGTCTTTTTTCTTGAAATCGGAACATAGATATTCGACGCCGAATTTCTCTCCGCATTCTTCGCCTATTGCGTTTATCAGCTTTGCGTTTTTTCTGGGGCTTACAGTCAGAGTGGTTGCAAAATAATCGTACTCGTCCTTGTGTGCGGCAAGATATTCCGCCGTTTTGCCGAGTCGCAGTTTGAAACATTCCGTACATCTTGCGCCGCCCTCGGGCAAGGTTTCCATACCACGTATAATGTTCGTGTATTCGGTTTCGTTCTGTTTGGGGACAATGAGTTTTACTTGCGGGAAATGCGCCAAAAGCTGTTTTAATGTGTCAAGACGTTTGATAAACTCCGATTTCGGCAAAATATTCGGGTTGTAATAGTAAAGCGTGACATCGAAGAAGTCCGCGATTGCAGGAAGTACGCCAGCGGCGCACGGTCCGCAGCATACGTGCAACAAAAGGCGTTTGGCTGCGCTTTGGATTTCTTTTGCCTCGTCGACGGTTCTCATATTCCGATTTTAGCACTTATGCGTGCTTTTCACAACGGATTGACGCTTTTTCATTTTAGAGTATTTGCCGCGACGGGTTGAGCGCGCGCGCATTGTATGATATAATCGCTGTGAGGTGAGTTATGGGCAATTCCATTCTTAAAGCGGAAGGTATCCGCAAAATTTACGTTTCCGATACGGTGCAGACGGAAGTGCTGAAAGGCGTCGACGTCAGCGTGGGCGAAGGGGAGTTCGTCGCCGTTGTCGGTGAATCCGGCTCGGGCAAATCCACTTTGCTTTACATTCTTGCTGGCATTGACAAGCCGACGGACGGAAAAGTCGAACTTCTCGGCAAAAACCTCTCCGAAATTTCCGACGACGAAATGGCGGCGTTGCGTCGCCGTGACGTATCATTTGTCTATCAGTTCGACAATCTCGTTCCTCATCTCACGGCTTACGAAAACATAGTTTTGCCCCTTCTTCTCGACAAGAAAAAAGAAAAGGATTTTGCGGCGGAAGTCCGCGAAGTCTGCGAATTTCTGGGGATTGCCGAAAGATTGCGCAATCTTCCGTCCCAACTGTCGGGCGGTGAACAACAGCGTGTCGCGCTTGCCCGCGCTCTCGTGACTTCGCCGAAACTCATTTTTCTCGACGAACCTACTGGCAGTCTGGACAGGGAAAGAGGTACGCAGGTTATGGAACTGCTCAAAAAAATCAACACCGAAAAGGGTGTTGCGCTCCTTATGGTCACGCACTCTGCGGCGCACGCCGCTTACGCTTCGCGAACCGTCGAAATCGAAGACGGGCGCATAAAAGACTGATTTCCGAAACACGGGTATGGTATTCTCCCTTGCGCTGAAAAACATAAAAGCAAAACCGCTCCGTACGGTGGCGACGATTGCCGTCATCGCGCTTTCGGTTGCGATGTTTTTCTGTATGTTTGCGTTCGGGGACGCCGTGTACGATTATATTTACGCCGTTGAAACCGCGGACGCGGGAAACAGCGACCTCAAAATCGTGGGGAAGAGCAACGGCGACAGACTTGCTTTCGTCGACCCGCTTTACGACGTCGAAGGCATTGAAACGATAGTACCGACGTTGTCGCTGTATGCACTCGTCAAGAGAGAGGGAGCGGCGGACGAGTATGTGCGTTTGCGCGGCTTTGACGCCGACCGCACGGAAGCGTTGCAAAAGTTCAACGTCAAAGAGGGCAATGCAAGCGACCTTGCCGCAAATTCCAGCAACGTTGTCATTTCCGAAAAAGCCGCGGAACATTTCGGACTAAAAGTCGGCGACGCCATATCAATCGTCAGCCTTTATTCCGCTTTGCGCACCGTTTCTTTCCATATCGCCGCAATCGCGGAAAACGACGGATATTTCCTTTCCGACTCACCGTTCACAATAATCGGTACCGTCGACGACGGTATTGCGCGTCTGCTTGTGCCGGGCGGAAATCCTCTTTACAACGAAATTTACGTCAAAGTCGCAGACGGCGCGGATATCGAACAGGTCAAAAAAGATATTGCCACAATCGACGACTACAAAGACCTCAAAGTCGATTACAGCTCCGATACGGGATACGTTCAGACGCAAGCCGACGGCATTGCCGCACCGATAACAATTTCGGGCATTGCGGTGGCGTTGCTGTGCGTAGTGAGCGTTGTACTCATATTCGTGCTCGGGATTGCGGACAAGCGCGCGTATGCCGCAAAACTTGCCGTAATCGGTGCGACGCGCAGGCAGCTGTTAGGAATTTTCCTTGTCGAAAGCGCGGTGTTGGCTTTTGCGGGCGCCGTTCTCGGCGCAATCCTTGCAAGCGGCGTTTTCGTGTTGCTTTTGCAAGTCGTTTTGTCGTCGGTCATTTCCTTCTCTGTCAACGGACTTTTGCTGTTCGGAGCAACCGTGCTCGGATTTGCCGTGGCGTTTGTCGCCGCGCTTTATCCTCTCTACAAAGTATTTTCTTCCACCGCTCGAGAAAATCTGCTTGCGGTTTCGAAGAAGAGCAGTGCGGGACTTGTCGTTGCGGCGATTGCAACCGCACTTACGGTTGCGTGTTTTGTTGCAGCGGAATTTGCACCTGCCGCGTCGGGTGCACTGTCCGTCGTTGCCTTGATTGCGCTTGTTGCGACGGTTGCGGCGTGGATACCGTATGTTGTGCGCGGGGCTGCAAAGCTTATGACAAAATCCTCGTCCCCGCAAGTCAAAGTCGCAGGTTACGCCGTGTGCCGCGAAAAACGCGCCACGCGTACGTCGCAGACTCTTGTCGTCGGCGTGCTCGTCGTAATGTTGCTGTTTATGGCGTGGTCGCTCACGACTTCCATTTTCTCCGATTTCACCGCCGAATTCGAAAATATGATACTTGTGACCAACGTTCCCTCGTCTGTTGAGACCGAAGATTTCAAAAAGGTGGACGGAGTGGAGTCCGCAACGCTTATGGTTTGGCGGCAGGCGGAAATTCAAGGTGAGGGCATGGATTTGCATACCGTCAATATGCTTGGGTCGGCGGACGCTCTCGACCTTATAGATTTTGAGTGCATTACGCCGCGCGACACGGTTGAAAAACGGCTTGCCGAGGGCGGTTATGTCATTCTCGACTACTCGGTGTCCGACCTCTACGGGGTGAAAGAAGGCGACGAAGTGAGCCTTATCGTGGACGGCGAACAGAAAACGTACATCGTAGGCGGAATAGTGCAGCACGCGTTCTTCGGCGGAAGGTACGTCATTATCTCGCGCGATACGTTGGAACAGGATTTCGGAGTTGCCGCAGACACGGTCGTTCTCTCCGTATCGGGCAACGTGAGCGAAGTCGCCGAAAACGTGCGCTCGGCGTTTGCGGACAACAACTACTACGCCGTGCCCGCGATTGAAGCATACAAGTGGGATACGCAATCGCTCGACAACATTTTCGACCTTATCGGCACGCTTGCTTTTGTGCTTGCGTTGCTTGTTTACATTGTAGCGTTGTCGGGTGTCGTCGTCGGACGGTCGCATTCCGAACGCACACGCGGAACTCTGCTTTGTGCGGGTATGTCGCGCAATATGTTGCTCGGCAGTGAAATCTGGGAACACGCGATTGTCGCTCTTTGCGTATTTGCCGTTGCGCTTCCCGCGTCCGCGCTCGCAACTCTCGCGCTTATCGGCGCAATCAAACTTTTCGGGCTGTATTACGCATTCACCTATCAGGCGTGGGTGGTCGTCGTTGCGGGACTTGTCATGTCATTGCTTTACGTCGCAATTCCGCTTATGTACGGGTTCAAGCGTAAATACGGTATGAGGAGGTCGTAATGGCAGGTTACGGATTTGACCGCTCGGGATATAAAGAAAACCGCGGAAATCGCACGGGGCGTTCCGTACGGTTTTGCGTGGTTGCGTTGTTTGTCGCTCTGGTGGTCCTGTGTGCGGCGGTGCTTACTGCCTGCAACGACAACAGAGATACGACCGACTACCGTCGCAGAGCCACGGACGGTGTGACGTCCAACCTCGTCGCCGCGATAAACGAGAACTGGTCTTACGCAATGAAAGACGAGGATATCCTGAAAATGGACAATCCCGGCACTTACGTCGTCGCTTGTATCTGGGCGGAAAGAGCGGGTAGCTTTTTGTATTCTTCCGATATTCAGACCGCAAAGATTCAGTCGCTTGCCGATTTTCTCGCAACCGACGAAGGGAAAAACGTGGTGCGCGAAACCGCGGACAATCTCGACGGTATAATAACTATGATGAACACGGTCGGATTTACTTCGGGCGACGTTCAGGAAACCGTGTTTGACGGGGCGATTTTCGTTGTGAGTCAAGCGCAGAACATTTACGAAACCGCAAAAGACAAACTCGATTATTTGCTTGCACGCGCTACGGGAGCGGCAAGAACAAACATAGAAAAAGCCTTGCAGAACACGGAAAACGTACTTGCGGTTTACCGTGAAAATCCCGATTTCGTGTCGGATACCGTTGCCGCACTGAAAGAGGCGGAAACGGGTATAAAGGCGCTTGCCGATTTCAGTTACCGTACGGCGTGGATTTTCGGCGGCGGTGAAAACGGCGACAATCTGGGCGGATTGCTCGGCGCATTCCAGTCGGGTGCGTTGGCAAACATTTCCGACAGAGAGCTTTTCGTGTATCTTGACGGTGTGGTGGGCGATATGCGCGACCTGCGCGCCGCGCTTACCGACCAAGAGATTTCCGCATTGTCGAGCGCGTTGCAGGCAGTCGAAAATATGTTGTCCACGGCGGTGCTGCCCACCGAACTTTTCGAAAACGTGACGGCAAGTTCGGGAACCACCAGAATGGACAATCTCCTCAAACAGATTTCAAATATGCAGTTTGCGGTCGACTGGTTGCAGGACGGAACGGATTTCCTTCTCGCTGCCTGCGACTTGATTTACGAGAAAGACTCCGACGGGCAGTATACTTATCGGTTTGTCAACAGAGTGAAACAGGCAGTCGCTGACAAAGAAGACAAGTACACGAGTGTGAACGGGTATATTCTTTTTACGGAAATGCTCGTGAAAGCAATGGAGAGCACCCCGTGTGCCGATTTGCAGAACGCCGTCGGCAGATACGAAGCGGAAACCGACCTCGGCAAACTTGCGGTTATGTTCGGTGTAGAGGGTGCATTGCAATTTACAGAACAGGTGCAATCAGATGATGAACAAGTTGAATCGAATAAAAATATAGAATTTTATTCGTTGTACCTTAATTTGCAATCATTCAAAGCCATATATAGGACTTATAAGGCAACTGGCATAAGCATGGAAAAAGTTATCTCTGCGGCGAACTTAATTCTTCAAAAGATAGGAGAGGTAACACAGATAACATTCGTGGATGATGCGAAATATGAGAATATTGTTAGCACGGTTTATAATTATTTAACAGCAGAAGCGGAAGCACGAAAGCATGCAGTTGTAGATAGTTTGAAGCATAGATTGGAAAAAGCATACGAAGAGTTAAATAATCTCAAAGAAATTGCATCTTTTGAAATTATAGGTGATCAAACATCAGAGGAAACAATCAGCGAAATTAAGAATAAGTCGCAAGACTTTTTCCAGAAACTTGATAATTTCTGGGCTATTGTAAGCGGCCAAAAGTGACGACATCTTTTCGTCACAGTTGACAAATGCGGCGGAGCGGTATATCATAATCACACAACGGCAATCCCAAACGATGACGTAGTTCGGAGTGTAAGACGGCGGCAATAGAAAGAAGTTTACCCGAAAGGGATTTTTCGCCATCGTCTTTACGGTGGCGTTTTTGTTTGTCGTGGGCATGCAGACCGCGACAGCGGGAAAGAATTAAATAAACGACGGAAAAAGAGGCAGTTATGAAAAGGATAGGTGTAGTCGGAATAGTTCTCAAAGGCGACAGAGCGGTTGCCGTGGAAATGCAGAAAGTGTTGTCGGATTTTGCAGACATAATCGTGGGACGAATGGGAGTGCCGCGAGAAGAAGCAAACGCAATCGCGCTTATCGTCGAGGGTTCGCAGGAAAGAGTTTCGGCACTTACGGGCAGACTCGGCAAGTTTCCGGAGCTTTCCGTCAAATCCGCAATGACGTCTTTCGAAATTGAATAATACGCAAATAAATATGTTTAAGTGCCTGAAACGACACATAAAGAGGTGAATATGAAAACAAACATCAAAAAAATCGCGGCACTCGCGCTTGTTGCCTTGCTGGTTGTAGTGCTTTCCGTAGGTCTTGTGGCGTGCAATGACAATAAAGGAAACGGCGAAACCAAAAGCGTAGAAGTTGTATATTACGCCGACGGTGCGGCAGTGCAGGCGGCACTTGCCGCAGGCGTTATAGATTACGGCGTGGTCGGCGAACCCGCGGCAACCGCGGGCGCAAGCAAAGGCTTTACCGTCGTTATGGACATTCAGGCGGAGTTCAACAAAGCGACGGGCGGCACGAGCGGTTTCCCCATGTCTTCGACTTTCGTCAAAAACAGTCTTGCGGCGAACAAGGATTTTGTTGACGCATATCTTGCCGCGCTCAACGACAATCTTGCATATATTCAGGAGAACGCCGCAAACATGACGGCCTTGCTCAAAGCCGCGGGCAGCAATTCGGCATATCCCGCACCCAGCATTCCCAAGTGCAACGTCGGAGTATACTCGGGCGATGACGTAAAGACCGCGGTTGCAGATATGATGAAAACCCTGCACGGTACGCAGTCTGTCCCCGACAGCGTGTATTATGACGAAACTGCCGCAACCGCACAGGGTGAGGGCAGCGGAACTATTAAGATATACGTCCCCGACGGAGCGCCTTTGCTTGCCGTGGCAAATCTTGCGACAAAGAACGTGGCGACTGTAAACGGTTATTCCGTTGAAGTAATTGTTGCCGCGGCAAACGAAATAAGCACTGCAATGGCAAGCGGCAAAGCGGATATAGCGATTCTGCCCGCCAACGCAGGCGTAAACCTCATCGCAAACAAAGGTGCGGGCTACAAATTCCTTTGCTCCAACACGCAGGGAATACTCTACATGCTTGCGAAAACCGAAAATGCGAACGGCACGATTGTGCCTGCCGACCTTGCGGGCAAGAAAGTCGGTTGTATAGGTTCGGGAGCCGTTCCGCAGTACGCCGTCGAAAAGGTGTTGACTGCGGCAGGACTGAAACTCGCATAATAACCATAACCAACAAAATAAGGGTAAAACAACAAACGACAATAAATCGGTATGCTGAAAACGGCAAGTGTAAAAACTCCGCGTAAAGCGGCAATAGGCAGATTGCTCGGCAACGTCCTTTATCCCGTGTGCGCTTTTGCGTTCGTAATCGCGGTGTGGGCGATTGTTGCGGCTGTCAAAAATCTGCCAATACTGTTCCCGTCCGTGGGAGAGATATTCCGCGCGCTCGGCGACATTCTGTCCGACGGCGAAAGCTGGCGGGCGGCGGGTATGACGCTTGGCAGAATAACGGGCAGTTTTCTGTTGTCGTTGCTTTTTGCCGCGGTACTTGCCACGGCGGGCGCTTTTGTAAAACCCGTTCACAAGTTCGTGCGCCCGCTTGTGACCGTTTTGCAAGCCGCGCCTACAATGGCGGTAATTCTGCTTGCTGTTGTGTGGCTCGACAACTCCGAAGTGCCGTTGCTTGTCGGATTTTTAATCTGTTTTCCTCTGCTGTACAACACGTGCCACACCGCGCTCGAAAGCGTGGACGGCGAACTGTTGGAAATGGCAGACGTCTATCATATGCGACCGGTTGACAAGCTGACGGGCATATACCTTCCCGCCGTTTTCCCCGTTGTGACGGAAGGCGCGAAAAGTGCGGTTTCGCTTACGGTAAAAGTCGTCATTGCGGCGGAGGTTCTTGCACAGACTCGCGTGAGTATCGGACTGCTTATGCAACAGGACAGCGTTATGTTCGAGATTGCCGACCTGCTTGCGTGGACGGTGTTCGCGATAGTATTGAGTTTCCTGTTGGAAGGCATTATAGTCGGCGTTCAGAAGCTCAGGGAGGTGCTGAGATGAGCGGACTTCGGATTGACAATCTCAAAGTTGCCTACGGTGAAAACCGCGTTTTCGACGGGTTCGGCATATCCTTCGAACAGAACACCGTAAACGTAATTCTGGGCGGTTCGGGCGTCGGTAAAACGACACTGCTCAACGTGATTGCGGGGCTTGTGCCGTATAGCGGGAGCGTGTCGGGTGCGGACGACAACATTTCTTATATTTTTCAAAAAGACAGGTTAATCCCTGCAATAAGCGTGTATAAAAACCTTGATTTGGTGTTGCGCAACAAAATAAAGGACAAGAGCGAGCGCAAAGAAAAGATAGAAAACATGCTTGCCGAACTGGAAATTCTGTCGGAGCGCGACAAACTTCCGACCGCCATCAGCGGCGGACAGGCGCAACGCGTTTCTATGGCGCGGGCATTTCTTTATCCGTCCGATATTCTGCTTATGGACGAACCGTTCAAGGCGTTGGATATCGGGTTGAAAAGCAGGTTGTTTTCCGCCTTTGACAAGTTGCTTGCGAAGTCGCCCAAAACCGTGGTGTTCGTCACACACGACGTAGAGGAGTGCCTTTTTGCCGCGGACAGATATTTTGTTCTCGGCGGGTCTCCCGCGGACGTTGTGCTTTCGGGGGAGATTGCCGTCGGCAGAAAACAAAGAAAAGCCGATATGCCCGAACTTGTGACGGCGCGTGCGCGTCTTTTCGGCGTTCTCGGCGCGTACGGTTCGGACGGCGGCGCGGAAAACTGATTGCCGCGGTTTTTGTTTTGTGTGTGATTGGCGGGGTTCGGCGTGTGTTTTGAGTTGCGCATTCGGGCTCTGCCTTTTGCGTACTTTCTATGTTTAGTGGGCGCATTCGCTTGACAGTCCGCTTGCGTATGGATATAATAAAGAAACTTTATGTCATATGCGCGTAGCTCCTTTGGCGCGTGTGGGCGTAAAAATCAGTAAAAAACAGGAGTAAACTATGAAAGAAGGCATCCATCCGGATTACCACACCGTCACCGTGCAATGCGCGTGCGGAAATACGTTCCTTACGGGCACGACCAAGAAGACCGACGTCCTCAAAGTCGAAATCTGCTCCAAGTGCCATCCGTATTTCACCGGCAAGCAGAAACTCGTTGACACCGGCGGTCGTGTCGACAAGTTCAAGAAGAGATACAATCTCGACTGACAACGATGAAAGATGCAGACTGCACCGCAGTCTGCATTTTCGTATGCGCGCGCGAGGGCGCACCGCGTAAACACGCGATGGCGCGGAGCGCGATTCGGCAAAAAACCAAGTTACAGCATTTATTTTTATGCCCGACGTAAAAGAGGACGGAATTTCCGAAAAGAAATCGAAAAAAACGCGTAAAGCCGAAGTCGGCAAGGTTGTCCGTCGCACTTCTATCGGCGGTCAGGCGGTGCTCGAAGGCGTTATGATGAAGAGCGCGACTTCGGTTGCAACCGCGGTGCGTACGGAAACGGGTGAAATCACCGTCGAGTCCAAACGCCTCAAAGACCCCAAGAAGAAGAGCGTGTTTTTCCGTCTGCCTTTTGTACGCGGGGTTGTCAATCTCTGTTCGCAACTTTATATGGGCATCGGCATTCTGATGCGCTCGGCGGAAGTTTACGGCGATTTTGCCGAACCCACGAAATTCGATAAATGGGTTGCCGAAAAGTTCAAGGTCAACCCGATGCACATTCTCACCGTGTTTTCTCTGGTGCTCGGTCTGTTGCTTGCGGTGGGGCTTTTCGTTTTCCTGCCCAACTTCCTTACGGGGCTCATTTTCGAGATACCCGGAGTAGTGCAGCATCCCGCATATTACAGCCTTTGCGAAGCAGCGATTATGCTTGCCATTTTCGTCGGTTACATTTTGTCTATCACGCTTATGAAGGACATTCGCCGTGTGTTTATGTACCACGGGGCGGAGCATAAGGTCATAAGCTGTTACGAACACGGGCTCGACCTCACCGTCGAGAACGCGCGCAAAATGCGCACCGAACACAGCCGTTGCGGAACGACGTTCATGTTCTTTGTCGTGGCGGTCAGCATAATCGTTTTCGCGCTAGTCAACTGGATGCTTGACGAAATAGGCTGGACTTCGGACAGCAGCGTCGTGAACGCGTTTATCAAGCTCGGCGTCAAACTGCTGTTCCTGCCCGTCGTTGCGGGAATTTCCTACGAATTGCTCAAACTTCTTGCAAAGTCGGACAACATAATATTCAGAATTCTGCGCGCGCCCGGTATGCTGTTGCAGAAACTCACGACCAGACAGCCTACCGACGATATGCTGGAAGTCAGTCTTACGGCGTTCAAAACCGTGCTCGCAATGGACGAGAACCCCGATTTGCCCGAAAGCAAATTCGACGTCAAAGTTCCGATGAAGTTCGTGCGTACAAAGATTGCGGAAATCGCAAAAGGTGCGGACGAGAGCGATATAGACTGGATTATCGTCGAGGTCACGGGCAAAAAACGCAGTGAACTCGCGCTTGCGGGGTCGCTTACCAAAGAGCAGTTCGAAGCGGCAAAATCCGTCGCGCAGAAACTCGCGGACGGAAAGCCGTTGCAATACGCGCTCGGAACGACGGAGTTCTACGGCATAAAACTGTCCGTCAATCCGTCCGTGCTTATCCCGCGTCCCGAAACCGAAGAACTTGCCGAAAAACTATTCGGTAAAGAGAATCCGATCGGAAAAGAATTGATGATCTATAATAAGAAAAGACCGGTCTGTGCAGTCGTCCAATCATGGGGAACACATACCAATATCCCCTTCGATATAATAGAAGCCAATCATCAATATGCATATTGGGGCGCTCTCAACTGGTCTACTTATATCAAAGTCAGGGAAGGGACAGACATCAAGGCTTTCAGTAAAAAACTATATGAACATACGATTGAACAGGATCATATGCTACTGGAACATTTTGTGTTGACCCCGATCACCCGGCTGCGTTACGATCACCCGATAGAGGAAGCGACCGTTAAATTCAATCATATCCTGCTGTTTGCATTATCGGGCGGCCTGGTTATCCTCTGTTCGCTGTTCAACTATCTGACATTGTTCGTCAGCCGGATACGAATGCGCGGAAAAGAGATTGCCTTACGTAAAGTGTGCGGCTCCTCAGACCAGCATCTGATGGGTTTATTCTCCATAGAGTATCTACTGACCTTACTGGCCGCCATTTTCATCGGTATGTTGCTGATCGAACTGGTATTACCGACTTTCCGGGAATTATCCGAAATCCATACGGCCACCAACGGAATCTACCTGGAAGCTATTTTCTACTCGCTTTTTGTGGCAGTACTGTCATTCTTTATCTCTTTATTCCCGATCCAATATTTCCGCCGCCAGTCGTTGAACGCTGCAATCAAGGGGACGGAGAAAGGGAACGGAAAGAATTATTTCCAGAAATTCTTCCTGGTATTCCAGTTTATCATCAGTATCGGATTTATCTTCTGTACGGTCGTAATGATTAAACAGATACATTTCCTTTCACATTCCGACCGTGTCGTGGAACGGGCCGGAAGGGCATCTTTCGTATTCAGTACCAAATCGTCCGAAGCCAGTCTGCGGGAGGAACTGAAACAAATACCTATGATTACAACTATTCTCCCGGGCAATCATAATGCATTCATACCTTTCACAGGAAAACAATATATGACAACGAAGGAATGGGATGAAAAACCGGCATCAGCAAATGAAATACGCCTGGAACTTATCCCCAGTGGCGAACAAATATGCAATTACTATAACCTGAAACTTCTGAGTGGTAAAATGCTAAAGGACGACGATCAAAAGGACAAAGTGATGATCAACGAAGCAGCAGTCCGGGAGTTCGGATGGCGGGACCCGATCGGTAAATATTTCCAAAAGTTCGATTCAACCCGTTTACAGGTTATCGGTGTTATACGCGACTTCTGTAAAGAATCGCCTACCATACCGGTGAAACCGATTATGTTCACCGTTCAGGAATACTATTATTCGATCAGTTCCAGCGGAATGTTGCTTTTCAAATTCCATGAAGGACAATGGCCGGAATGTAAACGACGGATCGACGCGTTGATCAAAGAAAAGCACCCGGAATTTACCTTCTACAGATTAGACAGCGCCGAAGAAGAATATGACAAATTCCTCCAATCGGAAAATGCCCTGATCAAGTTGCTCGACTTCGTTACGGTAGTCTGCATCCTCATCTCTGTGTTCGGTATTTTCTCCCTGGTAACCCTCAACTGCGAACAACGCCGTAGGGAAATAGCCGTCCGCAAAGTAAACGGAGCTACTGCCCGAATGATTATACGCATGTTCTTTAAGGAGTATATGTTGCTGCTTTGCCTGGCAGCATGTATCGCCTTGCCAGTCGGTTACCTCATCATGAAGCCCTGGCTGGAGAATTATGTGATACAAACAGAGATAAGCGCCTGGATTTATCCGGTTCTTTTGATCTGTCTCATATTTATTATTACCTTGTGCATAAGTTGGCGCATATGGAAAGCCGCAGACAGGAATCCGGCAGAAGTGATTAAATCCGAATAAATTCAACGATTATATTATGAGCATGTTACAACATTATATCAAACTCGCATTCCGTAATCTGATAAAGTACAAATCGCAATCCGTTATCAGCATCATCGGCCTGGCTATCGGTTTTACCTGTTTTGCCCTGTCTACCTTGTGGATACGATACGAACAGACTTACGACACTTTTCATAAAGGGGCCGACCGGATTTATCTGGTACGCGTTGAATCATATATGTCCAGCAGCGGCATATCGGAAATTACGCCTTATCCGTTAGCCGGTTTCCTGAAAGCGACATTTCCGGAAGTGGAAGATGCCTGCAATATGCAAGCCTGGGGGATGGCATTCAAATATAAAGGAAAAGAATATACTTCATTTAAGATCGGAGTCGATTCTGCGACAGTAAACATGTTCGATTTTCAGCTAATCAGCGGTAGTCGGGATTTTATGCTTCAGAATAATAATAAACTGGCTATCACCGACCGGTTTGCCAAACAATTGTTCGGCGCAGAAGATCCTATCGGAAAAGAAATCGATATCTATGGAGATAAGGTCATCTGTGCAGTCGTTAAGCCCTGGGATACGCATAGTAATCTGCCGTTCGATTTTCTTGAATCAAACAGTTTCGGAAAAGAATGGAATGCCTCTGCCTGGCAAACATTTATCAGACTGCGGGAAGGTGCCGATATTCAGGCATTCAGAAAAAAACTCGATGAATATAAGACGAAACCCGGCCAAACATTTTCTGTCGATAAGATCGTACTGACACCTATTACCTCCATGCGCTATGACCGTCCCAATCGGGTTGTAACAGTCAAATACGAACATATCCTCCTGTTTGCCTCGGCAGGCGGATTGGTCATATTATGTGCCTTATTCAATTATCTGACTCTATTTATTACACGGATCCGGATGCGTAGCCGCGAAATTGCCTTACGGAAAGTTTGCGGATCGTCTGATAAAAACCAGATGGTTTTATTTGGAGTCGAATATTCGATCACCTTATTGCTTGCTTTATTCACCGGTTTAATCCTGATAGAATTAGCATTGCCGACATTCAGGGAGTTATCAGAAATAAAACTGGATAATATGGATATCTACCTGGCTGCCATTAAATATACCGCAATCGTAGCCTCCCTTTCTTTCTTATTATCCTTATACCCAATCTATTATTTCAGGCAAAAGACACTGAATGCCATGCTAAAAGGTTCAACCGGAAGCAAAAGCAAAAATATATTCCAGAAAGTCAGCATGATAGCACAATTCGTGATCAGTATCTGTTTTATCTTCTGCGCGGTAATCCTGATGAAACAAATCCACCATCTGAACCAGGCCGACTTTGGATTCGAACGGACAAACCGGGCCTGCATTAATACATATCCGTCCATCGACGGATTAAGAGAAGAAATGGCGAAAGTCCCATTTATAACCGAAATATTTCCCGATAGCATATCAGCCATCTTCCCTCGCTATGCCCGTTCTTATAGTACAATAGACAGATGGGATGGACGCCAGGATTCCACTGCTTCCGTCAGCTTGGAGATGTTCGACTGTAACCAGGCATACTTCAAATTTTATGAATTCCAACTTCTTGAAGGAGAGATCCCTGCCGATGGGAACAGCGATCATATATTAATCAACCAGGCCGGAATCAAAGAGTTGAATATGGATCACCCGATCGGGAAAACAATCGGAGGCGACAATCCCTGGATAATCTCCGGTGTCATTAAAGACTTCTATATTGCACCTCCGACAGTACCATGCAAGCCTGGCTTTATGGTATTCAAGAAAAAAGCCGAATTTAACGACAGTTCCATCCTGTTCAAATATCAGGAAGGGACCTGGACTAACTGCAAACAACGGCTGGACGCATTAGTGAGAAAACTAAATCCGGACGTCAGAAGTTGCCGGATCAACAATATGGAAGAAGAATACGGTAAATTCCTGAAATCGGAAAACGCTTTGCTGATGATGCTGGATTTCGTGACGCTGGTCTGTGTATTGATCTCCCTATTCGGAGTCTTCTCACTCGTCACTCTCGACTGTGAGAAACGCCGCAAAGAGATTGCCATCCGGAAAGTGAACGGCGCAGTAACACCTCATATCATGCAGTCTTTCCTGTTGAAATACATGCTTTTATTATTGGTCGCCTCTGCCATTGCCTTCCCGACCGGTTACCTCATCATGAAACCGTGGGTGGAAAGTTATGTACTTCAAACCCGGATAGACTTCTGGATTTATCCGGTAATATGGCTGGTATTAGCAGCACTCATCACTTTATGTACAGGTTGGAGAATATGGAGAGCAGCCAATCAGAATCCGGCGGAAGTTATTAAATCGGAATAAAATAGGTATGTTAAAACATTATCTCAAAATAGCAATACGCAATTTGCTGAAATACCGGTCACAATCGTTTATCAGTATCCTCGGTCTGGCAATCGGGTTTACCTGTTTTGCCTTAGGGACTCTATGGATTCATTATGAAATGACTTATGACTCATTTCACAAAGATGCCGACCGGATTTATCTGGTGCGGCAAAAAAGTATTCTTGACGAATCCGGAATGAGCAATACTCCAAGACCTTTAGCTGCATATTTAAAACAAACATGCCCTGAAATAGAGATTGCCTGCGCTACGACTTCATGGACAAACGACATTGCATTAAACGGTACACCTTATGAAACAAGGATACTAAAAGCAGATTCTACTGTTATGCATTTCTTCGATATAAAGATCATATCAGGCAATACTAATTTTCTCATTCCTTATAATAAAGAACTGGCTATCACAGAAGCATTAGCTAAGAAACTTTTTGGTAATGAAAATCCTATAGGGAAAGAAATAGAGTTCGGTGCTGATAAAGAAAAAAGGAAGATTTGTGCTATTGTAAAGGGTTGGTCAGAACACAGTAATATTCCATTCGGACTCGTTTGTAGTGATAGCGATAAAAAGCAATGGACCTACTTCTCACATGAGACATACATCAAATTATATCCCAAAATCGACTTTAATAAGTTTT
>OHCS01000554.1_pt1 | contig 20373 bp, 17 predicted proteins | sample 1566741 | NCBI WGS metagenome assembly OHCS01 (sample SAMEA3879604, study PRJEB24766) | human gut metagenome | biome: human-associated habitat; feature: feces | place: USA | collected 1985/1987 | reverse complement strand
TCAGTTCTTCCGGCTGTACCGATTCTCCATAGGCCGGATTCGCCATTTCATGTGTTACAGGATTGGTATAATCTATGTATTCTTTTCCTTCTTCATTTTTTACCGGATCCGCCTCACAGATAAAGAAAAAATACTGTTCATTTTCAATCTGTTTATCCAGAACTTTTTTCCCATACTCTACCTGCTGTGCCAGGAATCCGTTAGGATCGTCCCCCGCTGTGGAAATGCCTATCATCAGTTTATTTCTGTACGCTTTCATAGCTTCCTTAAACAGCGTGTACTGTTTTGGCTTTTTAAACGCATGGATTTCATCTGCAATGGCAATATTGCAGTTAAAAGAATCCTGTACATCCGGATTTGCTGCCATGGCATTCAGTTCGATCAGGCCGTAGCCGTAGGGGACAGCTGTAGTGTTGATGAACTTCGGGTCCATCTTGCGATTGTTTATGGCACGGTTGCGATAAACCGGTTCGCACCATTCGTCAGCATTGCGGTCGTACATGTATAGCTTTTCCCTTTTCTCGCGGTTGGCGACTATATCGCTCATTTTAACTGTTACCTGTCGCGGAAGTCTGCTTATCCAGGCATACCGGTCATTCATTCCCCGGAAGAGCAGGAGAGGAGCTTCCAGATTTGTAGTGGGTGCATGGAGGGGAACCATGACCGGCTCGAGATGCAGGTCCGGGTGCATCACGAAGATGGTGTCTAATGCGACGTCTGTTAGCCAGATCTTGTCTGTGCAACTGTGTAATTGCGGTAAGATTCCGTAGGCGTTATTGGTATGTCCGTCATCCCATACTATTTTGCGGTCGCTGGCTATGCAACGGGGAATTTCTATTGATAACGTATCTATTTTTCCATCTTCTTTCGAGAGAAGAAAATAGGGGGCATACGGATCTTTGTTTCCTTCTTTAAACAGGCTGCATAACAGATAATCCCTATTCAGGTCGATGATATTCAAATCCATAATGCTTTGACGGCTCAGCGTACGGAGATATTTCCCGGAGAAGTCATATACTTTCAGGGTGGTGAAGTCGGCAATGAATACCTCTTTCCGTTGCCAGTCGACAATATTGAAAATGACTGCGGTGTATTCTTCTGGCCCTTGTCCTTGGCAGCATATACGGCCTTGCAGCGTTTGGCCTTGTTTGTCGAACAGCAGGATTTCACCGACTTTGCCGCCTCTTACCACTATGCCGTCGTTTGAGACAACGGAAAAGTCGGAGTTGACGAGCACGCTGTCGGTGGTTGCCAGTGGGATATACTCTATGTTGGCGATGTCTTGCAACCAGACTTCTTTGGGTGGATAGTCCTTTGCGACGTCGACTGTGACCAGTTGTATGTTTTTATCGTTCGTTTGCTTACAGGAGCAAACGAACGATAATGCCAGGGCAAGAATGAGGTATTTCATATACTAGTATGTTTTATCAGAACTCTGTTTAATGTGCCTCCAGCCAGTTCTTCCCTTCACCGCAGTCGGCGATCAGGGGGACTTGGAGCTGGATGGCGTTTTCCATTTCTTCGAGGACGATCTGACGTACTTTTTCCTGCTCGTCTTGGCAGACGTTGAAGTTGAGTTCGTCGTGTACCTGAAGGATCATTTTGCTTTTCAGACCTTCTTCTTCGAAACGGTTGTAGATGCGTACCATCGCTACCTTGATGATGTCGGCGGCGCTACCCTGGATAGGGGCGTTGATCGCATTTCGTTCGGCATAACCGCGTACGATGGCGTTGTGCGAATTGATGTCCGGCAGGTAACGTTTGCGTTTGAATATCGTTTCGACATAGCCTTTTTCTTTTGCGATGCGGATACTCTCGTCCATGTAATCGCGGATACCCGGATAGCTTTTGAAATAACCTTCTATAAGCTCTTTGGATTCTGCCCGGGGAATGTTCAGCCGTTCGGCAAGTCCGAATATGGAGATGCCGTAGATGATCCCGAAATTGGCCGTTTTTGCCTTGCGGCGCATGTCACCGGTCACTTCCTCTACCGGGATGCCATATATCTTGGCGGCGGTTGCGGAGTGGATATCGGCGCCGCTGCGGAAGGCTTCGATCATGTGCTCGTCCTGGCTCAGGTGGGCCATGATGCGGAGTTCGATCTGCGAGTAGTCCGCCGAGAAGAAGGTGCAATCTTCGTTGTCGGGAATGAATGCTTTGCGGATTTCGCGTCCCAATTCGTCGCGGATAGGGATATTCTGAAGATTCGGATTAGTCGAACTCAGGCGGCCGGTAGCCGTGACGGTCTGGTTGAACGAGGTATGGACCTTGCCTGTTTCCGGATTAATCAGTTCGGGAAGGGCATCTATATAGGTACTCAACAGTTTTTTCAGTCCGCGATATTCCAGTAGCTTGCCTACCACCGGGTGTTTGGAACGCATTTTTTCCAGAATATCTTCGCTCGTACTGTAACTGCCTGTTTTTGTCTTTTTGGCTTTCTCTTCGATCTTGAGATGTTCGAAAAGGACTTCGCCCACCTGTTTGCTGGAATTGATATTGAATTTGACACCTGCCAGTTCGTAAATCTCTTTTTCCAGGTTGTTGAGTGCGGCGGTCAGCTCTTCCGATGACTGCTTCAACGCAACCGTGTCGAGCTTGACGCCTGTCACCTCCATTTCTACCAATACATATATTAAAGGCATTTCGATGTCGAAGAAGAGAGACTCGATACCGGCTTTCTTCAATTCGGGGGCAAAGAAGTTTTTGAGCTTGAGGGTGACGTCGGCATCTTCGGCGGCGTACTCGGCGATCTGGGCGAGAGGGACGTCGCGCATGCAAAGCTGGTTTTTCCCTTTCGGACCGATCAGCTGCGAGATGGGGACGGGTTTATATTTGAGATACGTTTCCGCCAGGTAGTCCATCCCGTGACGAAGTTCCGGGTTCAGCAGGTAGTGGGCGATCATCGTGTCGAATAACGGACCGGCCACGCGGACTCCATACTTGCGGAGGACGATCATATCGAATTTGATGTTTTGTCCGATCTTTTGTGATTTGCGATTTTGGAGGGCAGGGGAGAAGTGGGCGACAACTTTCGTAGCTTCTTCCTTGTCGGCCGGAACCGGGACGTACCAGGCTTCGTTTTCCTTCACCGCGAACGACATTCCGACCAATCCGGCAGTAAGCGGGTCAATGCCATCTGTTTCCGTGTCAAAAGCGAAAAAATCCTGATCTGCTAAAAAACGGCCTAATTTAGCCATTTCTTCTTCAGTATCAACGGTTTTATATACATGAAGGGTCGTTTTTAAGCTCGCGAGAGTCGAATATTTTGGAACACTCGGCTCCTCGGTCGCAAATAAGTCAAAGAGATTGCCTTGAACAGGGCCTTTCGCTGCTACCTTCTGCGGGGCGGGGGCGGACTTTTTCTCTTCGCCTGTCATTTTGTTAATAAATGTTCTGAATTCTAATTCCGTGTAAATCTCGGTCAGACGGGTTTCGTTCGGTTTTTCACGGACGCATTTCGCGGCATCGAACTGGATGGGGACGTCCGTCTTGATCGTTGCCAGGAATTTGGAGAAACGGATTTGTTCGGCATTCTCCGTCACTCTCTTCTGGAGGGCGCCTTTCAGCTTGTCGGTATTCTCCAACAGATTTTCGATCGAGCCATATTCCTCGAGAAGTTTCTGCGCCGTCTTCTCTCCGACACCCGGGCAGCCGGGAATGTTATCGGAACTGTCACCCATCAGACCCAGCAGGTCGATCACCTGGTCGACCGAAGTCAGCGAGTATTTATTCAGGACTTCTTTGACGCCCATCACCTCGTAGTCGCCTCCGAACTTGGGGCGGTACATAAATATATGTTCGGATACCAGCTGGCCGTAGTCTTTGTCGGGTGTCATCATATAAACTTCGAATCCCTCTTTCTCGGCCTGCTTCGATACGGTGCCGATCACATCGTCTGCTTCAAAGCGGGGGACTTCCAGTATAGGGATATTGTATGCTTCTATAATATCCTTTATAATAGGAACGGATTGCCGGATCACTTCTGGGGTTTCTTCCCGCTGTGCCTTGTATAACTCGTAGGCTTCGTGACGGAAGGTCGGGCCTTTCGGGTCGAAAGCCACGGCGATATGCGTCGGGTTCTCGCGTTTCAGAACGTCTTCCAGACTGTTGATAAAACCGAAAATGGCAGAAGTGTTCATGCCTTTCGAGTTGATACGCGGATTTTTAAGAAATGCGTAGTACGACCGATAGATCAGTGCATACGCGTCTATGAGGAATAGCTTCATCTCTTTTAACACGTTTTAGGGTGACAATAGACGGTAAATGTACGAAAAAACTCGCTTACTCAATACTTTTTGTTACTTTTGCGAATCTTTGGATAGATTATGAATGATAGAAAGAAAATAGAACAACCGGTTGCGGAAGAGTTTAAACGCTTTAACGATGAGTTTGCGGATTCACTTCGTAGTGAGACGCATAGGTTGCAATCAGCTATCGACCAGCTCTTGCATGCCAGTGGCAAACATGTCCGCCCGTTACTGGTACTTCTCACAGCAAAAGCTTGTGGAAAAGTAACCGACCATACGATCAATTCGGCCGTTTTCCTTGAATTGTTGCATACGGCTACCCTGATACATGATGATGTTATCGACGAGACGAAACAGCGTAGGGGAGTCCCTTCGCTGAATGCTATTTTCGATAACCGCATTTCGGTGTTGGTAGGTGATTATGTCCTTTCCACCGCATTGATTCGTTCTATTCAAACAGGCAATTTGCAAATCATAAATATCGTATCCAACCTCGGACGTGACCTATCGGAGGGTGAGATCAAGCAGCTCGAAACGGCCGAAGAGAGTATCCTCGACGAGGCTTGCTATATGCAGGTGATTAAGAAAAAGACGGCTACGCTGCTTTCTTCCTGCACGGAGATCGGTGCTATTTCGGCGGATGCTCCGCAGGAACTGGTGCTTAAATGCCGTAAGTTCGGAGAGTATCTGGGGTATTGTTTCCAGATCAAGGATGATATTTTCGACTACTTCAAAGAAATGAATATCGGCAAACCGACCGGTAACGATATACGTGAGGGAAAGGTGACGCTGCCTTTGCTGCATGCACTTGAAAGTGGCAGGAGAGAAGAGGTGGAGTCTTTCTTGAAAGTGATTAATGAAAAGGATTTCTCATCCGGGAATATTGATGCTTTGATCGAGTTTGCCAAGGCGAACGGCGGTATTGAATATGCAGAAATGCGTATGAAAGAGTATCACGACAAAGCAGTGGAGGTGCTTATGCAGCTTCCGGAATCGGATGCCCGCGAAGGTTTGCTGGCGTTGGCCGATTATATTATGGAACGGCAGAAGTAATAGCTTCCAAGTTTGTTGGTTGTATCTGATATCTTAGAAAGGGGACGCGGATTACGCAGACGGGCGCAGATGAACACAGACTTTTTGTTTTTGAACAATAATTATCTGCGTTTCTTTGCGCCCGTCTGCGTAATCCGCGTCCCTTTTTTCTAAGATCGCTTTTCCGGAGATGAATTTATATCCCCAGGCGGTGCTCAATATCTTCAACCAGGCTGCTGGCACCGATACGGAACAGTTCCTTGTTCAGCCAGTCGTTGCCCAGTACTTCTTTGACGATTGTATAGTATTTGACACCATCTTCGGCAGTGCGTACACCTCCCGATACTTTTATACCGATCTGCTTTCCTGTGATGGAATGGTACTTTTTGATCACTTTACACATCGTATAGACGGCTTCCGGGGTTGCGCCGGGGTAACCTTTGCCTGTGGATGTTTTAATGAAATCTGCGCCTGAATACAGGGCTAAGATAGCAGCTTTCCGGATATTCTCCGGAGTGACCAGGGCACCGGTTTCGAGAATCACTTTCAGTTTGCTTTCGCGGCAGCTTTCTTTGATCTCCTGTATCTCTTCGGTCAATTCTTCATAGTTATCTTCCATGAAATAACCGAGGTTCATCACTACGTCTATCTCGTCGGCTCCCGTCATGACTGCCATGGCTGTTTCTGCAATCTTCACTTCGATGAATGTCTGTGAGGAGGGGAACCCGGCAGCTACCGAGGCGATCTTTACTTCCTGTGCCGTCAATGCCTGCTTGACTGTTTCCACGAATAGGGGATAGGTGCAGATGGCAGCGACATTCGGAACGTCGGGGCGGGTACCTTCGAAATCATTTACCCGGTCTACCAGTTTCCAGATACTTTCTTTTGTGTCGATGCTGGTCAGCGAAGTCAGGTCGATGCATCCGTGGATTTGTTTCAGGACTTCGGGAGTGAAGTTCTCTTTTTCGTGTTTCTCCAGAATGGATGCGACGTGCTTTCCTACTATTTCTTCCGTTCCGGCCGGGTCGAATTTGGCGAACGCTTCATGGTATTTGTCCATGTGTTCGTGTTCATGATCGTGATGATGTTCATGATCATGGTCGTGACCGCAGCTGCAATTGTGTTCGTGTGCCATAAATTATAATTTATTGTTGTTTATATGTCGTTCTTTGTCCCGGCTGGTTTTCTTCTGCATATTCTTTTCGAATGCTGCGGTCAGGTCCACGCCGGTCTGGTTTGCCAGGCAGATCAATACCCATAGCACATCGGCCATTTCATCGCCCAGATCGCGGTTTTTATCGCTTTCTTTGAACGATTGTTCGCCGTAGGTGCGTGCCATGATCCGCGCCAGTTCGCCAACTTCTTCGGTCAGGATCGTCATATTGGTAAGCTCGTTGAAGTAGCGTACGCCATACGTTTTGATCCACTGGTCCACTTTCTCCTGGGCTTGTTGCAAGGTAATATCAGCCATCTTATTCTTTATTTTGCGAGTCGATCAGGATAGTGACCGGCCCGTCATTCAGTAACTCTATTTTCATATCTGCGCCAAACTCTCCGGTGGCGACATTCTTGCCGATTTGCAGTCCCATTTCGGCACAGAATGATTCATACATCGGGATGGCAAAGTCCGGTTTGGAGGCATGGATGTAGGAGGGGCGGTTTCCCTTCTTTGTAGAGGCATGTAAAGTGAATTGGCTAACCACCATTACCTCGCCGCCCGTATCGATTACAGAGCGGTTCATAACCCCGTTTTCATCGTCGAAAATGCGCAGGTTGGCAATCTTCTTGCACAACCATTCAATGTCCTCCTGTGTGTCGCGGTCCTCGATACCGACCAATACCAGCATCCCGTTTCCTATATTGGATTTGAGTTGTCCGTCGATTGTAACGGAGCAATGCTGTACACGCTGTATAACTGTTCTCATTTGTATGTTTACTTTAAACCATTTATTAATGCTTTTGTTTTAGCTTCCCCGATCAATTCCTTCAATTCATCGAAGCTGGCTTCCCGTATTCTCTTTACGCTCTTATAATGACGCAAAAGTAATACTTTAGTCTTTTCTCCGATTCCATTGATGCTGTCCAGTTCGGAGCGGGTCTGGCTTTTGCTGCGCTTGTCCTTGTGGAAAGTGATGGCAAAGCGGTGCACTTCGTCCTGTATCTGTGTAAAGAAACGGAACATCTGGCTTTGTATCGGCATACCGACCGTAACGGGAGGGAAGCCGAAAAGAAGTTCGGAGGTCCGGTGCTTTCCGTCTTTCGCCAGTCCGGCTATCGGTATGTCGAGATGGAGTTCGTCTTGTATGACTTCCCGGACAACTTCCATTTGCCCCTTTCCACCGTCGGTAAGGATCAGGTCGGGCAGGGGAGAACCTTCGTTTACGACTCGCTGGTAACGGCGGCGTACCACCTCTTTCATGGATGCGTAATCATCGGGGCCGACCACCGTCTTGATAATGTATTTGCGGTAGTCTTTCTTTGATGGTTTCGCCATTTTGAAGACAACGCAGGCTGCCACGGCATCGCTTCCCTGTATGTTTGAGTTGTCGAAACATTCGATATGTATCGGTAATTTGGGCAGGTGCAAAGCGTCCTGTACTTCTTTCAGAATACGTGTGCTTCGTTGTTCCGGGTTGAGTTTTTCCGCTTGCTTCAGTCGGTCTACCTTAAATTGCTTTACATTCATTTCAGACAGTTCCAGCAATTTCTTTTTATCGCCACGCTGTGGAACCGTAAAGGTCACATTACCTAATTCCATTTCCATTTCGAAAGGAACGATGATTTCGCGTGCCGTACTTTTAAAACGATCGCGCATTTCTACGATACCCAGGCTGAGCAGTTCTTCTTTGGTTTCGTCCAGCCGTTTTTTGTATTCAAAAGTATAAGCCTGTACGATCGCCCCGTTTCCAATATGCATGAAATTGATATAAGCCGACTTCTCATTCTCTGCAAAAGAGAATACATCTATATTATGAAGCATAGGCGTAACTACTGTCGATTTTGCGCGGTAGTTTTCTATTACTTCGTATTTCTCCTTTATTTTTTGAGCTTCTTCAAACTTCAGTTCTCCGGCCAAAACCTGCATCTCTTCATAGAGGTGTTTACTGATCTGGGAAATATTTCCGCGAAGGATTTCCTTTATTTCGGAAATGTTTTGCTGGTATTCTTCTATAGATTGCAAACCTACGCAAGGCCCTTTGCAACGTTTGATATGGTATTCCAGGCAGACCTCGTATTTCCCCGCTGCGATAGATTCCGGTGTCAATGGATATTTGCAGGTACGTAACGGGTAAAGTTCCTTCAGCATCTGAAGCATGACTTTGGCAGTGTATACGGACGGGTAGGGACCGTAATATTGTGAGCCATCCTTTACTATATTCCGGGTCTGAAATATGCGGGGAAAATATTCGTTCTTTACGGTAATCGAAGGATATGTTTTGTCATCCTTCAGCATGACGTTGTACCGGGGACGATACTGTTTGATCAGATTATTCTCGAGCAGCAAGGCATCCTCTTCTGTGTTGACAACAATGTATTTGATGTCGCGGATTTGCTTCACCAGTACACGTGTCTTATTGCTGTCGTGTTCCTTATTAAAATAGGAGGATACACGGCGCTTCAGGTTCTTTGCCTTGCCTACATAAATGATTGTTCCCTTGTCGTCGAAGTACTGGTAGCAACCAGGCTTGTCCGGCAAGATAGAAAGTATCATTTTTATATGTTTCTCCGTTTCTGGACTCATCTTGTTTAACTGTTTCTGTCCTATACCCAGTGTTTTAGCTTCTTTTACCTAAAGTAAATGTTTCACGTGGAACAATTCGCGTTTTATCTTCCGAGGAGTACCAGCAGAATATTTATATCGCTGGGGGAGATGCCTGGAATACGGCTTGCCTGCGCAATCGTATCCGGGTCGATCTTCGTGAGCTTTTGCCTTGCTTCGGTCGATAAAGATTGGATCGAATTGTAGTCGAATTTACCTTTGATGTGGATATTCTCCAGGCGGTTTATTTTCTCTGCGATGATCTGTTCGCGCCGGATATAACCGCTATACTTGATCAGGATTTCTGCTGCTTCGATAATCTCTTCTTTACGTGAAGCAGGAACCTTGTCCAACTCTGTGCGGAGTGCGGGGACGAGGGTGGCAACGCTTTCCAAAGTGAGTTGCGGACGAAGGATCAGGTCGATCAGTTTACAACCGTGAGCGAGTGGGGTAGTACCCAGCTTTTCCAATCCTTCGTTTATGTATTGCGACTTTACGGAATAGTTTTCTGCAAAGTTGATAATAGCATCCCTGTGTTCTTTTTTCTCTGTCAGCAGGTCGTAACGCTCTTGTTTAGCCAAACCTATTTTGTAGGCTTTTTCTGTCAGGCGCATATCGGCATCATCCTGGCGGAGCAGGATGCGATATTCGGCACGGGAGGTAAACATACGGTAAGGTTCGTCTACACCTTTCGTTACGAGGTCGTCAATAAGTACGCCGATATAGGCTTCATCGCGTCCTAGGATAAACGGTTCGCCTCCGTGGCAATTGATATGTGCGTTGATGCCGGCTATCAATCCTTGTCCGCCTGCCTCTTCGTAACCGGTTGTACCGTTAATTTGTCCGGCAAAGAACAGGTTACGGATTTGTTTTGTTTCCAGGTTATGATGTAATTGCGTCGGATCAAAGAAATCGTATTCGATTGCATATCCCGGGCGATAGATTTGAATATCTCTGAATGCAGGGATTGCTTGCAGCGCACGCAACTGGATGTCTAATGGGAGAGAGGAGGAGAAGCCGTTCAGGTAATACTCCTGTGTTGTTTCGCCTTCCGGTTCCAGGAACAGTTGGTGTTGGGTTTTATCTGCAAATGTTACGATCTTTGTTTCGATGCTGGGACAATAGCGCGGGCCGATACTCTGGATTTGTCCGTTGTACAGGGGAGAGTCGGGGAGACCTTCACGCAAAATATTATGACATGCTTCGTTTGTGAAAGTCGTCCAGCAGCTAAGTTGTTTTAACGGGCGCGGCTGAAAATCGAGATAAGAGAATTTATGAAAGTCGTTCTCTCCCGGTTGTTCGCCCATTTCATCGAAGTGTATGCTGCGACCGTCGATACGTACAGGTGTTCCGGTCTTCATCCGTTCCGATTTAATTCCCAGAGAAACCAGTTGTTCCGTGAGCCCCGTTGCTGCCGGTTCCGAGATGCGTCCGCCACGTAATTGTGTACGTCCGATATGCATTAGGCCGTTCAGGAACGTTCCGTTAGTTAAGACTACGCTTTTTGCCCGGAATTCTACATCCATATTGGTTTTGACCCCACAAACAGTATCTCCGTCCAACATTATTTCGCGGACAGTATCCTGCCAGATATATAAGTTCGGAAGGTTCTCCAGTATTCCCCGCCAGCAATCGATAAAACGGGCACGGTCACTCTGGGCACGCGGACTCCACATAGCCGGACCTTTGCTCCGGTTCAGCATGCGAAACTGAATCGCAGTGCGGTCTGTTACAATCCCCATATAACCACCCAGCGCGTCTATTTCACGGGCGATCTGTCCTTTGGCGATACCGCCTACGGCCGGATTGCAACTCATCTGTGCAATCTTATTCATGTCCATGGTGATAAGAAGCGTTTTTGAACCCAGGTTGGCGGCAGCTGCTGCGGCTTCACAGCCTGCATGGCCAGCACCTACCACGATCACATCGTAATTGAAAGTCATTGTCGTAATTCTCTTTGTTTCTTTTGCAAAGATAGTCATACTCCGCCTTTTAGCCACCATCCCAAAGGATATTTTGCTTATGCTTTGTTTCGTTAAAGATTCCACGGATGCAGATCTGTTGGTGGCTTTATCCTAAATATGTTTTTTATATGTTTCTATGCAGCTTTTAAATTCTATAGTCCATCATATATTAATATAAGTCTAAAAAGAATGTTATGAAAAAGTATTTGTTTTTATTGGGGCTGTTGATGTCAACCCTTTCGTTATTTGCCCAGGAGGCGTCGATCGGGAAATCCTTGTTTACCATCCATGCGGGTCCCTCCTGGTATTTGGGAAAGATGATCGGGATTACAAACAACTCCGATGCTTATCGCAGTGATTTGCGGAACGGGGTTTCCTGGGGTGTTAACTACTATTATCTGGGGGATAAATATATCTTCGATTCATTTAAACTGTCTCCCGGTCTCATTTATCAGGGTGGACAGTATAAAAACAGTCATGATGAAGGCTCCGATAAAATTCTGATGAACTACATTGCGCCACAAATCGCCCTGTTCTACGTCAAGCAGAAGTTTAATTTATCTTTGTCGACGGGTTTGGGATACCAGCTTTACAAAGATAAAAGTTTGGTGTACGATAAACCGCGGAATGTGTCGATGAACAAGCTCGCTTATAATTTATCAGCAGGCGGTGAATATCTCTTTTCCCAACATATAGGAATCTCTGCAAAGGTGAATTGGATCGTTACCTCTTCGGACAGTTATTCCGTCAAATATCATGGTCAGAAATGGCAGGTCGAGTCACCTGAATTGAATGGCGGTGGCGGCTGCTTTTCTCAATTATCGTTGTTGTTCGGTATGAATTTTCATTTTTAATTAGACACCATTATGAAACATATATTATTTATCTGTTTGCTTTTTTTCTGTATAGCTTGTGAAGAGAATAAATCGGTTGATCCCACTCTTATGCCTGAGGCTACTGCGACCGGTGCGAATACATTTGGCTGCCTGGTTGACGGTTGGGTATCTGTAAGTGGCCGCTGGGGGTTACCGGTTGCTGAATTTACCCAGCTGGAAGATAGTACCGGCATGACGATTTCGGCACAAATAGGTTTCGATTCTTACCTTCGCTTTTCAATACCCAATCCCAAACAGGGAGAAACGCTTCCGTACACGAATGTCTCTTTTGATAACCAAAAAATCGGAGATGGAAAAGTTCACATTACCCGGATGTCTGACGGGATATTCAGCGGGACTTTTGAGGGAGACCGTATTACAGAAGGACGCTTCGACCTGAAATATAAAGAGTGAACGGGAATCCGGGCCGCTACGGCTTACAACTGCTTTAAAACTTCCATCACATAATTCCGTCGTTGACGGGAAATGCTGATGGAAGAACCATCCTTCATGCGGATATATCCCCCATCGCTTTTAATGAAACTTTTTATTTCCTCCAGATTGATCAGATGTGATTGATGAACACGGAGGAAATTGTAAGGTGTCAGCAAGTCGTCAAATTCTTTTAATGTTTTTGATACGATCAGTTTCTCTCCCGATTTAAGATAAAAAGTGGTATAGTTGCTTTCCGATTCGCAACGGACGATAGAGCCGATTTCAACAAATTCAATTTTGTCGGCGACTGACAGGGCTATTTTCTTTTGTTTATCCAGTGCCCGCTTATTTTGTAGAAGGTTTTGCATCCGCTTGTTTTCCTGTTTTCGTAAGACGACCTGGACGGCTTTATCTACAGCATGTGTCAGTTCTTCCGGGTCGATAGGCTTCAGTAAATAGTCGAGTGCGCTGAAGCGGATAGCCTGGATTGCATAGCTGTCGTAAGCCGTTACAAAGATCACTTCAAAAGGAATATCCGGCAGACTTTCCAGGAGGGAGAAACCGGTATCGTCGCCCAGCCGGATATCCAGAAAAAGGATATCCGGTTTAGCTTCGGGCAGGACGGTACGGGCTTCCGTGACTGAACTGCAAATAGCCGAAATTTTGATTTGCGGACAATAGGTACCGAGCATGCGGAGCAGGTTTTCCCGGTTCCCCTGCTCGTCATCAACAATTGCTGCGGTTATTTTTGTCTCCATATTTTTGTTTTTATAGAGGAATGGATAATTGGACGTGGCAACCGGAAACAGACTCTTTCTCCTGTCTGTTTTCGATCGTAATACCGATTTCCGTATTGTACAAAGTCTTTAATATTTCGAACTCATTGGTGACGGCACGGATACCGAAGCCTCCATTTGCCTCTGTTTTCAATCCGGGCCCATCGTCAGTGATATCGATTATCAACAACTGATCCTGCAAAGATAATCGAATTATGATTTCTCCCGTACCGCGCGGAGCGATTCCGTGCTTAACAGCGTTTTCAACGAAAGGTTGTATCAGCATTCCCGGTATTTCGATTGCATCCGGCTCGATATTCTGATCGACTGTCAACGAGTAAGAGAAAGGATAACGAAGTTGTTCGAGTTTCAGATATAGTTCCAGTTGCTCGATCTCATCCGAGAGAGGAACCAGTTTCTTTTCGGATGTAGCCAGAACTTTGCGCAGTAAACGTGAGAAATCGATCAGGTATTTGTTCGCCTCCTGGTTGGCCGAGCGATTGATCAGATTCTGTATCGAACTTAGTGCATTAAAGATGAAATGCGGGTTCATCTGGGAACGAATGGCACGGAGTTCGAGTTCGCGGATATGACGGCGGTTACGTTCCTGCTTCTGTTTGTTTTTGTTTCGGAAATAGTATATGATACCGATGATTGCTGCGATTAGGAGCGCACCTAAAATGCCCTCCTTGAATCCTTTCATAAAATCGTTGAAAGATTTGTCTTCTCTGTTCAGATCTTTTTGAACTAATCCAAGAATAGGTTCTGTTTCCAACCCTCCAAATCTCCGATAGAGAATAGTCCCGTCTTCACGCATCAGGATAGTTATGGCACCAAAACGTGATTTAAACATCAAATCTTGTGACTGTTTTTCGGGTATAGCTTTGAATGGCTTTACCACTTCAGCATTGCGGGGCTCAAAGTCTGAATAAAGTTCGAATTGTACAGTGGAGGCCAATCCTTTCTCTTGAAGGAGTTTTTTCAAGTCGAGTGCCCCTTGAAGATAGGGTGCAGGGAGACCATGATAGCCGGATAAATATAACAGGATATATTTCCGATCGCTTCCTTTCACCAAATGTAGGCTGTCGGTTATGATCAGACCGGTTTCCTTGATATTCTTACCATATTCGAAAGGTAATAGTTTATTGTATACTCTTTGTACTTCGTTTGTCAGGCTGGTATCTGGACAAGAAGTGATAAAATCGTTATAATCATCTTCTATTTCATGTAGTGTCTTACTATACATCAAACTTGTTAGGTTCGCTCCGTTTAAAAAGTATTTAGGATAGCCAGAGAAGATTTGTTTATTTAGCAGATAGTCTTCTTGTGGAGTTATTTTTTGTTTGTTCAGACACAGATTGTCCGATTTGAGCTCCTGCTTTTTATAGGTAGCATACATATGCAGGAAAAAACCGTAATGTGCTGAATAAGGATTCTTCAAGTGGTAGGCATTATCAATAAGCGGATTGACTGATGCGAAAGGAGGAGCTTGCCAATCGAGTAAACTGCTATCATACCAGGCTTCTTTGTCGCTCTTAAACATGTAGCACCGTAGGATAAATCCTCCTTTGAAATACTGTTCCGATAATTCAAATACTCTCTTCCAATAAGGATCCATTTTCTTAAAATCTTTTTCTAAGGTAGTTTGAAAAAGAGAATCACGGTGCTGGAAGGATTTTTTTAACTCGTCGGGAGAAATGTTGCCGTATTCAGAATTGTAATAAGAAAATCGTTGAGTGTTGTATTGTAGGTTATTCTGTTCACTACCTCGTCCCTCGTAACGATAGGTATGTGTATTCGTAAATGCCTCTTTGTCTTGAATAATGGAATCTCCCGGAGTAAGCAGAAGTTTTATTCGTTCTCCTACTTTATATTCTGTCGGGTAAGCGATAAATATTTTCTTGTGAATAGTCGAATCTTTAGATGTATCGAGACCATAATTACTACATGTAAATTCTGTATTCGGAGGAAGAGCAAATGAGGCATCCACAACCCGTGTATCCGGTGCGAATAAGATAGTTCCATCTGTTTTCCATTTGGTCAGGATATCGTAGGTTATCGGAGTCAGTAACTGTTCCAGGTTAACCGAGTCGCGGATAGTAATTGCCATATAATCGGATAATCTTTCCGATCTTACTCCGAAAGGAACATACGTTTTCGAATAGGAATAGGATGAGTTCTCTTTATCGAATACGAGTGGTTTCCGGCTTTTCCGGTCGTACGTGACATGTAAAATCTGTTTGTCTGACGTATTATTTTCGAAAGCAAAATCCTGCTGATAACGGCTGTCGAAATAATAAAAGCCGGGTTTCTCTTTGGCGTTATGGCAATCGTACAGGTTATCCAGCGTATAGTCAATAGAAATGGACTTGTCTGTTTTTTCTGCCACTGTAGCTAGTATGGTGATCCGGCGTATATTCTCCGCCCTCCAAGGGATTTCTTCTTTAATACCCGGAGCGATAAAGGGATAGTAATGGACAGTTTCGAGGGTTATCCAATCTCCCTTTTTCAGTGAGTCGGGATTGTAAGGGACGAATGTGTCCGCCCAGCCGTTCCATGTCAGGCACAGGAATAAAAATAAGAGTCTCGCTTTCATAACTGTAAATTTAAATGAAAAATCTGATTACAGTTCAAAAGTATAGGCGAAAGACTCTTATCTGTTTGAACAATGAGTAAATGGCAAGTTCTGATGAGTATCAGGATTTATTTTAAACTTTTGTTTGTAGAGGATATTTTTGCTGTTAATCGGTATACAGTTTGTATGCTCCTTGGAAACTCATTTTGATAGCCAAGGCGAATGATATTCCACCGACGATTGTTCCGAAGGCAAGTAATGAAAGGGCATTAGGTTCGGTTCCTAGTGGAAATTCATCATACTCGGAGAGGGCTGCTGCTATAAAAAATGAAGAAAAGAAACACAAAACAACTCCCAGTACAAGGCTTATCCATGCAGTTTTTTGAATCAATTGTTTGATAAGTATGCTTATTAAAATGACCGCTATTGAAAGAAGAATGAAAGGAATTGTCCATTTCCCTTTGCTTCCTATTTCGAAGATTGCGTCGAAAATAGTCGGTACAGCCAAAATCAACAGGAACCAAATCTCAGATATATTATTGATAGCTTTTTGGATTCCGAGTTTTAAAGAGGTTGTGTTCATGATAATATGTTTTTGAGTGACTACTAATTAATAAACGAAGTATTTACCAGTTTTATTGCTTCAATGACTTTATACATTAAAAATTAAGTACTCATGCAACATATTAGTAATATCCGGCATCTATATATTTAACAATGTTATTAGATATGTTATGAAAAAGTTAGTACTCCTTTTGTTTGTTGCCCTTATCTCTATTCAGATATCTGCACAAGAGTTTCATTTTATTCCCCGTATCGGGTTTAATCTGGCTAATACCTACCCGGAAAGTTTCGCGGATATGCGGCCTGGTGTAAATGTCGGAGTTGCCGGAGAAATCCGCTTTTCCAAATTGTTTGCACTGGAACCGGGAGTTTATTATTCCATGCAGGGATACCGCTATAAATATAAAGGTGAAACATCCAAATTGGACATTGATTATTTAAATATTCCTATTTATGCAAAGTTCTATTTGTATAAAGGTTTTCATATGTTTGGTGGTCCGCAATTAGGTATTAATGTCCGGGCAAAAGGAACCAACTTCAAATATTCGTTGGGTTACCCTCCTTTTGAAACAAAAACCGTTTCGAGGAATATAAAGGATGATATGAGTCCGTGTGATCTTTCTTTTTCCATGGGTGCCGGTTACACGTTTGATATGGGATTAATCGTTTCCGTCAATTATAATTTAGGTTGTACTTATATCTTTAAGGAGTCGGAATATACTTTGGGTGGCAGTAATCTTTTCAGGGGAAAAGATCATAATGGCGTTATCCAGTTTAACGTCGGATGGCGTTTCTGATTTTGGTTTATTAGAAACAACAGATGAAAAATGCCGGGATTAACTCTCCCGGCACTCTTCAGGCAAAATAGCCAGTGCTTTATTTTCGTTTTCTTCCATGATCTCCCTCTCCCCTGGCCCTTTGTCGTTGATGCCGCACAGATGAAGGATTCCGTGGATGATCGTACGATGCAGTTCTTCGTTGTATGGAGTTTCGAACTTTTCCGCATTTGTTTTTACCGTATCCAGACTGATGAAAAGGTCGCCCGATATCTTGTTTCCACTGGTATAATCGAATGTGATGATATCTGTATAATAATCATGTTGCAGATACTGGCGGTTTACTTCCAGGATCTTTTCGTCGGAACAGAAGATGTAACTGATATCCCCTGTCCTTTTACCGTATGTTTCGGCAACTTTCCTGATCCAGTTGCTGACAGCCTCTTTCTTGATGGCCGGAAGTTCGATGTCTTCTGCGTGAAATGATATTGTCATAATGCTATTATTATTCTTATTTGTCTTTCTGAATGATATGTTAAAAAATATTACCCGGTATAGTATTTTCAAATACCTGCCATATTAATCCGATTTACCCGGTATAGTAGTGACATTTTGATAATCGGGAATTTGCTGTCAGGCAAAGAATATATACGTTAAAGTTATTGCGGCAATAGCCCCTACCAGGTCTGCCAACAGTGAACATTGTATGGTGTAACGGGTATTGCGGATGCCAACGCTTCCGTAATAAAGTGCGACTACGTAAAAAGTCGTATCCGTCGAGCCTTGTACGATGGAAGCCAGCCGTCCGACAAACGAATCGGCGCCATAGGTGTTCATCGCATCCAGCATCATTCCGCGTGCACCGCTTCCGCTAAGCGGCTTCATCAGGATGGTCGGCAGGCCACCGACAAAATCAGTATTAACCCCTAATGCACCGACACCCATACGGATTCCTTCAATGATAAAATCCATCGTTCCTGAGGCGCGGAATACCCCTATCCCGACCAATATGGCGACCAGATACGGTATAATCGTTATTGCCGTCTTAAAGCCTTCTTTAGCTCCTTCTATAAATGTGTCATATACATTGATTTTTTTTCGTATGCCGCTGACAATGAATCCGCAGATTATAGTAAACAATAATGTGTTTGCGAACAAGGTGGAATAAAGCGAAACCTGTTCCTGTTCCAATGAGTTGAACAACCAGACCAGTCCGCCTATAAAGGCAGCCAGGCCTCCGAAGAACAGTACCAGATTTCTTTGGAGTATATTGATGCGTTGTTTGATGCAGACGGCCAGTATGGCAACCAATGTGGATGAGAATGTCGCCAGCATAATCGGCAGGAAAACGTCCGATGGATTGGCTGCCCCCATCTGTGCCCGGTACATCATGATGGTGATTGGGATAAGGGTTAACCCCGAAGCATTGATGCAAAGAAACATAATCATCGGGTTGCTGGCAGAATCCTTTTCAGTATTCAGTTCTTGTAGTTGCTGCATTGCTTTCAGCCCCATCGGTGTGGCTGCGTTGTCCAGTCCCAGCAGGTTGGCGGAGATATTCATAAAGATAGAACCTGTCACCGGATGCTCTTTCGGTATGCCCGGGAAGAGCTTGCTGAAAACCGGTGCCCCCAACCGGGCAAACGACTGGATGACTCCCCCCTTTTCGCCAATCTTCATAATACCCAGCCAGAGCGACAAGATACCGGTCAGTCCGAGCGATATCTCGAATCCGGTCTTGGCAGACGCAAAAGAGGAATTGATAATCTCTGTGAAGACTGCCGTATCTCCGGCAAAGATAAGTTTGCCCAGCGCGACGACGAAAGCGATTAGAAAGAAAGCGATCCAGATGTAGTTCAGAACCATATGTTAGTTGTTATTGATATTATACCTGCAAAAATAGGAATTAATTAACAATAGATTTGTATTTTTGCCTGAATAATAAAACGTAACGACTTATGGCAAAGATATTAGTAACCTACGACATGTTCCGCGAAGGGTTCACCGAGCTGGAAAGCAATTATGACGTGACTTTTCCCGAAGGAAGGGATTTCACCTATGAAGAAGTGTTGGAAATGATTCCGGAATACGATGTTCTATGTTCCATGTTCGACTTTCCGGTGAATAAGGAACTGGTCGACCGTGCCCCGAATCTGAAGCTGGTAGCCAACTACGCGGTGGGTTATAATAATATAGATGTGGCGTATTGCCTGGAAAAAGGTATCACCGTAGCCAATACCCCCGACCCTGTCACCGCCCCTACCGCCAACCTGGCTTTGGGACTGATGATCGACACCGCCCGCCGTATCACCGAATGCGACCGCAAACTGCGTACGCTCGGCAAAGAGATGAAGGTGGGTGTACTCGAAAATCTCGGCGTGAATATTACCGGACAGACACTCGGCATCATTGGCATGGGACGTATCGGAAAGGCGTTGGCCAAACGTGCGAATGCCTGCGGTATGGAGGTGATTTACCATAACCGTCGCCCACTTTACGTGGAGGAAGAGACGAAACTGAACGTGACGTACGTCTCTAAGGAAGAGCTGTTGGCCAAGTCCGATTTTGTCTCCCTGAATGCTCCTTATACTCCCGAGACCTACCATATCATCGGTGAAGCGGATGAAACCCTCGGCTATCCTGATTAATACTGCCCGTGGTCCGCTGGTGGACGAACATGCGCTGGTAAAGGCCTTGCAGGACGGAACGATTCATGGCGCCGGACTGGATGTATTTGAATTTGGCGACTATCCGCTGCCCGAATTGCTGGAAATGGAAAATGTGGTACTGACGCCTCATATCGGCACGCAGACAATGGATGTACGTATCGTTATGGCACGTACCGTTTGCAACAACGTAATCGGATTCCTGGAAGGCGACCGTCCTGTGTCACGCGTCATGCGTCCATGACGGCAGCTTTTGTGTTGAGCGAGCTTCTCTCTGTGGCGAATCCGGAGAAGGCCGCTTTCCTGCAACGTTTTTTCAAGACGGGGCCCGGTGAGTATGCCGAAGGAGATATGTTCCTCGGGTTGGTCGTTCCCCTCACCCGCAGCATTGCAAAAGCGAATAAGCAGACGCCTTTGTCCGAGTTGCAGCTATTGATTGAAAGTGAATACCATGAAGCCCGCCTTTGTGCCCTGCTGATTGCGGTCGAGCAGTTCAAGAAGGCCTCTGAGGCCGACCGTAAGAAATTGTATGATTTCTATCTGGATAATGCCCGGCGTATCAATAATTGGGACCTGGTAGACGTTACCTGCCCGCATCTGGTAGGTCTTTACCTGCTGGATAAAGACCGTACCCGATTATACGAACTGGCGGATAGCGACTGTTTGTGGGAGCAGCGGATTGCTATGGTTTCTACCGTCACTT
>OHCS01000549.1_pt1 | contig 20469 bp, 19 predicted proteins | sample 1566741 | NCBI WGS metagenome assembly OHCS01 (sample SAMEA3879604, study PRJEB24766) | human gut metagenome | biome: human-associated habitat; feature: feces | place: USA | collected 1985/1987 | reverse complement strand
TTTACTATATTTCCAGAGGAAATACAAGTACAATTTAAAAATGAAGCTGTCCCTGAAGCCATATGATTCCTTTAAATCTGCGCCCCGTCTGCGGTTCACCCAATAAATCTTTTTTATTGATGCACACATCAAACTGCACGTCATTGCTGTCCAGCGTAAGCTGATAAACTTCTTCTCCTGTAAGAATATTTTTAAACACCATGAAATCAAGAATTTCTCCCATTACATTGTACTGGTCGCACTCAATCCCATACGGCATAAAATAAGAATCTACAATAGAAAAAATATCTTCTCTGACAATACGCTGAGAAATCATAGAATACGTATCCATATCTTCCATCGTAAGGCTTTCCATTGCATCTTCATCACCATTTCTGGCCGCTGCAATCAGATTGCTCCTGTTCTTTGCCAGCTCGCGCTCTGCCCGCGCAGCTTCTTTATCCTTTTGCAAAGGAAGTAGAATCATCCCCTCCTTTGCAAGTCCGGAAATTGTAAGTGTCTTCCGACTCTCGGACATAATCCTTTTCCGGCTTTCCAGCATATATTCGGCTGCATTCTGAAGATAAAAAATCAAAGTCACACCTATCCTCAAATCATCACACGCGCCCGCAAAAGATTGTTGTGCCGCGTGGCGTTCTATCACAACATTTTCATCTGTTGTAATTCCAGTCCCCCGAAAAAACGGGAAGTAATATTCCACGTGAAACTCGTTCTTTTCATCATACTGTCCGCACACCGTAATGCCGCAGTCACAACCGTAATTTTTGGAAAACTCTGCAAAAACGCCATCTTCGTAATCTTCTATAATATTTTTTTCATCATATGTCTCGATTACATCTTGTATGATTTCTTCTATTTGCCTTCTCTTCTTTATCTCCGAAAAGCCAACTGCTCTTAAATAGCTATGCACAAAAACACCTCCTGAAACAGTCAGTTTTATGCACGTTTTTTCTCAATCTTTGTCATTCCTCCCATGTAAGGCTGTAATGCTTTCGGAATGTTCACAGAACCGTCCTCATTAAGATTGTTTTCCAGGAATGCAATCAGCATTCTTGGCGGTGCTACAACTGTATTATTTAAAGTATGCGCCAGATATTTCTTTCCATCTTTTCCATTTACACGGATTTTCAGACGGCGTGCCTGCGCGTCTCCAAGATTGGAGCAGCTTCCTACCTCAAAATATTTTTTCTGGCGGGGAGACCATGCCTCTACATCAATAGATTTCACTTTTAAATCTGCCAGATCTCCGGAACAGCATTCCAGAGTACGAACCGGAATATCCATAGAACGGAACAGATCAACTGTATTCTTCCAGAGTTTTTCAAACCATTCCGGACTTTCCTCCGGACGGCACACAACAACCATTTCCTGTTTTTCAAACTGGTGAATACGGTAAACGCCTCTCTCTTCCAGTCCATGCGCTCCCTTTTCCTTACGGAAACACGGGGAATAACTTGTAAGAGTTTTTGGAAGTTCTTCCTCCGGAATAATCTGATCGATAAATTTTCCAATCATAGAATGCTCGCTTGTACCAATAAGATACAGGTCTTCACCTTCTATTTTATACATCATTGCTTCCATTTCTGCAAAGCTCATAACACCGGTTACTACACTGCTTCGAATCATAAAAGGAGGTACGCAGTAAGTAAATCCTCTATTAATCATAAAATCGCGAGCATAAGAAATCACTGCAGAATGAAGTCTTGCAATGTCGCCCATCAGATAATAAAATCCATTTCCAGCCACTCTTCTTGCGCTGTCTAAGTCAATTCCGTCAAAGTTTTCCATAATATCTGTATGATACGGAACCTCAAAATCCGGAACAACCGGCTCTCCAAATCTCTCAACCTCTACATTCTCGCTGTCATCTTTACCAATCGGAACAGACGGATCGATAATATTCGGAATGGTCATCATGATTTTCTTGATTTTTTCTTCAACTTCTTTTTCTTCTACAGACAACTCCTCGATTCTTCCTGCGCTTTCACTTACTTTTTTCTTAAGAACTTCTGCTTCTTCAAATTTTTTCTGAGCCATCATTGCTCCGATTTCTTTTGAAGATTTATTCTTTTCTGCACGAAGAGCTTCTACTTCCTGCTTTATCTCTCTGTTTCTTAAGTCTAATTCAATTACTTCATCAACAAGAGGAAGTTTTTCATCCTGAAATTTATTTTTAATATTTTGTTTTACGATTTCCGGGTTACTTCTTAAAAATTTAATATCTAACATAACATATACTCCTTTTTCTTCTTTACTCTTTTCCTAATTAAAATTCACATTTTATTATTGCTAAAACTTATATCTTTTCTTTATGATCACACTTTTCTATACGGTTATTCTTCCATATCTCTCAAATCATATTTTTCTTGATACACCGCTTTTTCCAGACATTCTTTTTCTTCGGATGATAACTCAATATAGCTTTCACCGTTTACAACTTCTTTTATATAAGTGTAACAGCCTTCTCTGCTGTGCATTGCATTGAAGATCCATCCGTTATTGTTTTCATCCAGCATTGTAAGTGCAAAACTCAATTCTCCGCCCATTTCGTGAAAAGCATCGTATTTGACAATTCCGACCTTCTGATAATGTGTTTTCATTTTTTCCGAAATTTCTTTTACTTCTTTTTCATTTGCTCTCACAAGTTCTGCGATTTCATCCAGTTCATCAAATTTGCCGAAAATACTTTTTTCAAGATTTTTTCCGTTTTTTCCACGCATAAATGTTACATAACTTTTCTGTAAACGTCTATATTTTGTATTCAGCATCACATACAATACGATCATTACAATCTGTATGATAAACATAACGACAAACAGATAAAACGGATCTACTCCCCAACTATCCAATATACCTTTCATTTCTTTTCATCTCCCCATATTTTATGACTTTTGCTTCATCTTTTTTCTATACGTTCTTCCTTTTCACATTTCTATTTCTTCTATTTTGATTGAATAGACATGATCAAATCATAGATTCTTTCAAGTTCTTTCTCTGAATAATATTCTATCTCAATCTTTCCCTTTCCATTCGCTTTTGGGTTAACACTCACTTTTGTTCCTATTATATTTTTCAAGTGTTCTTCGAGATTATTGTACACAAACATGTGTTCTTGTTTTTGTACTTTTACTTCTTTTTTGGGATTTTTTAAAGCTTTTACAAGTTTTTCAGTTTCCCGAACGCTTAATTTTTCATCAAATATCTTGTTTGCCAATATATACTGCTGTTCTTCATCGTCAAGCGCCAACAAAGCTCTTGCATGTCCTGTACTGATCATATCATCAACTATCATCTGCTGTACACGCTCACTTAGTTTAAGCAGCCGCATGGAATTCGTTACCGCTGTCCGGCTTTTTGAAACCCGCTCTGCAACTTCATCTTGTTTTAAATCAAATTCCTCTAGCAGACGTTTATATGCCATTGCTTCCTCGATCGGATTCAAATTTTCCCTCTGAATATTTTCAATAAGAGAAATTTCAACAATCTCCTGATCCGTATAGTTTTTCACAATAATCGGAACATCTTTAATTCCCGCAAGCTTTGCAGCTCTCCATCTTCTCTCACCCGCTATGATTTCATAATAATCTTTCTTTTTTTGAACAAGAAGCGGCTGTAATATTCCAAATTGCCTGATAGAATCTGCCAATTCCATAAGCGAATCTTCATCAAATTCTTTTCTTGGCTGTTCTCTGTTCGGTTCAACTTCATTTATTTTTACTAATATTTCCCCGGATCCAACATTTTTTTCTTGTTTTTCTTTACTTACTTTCTGCTGAGATACTGATTCTTCCTTCACAGTCTTATTCGGGATAAGACTATCCAATCCTTTTCCAAGACCATTTCTTTTCCCTGCCATAATCACTCTTCTCCTTTATGAATAACTTCTTCTGCCAACAGCATATAACTCGTAGCTCCTGTTGACTTCGGATCATAAAGATTGATCGGCATTCCATAACTAGGAGCTTCCGCTAATCTAATATTTCTCGGAATAATTGTCTTATAAATATTCTGATTCAAATTATCCTTAACGTTTTCCACAACTTGTAGGGAAAGATTCGTTCTTGCATCATACATTGTAAATACGACGCCTTCTATCTCAAGATTCGGATTCAATCTCTCCTGTACAAGTTCAATCGTATGTATCAACTGACTCAGTCCTTCCAATGCATAATATTCGCATTGTATAGGCACTATTATAGAATCAGCCGTTGTCATTGCATTTATTGTAAGCATGCTCAATGCAGGCGGACAATCAATTACAACAAAATCATATTCATCTTTTACTTTTTCCACTTCAGTTTTTAATATATATTCCTTATTTTCAACACCGATCAATTCAATCTCTGCCGCCGAAAGGTTTATATTAGAAGGAAGAACGTCAAGATTTTCAAGTGCATCTTTACATATACACTCTTCAATTCCCGCATTTCCTATTATCAGATCATAAACTGTTTTTTCAGCTTCGTCTTTATCAACACCTAAACCACTTGTCATATTTCCTTGTGGATCCATATCAAGAGCAAGAACTTTTTTCCCTTTACTTGCAAGAGCAGCCGATAGATTTATAGAAGTTGTTGTCTTACCTACCCCGCCTTTTTGGTTGGCAATAGCTATTATTCTCCCCATTTTTGCCTCCTCATATGCGTTCTTTTAACATATTTTATATAATATTGCTTCATATTCCAAGACGCTCGCAATAAGAACACTGATGTTTTCACAATCTAAATTCCTTATGTTCGCGTATTTTATATTATACCACTTTTCAAATTATTAATCTATAACTTTTGAATGTTTCACGTGAAACATTTTATTAACTTTTCACGTTTTTATCTTTTAAAATAGCCTTTTATATCTACCATTACTAACAAAAAATCATTTTTTATTTTTGACTTTTTTATTTCTACTTCTGCTTTTTATTACAATAAAATGTTTCACGTGAAACATTTTATAAATCATTTCTATTATCTCTTAAAATATTCTTATTATTTCTTTCATTCTTGAATTGATAAATTCAGTGTAGTATAATAATTAAATAAAGTATTGAAAGATGGTGAAATCCTATGGATAAGAATAAGTTATTAAAGAGAATTGCTGTTTTTACAGGTGTTTCTTTAACGGCAATGCATGTTTTTAACAGAATCTCTACATATATTGCTACTGCTGATAATCTTCTTGGTGCAGATGATTATAACGTCTATGATTGGAAATACGGAAAAATTTCTTATAAAAAGAAAGGGGCAGGAACGCCACTTCTTCTTATACACAATTTTAATGTTTTCTCATCTTCTCATGAATGGAATAAGATCATAGATCACTTTTCAGCAACAAACACTGTATATTCTATTGATTTGCTTGGATGTGGTTGTTCTGAACGTCCGATCTTAACATATACTAACTTTTTATATGTGCAGCTGCTTACCGATTTTATCAAAAATGTAATAGGTGAAAAAACAGACGTCATTGTTTCGCGTGACTCCTCGCCTTTTGTTTTAATGACATGTGCAAATGACGACACCTTAATCGATCGTATTATAATGATAAATCCTCAAAGCTTAGTTTCACTTGCAAAAGTTCCTTCTAAGCAGAGCAAATTATTAAAAAACATACTATATATGCCTGTTATAGGTACTTTTATATATAACATAAAAACAAGAAAATCCATTATATACGAGAGATTTACTTCCGCATATTTCTACAATCAAAACAAAGTAAATGAAAAAGATATATTAGGATGTTTTGAATCATCGCACAGAAATAAATCTCATTCAAAATATGTATACGCCTGTCAGAAATTGGGTTATACAAATGCAAATATTTCTTTTTGTCTGGGCAAATTAAAAAATAAAATTACAATTATTATAGGAAATGATAATCCTGAAAATATTCTTTCCGCAAACCAATATCAAAATCAAATTCCGGAGATAGAAATCATCGGAATAGATCATGCTAAAATGCTTCCTCATGTGGAAAAATCGGATGAATTTATTGAAATAGTAAAACCGCTCTTAGAGAAATAGCTTATCAATATATGACATTCATAAATTTATCTTTTTAAATTCATTTTATAGAATACTTTTTTAAATTTAAGTTTTAATAAATAAAAACGCCGTATTCCGGCGTTTTTATTTATTCCTCAATTATACTTATTCACATTTTTTAGTTATATATGCTCACTTTTAGTTATATATTCTCTCTTTTTCTTGTATTTCCGTTTTTATAATATTTTTATGCGCAACCTTTATATGCCGACATGTTATAACGGCTCTCTTGAAGGCATTCCAGCCTTCCTCGGATATTTTGCCGGTGTAATTTTAATCTTTTTAATATTTACAAGCGCCCTTCCCATATCTGTTTCCGGTAATAAAAATTTGTCTGTTTTTTCGATTTTTCCGCCAAGTATATTCACTGCCTTTTCTGCCTGTTGAATTTCTTCATCAGATGAGCCGCTTTTATATGAAACAAAATATCCGTTTCTTTTTACAAAAGGAATACAATACTCACTCAAAGTTGATAAATTTGCAACAGCTCTCGATACGCAAAGATCAAACTGTTCTCTGTATTCCTTTCTTTTCGCATAATCTTCCGCTCTTCCGTGAAGTGTTTCGACGTCTGCAAGATCTAATTCTTCTATAACTGCATTTAAGAATTTTATTCTTTTATTTAATGAATCAAGCAAAACAACGTGAATATGCGGAAACGCTATCTTTATCGGAAGTCCGGGAAAACCTGCTCCTGTTCCTATATCTATTACCGCATCTATCTTATTCATATCTATATTTCTTACAAGCGTCAGACTATCTGTAAAATGTTTCAGATTTACCTCGTCATAATCGGTAATTCCTGTCAGATTCATTACATTATTCCATTCTACGAGCATTTCATAATAGCGATCAAACTGCTCTTTCTGATGTTCTGTAAGATTAATATTCAATTTTTCAAGTTCTTCTTCAAACTTACTTTTTTCTGCCATCATCTTTTCCTCTTTTAACTGTTCCACTTTTCAACCTTGTTCTATTTGTAATAGAACAAGGTTTTTAATAATAATACTTCATACAAATATAAAATCTATTTTATATTTTATTCTCTATCTACATTCTAAATACTTCTCATCTGCTTCCTAAATAAACAAGAAGAACCGATACATCTGCCGGAGATACTCCTGATATTCTGGATGCCTGTCCTATCGATGCAGGACGGATCTGATTTAATTTCTGTTTTGCTTCTATACGGAGACTTTTTATTTCATCATAATTTACATCTTCCGGTATCTTTTTATTTTCCAATTTTTTAAATTGTTCCACTTGACGCATCTGACGTTTTATATACCCGTCGTATTTAATATTAATATCGACCTGCTGTGCCACGTCTTCGGGAAGATTTTTTCTGTTTTTGTCTATCGGAGCAAGTTTTTCATACGATAATTCAGGTCTTCTGATCAGTTCCGCAAGAGTTGTTCCTGATGTTAACGGGGTGCTTTCATATGTTTTTAACAGATTCTGAACTTCTTCCGACGTTCCGATATTTACCCGTTCCACCCGATGTATTTCTTCTTCGATCAACCGTTCTTTTTCAAGCAGTTTCTCGTATCTTTCTTCGCTGATAAGGCCTATCTCATATCCTAATTTTGTTAATCTTTGGTCTGCATTATCCTGTCTGAGCAAAAGTCTGTACTCTGCTCTTGACGTCATCATCCGATATGGCTCGCGACTCTCTTTTGTAACGAGATCATCGATTAAAACACCTATATACCCCTGTGATCTGTCAATGACAATTCCTTCTTTTCCCTGCAATTTTCTTGCCGCATTAATTCCGGCTACGATTCCCTGTGCCGCAGCTTCTTCATATCCCGAACTTCCGTTAAACTGCCCGCCGCTGAATAATCCTTCTATATTTTTAAATTCCAACGTACTTTTTAACTGCCTTGCATCTATACAATCATACTCGATCGCATATGCATTTCTTACGATCTTTGCATGTTCCAAACCCGGAACACTTCTATACATTGCATACTGAACGTCTTCCGGTAATGAACTCGACATTCCGCCGACATACATTTCATTTGTATGGATTCCTTCCGGCTCAATAAAGACCTGATGTCTGTTTTTATCTGGGAATTTTACTACTTTATCTTCTATCGACGGACAATATCTCGGTCCTGTTCCTTCAATCGCACCGGAAAACAGCGGCGATCTGTCCAGATTTTCCCGAATGATTTCGTGCGTCGTTTCGTTTGTATATGTAAGCCAGCATGACACTTGATCGATCTGAACGTCTTCCGGATCTGTCGTAAAAGAAAAAGGCACGACTCTTTCATCACCTTTTTGTTCTTCCATCTTTGTAAAATCGATTGAGTTTCTATCAATTCTTGCAGGAGTTCCCGTTTTAAATCTATACATCTTAATTCCAAGTGATTTCAAACTGTCGGTAAGATAATTTGCGCTCTGCAGCCCGTTAGGACCTGTCTGCGTACTTATTTCTCCGTAAATGCAGCGGGCTTTTAAATATGTGCCTGTACACAAAATAACGGCTTTACACGGATATATAGCCCCCGAATATGTCTGAACCCCTTTTATTTTCCGAATTCCAGATTCATTCGGATCGTCTGCTATAATATCTGTCACTTCCATCTGACGGATATCAAGATTGTCCTGTTCTTCCAAAACCCTCCGCATCTCTTTGCTATAGTCGGATTTATCTGCCTGTGCACGAAGAGAGTGAACTGCCGGACCTTTTGACTGATTTAACATTTTCGACTGTATAAATGTCTTGTCGATCACCTTTCCCATTTCTCCGCCGAGGGCATCGATTTCTTTTACAAGATGTCCTTTTGAACTTCCCCCTATATTCGGATTACACGGCATCAATGCAATACTGTCTACACTTACCGTAAACATTACCGTTTTAAATCCTAACCGGGCGCACGCCAGCGCTGCTTCACATCCTGCGTGTCCCGCTCCTACAACCGCAATATCATATTGATCTTTATTTTCCCATACAGAATTTGCTGAATATTTCATTTATCAAGTCTTCTCCTACTGAATTTCCCGTAATATACCCGAGACTTTCATACGCATCCATCAAATCGATCGAATAAAAATCTTCCGGCATATTATCATCGATACTTCTTATTACCTTTTTCATACTTTCGAGAGCTTCCAACAGAGCGTTTTTCTGACGAACATTTGATATATACACTTGATCATTAAATGAAATGTCGCCTTTTAAAAACATCTCTTTCACTTTATCTTCCAGGTCTTTGATTCCTCTTTCTTCTTTTGCAGATATTGAGATGATCGGAATATTTGAAACTTTTTCTTTTATATGTTCTGCCGAAATCACAGTGTCGATATCTGATTTATTTAATAAAACAATCGACTTTTTGTCACTGATCATATTAATGATCTTCTCATCATTTTCATCCAGACTTCTCGATGCATCGACTACATAAATGATCAGATCTGCTGTCTCTGCATATTCTAACGCTTTATCTACGCCGATTTTTTCAATCAGATCTTCTGTCTGGCGGATTCCTGCCGTATCGACAACATTTAAGTTGAGTCCGCCTAATTTGATCGTCTCTTCTAATACATCTCTCGTTGTTCCTTCTATATCTGTTACGATTGCTCTCTCATGTCCTGCAAGAACATTCAAAAGTGACGATTTTCCTGCGTTCGGTTTTCCGACAATCACCGTTTTGATTCCTTCTTTTATCACGCGACCGTCATCTGCCGAATGAATCAGTCGTTCCAATTCCTGAATAATCTCTTCCGCCGAACTGCGCAAAGTATCGGAATATCCATCTACGCTGATATGCTCCGGATCATCAAGCGCTGTCTCTATAAATGCCGTATGATAAATAATTTTTTCTCTTATATCATTAATCTTCTTTTTTACGCTTCCTTTTAGCTGGCTGACAGAACTTTGAAGTGCATATTCGTTTTCGGAATTGATTACATCTATAACCGCTTCAGCCTGTGAAAGATCCATCTTTCCGTTTAAAAATGCCCTCTTTGTAAATTCTCCCGGTTCGGCGGGACTTGCCCCGTTTTTTAACACGAGTTCCAACACTTTTTTTACAACAAATGTTCCGCCGTGACAATTTATCTCCACGGTATCTTCTCCTGTAAATGTTCCGGGAGCTTTCATCACAGTTACAAGAACCTCGTCTATTACTTCTTCCGATTTCTTTTCTGCCGAAGATATTTCTCTGTCTACAATATATCCATAATTTATCGTATGGCTTTTTACTTCACAAAGCTTTTTCTTACCTCTGTAAATACGGTCTGCAACTAAAACAGCTTCCTCTCCGCTGATTCTCACAATTCCTATTCCCGAGTTTGTCATTCCGGTCGATATGGCTGCGATCGTTTCTTTTCTCATTTTATCCCGTTCTCCCGATTTCTTAATTTAATACTTAACTTCCCGCAAACTAAAAATAAAGCATTACATTTTATTTTAGATTGAAAGTTCCCATTCGTCAACTTAAAACATTTCCGTAAACGTCAGCTTATTTATCCACTTATTTATTCACAAAAAAAACGCCTGACGTTTCACGATATCCGCAAACTATCAGACGTCTTTTATTTTATTTAATTATCTTTTTAATGTAACTACAACTTTTCTGTACGGCTCTTCACCTTCACTGTGTGTCGTTACATATGGATCTGACTGCAGTGTGGAATGAATAATCCTTCTTTCATACGGGTTCATCGGCTCAAGTATAACAGGTCTTCTGTTCCTTTTTACCTTATGTGCAATATTTTTCGCAAGATGTTTTAATGTCTCTTCTCTTCTTGCACGATAATTTTCTGTATCGAGTTTCACTCTTACATAACCTGACTGATGTTTGTTTGCAACGCGGTTTGCAAGATATTGAAGGGAATCAAGAGTTTGTCCTCTCTTACCGATAAGAATTCCCATATTCTCACCTTTCATATCAACATAAAGAGCTCCGTCTTTGTCGATTGACGATGTGATCTCAACATCCATATCCATCGCTTTTAATGTGTCTTTTACAAACTGCTCTACATATCTGATCGTCTCATCTTCTACTTTTGCAAGAAGCTCTTTTTCTTTTACAGATACCGGCTCTGACTTTTCTTCTTTTGCATTTGCTGAAGCTTCTTCTTTTTCTGTCTTTTCTTCCCGCACAGCTTCTTCCTTTTTCGCTGCTTCTTCTGCCTGATGTTCTTTTACATCATCTTCTTTTACATTGTCTTCTTTTGCAAAATACTCTTTTACGGGATTCTCTCTTATTGTTTCTTCGACAGCTTTCAGAAACTCTTCTTCTTTATCTTCTTTTTTCCACGCTTCGATCACAGCCTGTTTCATACCGATTCCAAGAAAACCTGCGCTTCCTTTTTCAATGACATTATATTCAAGTCTGTCGCTTGTAACACCTAATTGAATCAACGCTTCTGTAATCGCATCGTCCAAAGTTTTCGCAGATACTCTGATACTACCTTTCATACCATTCATTCCTTTCCCGCAAACAGTTTACTTCTTCTTTTTATTATCCTGCTTCTCCGGAATCACTTCTTCTGTTTTTACACCGCTGTTATATTTATTTACAAGATTTGCCTTTGATGTAAGACTTCCGGGTTTTGCATTTTTCGCAAGTTCCTGTGCTTTTCTGATCTTTTCTTCTTTTTCGGCATCGATTGCTCTTCCCTTTGCCTTAGAAGAAGATGTTCCTACGTTCCGGGTACTTGTTGTTGCCATCTTATTGATTTCTTCTGCCGAAGTACCTTTTTTCTCGCGTTTCTTTTTCGCTTTTTCCTGATTTTCTTTTATAATATCATCAATACTCTTTTTCGACAAATATTTATTTACCGCAAGCTGCTGAACGCTTCGTACAGCCGCGCTGGCTACCCAGTATAAACCAAGTCCTGCCGGGAGTGTAAAACCGAATACAACAGAGATCAACGGCATTGTATAAGTCATTGTCTTCATGGAAGCTGCCATCGGATTATCATCACTCATTGCCGCTCCACCTGCGCCTGCCTGTGAAAGTTTCACGCTGATAAACTGTGTCAAACCTGCAAGTACCGGAATCAGTACTGCGATAATAACTCCTGCGATCGAAGCCGCCGCCAAAGCATCTGTAAGAAGATTCCACGGATGTGCTCCTATATCGACTCCCAAAAAGTTATTCAGATGAGAAACTTCTGACATAGTATTATTTACAACGCTTTCAAGTTTCGGCATCTTATCGACCAGCTCATTCCATGTGGAACTTTGGAATTTATACATCACTTCGATCATATTGCCCGCTTTAGTATAATCTAATGATTCAGCTCCCGGAACAAGACCTGCCGCAAGAGATGACATAATCTTCTCATATCCTGTTGTTGCCTGGATTTTCTCAACAAGAGGTATATATACGTTTCTTACTTTTGTAACATATTCCGGAATATTTTGTACTACCGGATAAAGTCCGAACAGGAATACGAGCTGCAATAATGAAGGAAGACATCCGCTTGACATCTTCAGACCATATTTATCGTAAACCATATTCATCTCTTCCTGCTGTTTCAGCATGGAAGCCTGATCCTTTTTATTTGCATATCTTTTCTGGATCTTCTGAATCTCCGGCTGCATTACTGCCGACATCTTTGTAAACTTCTGCTGTTTGATCGTAAGCGGAAGAAGAAGCGTATATACGATAATCGTAAATACGATAATCGCCACACCGATATTTTCAATTCCGATTGCGCTCAACGCGTTGTAGATTCCGTTCATGACCTGACCTAACAGCCATGATACTTGCTTAATGATCGGCCAGTCATAAATTCCTGCAGCCGACATTACAAAAATTTCCATTACTTGTCCTCCTTAAGGTACCGGATCATACCCGCCTTTTGAAAACGGATTGCAGCGCAGGATTCTCCAGACGGTCAGTGCACCGCCTTTAACCGCACCGTATTTTTCTATCGCCTCGATCCCATACTGGGAACATGTGGGATAATACTTACATGTGCTGTATCCTTTCATACCGGATAAATACTTTCTGTAAAACCGGATCAGCCATAACATCACCTGCTTCATCCGCGCCACTTCCTTTTAATTATTTATATATTTTATGAAGCTTTCCGAGGTGGATCAGTGCGCTCTCAATCTCATGATAATTTCTTCCTTTGGCACTTGTTCTTGCAATTACAACTATATCTATTCCACAACGGAAATGTTCTTCCGACAGTCTGTAACTCTCTCTTATCAGTCTGGTCAGATGATGTCTGACAACACTGTTTCCGACTTTTTTACTTACCGATATTCCTATTCGGTTTTCCTGAAGTCCATTTTCTAAAATGTACATAACAAGATAACTGTTTGCAAAAGACGTTCCCTTTTTATAAACATTCTGAAAATCTCTGTTTTTCTTTAAAGACTGGGAAAATTTCATTCAAAACCTCTTCTTCAGTCTGTCCTGACTGCTTAATAAAAATAAATAGAAGAAAAGGCCACATATATGCGGCCTAAGCTGATAACTGTTTTCTTCCTTTTGCTCTTCTGGCAGCTAATACTTTTCTTCCGCCCGGTGTGCTCATTCTTGCTCTGAATCCGTGAACTTTAGATCTGGATCTTTTTTTCGGCTGAAATGTCATTTTCATATCAAATACACCTCCTCTTTTCTGATATACCTTATAATAAAGTATTCACAATAATTAACGTTTTTTTTCCGCGCTTTTATCAAATTTAACCTTTTCTTATTATAATTTGAAAAAACACTGCTCTTAATTATAGTAAGAAACCTGCTATAAGTCAAGCAAAATCAAGGGGTTCATAGAAATATTTTGCAATAACGCTACTATAATAAGCATACATCACAGTTTTACAAATAACAAAAGCTGAATTGTTAAAATAATGCAAGTTATTTTGACTTTTCCAAAAGTTATTCACAGAATGGGGAAAATTTTCGTTTTTTATGTGGATAACTTGTTAAAAACTTTGGGATAAGCTGTGAATAAAACAATTTTTTTCAAAAAAACGTCTATATTACGCAGATTATTGTTGTGAATAAAGTTATACACATTATTTCTCATTGCCTAAGAACCGCTTTTGATGTAAAATGTAATAGAGAGATTCTGCCTTTATATCTCTCTATTCTATTGATTAGGAGTTACTTTTGATGAATATTGTAGAACAAAACTGGGATTTGATATTAAATAAGATGAAACTTGAATACTGCTCATCTAATATTTCTTATACTACTTGGATTGCGCCTTTGACGGTTTATGAAGTAAAGGACAATACCGTTTATATTCTCGTCCAACTAAGGGCAAGCCTTGAACATATCGAAGAAAAATATCTTCTTCCTTTTAAAGTCTGCATTGCGGAAGTAACCGGAATTGAATTTGAAGTTGCTTTTGTTACAGACAATGAAGCGGTTATTCAGGAAAAAAAGGAAAATATTATTAAGAAAAACCGTGTTAACGCGATTTATGAAAAAGCGAACCTGAATCCAAAATATACATTTGATACTTTCGTAGTCGGAAGTAACAACAACTTCGCGCATGCCGCTTCACTTGCAGTTGCGGAATCACCCGGAGAGATTTACAATCCTCTCTTTATATACGGAGGCGTCGGATTAGGTAAAACTCATCTTATGCATTCCGTCGCTCATTTTATACTTGCAAACGATCCGTCTAAAAAAGTATTGTACGTTACAAGTGAAACTTTCACGAATGAATTGATCGACGCTTTGAAAGCCGGTAAAACGGGAAGTGAACTTGCCATGACAAAATTCCGTGAAAAGTACAGAAATAACGACGTTCTTTTAATCGACGATATTCAGTTTATAATAGGAAAAGAAAGTACACAGGAAGAATTCTTCCATACTTTTAATCATCTTCATGTATCGGGAAAACAGATTATCATATCAAGTGATAAACCCCCGAAAGATATCGAGACGCTTGAAGCCCGTCTTAGGACAAGATTTGAGTGGGGACTTATTGCCGATATCTCGTCGCCTGATTATGAGACAAGAATGGCAATTCTAAGAAAAAAAGAAGAACTTGACGGACTTGAAAAATACCATATTCCGGACGATGTTATGCAATATATTGCCAATAATATCAAATCGAATATTCGTGAATTGGAAGGCTCTCTTAATAAGCTGATCGCTCTTTCTAACCTTGAAAATAAAAAGATCGATATCCCGCTTGCGGCGGAGGCGTTAAAGGATATGATCTCTCCGGATAATAACCGAGAGGTGACGCCTGAACTTATCATTGATATTGTATCTGAACACTTTAATATTCCGATTTCAGAGTTAAAAGGAAAGAAGCGAAATGCAGAAATCGTCCTTCCAAGACAGATCATCATGTATCTTTGCCGTACTCTGACGGATACGCCTCTTAAGGCGATTGGCGCTATCTTAGGCGGAAAAGACCATGCTTCTGTCAATCACGGCGTTAAGAAGATCGAAAACGAATTAAAAACCGATGAAGCTCTTAATAATACCGTCAACATTATAAAAAAGAAGATAAATCCGATATAATTGTGGATAACTATGTAGATTACTTCTTAAAAACTATGGGAAAAGATGTGAATAACATAATATCGACCTGAAGAGGTTCAGATTTATACCCACACTTTCCTCATCGTTTCAACTCGAATCCCACACAGTTATCACAAGCAGAAAACCTTGATTTTTCAAGGGGTTGAGATGGTTTTCAACTTATTCACAGCCCCTAATACGACGAATGCGGAATTGATTTTATATAAATCTATATTATTTCGTGCGCGTCTGACTTTTCCACACAGATCGAAAGGAGTTACTTTTTTATGAAAATCATATGCACAAAACAGAATCTGGCAAAAGGAGTGAGTATCGTTTCCAAAGCTGTTCCGTCAAAAACAACGATGCCAATTCTCGAATGTATTTTAATAGACGCATCTACAGACGTCATTAAACTTACAGCTAACGATATGGAACTTGGAATCGAAACGTCTATAGATGGAGAGATCATTGAAAGAGGTATTTTGGCTCTTAACGCAAAAATATTTGCAGAGATCGTCAGGAAACTTCCCGACAACGAAATTATCATAGATACACAAGGCGATAATCAGGCGCTTATCACAGCTGGAAAAGCAAAATTTAAAATCGCATCACTTCCGGGAGATGAATTTTCTTATCTTCCGAACATTGAGAAAGATGATTTTATAACAGTGTCGGAGTTTACACTAAAAGAAGTAATCCGTCAGACGATCTTTTCGATCGCCGACAGCGATACGAATAAAATGATGACAGGAGAACTTTTTGAAATCGAAGATAATATTTTGAAAGTCGTATCACTTGACGGTCATAGAATTTCAATCAGAAAAATAGAACTGAAAGATTCTTATGCGCCTAAAAAGGTAATCGTTCCCGGAAAAACACTTCAGGAAATCAGTAAGATCATAGGCGGGGAAGCAGAAGCCGATGTAGATATTTCATTTACGAAAAATCATATCGTATTTGAATTCGACAGGACGATCGTAGTATCAAGACTGATAGAAGGAGAATATTTCCGTATAGATCAGATGCTCTCAAGCGATTATGAAACGAAAGTAAAAATAAATAAAAGAGAGCTTCTTGAATGTATCGACCGCGCTACCTTGCTTATCAAAGAAGGAGACAAAAAACCGCTTATTATCGATATCAGAGACGAATCAATGGAATTTAAAATAAAATCACAGGTCGGTTCAATGGATGAAGATATTATGTGTATCAAAGAAGGCAAAGACCTTCTTATCGGATTTAATCCGAAGTTTTTGATCGAGGCGCTCCGAGTGATCGAAGATGAAGAAGTAGATCTTTATTTCATGAATGCAAAGGCGCCGTGTTTCATAAAAGACGAGGCACAAAGTTATATTTATCTTATTCTTCCTGTAAATTTTAACGCAGCAGTATAAAAGGAGTAAAATATGGAATTTTTTCATTTGAGAGCCGGAGAAGAATTTATCCGGCTCGGACAGGTTTTAAAAGCAGCCGGATTTGTTGAGAACGGCGGGCAGGCAAAAGAAGTAATACAAGACGGATTTGTCAGTGTAAACGGAGAAGTTGAGACGAGAAGAGGTCGTAAACTGTATCCGAACGACGTTGTATCTTACGAAGAAAATGAGTTGACGGTCAAACAATAAAGGGTGAATCCGAACATTGAAAAAAATGTAAAAAGCGTGTAAAATAAATTAGATGGGAAAGTTATGGTTATCAAATCTTTGAAGCTTAAAAATTACAGAAATTATGATCTTCTTGATCTGAAATTTGATCCGAAGACAAATATTCTGTATGGTGATAATGCTCAGGGAAAAACGAATATACTGGAAGCTTTATATTTATCGGGCACAACAAAGTCTCACAGGGGAACGAAAGACAGAGATGTCATTCAATTCGGGTATGATGAGTCACATATAGAGACGATCATTGAGAAACGGAACATAGATTTTCAGATAGACATGCATCTTAAGAAAAACAGTCCAAAAGGGATTGCCATCGATAAAGTTCCGATCAGAAGAGCAGGTGAACTTTTCGGGATCGTTCATTTTGTGTTCTTTTCACCGGAAGACCTGAACATCATAAAAGAAGGACCGGCAGGGAGAAGAAGATTTATTGATCTGGAACTTTCACAGCTCGATAAAATTTATCTCAATAATCTTTCTAACTATAATCGAATCATTAATCAGAGAAATTCCTTGTTAAAAGATATATACGGACAGAGAAATCTGATAGAGACATTAGATATATGGGACATGCAGCTTGCGGAATATGGAAAAAAAATATTAGAGCGGCGCAAACAGTTTATAAAACAGGTCAATGATATTATTGCCGATATTCATTACAAGCTGACGGGAGGAAAAGAGCGGATCACATTGACATATGAGAGCAGTCTCGGAAATATAACGTTTGAAACTGCTTTGAGCAAATATAGGGAACGTGATCTGCGAATGAAGAGTACGACAGTCGGTCCGCACAGAGACGATATCTGTTTTACGACAGATGCGGGACTGGATATTCGGAAATTCGGTTCGCAGGGACAGCAAAGAACAGCGGCTTTATCGCTGAAATTATCTGAAATTGAACTTGTAAAAGAAGAATTAAATGATACGCCTATCCTGCTTCTTGACGATGTATTGTCTGAACTGGACAAACATCGGCAAAACTATTTATTGGATAGTATCGATAATATACAGACGATCATAACATGCACAGGGCTGGATGAGTTTGTCAATCACAGATTTTCTATTAACAAGATATTTCACATAAAGAACGGACATGCAGTAAATGCAAATTAGGAGGGTATTACATGGGTGCATCAAGTACAGAATTTGACGCGGAATATGGAGCGGATCAGATCCAGATACTGGAAGGTCTGGAAGCCGTAAGGAAAAGGCCCGGTATGTATATCGGCAGCACTTCTACGAGAGGACTTCACCATCTTGTATATGAGATCGTGGATAATTCCGTAGACGAAGCTCTGGCGGGATATTGCGATGAAATACAAGTAAATATTAACAAAGATAATTCTGTTACAGTGTGTGATAACGGAAGAGGTATTCCGGTCGGTATTAATCACAAAGCGGGACTTCCGGCAGTTGAAGTTGTATTTACTGTACTTCATGCAGGAGGAAAATTCGGCGGAGGAGGATACAAAGTATCCGGAGGACTTCACGGAGTAGGTGCATCTGTAGTAAACGCACTTTCGGAATGGCTTGAAGTAGAAATATATCATGACGGTCAGATATACAAGCAACGTTATGAAAGAGGAAAAGTTGTATATAAATTAAAAGTGGTCGGCGAATGTGAACCTGATCGCACAGGAACGACGGTTACGTTTTTCCCGGATGCAGAAATATTTGACGATACGGTGTTTGATTATGATACGTTGAAACAGCGTTTCAGGGAAATGGCGTTTTTAACAAAAGGTCTGAAGATTGTATTAAGAGACTGGAGAGGCGAAGAATTACGAGAGCATACGTTCCACTATGAAGGCGGAATCAAAGAGTTTGTCACATATTTGAATAAAAGTAAAACTCCGCTTTACGAGCAGATCATTTACTGTGAAGGGATGAAAGACGGCGTTGCAGTGGAAATTGCGATGCAGCATAACGATTCTTACAGTGAAAATACTTATGGTTTTGTAAATAATATTACAACGCCGGAGGGCGGAACTCATATCGAGGGATTCAGAGGCGCTCTTACAAAGACGTTTAATGATTATGCAAGGAAAAATAAACTGCTTAAAGATAGCGAACCGAATCTTTCCGGAGACGATATCAGAGAAGGGCTTACTGCAATCGTAAGCGTGAAGATCGAAGATCCTCAATTTGAAGGTCAGACGAAACAAAAGCTTGGAAACAGCGAGGCAAGAGGTGCGGTAAACAGTATTCTGTCTACTCAGCTTGAAATTTTTCTGGAACAAAATCCAAGCGTTGCCAAAATTACGGTTGAAAAATCAGTTATGGCTCAGCGGGCAAGAGAAGCTGCAAGAAAAGCAAGAGATCTTACGAGAAGAAAATCGGCGTTGGAAGGAATGTCTTTGCCGGGAAAACTTGCAGACTGTTCCGACAAAGATCCTGTAAATTGTGAAATATACATCGTAGAGGGAGATTCCGCCGGAGGTTCGGCGAAGACGGCTCGTGATCGTGCCACACAGGCAATCCTTCCTCTTCGAGGAAAAATTTTGAATGTAGAAAAGGCGCGTCTCGATAAAATATATGCAAATGCCGAGATTAAAGCTATGATAACTGCATTCGGAACCGGAATTCATGAAGACTTTGATATTTCAAAATTAAGATATCATAAAATCATTATTATGACCGATGCCGATGTAGACGGAGCACATATAAGCACATTGCTGTTGACGTTTCTTTATCGTTTCATGCCCGATCTTATCAAAGAAGGTTATGTATATCTTGCACAGCCACCTCTTTATAAGCTGGAAAAAAATAAAAAAGTATGGTATGCATACAGCGACGAAGAATTAAATCAGATACTTACAGAAGTAGGACGAGACAGTAATAATAAAATTCAGAGATATAAAGGTCTGGGTGAGATGGATGCAGACCAGTTATGGGAAACAACAATGGATCCTGAACATAGAATTTTGCTGCGTGTAACGATGGATGAAGAAACGTCATCTGAACTCGATCTCACATTTACGACTCTCATGGGAGATAAAGTAGAACCAAGACGCGAATTCATAGAAGAAAACGCAAAATACGTTAAAAATTTGGATATATAGCACTTTACAGCGACTATTCATGGAATTGATTGAGGTAAAAAATCAGGTTTACTTGATTTTTTACAGAAAAGCAATTCTATGGTTTGGCATTGGAAATGCCAAACCGGTAAGAAAATCAAGGAACGAAGATTTTCTTACCGGATAGGAGCGGAAGCAAACTAAAAGTAATTCTATGAATTTAATCAGTAAAAAGGAGACCAGCTATGAAAAGTCAACCATAAATTAGCAAAAAATTTCTTTTTCA
>OHCS01000543.1_pt1 | contig 20582 bp, 17 predicted proteins | sample 1566741 | NCBI WGS metagenome assembly OHCS01 (sample SAMEA3879604, study PRJEB24766) | human gut metagenome | biome: human-associated habitat; feature: feces | place: USA | collected 1985/1987 | reverse complement strand
TGAACGCAGTTTTCGATGATTGCTTGCGCGCGTTCTTTCGGGCTCTTACCACGCAAGTCGGCAACGCCTTGTTCAGTAATGACGATGTTTACGTCATGTTCTGTATGGTCGTGGTGAGATACCATCGGAACAATGGCGCTGATCTTACCTTCCTTGGCAACGGACGGACAAGTAAAGATGGAAATATAAGCGTTGCGTGTGAAGTCACTGCTTCCGCCGATACCGTTCATCATCTTCGTACCGCCGATATGTGTAGAGTTGACGTTTCCGTAGAGGTCAGCTTCGATAGCCGTGTTGATAGAGATAACCCCCAGACGGCGTACAACTTCCGGACTATTGGAGATTTCCGACGGGCGGAGCACCAGTTTATCACGGAAGAAGTCCATATCATCATAGATACCTTGCAGGCAGTCGTTTGTTACAGTGAGTGAGCAAGCACTACCGAACTTCACGCGACCGTCGCGGATCAATCCGATTACGGAATTCTGAATAACTTCCGTATACATTTCGAATGCCGGAATGGTTTTGTCGCGTCCCAGTGCACCGAGCACAGCGTTAGCAATATTACCTACACCGGATTGTAACGGCAGGAAGGTTGACGGAATGATTCCGCGCTTCATATCCGCAGCCAAGAAGTCAGCTACATTCTGACCAATCTTGTCAGTCAACGGGTCTGCGTCGGCAAAACCACGTGCTTCGTCCGGCCAGTTGGTTTCCACAATGCCTACAATCTTTTTAGGGTCTACCTGGATATACGGTTGACCGATGCGGTCACTTGGTTTATAGATAGGTATTTCGCGACGGTAAGGCGGATCAAGCGGTTCGTATACATCGTGCAATCCCATAGCATTTTTGCTGTGAGCAGCATTTAGTTCCACGATGATCTGGTCGGCAAGGCGGCAAACGGTGGGAGCAATACCACCGGCTGCGGTCAGATAAATCTTGCCGTCGGGAGTTACTTCGCAAGCTTCGATAATGGCAATGTTTACTTTGCCCATGAAACCGTAACGAACTTCCTGCGCCATCTGAGACAAGTGGATGTCGTTATAGGCAATCTCTCCGCTGTTTACTGCTTTACGGAAATCGGAATTGGTTGTGTAAGGAGCACGGTAGCGGATAGCTTTGGCGCGTGAAAGTATGCCGTCGCAGGAATCACCCGTAGAGGCACCGGTAAAGATACCTATCTGGAAAGGGTTTCCTTTCGCATGTTCAGCTTCCGCTATTTTTGCTAATTCTGCCGTAACGGCTTTGGCTGTTCCAGCGGGAGTAAATCCGCTCAAGCCGATGTTGTAGCCATGTTTAATCAGGCTTGCAGCTTCCGCTGCCGAGATGTAATTGAATGCCATAATGTATTTAGTTATTTTTCCTGTGTGAAAATTCATAAGTTACCGGAAGAGTTACTCTCAACTCTCTGTTTTCAACTCTCAATTCTCTATGTATTAATACTTCCGTTGTAGTATTTCCGACCAAATGATAGCTTTCCGTGCTTCTTCTGCCGAATGAATGGAGTATTCGGAATCGGTTTCAGGTTTTTGCGGGGTGGACGGAGGAGGAGAAATCTTCTGTTTTGGAGGAGTTGTGGTATGCTTGGGAGATGTGTTTGTAGAATCTCCTCCAAAAATATGTTTTGAAGCTGAAAATTGATATTCTTCTTTTGCTGTCGGAGCGGAGGGTGTTTGGGGGGCGGGACCTTCGGGAATAAATCCGCCATATGTGTTTCCCCAGGTTTCAGGAATGGGTAATGTATCTTCATCAATATCATCTTCCGGCACAGGCATAGCAGGCCTGTTCTCAGCGTTCTTCTTTGCTTCTTTCTTGAACTGCTTAACAACTCCGATAACGATTATGCCTGCGATTAACAGAAACTGTAAGATACCATCCATACTCATTTAAGTTTTTCACCGCCAAAGGTAACTAATTTATCTGAATAACAGCCAATTTTTAGGCATGAAAAAAGGGCAGCTTCACAGCTCCCCTTATTTTTTTAACCTAAACCTTAACTATGAAAAAATCTAATGTTTCTTTCATTACGCAAATTTGTGAAATAAAATCCTTTATGCCAAATAACAGTCTCAAAAATGTTCGGTCTATTAACATTAATTATAGAAAACAGCTCATTTTCTAACTATTGAGTGTTATTTTTTGCCTTTTCATCTGTAATTTAGTGCCGAAGGCGTATCTTTGCAGCTGAAACTTTTTCACCACAGAGGACACAGAGGACGCTGAGTCTTTTTTATTTTTGTGTTTTTTGAATCTTTCCTCTGTGTTCTCCGTGTCCTCTGTGGTGAGCTAAAAAACAAGAAATTATGGAAAAAGTAACGGGAGCAGACTTTAAATCTGCAACTGCTGATGACAACAAGAAGTTGTTCATCGAAACCTATGGCTGCCAGATGAATGTGGCGGACAGTGAAGTTATTGCCTCTGTGATGCAGATGGCGGGATATTCAACGGCTGATACGCTGGAAGAAGCGGATGCAGTGTTTATGAACACTTGCTCCATTCGTGACAATGCCGAGCAGAAAATTCTCAATCGTCTGGAATTTTTCTATTCGCTCAAAAAGAAGAAACGTAATTTGATTGTGGGAGTACTGGGATGTATGGCTGAGCGGGTAAAGGATGATCTGATCACTAATCATCATGTTGATCTGGTGGTAGGTCCTGATGCTTATCTTACTCTTCCTGACTTGGTTGCTGCTGTGGAGGCGGGCGAGAAAGCTATCAATGTAGAACTTTCTACCACTGAGACCTATCGGGATGTTATCCCCTCGCGTATCTGCGGTAATCACATTTCCGGGTTTGTATCCATCATGCGTGGATGTAACAACTTCTGTACCTACTGCATTGTTCCTTATACCCGTGGACGGGAACGCAGCCGTGATGTGGAAAGCATTCTTAATGAAGTGTCCGACTTGGTGGCGAAAGGTTATAAAGAAGTCACTTTGCTGGGGCAGAATGTCAACTCTTATCGTTTTGAGAAACCGGACGGAGAAGTTGTAACTTTCCCTATGCTGCTCCGCATCGTAGCTGAGGCTGCGCTAGGTGTGCGTGTCCGTTTCACTACTTCGCACCCCAAGGATATGAGTGACGAAACGCTGGAAGTCATTGCACAGGTTCCCAACGTGTGCAAACATATCCACCTGCCTGTACAGAGTGGAAGTTCCCGTATCCTGAAACTGATGAATCGTAAATATACCCGTGAATGGTATCTGGACCGTGTAGATGCTATCCATCGCATTGTTCCCGATTGTGGTTTATCCACAGATATCTTCTCAGGCTTCCATTCCGAAACGGAAGAAGATCATCAGCTTTCCCTTTCTCTGATGGAGAAATGTGCTTACGACTCAGCTTTTATGTTTAAGTATTCTGAGCGTCCGGGTACTTATGCTTCCAAGCATTTGCCGGATGATGTACCCGAAGAGGTAAAGATACGTCGGTTGAATGAGATTATTGCTCTGCAAAACCGCCTCTCCGCCGAGTCTAATGCCCGCTGTATCGGTAAGACGTATGAAGTTCTGGTGGAAGGAGTTTCCAAGCGTTCGCGCGAACAGCTTGTAGGACGTACGGAGCAAAACCGTGTCGTGGTGTTCGACCGTGGTACGCACCGTATTGGTGATTTTGTAATGGTGAAGATTACAGAAGCCAGTTCAGCAACGCTGAAGGGAGAAGAGGTTTGATTTATTTGCTTCGCGCGCGTACACAAGATTTTTGGTATACTTTTACCTACACGCTTGCACTCATGCGCTGCACCTCCCTGTTCATCGGTGATAGAGCGGTGGTGTAAGTAAGTTAAAACTGCGTGTAGGTAAATTTACCTACACGCAGTTTTGTTCGTCCTAAACAGGGATTGTAAACGTTAATCCCCTATGTCCATTACGAAAACTATGCATACGCATTTTGTTGATAATCATTGTTTTAGTTGTGGCCACCGCTGTGGTGGTTGTGCTTTACGATTGTGGAGCACGAGCCTCATAGCCGTGAGGCTGCCGAACCACTTCTGTGGGAATTGCAAAATGAAGCATTTTGAGAAGGATGATCATAGGGAGAAGATATATTATTCTATGGTAGTTATCATATTAAGTGTGCATATTTAAGTGGTATGATAGCCTTTGGGTATGACTTCTATAAGGCTTGACGCAAACTCGATATAATTTCACTTGTTCTGTTCGCGATAGTGCCGGGGAGTCTGCCCGCAGATGTCAAGAAAGGTACTGTTGAAACGGCTGATTGAATTGAATCCGCAGTCAAAGGCTATCTGCGTTATGCTCATGTCTGTCAGGATAAGTTTGCGTTTGACGTGGCCTATCCGCTCTTCTGCCACGTAACGACTTAACGTACAGCCAAAGGCCTTCTTGAAAATGGCATTGGCGTAATCGGGGTGAAGTCCCACGGTCCGCCCAATATCGGAAATCTTTATTGGGCGGTCATAGTTGTGGGCAATATAGCTCACCGGAAACCCACCTTTCAAACATTGGCTTGCCGAGTCCGCACTCAGACTCGACGGCTTCAACCACAACTTCCCCTCCGAGAATCCTATCGACAAGGACCGAAGGTAATCTCCAGCTTAAAAAGAGGTTGAACGGTATGGTGACCACAAAATAGGGTGCGTCAGCCTCACTTTTGATGATCTTGTGGGGTATAAGCCCCCAAAACAGAGCCATTTTGCGAGGCGGAACCGTAACTTTTCCTGTAGGGAAAAAATAGGTAATGCTTCCTTCGGGAATGTAGTTGAGCTCAATCTCGTTATGGCGATCGATTTTCGGCATAAGCTGTGGACGCCAGATCTCACACGTCAGGCCGTAGGGCTTAAACTCGTCACGTTTTTCATCGAAAGTCTTCAATTTCTCGGAATCTGACATGTTTTTACGAATTTATGGGTGGTTTAAATTGAATTTCGAGCGTAAATTTGCAGAATAAATCTTAAATTAGCAAACTATCATGAAAAGATTAGTATTACTTGCCATTTTGATCTTAGGCCTGATCGGGACACAGATTCAGGCTACTGACATTATAAAACCGCGTGTGCTCGTTAGTACTGACATCGGGGGAACGGATCCTGACGACAATCAGTCAATGGCTCATCTGCTGATGTATACTGATTGTCTTGACCTTGAAGGAATTGTCTCTTCTCCTTCTTACGGTTCGGGAAACCGGGAAGAAATTCTCCGCATGATCGACCTCTACGAGAAAGACCTTCCCAAACTGTCCGAACATATTAAGGGGCTGATGTCTCCCGCAGAACTTCGCGCTATAACCAAGCAAGGGCGTAAGGGAGCGGCTCCTTATCGGGGATTCCTTACTCCCACCGAAGGTTCCCGGTGGATAGTGCAATGTGCGCGTCGGCAGGATGAACGCCCGCTGTGGATATCTGTGTGGGGCGGACTTGACGACGTGGCTCAAGCCCTTCACGATGCGCCTGACATTGTTGACAAAATCCGTGTCTACTGGATTGGAGGTCCTAACAAAAAGTGGAGTACTAACAGTTATGCCTATATAGTCGAGAATTTTCCCAACTTGTGGATGATTGAAGACAACGCTTCTTATCGGGGTTTTATCACCCAAAATAAAGTGAAAGATAAATACAATGCCGGATATTATGATGCTTACATCAAAGGTGCAGGGCATCTTGGCGCAGACTTTATCAATTATTACAAGGGCATCCCCAAGATGGGCGACACACCGGCACTTCTTTATGTGATGGACGGCAATCCCGATGATCCTGAGGGCGAGTCATGGGGAGGCAGCTTCGAACCAACCGCACGCAGTTCGCGACCGGTCTTCCACCGGCTTACCACGGCTGCGGACACCGTACCCATCTATTCGATTATCGAGTTTCATGTCAAAGGTCCCGACCGTTCCGATATTCCAGCGGACTCGGCCTGCTTCACCCTTACTATAGGGCGGCAGGAGTGGGACGGATTCCACCTCGGAGGTGGTGATTATGCCGTGCGCCACTCTACGTATTACACCGGTACACTTCCCTATACCATTACTTCCGATATACCCGGTTTTCCTGCGCTGGAAGGTGCCATAACCATTGAAAACCTGTGGCCGGGCCGGGAGTCTGCCACCGACTGCAAGGTGGGTCCCAACTGGTACACTGACAAGAGCGCCCCTGCACTGTTCTGGCGAGATCTTCAAGGTGCCGAGACTGTCTATAAGTGGCGTCAGGCAGTTATGGAAGACTGGGGAAAACGGCTGCAATATCTGAAGAATTAACCGACTTTTTTATACAATGAAGTAATTTCTAGAAAGGTGTGGATATCTTTCCGGCAATATCTGTTTCTTCATTTTTAGGAATTTGTAGACTTGTAAATAGTTAATAATCAGTTTTCTGTAATGGCTACACCCTTTCTTACGGATGGCTACACCCTTTTATGCTTAGGGCTACACCATCCGGGTGAAAGGGTGTAGCCATTTCACCACCCGGTTGGCGGGGTTAAAGTTGTACTCTTTGTTTTGAAGTAAACTGTTACTGAACTATTCTTACATTTTGATATGAAATGGAATTATTACTTAATTTAGGGAATCCTAAATAGCGAATCAGATAAGAATCGGCTATAAGGAGGGGGGTGACGTAAGATAAGATTGGCTGTTTTTTCTGATTTTAGTCTATTCTTTCTTCTAACATCTGACGCCTTTGGCCGGAAAACATTATCTTTGTCCAACTAAGGACTCAGTAGATGACTTATAGAATGGGAAAAACTAAAGCTATTATACTCTTTTTAGTCACTTTTTTGCTGTTGGCCTGTACAGCCCGGCAAAGCAATAACAAGCAATTGATATGGGCAGATTCCCTTATGCGGTCGCTGCCGGATAGTGCCTTGTCTGTTTTGCAGAATATTTCTACTCAGGAGTTTACCTCGCCCGCTGATAGTGCCTATTATGCGCTGTTGCTGACACAGGCAAGAGATAAAAATTATGTTGTACAGGTAGATGATTCGTTGATACGTTACGCTGTTGCACATTATGATAAAATAGGAAATACAAGAATGCAGGCAAGTGCGCATTACTATTGGGGATGTGTGTATAGGGATATGAATAAACAGACAGAAGCATTTAGAGAATACCTCATTGCCGCGCCTTTAACAAAAGCGGTTGGAGAAAAACGGCAACTAGGTTTGATATACAATAATATAGGCTATATTTATTATATACTGAATTTCAAGGAAAAAGCAGATTCTATCTATCAGTTAATGGAGAATATAGCTCAAGATTTGAAAGATATGGATCTTTGGGCAGAAGCCTTATCTAGACAAGGTTCTATTGCCCTTATGAAGGGTCGTGATTATTTTTCGGTTGCTGAACGAAAATTATTGGACGCTTTTGTGGTGGCAGACAGAATAGAAAATAATGAGATAAAAGCTGATATTTCAGCTACGTTAAGTCGTTTGTATAATCAGATGGATCAAGGTGGTAAGGCTTTATATTATGGAAAACTTAATCTTTCTTTGCGGAGGGATACTGCACGAGCTTATCGATCTTTTCTTATTTTAGGAGATGCTTATTATAAAATTGGAGAGTATGATTCCGCAACTTTCTATTTGAATAAAAGCCTGTTAAGTAAGGATTATGGAAGAAGGGCAGATGCTTATATGCGTTTAGCTGATATAGCAATGATTCAAGGAAATGCTGCTCTTTCTATGCGATTGGAGAGATATAGCTCTACATATAAAGACAGTTTATATCAATTTCGTCGGAATATAGTTACTGATAAGATAGTTGAAGCAGAGACTGATGCACGACTAATGCTTCACCAGTTATACTATAAAGGGCGCTTAAATATATATTTGTGTGTTTTTATACCAGTGACGATCATAATCATTATGATTGTTTTTCTTCTTTATAGAAAAAATAAACAATATCGAGGAAAAAATGATTTGCTGCAAAAGAATAATCAGCAATTAGAGAAGGTAAACCAAGACTTAAGTCAACATTATGCTTGTCTACAGAAAGAGATTACCCAACGAGATCTGGAAATTGAAAATCTAAGGAAAGAGTTAGCTTCTTGCCGGATTGATGAAGAGCGAAGGGAAAAAATACGGGTAGAACTGGATGAAATGGTTTTAAGGAGAAAAGCTTTGGTAAAAGAGGCCTTCCTACATTCACCACTTTATGCAAAAATGCAGGCAATTATAAAAGATTATCTAGATAAAGATGCATCAGATAAAGAAATAAGCGATAAGGAATGGCAGGAATTAATTGTCAGCATGGACTCCCAGTGGAATAATGCCATTTCACGTTTTCATGTCAAGTATCAATTATCCAAAGAGGAACTCTATTTAGTATGTTTAAGTTTGACAGATTTTCCATTTGCTCATTTAGCATATTTGATGCATTTTTCCAGAAGAACACTTTATCGGAAAAAGAATGCTTTATGTGAACGGATCGGTGTTGAACAGAACAGTGAATTTAAAGAAATCTTGCGCGAAATATAGGGATGGCACACTTGTGACACACTCTTTTCGCATGGACTTTTGTAGTTTAGCGGCATCAAACAAAAAAGTTATGCATTATGAAAAGAGTATTATCTATTTTATTTCTATTCTTGATTTTAGGTAGCTCAGTAAAAGCACAATTGGGCTTTGGAGTTAAGGAGATTGTGTTTGTACAAAAAAGTGGTGACAGAGATATAAGTGATCAGGCTGAATCTACCAGTCCGGAAGATGCTCCCAAAACTCGTAGTGTTGTTCTCCAACCGGTTTATGCTTACTTGGATAATGGAGAAATAACTGTTTATTTTGCAACAGTATTCCCTACTGTTGCAATCAATGTTATTAATGAAACTACAGGGAAAACTGTTTGTTCAAAGGCGCTTCTTAGTCCTACAAACTTTTCTATTGATTTGAACGGAGAAGATAGTGGAGAATATATAATAGAGGTTATTTCTGACGGAACCTCCTTAGAAGGCACTTTTTCTTTATAATATCCTGATAGATAAACGAAGGTAATCATGACCGGGGCTGATAACATCAGTGTCGTACTCTATCGCTATCTGCGGACATTGTCTGTAAAGGTAAGTAGAGATACTGTACATCGCCTGCTTAATACTCCGTTGGGAGGCGGCATACGCGGTATCAGTGATGCACTGGATGCGCTTCATATAAAGAATGAGGTGTTTCGGTTCCTGTCACGTGATTACTTTTCAAAACTGGAAACTCCTTTTATCACAATGCTTGAGGTGGACAAAAAATCTTTTTGTGTTGTGACGAAAAAGGACGGTTTCATCGTAGAATTTATCAATGGAGAGGGTGGAAAACAGCATGTAAAGGTAGACAAGTTTCTACAGCATTGGACAGGTACAGTCTTATTGGGAGAACCTACTGAAGCAACACCGAACGAGCAATTTTATATAATGAGAAATATCGTATTTTATTTATTGCGTTATAGATTCATTATTGCTTTGCTCTTTGTCCTGATATTGGGACTCCAGACTGCGTTTTGTCAGAGTCGGTCGCTTGCCTTTATGTTCTATTTATCTGCATTGTTTTTTGGAATACTCGTATCTGTCGCCATCCTCTACAAAGAGCGGGTGAACGGGGAGTTCATGGAGCGATTCTGTAATATCGGTAAGGTAGTGAATTGCAATGAAGTGTTTCACTCTAAAGGGGCAAGTATAGCAGGATTCGGGTTAGGGGAATTATCTCTGCTATACTTTGCGCCTCTTTATCTATTCTCGCTTATTCGGCAGGATGATTTTTATATAATTTCTGTTGTATGTTGTGCTGTAGCCGTGGCGCTTTCTTTATACTCTATTATTTATCAGGTTTTTATTTTGCGTAAAGCCTGCATGCTTTGTGTATTGGCTGATTTTGCGGTATGGGGTAGTGCGATAGCTCTTTATATATTGAGAAATGATTTTGTGATGGGGCTGTCATTATCCTCACTTTTCGCATTTGTGGCCATAGGGTATATCTGTTTGATTTTTGAACTACAGTTAAGAGCCATGCAAACCGGAGAAAAGGAAAGGATTATTTTAAAAAAATATTTTGGCAGCCTGCTGAATCCGGAAACTTTTCAAACATTGCTGGCATTGAAACCTCAGATCGGGAAAATGGTAAGTCGGGATATTGCATTGCATAATCAAAAAGAAGAAGGTAGTAATGAATTTATGATAGTGACCAATCCCAATTGCAAGAATTGTGCAAGTGTTCATCGTCATATAGTAGAAATTGCTTCAAAAGTTCCCGTGTCATTAGTATTGGTAACATTTCCAAATGATAGGTTGGGTGAGGAAATTGCCCAGGTTATTATTGCGGCTTATTACGTTGTCGGTTGGGATAGGGCAATAGAACTTTTGGGGGAGTGGTATGAAACCAGGCACGTGGAAGACGCGGGTATATATAGTATAACGGCTGAGGTACGTGATGTGTGGGCAAAACAACAGATATATTGTCGGGAACAAAAGATAAGTAAAACCCCTTCTATCATAGTGAATAAGCATTATGTGCCGGAGGTATACCCATTATCAGATTTAAGATATGTATTGACATAAAGATTTATTGTAGATTTAGTAATTAATAGCCAGAACCTTAACTTTGCTTATCTGATACTGCAGCTCAACCAAAGTTGAGCTGCAGTAACAGTAGCATTCAATATAATGGTATTAGGTGCTTTATAGCTGTTTTGTAATCGGATAACTAAAAAAGCACGAACCTCCCAGCCCGTGCTTTTCAACTAATTGTTAACTTTAATTTCTATATTTATTACTTTGCAATTGCTAATAGATTGGTCGTGAAGTCCATCTGCTTGTGGTTAACCAGAGTCCAATCTGATTTATTCTTATTGTCTTGCTTGTAGGCTTTGTAAGCCGTCGGCATATTTGCGTCATTCAGTTCGTATACACTTTTCTGAACGGCTTCATCATAAGCTTTGTGAGATTCGTTCCAGCGGGCGTAATTCATGGTTATTTCATTATCGCTGTACTGGTAAGTCATTTTGAAATAGGGTACCCATTCATCTTTTGCGCCATCCCATTTGGAAGCCTCTTTGCTTATCAAACGGTTCTGATCATCGTATGCAAAGGTGTACTGCATGTGGCGTTGGAGGTAAGAGCCATCTTTTTTGAAGATAGTTTTTGATGCTACCAATTCGCCGTTCATCACCTGATTTGTTATGAAACCATCCTGAGCTTTCACTTCGGAGTTGAGAACACTTGCTACCATAATAGCTACCAATGCGACTGCTTTAAATAAACTTGTAGTTTTCATAATCTTTATTTTTTAATTGTTACTAATTCTATTTGGTTTTCGCTCTTATCTGTTAGACGGAACTACTTGTTGAAAAGTGGCAGATAATCTTTATTTTTTTGCTGACCGCTTTCGCTTAATAATAGTCAATTCCTGTGCCAAAGTGATAAGTGGTTGAAAATCAGTGAATACGAGAAATGCTAAGCTGTTCATTATCGGACAGTTGTCCGCTTATTATCGAACAGTGGCTGGGATAAAACAAAATATTTATTCCTTTTGAGACATGAGTGCAAACATTTGGTACATTATCAATATCTTTTTATCGATAGCACAACTATCTTTGTCTCCTAAATAATATGCTATGAAGAATTTCTGTTTAATTACCTTATTTATTTGTTTCAGTAGTTTGCCGGTATGGGGTGGCGGAACGTCGGAAAAGGCAGTGTATGACCTGATAGAGCGGGTTACTCCCGGTTATGCTTCGCAGTATCGGTTAGAGATAATACAGCCGGAAAATGGAAGTGATGTTTATGAAGTGGATGGTGACGGGCAGAGAATTATTCTGCGGGGAAACAATGCTGTCTCCTTGGCAACTGCTTTCAACTGGTATTTGAAGTATACGTGCCACGCCCATGTATCCTGGTTTGGTAATCAATTGAAATTGCCTGCGAAATTGCCACAACCTGCGAATAAAGAACGGAGGATTATTAATGGAAAATACCGCGTTTACATGAACTATTGCACGGTAAGCTATACTGCGGCGTGGTGGAATTGGGAACGTTGGCAACAAGAACTGGACTACATGGCGATGAATGCTATCAATATGCCTTTGTTTTCTGTAGGGCTGGATGGTGTATGGTATAATACGCTGTTACGTTTTAATTTTACGGAAGAAGAAGCCCGGGCTTTTCTCACTGGGCCGGGACATTCGGCGTGGCAGTGGATGCAGAATATTCAGAGTTATGGAGGTCCTTTGCCTAAATCGGTGATAGACAAGCATGTCATATTGGGTAAAAAGATACTGGCGCGTCAGTTGGAATTAGGGATGCAACCTATTCAGCAGGGCTTTTCAGGATATGTTCCGCGGGAATTGCAAGCTAAATATCCGCAAGCCAAAATCAGCATGAAACGGAAGTGGTGTGGTTTTGACGGTACTGCTCAACTAGACCCGACTGACCCTTTGTTTCATGAAATGGGCTTGGCCTTTCTGGAAGAGCAAGATAAATTGTTTGGTAGTTATGGGGTATACGCAGCCGATCCTTTTCATGAGAGCGCTCCCCCGATAGATACACCTGAATATCTGACAGGGGTGGGACAGACCATACATAAGCTTTTCCAGACATTTGATGCGGGAGCTTTGTGGGTGATGCAGGCATGGAGTATGCGGGAAGATATAGTGAAAGCTGTTCCTAAGGAATCTTTACTGATATTGGACTTAAACGGATCGAAAACTGCAGCTAACGGTGGTTGGGGATATCCTGTGATAGCTGGTAATCTTCATAATTTTGGCGGACGTATCAATATGCATGGCGATTTAGCTTTGCTGGCTTCTAACCAGTATAAGAAAGCGAAGGCGCGTTATCCGAATGTGTGCGGGTCCGGACTTTTTATGGAGGCCATTGAGCAGAATCCTGTTTACTATGAACTGGCTTTTGAAATGCCCAATCATGCTGATAGTATCCCTTTGCAGGCATGGCTTGCAGCTTATGCCGAACGTCGGTATGGAGCGAAATCTGCTGCTGCCGGAACAGCGTGGATGTACCTGTTGGAAGGTCCTTATCGTCGGGGTACGAATGGAACGGAAAGGAGCTCTATTGTAGCTGCTCGTCCGGCATTGAATGTAAAGAAGTCTGGCCCGAATGCGGGTTTGGGTATTCCTTATGAACCGATGTTGGTGATTCGGGCTCAATCGCAACTTTTGAAGGATGCTGATAAACTGGCATTTTCCAAACCTTATCGTTTTGATATTGTAGATGTGCAACGCCAGATGATGACTAATCTGGGGCAATTAGTGCACAAAAAGGCGGCAGAAGCATTTGTTGCCAAAGATAAGGCGGCCTTTGCCTTGCACTCAGGGCGTTTCCTTGAATTATTGAGAGATATGGATGAACTGCTTTATACACGCAGTGAGTATAGTTTTGACAGATGGTTGACGGAAGCCCGCAGTTGGGGAGAGACTAAAGAGGAAAAGGATCTGATGGAACGTGATGCAACTTCATTGGTCACTATTTGGGGAGCTGATGGTGATCCGCGTATATTTGATTATTCATGGAGGGAATGGGCAGGTTTGATTAATGGGTATTATTTGCCTCGCTGGCAGAAATTCTATGCAATGTTGCAGGGACATTTGGATGCAGGTACTGACTATCAGGAGGAAGGGCTACCCCTGGCTTACGGTAGAGAAGATTTCCGTGCAAACGACTTTTACAACCGGCTTGCTGAATGGGAACTTGCCTATGTGGATCAGACGGGTAAAGCACGAACACCTGTCACTCATGGGGATGAACTGGTCGTTACCCGTCGTTTGTTTGATAAATACCTGAAACTGTCTCGTGAATATTATGCGGACTTCTCGGGTGTGGGAGAAATCAAGGAAGAATGTACTTATGAAAATGTCGGTGAGGAGTAATCTTGTTCCGACAAATGTATTTAAAACAAGTGTTTAAACTTCTCTTTTATTAAATCTCCTTAAAGAAAGCCCGATGCGTCACTTTTTATTTGTTATTTTGCACCAAATTCGGGTATAGTGCGGTCTGTTAGGTTCAGGCTGCGCTTCATTATTGCAGAACGTTCAATGAATAAACTCACCATAAAAGTCTGTCCGGTATGTGGTAGTGCGCATATAGAGCGTGCTATGACTTGCATAGACCATTATGCTTCCAGCGAGGCATTTTATCTGTGCCGCTGTCAGGATTGCGACTTTCTCTTTACGCAAGATTTTCCTGTGGAGGCTGAGATAGGCAAATATTATGAGACTCCCGATTATATTTCCCATTCTGATACGAAAAAGGGCCTTATGAATAAGGCGTACCATTGGGTGCGTGGTTATATGCTGGGGCACAAGGCACGTCTGGTGGCTCGTGAAGCACACCGGAAAGAAGGACATTTGCTGGATATCGGTACGGGAACTGGATATTTTGCCGATACCATGAAGCGGCGGGGCTGGCAAGTGGAAGCAGTGGAGAGGAATGCGCAGGCGCGCGTTTTTGCCAAAGAACATTTCGGTCTGGATGTGAAGCCCGATACCGCATTACAGGATTTTGCTCCCGGAAGTTTTGATGTCATCACTTTGTGGCATGTAATGGAACATCTGGAACATTTGAATGAAACGTGGGATACACTGAATAGCCTGTTGACGGAAAAAGGCGTGTTAATTATTGCCGTGCCCAATTGCTCCTCGTATGATGCGAAGAAATATGGTGCGCACTGGGCTGCCTACGATGTTCCCCGTCATTTATGGCATTTTACGCCCGGCACTATTCAGAGATTGGGAGCAAAGCATGAATTTATATTGGCTGCACGTCATCCGATGCCATTTGATGCATTTTATGTGTCGATGCTAAGCGAAAAGTATATGGGACATTCGATGTCTTTCTTCAGGGGGGTACTCAGTGGTACGTTAGCGTGGTTCAGCGCGTTGGCGAGCAAGGAGCGAAGCAGCTCGATGATTTATGTATTCAGGAAGAAGCAGAAATAAGATGATAAAATGGTAAGGTGATAAGGCATGAAGACGAAAAGCAAGAATAATTCCGTATCCTATTTTGATATGCAGTTCATTACTTCCAGCATCAGTACGACGCTGGTGTTATTGCTGCTGGGATTGGTGGTGTTTTTCGTACTGACTGCTCACAATCTTTCTGTGTATGTAAAGGAGAATATCAATTTCTCTATTATCATCAGCGATGATATGAAGGAAACGGATATTCTGAAGTTACAAAAAAGACTGGATAAGGAAGTATTCGTACGGTCTACGGAGTATATTTCGAAGAAGCAGGCGCTTCGTGAACAGATTGAAGCCATGGGGACAGATCCGCAGGATTTTTTGGGATATAATCCTCTTCATGCTTCTATCGAAGTGAAGCTGCACTCCGATTATGCGAATACCGACAGTATTGCCAAAATAGAAAAAGAAATAAAGAAGAATACCAATGTACAGGAAGTGCGTTATCAGGAAGACCTGATAAATATGGTTAATGAGAATATCCGTAATATCAGTTTGATGTTGTTGGGATTGGCTGTATTACTGGCTTTCATTTCCTTTGCATTGATCAATAATACCATCCGGCTGACTATTTACTCTAAACGCTTCCTGATTCATACGATGAAGCTGGTAGGTGCGAGTTGGAGTTTTATCAGGCGTCCGTTCCTGTGGCGTAACTTCTGGATCGGTGTGTTGGCGGCTGTCATTGCCGATGGTGTTCTGTGGGCTGCGGCATATTGGCTGGTGGTGTATGAGCCTGACCTGATCAGTGTAATCACACCCAATGTTATGTTGCTGGTTTCCGTATCGGTGCTTGTATTTGGAGTGTGTATCACGTGGTTCTGTGCATACCTGTCTATCAATAAGTTCCTACGGATGAAGGCGAGTGCGCTTTATTATATATAGTATTGAACATTACAGCTTATACATTAATAAAGAAATAAGAGATGTTTTGAGTGAAGTTAAATTGTAAACAATTAAATCATAAATAAAGAGATGAGTAAAGAGAAATTTGCTTTCGATAAAACTAACTTTATCCTGCTTGCCGTTGCAATGGCGGTGGTGATTATCGGTTTTATTCTGATGACAGGTCCGGTGTCTACCCCGACACACTTTGAACCGGATATTTTTAGTGCGAGACGTATTAAAGTAGCTCCCGTGGTATGTCTTGTGGGGTTTTTACTCATGATATACGCTGTATTGCGCAAACCGCGTGACAAGCAAATGAATAATGAAGGAATGAAAAATTATAATTCATAAATCAACTTACATGGAATGGTTTGAGGCGCTCATCCTGGGTTTGATCCAGGGATTGACAGAGTATTTGCCGGTAAGTAGTAGCGGACATTTGGCTATCGGTTCGGCATTGTTTGGTATTCAGGGAGAGGAAAATTTGGCATTTACGGTGGTAGTGCACGTAGCTACGGTGTTCAGTACAATGGTGGTCTTGTGGAAAGAAATCGAATGGATTTTCAAGGGACTGTTTAAGTTTCAGATGAATGATGAAACACGTTATGTAATCAATATCCTGATATCTATGGTGCCTATCGGCATTGTGGGGGTATTCTTTAAAGATGAGGTGGAGGCAGTTTTCGGTTCAGGCCTGCTGGTTGTGGGTTGCATGTTGCTGGTAACGGCTGCTTTGCTGTCATTCTCTTATTATTATAAACCGAAGCAGAAGGAGAACATCTCCATGAAAGATGCGTTCATTATAGGTTTGGCCCAGGCTTGTGCGGTGCTTCCCGGACTTTCACGCTCCGGTACGACGATTGCAACCGGATTGTTGCTGGGTGACAATAAAGCAAAGCTGGCTCAGTTCTCTTTCCTGATGGTAATGCCTCCGATATTGGGTGAAGGGCTGCTGGATGGTATCAAGTTGATGAAAGGAGAAGAGATTGCCGGAAGCATTTCAACGTTATCATTGCTGATAGGATTTATTGCAGCTTTTGTGGCGGGTTGTCTGGCTTGTAAGTGGATGATCAATATCGTGAAGAAAGGAAAGTTGATCTACTTTGCTATTTATTGTGCAATAGCCGGTCTGGTTACTATTGCATGCACATTGATGAAGTAAATTAGAATGGATTTTATTGCAGGAGAGGTATTATATTTTAACAAGCCGCTGACGTGGACTTCGTTCGATCTGGTGAACAAGTTCCGCTATAAATTATCGCGGAAGCTGAAAGTAAAAAAAATAAAAGTCGGACATGCCGGAACGCTTGATCCGCTGGCTACCGGAGTGATGATCGTTTGTACTGGCAGGGCAACCAAAAGGATCGACGAATTCCAATATCAGACGAAAGAATATGTCGCTACCCTAAAGCTGGGAGAAACGACCCCTTCTTTTGACCTGGAAAAGGAGATAGACGCCGTATATCCGACGGAACATATAACCCGGGAGAGGGTGGAAGAGGTACTGAATTCGTTTGTAGGAACGATACAGCAGATTCCGCCGGTCTTTTCGGCCTGCAAAGTGGATGGGAAACGTGCCTATGAACTGGCGCGTAAAGGTGAAGAAGTGGAGTTGAAGTCGAAGACACTGGTGATCGATGAGATGGAGTTGCTGGAATGCAACCTGCCGGTCATTAAGATCCGTGTGGTGTGTAGTAAAGGTACTTATATCCGTGCCTTGGCCCGCGACATTGGTGAGGCGTTGAACAGTGGCGCCCATCTTACGGCTTTGGAACGCACCCGTGTAGGTGATGTCCGGCTGGAAGATTGCCTCGATCCGATGGATTTTAAAGAGTGGATAGACGCTCAAGAGATAGAAACAGAAGAATAACTTAAAGAAAGAATAGATATGAAACTGTCGCAATTTAAATTTAAGCTTCCGGAAGAGAAGATTGCTTTGCACCCTACAAAGTACAGAGACGAGTCGCGCCTTATGGTGCTGCATAGAAAGACAGGTGAGATTGAGCACAAAGAATTCAAAGACGTTCTGAACTACTTTGATGATAAGGATGTGTTCATTTTCAATGATACGAAAGTATTTCCTGCCCGTTTGTATGGCAACAAGGAGAAGACTGGTGCCCGTATTGAAGTGTTCCTTTTGCGTGAGTTGAATGAAGAACTCCGTCTGTGGGATGTGTTGGTAGACCCTGCCCGTAAGATCCGTATCGGCAATAAGCTGTATTTCGGTGATGACGACTCTATGGTAGCTGAAGTTATCGACAATACAACGTCTCGTGGCCGTACGCTCCGTTTCCTCTACGACGGTCCGCACGATGAGTTCAAGAAGGCTTTGTATGCGTTGGGCGAAACTCCGCTGCCTCACAGCATCATCAACCGTCCTGTAGAGGCGGAAGATTCGGAGCGTTTCCAGTCTATCTTTGCCCGTAATGAGGGTGCGGTGACGGCTCCTACTGCGAGTCTGCATTTCAGCCGTGAGTTGATGAAGCGTCTTGAAATTAAAGGTATCGATTTTGCGTATATCACGCTGCATGCCGGTTTGGGTAACTTCCGTGATATTGATGTGGAAGACCTTACGAAGCACAAGACAGATTCTGAACAGATGATTGTGAACGAAGAAGCTGTCGGCATTGTAAATCGTGCCAAAGACCTGAACAGACAGGTTTGCGCTGTAGGTACCACTGTGATGCGTGCCATTGAGAGCACCGTAAGCACAGACGGTCACCTGAAGGCATACGAAGGATGGACTAACAAGTTTATCTTCCCTCCCTACAACTTCGGCTTGTCCGACTCGATGGTAGCCAACTTCTACCATCCCTATTCCACGCTGCTGATGACTCAGTGTGCATTTGGAGGCTACGACATGGTGATGAAGGCATACGAACTGGCTGTCGCCAACGGTTACAAATTTGGATGCTACGGAGACAGTCTGCTCATCCTCAACGACTAATCAGCCTTGCTACATCGTCTGTATCTCTCCTTGGGTTCCAATCTTGGCAACCGTAGGCAACTGCTCCAGTCTGCCATCGCCCTACTGGGGGAGCGTGTCGGCTCGGTGGAACGCATATCTTCCTTTATAGAGACGGCACCATGGGGCTTCGAGAGCGAGCATCAGTTTCTCAATGCCTGCGTCAGCATCAACACCAGGATGACCCCACGCGAGGTGCTGGAAGCTACGAAACAGATAGAGCGTGAACTGGGCAGGACACGGAAGTCGTCCAATGGTCAATATGCTGACCGCCCGATAGACATCGACATTCTCCTCTATGATGACATACAGGTAAACGAACCCGATTTGGTCATTCCGCACCCCCACATGGAGGAACGCGATTTTGTCATGATTCCTTTACAAGAAATCAGACCCGAAAAACAGGGGTAAGCCCTGCTATCAACAACAAAGGTTTTTCTCTTTCGTGAGAAAAACCTTTGTTGTTATCATACCCTTAAGAGGGGTATTAACTTGCTCCGCCAATGAAGTTAACTTCAAAGGCCAACGAAGTTAACTTCATCGGCCCACGAAGTCATATTCATCGGCCTCCGAAGTTAAGTTCATTTTTTCACCCCTTTTTCTATACTTTTGGCCTATTTTAGACTCTTTTCCCGCTACAACGGGTCTATGTGGCGTTTGAAGCAGGTCTTGATGAGAAACCGCCTTTGAAAAGCGAATGAATTGTTTAGATTTTTCGTTTAGATTTAAGGCAATCATCATACACCATCAGTCCTTTCACCGTTAGTAGATATTTCTGGCGAGGATGACGTGGCGAATTTGGGTATTTCATTTTTACCAATCCTTCTGTAATGGCTGGCGAAAGAGAATATTCGAGGAAATTGGGGCGGTTCTTCAAGCCAACAGCTTCCATCATTTCCTTTACGCTCTTTTCACCTGTGCCAATTGTAACAAGCAACCGTTTTATGTTTTCTGATAAGATTGATACCGAACTATCAGAACTTGTATGGGTGTTTTCATAGGTACTTGTATGGGTACTTGTATGGGTACTTGCACTGGTCGCATCTACATCGTTATAACCTACAAGCATATAGCGGTTCTTCAGCTCATGATCTTCACCCATCAACAAATTACGGAAAAACTTAATAAGGAAAGACTTATTGGGTTCTATACCCTTTGACGGATTACGATAGTTCGCACGAACAAGGGCATTACGGAAATACCACGAGTTGTCGGCAAATAAATCGTTATCGACCTTGAATCCAATTGAACGCAAATATTTAATGACAAACACCGCAGTGGTTCGTGTGTTGCCCTCACGGAACGGATGGTTTTGCCATAGCAACGTTACAAAATCTACAATGTGGTCAATAATTTCATCCGTGTTCAATCCATTGTAATTAAAGTCCTTTTCTTGTTGAATGTCATATCGTAACGCCATCATAATGTCGGCAGCACGTCCATACACAACGCTATCGCCACGTAACACCCATTCCTTTTTGCTGATGTCATAGGACCGCAGTTTACCTGCATGTTTGAATACACCCTCGAACAAGTGCCTATGAATATTCAAAAACTCCAACGCGGTGAACGAGAAAGACTGCTCGTTCAGCAACTTGGCAATATTGGCAGCTACTCGATCGGCCTCTTCCTTTTCTGCATCGTCTTCGTCATGTGTTGTTTTGTTGACATAGTACGACTTCAACTGTTCACGCACATCATCAATGGTAATGTCACCTTCAATATGCCTGACGGCCGTCTCCTTCAGATAGTCGGAAACCTGCAGACCATCCACATCCTGCAGACCGATAGCCGTACGCCATACCGAAGCCCTCTCGCGCTT
>OHCS01000532.1_pt1 | contig 20914 bp, 22 predicted proteins | sample 1566741 | NCBI WGS metagenome assembly OHCS01 (sample SAMEA3879604, study PRJEB24766) | human gut metagenome | biome: human-associated habitat; feature: feces | place: USA | collected 1985/1987 | reverse complement strand
TTTCTAAAAAAATTCATGATATTGCTCCTTACCTGCATATTAATTCATTTTTCTTTACTATTCAATATATTCTGGGCATATCACAAGCTATTATTTAAAGATACAGGTATAATAAGAATATAGAACAAAGATTCTAAAGGAGAAAACATGAATAATTTAAAAAAAGATCTTGAGACATGTAATCAGACAATCATTGATAAACTGGAGACATTAAAACAAGATTCACTTACGACCAAGGACGAAATGAAATTGAAGGCAGAACTCGCAAAAGAAGAGGCTGAATACAATCTTGAAAAGTTTCAAGATAAGGCTGAAGCTACCAAAGACAATTTAATTAGAGATGGAAAAAAAGAAGTGGAAAAACTTAAAGAAAAAGTATTACGATAGAAATACAACTGGTAGAAATACCAGTTTTCTTTTCGAATTGTTATAAAGAAATTAGATCAAACACCCTTTATTTTTTTAAAGATTTCTGTATAATAAAAACATCATGGAGAAAATTGAAGAGAATAGCGCCAGGACTGCTTGCAGTTGACGAGGACCAGATTTATCGAAAGATTCGGCGGGTGATCTGGAGGTTTGATACGACCTTAAAAGTATGACAAAAACAATCTGTGAAGGTTGAACAAATTCATATAGGTATCCTCCATGAATAAAAGTAAATGGAGGTTTTTTTATTATGTGTGGAATCACAGCTTTTACTGGGCAAACGAGTGCTTTGCCATTTTTGTTGCAGGGTCTTGAAAAACTAGAGTATAGAGGATATGACTCTGCGGGTGTTACCTTGGTGGATAGTCAAGGCCTTAATACGTATAAAGTTAAAGGTCGTTTAAGTGATCTTAAAGAGGAGCTCAAACATCAAGAGCATCATCAAAGTACAGGGATCGGACATACGCGCTGGGCGACGCATGGAATTCCCAGTCAACTGAATTCGCATCCTCATACCAATCGTTCTAATACGATCTCAATCGTTCATAATGGGATCATCGAAAATCATCAGGCAATTCGTAATTATTTAAAAGAAGTAGGCTATCCCTTTGTTTCACAGACAGACAGCGAATGTATCGTGCATTTGATTGATTATTATTATGAAGGGGATTTGCTAGAAGCAACCAGGCATGCCTTAAAATATCTTCAAGGTAGTTTTGCCTTATGTGTAGTATCACTTGATCATCCAGATCAGGTCATCGTTGCCAAAAAAGAAAGTCCAATGATCTTAGGACAGAATGATCAGGCAAGTTTTTGTGCCAGTGATATTCCTGCCATTCTGGAATACACAAAAGATGTGATCGTATTAGGTGATGGTCAGCTGGCTGTTTTAAAACCAGGTTCTATTGAAATCATGGATTTTGATGGAACTTTGGTTGAGGTAAAAAAACAACATGTTCCTTATGATATAGCGGCGGCCCAAAAAAGTGGCTATGATACATTTATGGAAAAGGAAATCCATGAACAACCTTATGTAATACATGAAACACTGAGAATGTACATGGATCATACACAGATCAAGATCGATGAACTTGACAAGATAGATTGGCATTTTGAAGATTTTAATCGTGTTTATTTTATTGGCTGCGGAACAGCGTATCATGCTTGTTTGTATGCTCAATACTTATTTGACAAATGGCTGAATATTCCATCTTTTTGCCAGCCAGTGAGTTTCGCTATGGTGATCCTAAACTGGACAAAAAATCATTATGTATCTTAGTAAGTCAATCAGGGGAAACAGCAGATACTTTGGCTGCTTTAAAGATGGCTAAAGAGAAAGGCTCTAAATCTATTGCGATCACAAATGTGCTTGGATCTACGATTTCAAGATTGGCTGATGCTACGCTTTATACATGTGCAGGACCCGAAATTGCAGTTGCAAGCACCAAGGCTTATACGACGCAGCTTGTTGTCAAACAGGAGGACACGGATTATGGTCAGGAACAGGTCAAAATTTATGTGTCATTGGCTCAAAAAATGAATTGTTCTATCTTGGATGTTGATTCTTTGTTGCAAGATCTACAGAACATGGATATGCATGTCGAAAAGATCCTTTCACAAAAAGAATTGATCAAAGATTTTTCAAGTTTGTTAAAAAATAAAAAAGATGCATATTTTATAGGTAGACAGTTGGATTATGTGAGTGTTTTGGAAGGAGCCCTTAAATTAAAAGAAATATCCTATATACATGCAGATGCCTACTATGCTGGAGAATTAAAACATGGACCTATTGCCTTAATTGAAAAAGGCAGCGTAGTTATCGCGTTAGCAATGCAGGAAAATGTTGCCGAAAAAACGCTTTCCAATATTGAAGAAACGATGGCTCGTGGAGCGCATGTGATCTTGATCACTTCCATGCAAAAAGTATCTTCTGATTATGACCATGTATTTAAGATCGATAATATTCATCCTTATTTGTCTTTGATACCTGTTACGATCGTGTTACAGTTAATTGCTTATTATGCAGCTTTACAGAATGAATGTGATGTTGATAAGCCTAGAAATTTAGCTAAATCTGTAACAGTCGAATAAATCATACACGTAGTTTCGATGCTACGTGTTTTTTTGTGAATATTGATTTTAAAAATAGAAGATTTCTTGTTATAATGTACGGGCAAAGGGGGAGTTTTTAGGTGACTTATTATCAAATCTTAAGACAACGCAGACTAGACCTTAAACTTTCCATCCAGGATGTGAGCTCGCAAACTCGTTTGGCTCCTGAGTACATTCAGGCAATTGAAATGAATAACCTGGAAGTTTTTTCGGATGATTTCTCCTTTGTTCGTTATTTTGTCCGAGCATATTGTGATGCGATCGGAGTTAACTGGCAAGCTGTTCAAGCTGAAGTTGATGCTAATATCAATGCATATGCACATCAACGGAACATGGCTTTAACGCAAGCTCAAAAACGTATGGTAGCTTCTATGCCTTCAGGGCAGGGAAGAAAGATAAAGAGAAGTAAACAGAGCAATTTTCAAAAAAGGATTACTCGTTTGTCACGAAATTTGAAATGGTCGCGAAAACGTTTGATCCGAGTAGGAATTATCGCAGGTGTTTTAATTTTTGGTTTGTTGTTTGTGGTAAATCTTGGATTAGACTATTATTCTTCGCAGCAGGCTTTGCAGGAAGAAGCAAATCGTAAAGCTGAATTAGCTGAAAAAGAAGCGGAGACAGAAAGATTAGCCCAACAAAGACAACAGGAGGCACAAAAAGAAGATATCGTAATAGAAAATACAAGTACAAATACATATACGATAACAAATGTTTTGGAAAATTCGACACCACTGGAATTAGAAATTACCCTACCTTTGGACAGTACAGTTGTTATTTATAAAGATGGCGAAGTAATCACAGGGGATACAAGTACGATTTATAGTGATATTTTCAAGAAAGAAATCACCGTGGATAAAGAATGTACATTGGAAATTGAAATAGGTTCTTATTCAGCTAATCAGTTTTCTGTCAATGGCAATAATCTTGCCTTTGATGAAAACTACTGGTATCCGGGAGAACCCGCATATCTAGATATAATTATCAAAGCAAATGAACAAACAGGAGAGTGACGAGAATGAATTTGCCAAATAAGCTTACGATGGTAAGGATAGCCTTAGTACCGCTCGTAGTAATCGTATATCTTTGTATAGGTGATAATTTTTGGGTGATGGATGAAACAAGTGGATTAGCCTTTCGTGATGTTCTAGTTTTTATTATTTTTGCGACAGCATCTATAACAGATATGCTGGATGGGATGATTGCAAGAAAATACCGTTTGATTACTTCATTTGGAAAGTTTGTAGATCCTATTGCGGATAAATTGTTAGTAAATACTGTTTTGATCATGTTGGCTTACACACATCAAGCGAATATTATAGCGGTTCTATTGATGATTGCACGTGATTTGTTTGTGGATGGACTTCGAATGACAGCCGCTAGTCAGGGAAAAGTTGTAAGTGCAGGATTCTATGGAAAGCTTAAAACAGTGTTGCAGATGGTTGCAATCGTATTCTTGTTGTTGAAGAACTGGCCTTTCTCATATCTCGGATTACCTGTAGACCAGATTCTATTGTGGGCTGCAACTTTAGCTTCTTTATATAGTGGATATATTTATTTTATGAAATTAAAGAAGTATATTTTGGAGTCTATGTAATGCAAACAGCTAAAGATCTTATCGAACTTTGTAAAGACAAACATGTAACAGTTTCCAGCTGTGAAAGTTTGACGGCAGGCCTTTTTACCAGTACGCTTGCTTCTATACCGGGAGCTAGTGCTGTATTAAAAGGTGGCTTTGTAACGTATTTTACAGAAATGAAACAAGTGATGGCACATGTAGAGAAAGATTTGATTGATACATTTGGTGTTGTTTCTGGAGAATGTGCAAAACAAATGGCACAAAATACTAGAGAGATCACACAGAGTGACTATTGTGTTTCTTTTACAGGAAATGCAGGTCCAGATGCAATGGAAGATAAACCCGCAGGTTGTGTTTTTTGTGCTATCGCATCAAAAGATGCAGTAAAAGTTTATCATTTCCAATATCAAGGTTTAGAACGAAATGAATTAAGAATGCAGGTTGTCCAAGATATGATCAACAATCTTGCAGAAATCATAATGAAGGAGTAATTATGGCAAAAGCAGAATCAAAAGATAAATTATTAGAAGATGTCTTAACAGAAATTGAACGTGAATATGGTAAAGGTTCTATTATGAAACTTGGAGATCGAGCTGCAGTGGATGTAGAACCGATTCCTTCTGGAAGTCTTTTATTAGACCAGGCTTTAGGAATTGGTGGATACCCTAAAGGAAGGATCATTGAAATTTTTGGTCCTGAATCCAGTGGTAAGACAACTCTGGCTCTTCATGCGATCGCACAAGTTCAAAAGAAAGGTGGACGTGCAGCTTTTATCGATGCAGAAAATGCTATCGACCCTGTGTATGCACGTAATCTGGGTGTAGATATTGATGAATTGATCTTATCGCAACCCGATTCAGGTGAGCAGGGACTTAACATCATGTTGATGTTAATTGACAGTGGTGCTGTAGATCTAGTTGTCGTGGATAGTGTTGCAGCATTGGTTCCTCAAGCAGAATTGGATGGAGAAATGGGAGATCTTCAAGTTGGAAGCCAGGCTCGTATGATGTCCAAAGCTATGCGTAAGCTTGCCGGCTTGATGAATCATAATGAATGTACGGCAATCTTCATCAACCAGCTTCGTGAGAAAATCGGCGTGATGTTCGGAAATCCGGAGACAACAACAGGAGGAAGAGCGCTCAAATTCTATTCTTCTGTCCGCCTTGATGTGCGAAGAGTGGAAACACTGAAGCAGGGCGGAGATATGGTAGGAAACCATACGAGAGTCAAGGTTGTAAAAAATAAAGTAGCGCCGCCGTTTAAGCAGGCAGAGTTTGACATTATGTTTGGTACCGGTATTTCAAGAGAGGGAGATATTCTCGACCTTGCAGTGGAATGTTCGATTGTGAATAAGAGCGGTGCGTGGTATGCCTATGAGGGCAATAAAATTGGACAGGGGCGTGAAAATGTCAAGATTTTCCTGAAAGAGCACCCGGAGATCACAGAAGAAATTGAAAAGAAAGTAAGAATCCATTATCACCTTCTTCCGGACGAAGAGGCTGTGGCAGAAGAAAAGAAAGAAGAAGTGCTTGAGGAAGTATTAGAAGATTTAGAAGCAGAGGATGCAAAAAAACAGGAAGAAGCACAGAATACCGCCTCAGAAGAAAAAGAAGTTGAGGCAGAAGAAAAAACGGAAGATACCGAATCTGAACCGGAAGAAATAGAGAAAGAAGATGAGGAGAAAAAGAAAGGTATCTTTAAAAAGAAAGACAAGAAAGATAAGAAGGACGAACAGATTGAAGATTTAACCGACCGGCTGAAACGTCAGATGGCAGAATTTGAAAACTTCCGTAAGAGAACGGAAAAGGAAAAGAGCCAGATGTATGACATGGGAGCCAGTGCAATCTTAGAGAAAATCCTTCCAGTTATCGACAATTTTGAAAGAGGGCTTGCAGCTGTACCGGAAGAAGACAAAAACAATGGCTTCGTAGAAGGTATGGATAAGATTTATAAGCAGATGATGACAGTGCTGACAGAAGTTGGTGTAACACCGATTGAAGCAGCCGGTCAGGAGTTTGACCCGAATCTCCATAATGCAGTAATGCATGTGGAAGATGAAGAACTCGGTGAGAATGTAGTAGCCGAGGAGTTACAGAAAGGTTACAAGTACAAAGAAAATGTAATCAGACATAGCATGGTAAAAGTAGCGAATTAAGCATAGGAGGATAAGAACATGAGTAAAATTATTGGTATTGATTTAGGAACAACAAACAGTTGTGTGGCAGTTATGGAAGGTGGAAAACCTACCGTTATAGCAAACCAGGAAGGTGCAAGAACAACACCATCTATCGTAGCATTTACAAAAACAGGTGAGCGTCTGATTGGTGAACCAGCAAAACGTCAGGCAGTAACCAACGCAGAGAAAACAATCTCTTCCATTAAGAGACATATGGGAACCGATTACAAAGTAAGCATTGATGACAAACAGTATTCTCCACAGCAGATTTCTGCAATGATTTTACAGAAATTAAAAGCTGATGCAGAAGGATATTTAGGAGAAAAAGTATCAGAAGCAGTTATTACTGTACCGGCATACTTCAATGATGCACAGCGTCAGGCAACCAAGGATGCAGGTAAGATTGCAGGACTTGATGTAAAACGTATCATCAACGAGCCGACAGCAGCAGCACTTGCTTATGGACTGGACAACGAAAAAGAACAGAAAATTATGGTATACGACTTAGGTGGTGGTACATTTGATGTATCTATCATTGAAATCGGTGACGGAGTCATCGAAGTATTATCTACAAATGGTGATACCAGATTAGGTGGAGATGATTTCGATAACAAGATTACACAGTGGATGATTGACGAATTCAAGAAAGCAGAAGGCGTTGACTTATCTACCGATAAGATGGCTCTTCAGAGATTAAAAGAAGCTGCAGAGAAAGCTAAGAAAGAGTTGTCTTCTGCAACAACAACCAATATCAACCTGCCATTCATTACTGCAACAGCAGAAGGACCAAAGCACTTTGATATGAACTTGACAAGAGCAAAATTCGATGAGTTGACACATGACTTAGTAGAAAAAACAGCAATCCCGGTACAGAACGCTATGAAGGATGCAGGCGTAACCAATGCAGACTTAGGCCAGGTATTATTGGTTGGTGGTTCTACACGTATCCCGGCTGTTCAGGATAAAGTAAGACAGTTAACAGGCAAAGAGCCAAGTAAATCCTTAAACCCGGATGAGTGTGTAGCACTTGGTGCTTGTATCCAGGGTGGTAAATTAGCAGGAGATGCCGGCGCAGGTGATATCCTTCTTCTGGATGTTACTCCATTGTCACTGTCTATCGAGACCATGGGTGGAGTTGCAACAAGACTGATTGAGAGAAATACAACAATTCCTACAAGAAAGAGCCAGATTTTCTCAACAGCAGCAGATAATCAGACAGCAGTAGATATCAACGTAGTACAGGGTGAGCGTCAGTTCGCAAGAGATAACAAATCCCTTGGACAGTTCCGTCTGGATGGTATCCCACCAGCACGTCGTGGAGTTCCTCAGATTGAAGTTACTTTCGATATCGATGCAAACGGTATTGTAAATGTATCTGCAAAAGACTTAGGAACCGGAAAAGAACAGCATATTACAATTACTGCCGGATCTAACATGTCTGATGCAGATATCGATAAAGCAGTAAAAGAAGCAGCTGAATTTGAAGCACAGGACAAGAAGAGAAAAGAAGCAATCGACACCAGAAATGATGCAGATGCCTTCGTATTCCAGACACAGCAGGCATTAGACCAGGTTGGAAATAACCTTGATGCGGCAGATAAATCTGCAGTAGAGGCTGACTTAAATGCACTGAAAGCTTTAGTAGATGCAAATCCACAGGCTGAAAACATGACAGATGATCAGGTTGCTGAGATGAAAGCAGCAAAAGAGAAACTGATGGAAAGTGCACAGAAAGTATTTGCTAAGATGTATGAGAACGCTCAGGCAGCTCAGGGAGCCGCTGGTGCAGGTCCTGATATGGGAGCAGGTGCAGCCGGTGGAGCAGCTGCAGGTTCCGCAGATGATGATGTGGTAGATGCTGATTACAAAGAAGTATAATTCTACAGATAAAAAGCAGTAGAAAGGGTTGGCAGTTTTACTGTCAACCCTTACAAACGGTAAAGAGGGAATAGATTATGGCAGAACAGAAAAGAGACTATTACGAGGTCTTAGGCGTTGATAAAAACGCAGATGACGCAGCAATAAAAAAAGCATATCGTGTCCTTGCCAAAAAATATCATCCGGATATGAACCCGGGGGATAAAGAAGCAGAAAAGAAATTCAAGGAAGCATCTGAAGCATATGCAGTACTGAGCGACCCGGAGAAGAGAAAACAGTATGACCAGTTTGGTCATGCAGCCTTTGATGGAGGTGCTGGCGGAGCAGGCGGATTTGATTTCTCAGGTATGGATATGGGAGACATTTTTGGAAGCTTTGGAGACATTTTCGGAGATTTCTTTGGCGGCGGAAGACGCAGCAGCAGCAACGGACCGATGAAGGGAGCCAATGTACGTGCCAGTGTCAGAATTACATTTGAAGAGGCAGCATTTGGCTGTGAGAAAGAAATTGATTTAGTATTAAAGGATGAATGTAAGACCTGTCATGGTACAGGAGCGAAGCCGGGAACCAGTCCGGAGACCTGTAGCAAATGTCAGGGAAAAGGAAAAGTGGTATATACCCAGCAGTCCTTATTTGGTATGGTACAGAATGTACAGACCTGTCCGGTATGTAACGGAAGCGGTAAAATTGTTCGTGACAAATGTCCGGACTGTCGTGGAACCGGCTACATTGCCAGCAAGAAGAAGATTAAGGTCAGCATTCCTGCCGGAATTGATAACGGTCAGAGTGTAAGAATCCGTGAAAAAGGTGAGCCGGGTGTAAATGGCGGACCAAGAGGAGATCTTCTGGTAGAAGTAGTAGTATCCCGCCATCCAATCCTTCAGAGACAGGGCATGGATGTATATTCAACAGCACCAATCAGTTTTGCACAGGCAGCACTGGGTGGAGAAGTAAGAATTACAACCATCGACGGCGATGTGGTCTACGAAGTAAAACCTGGTACACAGACCGACACCAGAATCCGTCTGAAAGGAAAAGGAATCCCATCCCTGCGTAACAAGGCAGTCCGTGGTGACCAGTATGTTACACTTGTGGTTCAGGTTCCGACCGGATTAAATGAAGCTGCAAAAGAGGCACTGCGCCAGTTTGATGCAGAGACCGGTAATTCATTAAAGACACAGAATGGTGCGGCAGGCACGAAAAAGAAAAAGGGATTTATGGGAAAAATTAAAGAGTCCTTCGATGATTTATAAAAATGATAAAGCTGTTTCCTGAAAAATGGAGGCAGCTTTTTTTACGCGAGTAGCGAGAAAAATCGCATGCTTGCATGCAGATTTGGCGAGCACCGCGATAACTCTGGAAAACTGCAAAAGTGAGTTTCTCGTTGTTGCATTTTGTGACAACATATTGTATACTATTCCTGATTCATAAGTTTTTTGTAACCATATGTTGATTTAGGCAACCGTTTATGAGACAAGGAGAGAGATTTATGAAGCAGCATAACAGCGCTGTGATTAAGAAGGATGCAGCACAGTTTGAAAAATGGTGTTTTCAGCAGACTGTGGAACTGGAACATACAAGGAGAGAACTGGAAAATTCCAAACGCGAGATGGAACGCCATCAGAGGGAGTTAGAATTCCAGAAGCGGAAATTCGAGATGGAGAAGAATCTTGAACAGGAGCGGATGAAGCGGGAACAGCATCTTTTTGACATGAAGTGGAAAATATTAGAAAGTGAACTTCAGAAACTTGCTGCCGAAAAGCAGAAAATGGAGCGTCAGAGAGACTTTTACAGCAGAGTACATGAATTTGAACAGGAGAATAGAAGCCAGTCATCCAATGTGGTGAAGGGAGAAATGTTCTTTATGGGCGTAGGAAATGAAAAATCATTGCGGAAGCGTTATAAGGATTTGATTAAAATATATCATCCGGATAATCTCAATGGAGACACCGGTACCATTCAGGAAATTAACCGGGAATATCAGGTACTGATGCAGAAACTGGAAGTAAAATATCAGTAATAAGATTGCAATAATAGCACAGCAATGACATAGCAATAAACAGGAAAATCAGCGGGCAGAAGAAATATGTTCCGCTGTTTTTGTGTTACCAGACATGCGTAGGCGTCGCTATGTATCTAAAGAAGCTGTCTGCTGGTTACCGTTGATTCCCTTACAGTTGCGAAAAATAAAAAGCTATGTTAAGATTAAAATGTTTGCTTTTTATAATAGAAGGTTAAGATAAGAACAGGAGCAGAAACTATGAAATGGGATAAATATACAATAGATACAACAACAGAAGCTGAGGATTTTATCAGCATGATGTTATCAGAAAATGGCATTGAAGGAATTGAAATCGAAGACAATGTACCATTGACGAAAGAAGAAACAGGAGAAATGTTTATTGATTTTCCGCCGGAACTTCCACCAGACGAAGGAAAAAGCAAAGTCAGCTTTTATTTAGAGGCAGGAGAAGACCATACCGAGACTTTAAAGGCAGTTCGCATTGGTTTAGAGCAGTTAAGAAGCATGGTAGAAATCGGAAGCGGAGATATTACCTCCAGCCAGACCGAGGATATCGACTGGATTAATAACTGGAAACAGTTTTTTCAGTCTTTTTATATCGATGATATTTTAATCAAACCAACCTGGGAACCATTAAAGGAAGAGGATAAAAATAAATTCTTAATCGAGATTGACCCGGGTATTTCCTTTGGAACCGGAAAGCATGAGACAACACAGCTTTGTATCCGCCAGATTCGTAAATATTTAAAAGAGGGCGAGCGTGTTCTGGATGTAGGATGCGGCAGCGGAATCTTATCCATTGCAGCATTAAAGCTTGGTGCAGGCAGCGTAGTGGGTACGGATGTGGATGGAGATTGTATCACATCAACTCATGAAAATATGACAGTCAATCATCTGGCAGAAAATTCAGGTGAATTTTATGTTGGAAACCTGATTGACGATAAAGCATTTCAGGAAAAGATTGGCACAGGTTATGATCTGGTCGTAGCGAATATTTTAGCGGATATTATTATTCCGATGGCACCGGCACTTTATCAGTGTACGAAAGAGCAGGGAGTGCTTATTACTTCCGGAATTATTGATTTTAAAGAAAACGAAGTAAAAGAAGCTTTAGAGCAGGCAGGCTTTGAAATCTTAGAAGTCAACCATCAGGGCGAATGGGTCAATGTAACTGCACGGAAAAATCAGAGGTAAAATAGATGCATCAGTTTTTTGTTGAAAAAAGCCAGGTGGGCAAAGAATATGTTACCATAACCGGAAGCGATGTAAATCATATCCGGAATGTACTGCGTATGAAAATCGGAGAGACGATTCGCATCAGTGACCGGGAAGGTGGCAATTATTTTTGTAAGATTGCAGAAACCGGAGAAAATTTCGTGCAGGCAGACATAGTATCTGTGGACGAAGAAGGAACCGAGCTTCCGTCTAAAATCTATTTATTTCAGGCACTGCCGAAGGGAGATCGGATGGAAACGGTGATTGAAAAGGCAGTAGAACTTGGTGTCTATGAAATCATTCCGGTAGCCATGAAATACTGTGTGGTAAAGCTGGAAGGAAAAAAGGCAGCACAACGGGTACAAAAATGGCAGGCGCAGGCAGAGACTGCAGCAAAACAGTCAAAGCGCAGTATCATTCCAAAGATTCATGAAGTAGTATCTTTCAAGGAAGCCTTAAAGCTGGCAGAAAACTGTGATATCCGCTTAGTGCCTTATGAAAATGAAAATGGCATGGAAGGAACCAGGACAGTATTAGAGCAAATCGAACCGGGGAAGAGTATCAGCATTATGATAGGACCGGAAGGCGGATTTGCAGAGGAAGAGATTGCAAAAGCAAGAGAGACCATGGAGTCCATTTCCTTAGGAAGAAGAATACTTCGGACAGATACAGCAGGTATCTGCATGATGTCCATGCTGATGCTGCAATTAGAGAGCCGTATATAACGAAAAAACAGTAAGAAAGTGTAGAAAAGTATGGAAGCATATTTGGATAATTCTGCGACCACCCGCTGCAGTGACCGGGCGTGTCAGTTAATGGTAGACCTTCTGACGAAGGATTATGGCAATCCATCTTCCCTTCATATGAAAGGAATTGAGGCAGAACGATTTGTTGAGACTGCAAAGAAGAAAATAGCAAAAACATTAAGAGTATCAGAAAAAGAAATCATCTTTACATCCGGTGGAACGGAGTCAAATAACCTTGCGATTATCGGTGCTGCAATGGCAAACCGCAGAGCGGGAAATCATATTATAACCACATCCATTGAACATGCATCCGTAGAGAATCCAATGGAATTCTTAAAGGAGCAGGGCTTTGAAATTACTTATCTTTCTGTGGATGAGAATGGAATTATTTCACTGGAAGAGTTAGAAGAAGCAGTGATGGAACAGACCATTCTTGTTTCCATGATGCAGGTAAATAATGAAATCGGAGCCATCGAGCCGGTTGCAGAAGCTGCAGAGCTTATTAAGAAAAAGAATCCGGCTACACTGATTCATGTAGATGCAATCCAGTCTTATGGAAAAATGTATATCTATCCAAAGAAGCTTGGCATAGACATGCTTTCCGTCAGCGGACATAAGATTCACGGTCCAAAGGGAAGCGGATTCCTCTGGGTGAGGGAAAAGACGAAATTAAAGCCGCTGATATTAGGCGGTGGACAGCAGAAGGGAATGCGTTCCGGAACGGAAAATGTACCGGCAATTGCAGGTCTTGGAGAAGCAGCAGAAGAAATCTATGAGAATCTCGATGAAAAGAGAGCGCATCTTTACGGATTAAAGCAGCGTTTTATCGACGGAATCGAAAAGCTGGAAGGAACCCATGTAAATGGAAAGACCGGAGAGGATTCAGCACCACATATCGTCAGCGTCAGCTTTGAAGGAATCCGAAGTGAAGTATTATTACATTCACTGGAAGACAGGGGGATTTATGTATCTTCCGGTTCTGCCTGTTCTTCCAATAATCATGCAGGCAAACATAAGGGAAGCAAGACCCTTAGAAACATTCATTTAAAGGAAAATCTTCTGGATTCCACACTGCGTTTTTCCTTCAGTGTGCATACAACGGAAGAAGAGATTGATTACGCATTAGAAGTACTGGGAGAGCTGCTTCCGGTATTGAAGAAATATACAAGACATTAAAAGAGAAAGGAAATCATATGTATAAATCATTTCTGGTAAAATATGGAGAAATCGGAGTAAAGGGAAAGAACCGCTACATTTTTGAAAATATGTTAATGGAGCAGATCCGTCATGCGTTAAAGACAGCAGAGGGCGAGTTTGAAGTAACCAAAGAGCAGGGAAGAATCTATGTCAATGTAGTATTCGATGACTATGATTATGACGAGACCGTAGAAGCATTAAGCCGTGTATTTGGTATTGTAGGATTCTGTCCATTACTTCAGGTAGAGGATGAAGGCTTCGATAAATTAGCGGAGACAGTGGTAGATTATCTGGGTAAAGAATATCCGGAAAAGAACTTTACCTTTAAAGTAAATGCAAGGAGAGCAAGAAAGAATTATCCTCTTGATTCCATGGAAATCAATGCTGAACTGGGTGAAAAAATCTTAGATGCGTTCCCGGAGAGCAAGGTAGATGTGCATAACCCGGAGGTTATGGTCTGCATTGAAATCAGAAGCCTTATCAATATTTATTCCAAAGAAATTCCGGGACCGGGTGGAATGCCGGTAGGTTCTAACGGAAAAGCAATGTTATTATTATCCGGCGGAATCGACAGTCCGGTAGCAGGTTATATGATTGCAAAACGTGGAGTAGCGTTGGACGCAACTTATTTTCATGCACCGCCATATACTTCAGAACGTGCAAAACAGAAGGTAGTGGATCTGGCAAAACTGGTAGCAAGATACAGCGGACCTATCAATCTTCATGTAGTGAATTTTACCGATATCCAGCTTTATATTTATGAGAAATGTCCACATGAGGAGCTTACCATTATCATGCGCCGCTATATGATGAAACTGGCAGAGCATTTTGCTAAAGAAAACCGCTGTTTAGGACTGATTACCGGAGAGAGTATCGGACAGGTCGCAAGCCAGACTATGCAGTCATTAGCGGCAACCAATGAAGTATGTACCATGCCGGTATACCGCCCATTGATTGGATTTGACAAGCAGGAAATCGTAGAAGTGTCAGAAAAGATTGATACCTATGAGACATCAATCCAGCCGTTTGAAGACTGCTGTACTATTTTCGTGGCAAAGCATCCGGTTACCAAACCGAACATTGAATACATCAAGAAATCTGAAACAAAGTTAGAAGAGAAGATTGATGAACTGATGCAGACTGCAATTGATACGGTAGAAGTGATTCACGTAGAAGCAGAGTAGTGCGCATCCTTGCGGAGCGTTTTTTACTTTACAGGAAAGCAATTTCCTGTAAAGTAAAAAAAGGGATTGCTTTCGCAATCCCCTCAATTCATTTACATCAATTCAATTATACAAGATAAGGTTTTAATGCTTCCATAATCTCATCCAGATTAGACTCTGCATGAATTGCTAAGTCAATTGGTTTGGATAAATCTAAGCTGAAGATACCCATGATAGATTTAGCATCGATAACGTATCTTCCAGAGATTAAGTCGAAATCAAATTCGAACTGTGTGATTGCGTTTACGAAGGATTTCACCTTATCGATTGAGTTTAATGAAATTTGAACTGTTTTCATAGTAAGACCTCCTTGGTTGCTATAAATACTTTTTCTTAATAGTAACTTCTTTGGAGGTAAAAGTCAACTAGAAGTGAGGAAAAAATCGAATGAAAAAAGCAGCATTGCACAATTTGGGATGCAAGGTGAACGCATATGAGACGGAGGCTATGCAGCAGTTATTAGAACAGGCAGGTTATGAGATTGTTCCTTTTACGGAACAGGCGGATGTCTATGTGATTAACACCTGTTCGGTAACCAACATGGCAGACCGGAAATCCCGCCAGATGCTTCATAAAGCAAAAAAAGAAAATCCGGACAGTATCGTTGTCGCTGCCGGCTGTTATGTCCAGACTTCATCGGAAGAAGCAGCAAGGGATTTATCCGTGGATATCATTATCGGAAATGACAAGAAACATGAACTGGTGGAGCTTATTGAAAACTGTATGAACCAGAAGAAAAATGCAAACGAAGAAACCGAAGGAGTGGATGACTGGAAGGAAAATATCTGCGATATTAATGAAAAAGGCAGAGCATATGAAGCACTGTCTATCAGCCGGACGGAAGAACATACCAGAGCTTTCTTAAAGGTGCAGGATGGCTGCAACCAGTTCTGCACATATTGTATTATTCCATATGCGAGAGGTAGAATCAGAAGCCGTAAGGCAGAAGAGGTCGTGCGTGAAGTGGAGACACTTGCAGCAAATGGCTGTAAGGAAGTGGTACTGACCGGAATCCATTTAAGTTCCTATGGATTAGACCATGGAGATAATCTTTTACATCTGATTCAGGAAGTGCATAAAGTAGAAGGTATCCGCCGGATTCGTCTGGGTTCCTTGGAGCCTGGAATCATCGATGAGAATTTTGTGAAGGAGCTGGCAAAATTAGAAAAAATCTGTCCGCATTTTCACCTGTCCCTGCAGAGCGGATGCGATGCAACCTTAAAGCGGATGAACCGGAAATATGATACAGCCACTTACGAAGCAGGCTGTAAGCTGATTCGAAAATATTTTACCCATCCGGCAATTACCACAGATGTTATCGTAGGATTCCCGGGAGAAACGGAGGAAGAATTTGAGGCAACGAAGGAATTCTTAGAGCGGATTCATTTTTATGAGATGCATATTTTCAAGTATTCCAAGCGCAAAGGTACGAAGGCAGCAGTGATGCCGGATCAGGTGCCAGAACAGGTGAAGACAGAACGCAGTAAGGTGCTTTTGGCACTGGCACAGGAAATGTCAGAAGAATTCCGGGAGTATTATGTTGGCAGACCGGAAGAAATATTATTAGAAGAAACCGATGAAATCGCAGGAAATGTATATTTTACCGGATATACCAAAGAATATGTAAAGATAGCAGTGCCGGAGGCAGAAGGGGAAGAAAATATTTTGGTGAAAGGTGTAGTGACCGGACGGATTTCAGCGGATGTATACCGGATGGAAAATATTGAAAAAGCAGAGTAGAATTATCGGGAAAAGATAAGTGTATGAGAAGTGTATTTTGAATAATGGTTGAATTTTGCAGTACTTTATATTAGAATAGATTTAGCGATGCTTTTTCATTAGGAAGAACAAAAGAGCAAAATAAGGGCGTGAAAAAATGCAGAACATGAATAACACACAATATTTTAGAGTTGAAAAAGAACCGGAAATCAGGGTACATGATGTACTTAAGATTGTATACGAGGCATTATCCGAGAAAGGGTACAATCCGGTCAATCAGATTGTTGGATATATTATGTCTGGTGATCCGACTTATATTACCAGTCACAATAATGCAAGAAGTCTGATTATGAAAGTAGAACGTGACGAACTTGTAGAAGAGATATTAAAGGAATATATCCATACAAATTCATGGAAGTAGGAGGCAGTTGATGCGGATAATCGGTCTTGACTTCGGTTCTAAAACCGTTGGAGTTGCCGTTAGCGATGAACTGCTTATTACTGCACAGGGAATTGAGATTGTGCGCAGAAAATCAGAAAATAAGCTGCGTCAGACATTGGCACGTATTGAAGAATTAATCAAAGAATATAACGTGGATAAAATTGTTCTCGGCTTTCCGAAAAATATGAATAATAGTGAAGGCGAGCGTTGTGAAAAAACCTTAGAATTTAAAGAAATGTTAGAAAGGCGTACCGGACTTACAGTAGAGCTGTGGGACGAACGCCTTACTACTGTTGCGGCGGATAATCTTATGATGGAAGCCGGAATCCGAAGAGAGAATCGCAAAGAATATGTGGATCAGATAGCGGCATCCTTTATTTTACAGGGATACCTTGACTATCTGCAGAATGAAAAGAATCAGGAGTAAATATGGAAAAAGTAAATTTTACAGACCCGGATACCAATGAGTCAGCAGAATTTTATGTATTAGAGCAGACAACCATACGGGGAATCAATTACCTTCTTGTCACAGTAGACGAAGAGGGTGATTCGGATGCATTTATTTTAAAAGAAACACAGAATGAAGATGATCACAATACCATCTATGAAATGGTGGAAGATGATAAAGAGTTAGAAGCACTTGCAAAAATTTTCGCAGAATTAATGGAAGATGTAGACATTGAATTCTAGGAGAACTTATGTAATTGCGGACAAATGCAATGAGCGCGAAAAGAAAGAATTTATGGAGGTAATATTTTGAAAAAAGAAGCAAATTCAAAATTGAAAATCATTCCATTAGGCGGATTAGAGCAGATTGGAATGAACATAACTGCCTTTGAATACGAAGACAGTATTATTGTTGTGGACTGCGGTTTATCATTCCCGGAGGATGACATGTTTGGTGTAGACCTTGTTATCCCGGATGTGACTTATTTAAAAGATAATATTGACAAAGTAAAGGGATTTTTTATTACCCATGGTCACGAAGACCATATCGGAGCAATCCCTTATATTTTAAAAGAAGTCAATGTGCCGATTTATGCAACCAAGCTTACGATTGCAATTATCGAACACAAGTTAGAAGAGCATAATATGCTCAAGAAAGTAAAACGTAAGGTAGTAAAATACGGACAGCATATTAACTTAGGCTGCTTCCGCGTGGAATTTATCCGTACCAACCATAGTATTCAGGATGCGGCAGCTCTTGCCATTTATTCACCGGCAGGAACAGTTGTCCACACCGGAGACTTTAAAGTGGATTATACACCGGTATATGGTGATGCTATCGATTTACAGCGTTTTGGTGAGATTGGTAAGAAGGGTGTACTGGCATTGATGTGTGACTCCACCAATGCAGAGCGTCCTGGCTTTACCATGTCGGAACGTACCGTAGGAAAGACCTTTGATAATATTTTTGCTGACCATAAGAACACACGAATCATTATTGCAACTTTTGCATCCAATGTAGACCGTGTACAGCAGATTATGAACTCTGCCAATAAGTATGGCAGAAAAGTAGTGATTGAAGGACGAAGCATGGTAAATATCATTACGATTGCGTCTGAACTGGGATACCTTACCATCCCGGAGCAGACCCTGATTGATATTGAACAGCTGAAGAATTATCCGGATGAGCAGACGGTTATCATTACAACAGGAAGCCAGGGAGAATCCATGGCGGCATTATCCCGTATGGCATCCGGCATGCATCGTAAGATAACAATTAAACCAAAGGATACCATTATTTTTAGTTCCAACCCGATTCCGGGTAATGAAAAAGCAGTGTCCGGTGTCATTAATGAACTGACCATGAAAGGTGCAGAGGTTATTTTCCAGGATGTTCATGTTTCCGGTCATGCCTGTCAGGAGGATATCAAACTGATTTACTCACTGGTAAAACCGAAATATGCAATTCCGGTTCATGGAGAATACCGTCATTTGGTTGCCCAGGCTAAGATTGCAGAAGAACTTGGCATTGATAAAGAAAATATTTTCCTCTTGTCTTCCGGTGATGTATTAGAACTGGATGAGGAAAGCGCAGCAGTTACCGGACATGTACAGGTAGGGGATGTCATGGTAGACGGACTTGGTGTTGGTGACGTAGGAAATATTGTATTGCGTGACAGACAGCATCTGGCAGAAGAAGGAATCATTATTGTTGTAATGACATTGGAAAGTGGCTCCGGAATGGTGCTGGCAGGACCGGACATCGTATCCAGAGGATTTGTCTATGTACGTGGGGCAGAAAGCCTGATGGAGGAAGCTCGTCATGTATTAGAGGGAACCATGGAACACTGCATGGATAAGAATATTACAGACTGGAGCAAGATTAAGACAGAAATCAAAGATGCTTTAGGTGATTTTGTCTGGAAAGAGACAAAGCGCAGACCGATGATTATTCCAATTATTATGGAAGTTTAATGTGGGTGGATGAACATGAGCGTAGTAGAAGATAAGGTAACAGAACTTGTAAATGCAATTCAGGATACCAATGAATATAAGCGTTATCAGGAAGCAAAGAATAAGCTGCATGCGAATCCGGAATTAGAGCAGATTGTATTTGCATTCCGCCAGAAGAATTACCAGATCCAGAACAGTAAAAATGTGGATCTGTTCTGGGAAGTAGACCATCTGGAGCGGGAAAATATAGATATCCGCAAGAATCCGGTTGCAGAAGAATTTATGACAGCAGAGCTTGCATTCTGCCGTCTGCTGCAGAAAATTAATTTCAGACTGGTTGGCGGCCTGAATTTTGAAGTAGGTTTTGTAAACGAAAGATAATGGAGAGGTTGTGCGATGAGTGCCAGTAAGATTGTGATGAAAATTGTCCGAATCAGTTTTTCTGTTCTTGTTGTTGTACTGGTGATTTTTGTACTTTTTAAGGCAGGAAGCTATGCATATGATTTCGGATATCGCGTGTATACAGAGCAGCCGGTGTCATCCGGTGATGGCAAGGATATTGTGGTTCAGATAGAGGCTGGAATGTCCGGTAGTGATATTGGAAGTATGTTAGAGGAGAAAGGACTTATCCGTGATGCCAGGCTTTTTGCAGTGCAGTTAAAGCTTTCTGCGTATTCTAAAAAAATCAAACCGGGAATATATACGCTGAATACTTCCATGACAGCGAAAGAAATGATGGAAGCCATGTCACCGGTTTCGGAAAAAGATACAGAGGGTACAACGTGATAGTAGAGGAACGATTAGTAACGTATATCAATTCCTTAGACAGTGGAAATACACCGCTTTTAGAGGAAATTGAGGCAGAGGCAAAGAAGAATTATGTGCCGGTTATCCGTAAGGAAATGCAGAGCTTTTTAAAATCCATGCTGGCATTAAAGCGGCCGGAGCGGATTTTGGAAGTGGGAACTGCAGTAGGATTTTCTGCACTTCTGATGGAAGAATATAATCCGGTGCCATGCCGGATTACAACTATAGAAAATTACGAGAAAAGAATTCCTATTGCACAGGCAAATTTCAAACGTGCCGGAAAAGAGAAAGAAATCACACTGATTCCGGGAGATGCCACAGAGGTGTTAAAGACGTTAGAAGATCCTTATGATTTTCTTTTTATGGATGCGGCAAAGGGACAGTATATCAATTTCCTGCCGGATATTCTTCGGCTGATGAAGCCTGGTGCATTACTGGTATCTGACAATGTGCTGCAGGAGGGAGATATTATCGAATCCCATTATGCAGTAACCAGAAGAAACCGGACCATTCATAAGAGAATGCGGGAATATCTTTATGAACTGACACACAATGACAGTCTTACCACATCGGTGCTTCCGATTGGAGACGGTGTTACCATTAGTATTAAGAAATAGATGATACAGATTGAAATATTAGGAGAAATAAATCAATGAGACCGGTAGAATTACTGATTCCAGCCAGCAGTCTGGAAGTATTAAAAATTGCAGTCATTTATGGAGCAGATGCCGTATATATCGGCGGAGAAGTATTTGGACTTCGTGCGAAGGCAAAAAACTTTTCCATGGAGGATATGGCAGAGGGCATCCAGTTTGCCCATGAGCATGGCGTAAAAGTTTATGTAACAGCAAATATACTGGCTCACAATGGGGATTTGGAAGGTGTAAGAGAGTACTTTACCCAGTTAAAGGAAATCAAGCCGGATGCCCTGATTATTTCCGACCCAGGTATTTATACCATTGCAAAAGAAA
>OHCS01000530.1_pt1 | contig 20983 bp, 39 predicted proteins | sample 1566741 | NCBI WGS metagenome assembly OHCS01 (sample SAMEA3879604, study PRJEB24766) | human gut metagenome | biome: human-associated habitat; feature: feces | place: USA | collected 1985/1987 | reverse complement strand
CTTGGCAAGGTGGCGCTCTACCAGATGAGCTACGCCCGCAGAACACTTTGTAGTTTACCAGATTCGTCAGCCTTTGTCAAGGCCTTTTCCCAAAAACTGGGCAAATTGCGGCTTGTAATATTAAGTGCGAAAGGACACGATTCACCCGAACACGGGTGAATCGGTTCTTCCGCACTTCTTTTTTATATCACAGTACGCCACGAGAAGCAATAGAAACGGGGTGAAAAATGGTGCGGCAGTACAGATATATAAACTTTCAGGACCGCAAGCGGATTTCCGCACGATACCTGAACAACGACCGGGTGGCCGACATTGCGGCAGACCTTGGCGTTACTCCGGCGGCGGTGTACCGGGAGTTGAAGCGCGGCGAAACGGGAGAACTCGACCGCAACCAGCGGAGAGCATACAACCCCGTTCTTGCCCAGCAGAGACTTCAAGAGAGTTTCAAGCGGCGCGGGAAGCCCGCGGCAGACATTCAAGGAGGGTTATAAAGTGAACGCGTTTGAACAGATCACCAAAAGCCCGGAAGTACTGGGCGAATTCTTGCGGGGCCTGCCTGTCATTGAAGCGCCGTGGGACCGGGAGTTTCAAGAACGGTTTTGCGCCGATTGCCTTTATCTGAATTGCGACGGTTGCCCGCATGAGGAATACCGAAACAATCCGCTTTGGTGGCTGACCCTTGAAGCGGAAGAGAGGGCGGCAGAATGAGCGCGGCGGTTCTCCGGGTTTCCCATTTCGATTTAGACAAAATCGCCGCCAGCGGTCAATGCTTCCGATGGGAAAAACTCTATACCCGGAAATACAGAATCCCGGCGGGCGACGCTTGCGCCTACGTCACACAGACGGGCGACACCCTGACCGTTGACGATCAGAACGTTTTGACCTCTTCCGTGGAGTTTTGGGCGAACTACTTTGCCGTATATGACGACTACGCCGGAATGTGGCGGGAGATTAACCGATACGCGGCGGAGGATGGCCCGGAAGCCTATTTGACCCGCGCCGCCCGCGCTTCCGACGGGGTTGTGATTCTGAACCAGCCTATATGGGAAACGATAATTTCTTTCATGGTATCGCAGAACAACAATATTCCCCGCATTCGGCGAAGCATTCAGGCGATTTGCGCGGAGTGCGGCACGCTTCATACATCGACATACGACTATTGGTACGGATTCCCGACCCCGGACGCGCTGGCCTGCGCTGACCTCTCAAACGCCGGGCTGGGCTACCGCGAACCGTACATAAAGGACCTTGCCGCGGCGGTTGCCGCCGGGCGGTTCGACCTGAACTTTCTTCAAACGGCGGACTATGAAACCGCCCGCGCATACCTGAAAAGCGTTCGAGGTATCGGCGACAAGGTGGCGAATTGCATTTGCCTTTTTACCTTGGGTCACAAAGCCGCATTCCCGGTTGACACGTGGATTCGGCGCGCGGTTGATCGTGAATTCGGCGGAGAATTCCCCGCCGCCCGGTACGCCGGGTATGCGGGCCTAATTCAACAATTTATGTTCTATTACGAAAAGAACGGCGACGTTCCGGCGGTTAGAAAGGCGGCGGAAAATGCTTGAAATCGTACCCATGACGCTAAAAGAAGCAAACGCGTTTGTAGAGCAAAACCACCGCCACCACGGGCCGACCGTCGGACACAAGTTTTCAATCGGAGTTTCGGACGGCGAAAAGATTGTAGGGGTTGCCATTGTGGGCCGTCCTGTTGCCCGGCATTTAGACGACGGGTGGACGCTGGAGGTCAACAGACTTTGCACGGACGGGACGCGCAATGCCTGTTCAATGCTTTATGCCGCCGCATGGAGAGCCGCCCGCGCTATGGGCTATAAGCGGGTTGTCACCTACATTCTCGAATCGGAGAACGGCGCAAGCTTGCGCGCCGCCGGGTGGAAATGCGTAGGACAAGCCGGGGGCCTGCGGTGGACAGGAAAACGCCGCCCGGAAGTGGACCTTTACCCCGCACAAATGAAAATCAGGTTTGAACGGGAGGAATCGACATGACGAAGAAAAAGCAATACCCCGGCGGCGTGAAGCTGACCTTGAAAAAGGCCCGTGCGGTTGCGATTCAGGAATTCGGGACCGCAAAGGGACTGGCGAAAGAAGAACCCGCCCCGTTCGGTTATTTCACAATGGAAATCGGGAATCTGTACGTCAGAATTCACCCGGACACCTACGGCGAAACGGGGTGCATTGTGGTTTCTGCTGAAATGGCCCACGGAACCGGGCAAAGCCTGAAATTCCTTGACCCCGAAACCCTGCAAGACAATTTCGACGCGCTGGAGAAGCGCCGCCGGGAGGACGACCGCGAAGCCCTGAACGATTGGGTCAACAGCAACGGCCCGGAATTCTGCCACAAGCAGATTGACCGCGCGTGGGAAAGAGGGTGACGGCGTGAAAATCCGAATCACCCACGACACCAAAATTCCCCTTGTGGACGCGGGCAGAACCTTTGACGTTCGCGGCGTTTCGGAATCCGGCGACGGCGAAAAGGTCTATTTCGTCCACCACGCCGGAAGCTGTATCGGCATTCGCGCCAGCGATTGCGAAGAGATCGGAACGGAGGGGGTGACGACGTGAAGCGTCAATTCTGCTTGCCCTGCTTCCTCGAACTGCAAAAGGCCGGAAAGCACGATATAAAGCGCGTCGGCGGCGGGGTCAATATGAAAATCACGTGCTGGCGGTGCAAACGCCGCCGCTACGGGGCCGAATATGAGATTTCCCGAAAGAAAGGCGGTGTGCAATGACCCACGCGGAAATAAAAGCCGCATTCATGGACGAACGCCCGGTGACGTTCAACGGCGTTCGGTATAGGCGCGTTTCCGCCCTGATTTACCGCAAGAACCCAACGGGAACGGGGCTGGTTATGCAGGCCGAATTGCTGGACCAAAATTACCGCGCCGTTGTGATTGTATCGCCGGAACGAATCGAACCCGCAAAGGAGGACAAGCCCGCATGACACCAAAATATGAGTTTGTCGCCGTCGATTTTGACGGAACGCTTTGCACCGACGCTTTCCCGGAAGTTGGAAAGCCGAAAACGCTTGTGATCGAGTATGTAAAATTGCTGGCGGCGGCGGGGGCAAAGATTATCCTTTACACCAGCCGGGAGAATGGAACGCGGCCCCTGCTTGATGAAGCGGTGGCGTTCTGCAATGCGCAGGGAATCCCGCTGTATGCGGTCAACGAGAATCCGGGAAACCCGTATGCGGCCCGGTTTGGGCTGAAACCGTCGGACGGGCGCAAGGTGTACGCCGATCTTTACATAGACGACAAGGCCCAAAGCCCGGACGACATCGAGGACGTGATGGCTATTTTAGGGCCTGAATTAAAACGGAGAGCGGAACGGAGGGAGACACCATGACGCAGAAGATTATAACAATCACCGTCGGAGCGGGACAAGCCCGCCCGCGGCGGCGGACCCGGCGGCGCTTCCGGGTGAACCTTTGGACCGTTGCGAAGTATGCGGCCCTGACGGTTGCCGGAATCCTGCTTTTTCGAGCGGGCGCGGCCTACGCTTTCAGGTGCCGGGGATATGCGGCGGTGGGCGGCGAAATATTCGCCCTCTTCCTCCCGGCTATCTATTATGCGGTTTCAATAACCGTCCGCGACGTGATCGAAGATTTGAAAAACGGCTTCAAGCCGAATTTTAAGGAGGACGAAGAATAATGAAAAAGCTTAGTACCTTGCAGGCCGGAACGCATTTCATGTACGGCGGCGTTGAATGGGTCAAGCTGGGAAAAGTGGTTTCCGGCGGCGTGCTTGCCCTGTCTGCGACCTGCATTTCTGAACAGGCATTCGACGCGGAGAACTGCAACGACTGGCGCAAGTCGTCTTTGCGCCGCGAACTGAACGGCCCGTTCCTCGACGCGCTGGTTTCGGAGGGCGCGGACCGCGCCGCGTTCATGGATTGGGAAAGCGACCTGACCGCCGACGACGGCATGACCGACTACGGGACCGCAACCGATAAAATCGCCCTGCTTTCCGACAGTCTTTACCGTCAATTCCGCGCCATTATTCCCATTTTGGACGGTTGGTATTGGACCCTTACGCCGTGGTCCTGCAAAGAGGAATACAAAGCATACGTCCGCGGCGTCAGTTCCTCCGGCGCGTTGTACGACTCCCACGCGTACTACGGCGGCAGCGGCGTTCGCCCGCTTTGCTATCTGAACTCTGAAATCTTGGTATCTATCCCCGAAGAGGACAAGGAAGCGGAGCGCAACACCTACGACGAAGCGGTAAGCGCCGCCCGCGACGATATTTTGAATATGCTGAACGCGTACCCCGTCGAGGTTTGGGGCGACGCGCTGGGCGCGGCGGTTGCTTCCCTGTTCCGGGCGAAGCTGGACGCGGCAGAGATCAGCGAGGAAGAGAAAGCAAAGGCGGCGGAGGGCTGACACCCTCCCCGCCGCGTAAAAACTGCATAAGAAAAACCGCCCCGGACTTGCTTTGCAGAGCAAGCCGAAGCGGATTCCGCCGATGAAAATACATCAACTATCAACCTAACGTTAGTATAGCACAAAGCGGCGGAAAAGTCAATAATCAGCGCCGTTTTTAAGCGGCGTGGCGGGCTTGTAATGGGTATTAAGATTCCGGCGAAGCCTTGTCACGCAGACACAAAAGAACCGGGGGATTTTCAAGGGCGGTCCCGCTCCACCCCCTCTTCTCTTTTCTTCTCTTTGCGCCGCCGAGGGTAAAGGGGGTTTGCAAAGGGGGAAGAGGGAGGGGGCGCAGGATAGGAACCCTCTTCCCCCTTTGCACCTATCGACATAGCACACGCTGGAACAGCAGAACACGCCCGCTTCATCATTCACAGAAAGAGGGTGAAGCATAGTGCGAAGCTTTATGCGAGAAAAAAAGATTTATTGCGGGAGCAATTACCGGGAGGTTGATATATTTTCCTACACCAGCGGACAGAAAACAGCGGCAGGCCGTGGGAAGCGTTCAAAAAAGGTCAAGGAATCAGAGCCAAAGCAAAGGAACCTGAACGACAAGAACGCGCGCCGCTATTTCATCCAGCTTGGGAACCTGAATTTCGGGGACGACCCGGACGCGTTGCACGTGACGGCTACATACAGCGCGAAATATCTTCCGCAATCCATAGAGGACGCGGAGCGGGAAGCGACAAACTATTTGCGCCGGGTCCAGTACGCGAGGAAGAAAGCGGGGTTGCCGCCCCTGAAATATATTCTTGTCACCGCCTGCACCACAAAGAAGAACAGCGACAAGCCCGTTCGCATTCATCACCATATCGTTATGAACGGAGGGCTTGACCGTGACACCGTGGAAGAGTTGTGGCGCAAGCGGAAGCGAAAGGGACAGAAACAGGGCGACCGAATCGGATTTTGCAACGCTGACCGCCTGCAAGCCGATGAAAACGGAATTGCCGCCCTCTGCAACTACCTTGTGAAGCAATCCGGCGGGAAAAAGCGGTGGACTTCCTCGCACAACCTGAAAAAGCCATACAGCCGCACGAACGACGGCAAATATAATCATCGACAGATTGAGAAATGGGCGCGGGAGCGTCCGGGCCGGGAGTTTTGGGAAAAGAAATACCCCGGCTGGACCCTGACCGACAACGTGTACGGCGTTACATACGAACACAACGACTTCACGGGCTGGTCAATCTATCTGAAATTGAGGAAGCGGGAATAGAAAGGCGGTGATTCTATGGAAGCGGAACATTTTGTTTCATGTTCGTTCGGAGCCGACAGCACGGCAACGGCGATCCTTGCCATAGAACACGGCGAACCGCTGACCGCTCTTGTATATTGCGAAGTTATGTTCAGCAAGGAAATTTCCGGCGAAGTGCCAGAACACCGCGATTTCATATACAACACCGCAATTCCCTATTTTGAGAAACACGGCATTCAAACAATCGTTTTGCGGGCGGAGAAAACGGCCCTTGAATGGATGGAATCGCCAGTAAAAGCGGGGCCGCGTACTGGAAAACTACACGGATTCCCGCTTTCAGGAAACCGCGGGTGGTGCAGTATAAAACGGGATTGCAAGTTGCCGCCGCTGAACAAATTTCAAAAGGAACACGCCGGGGCGATCTACTATGAGGGCATTTGCATTGATGAACAAAGCAGAATCAAGGAAGAAAAGAAGAAGCAAGGGTGCTATCTGCTTGTAAAGTACGGGTTTACGCAAAAGATGGCGCGGGAACTTTGCAAAGAACGCGGGCTTTTGTCCCCGATCTATGGATTCACAAAGCGCGGCGGTTGTTTCTTTTGCCCGAATGCGTCGGACGGTGAATTAAGGAATTTGCGAAAGCACCACCCGGACCTATGGGCGAAGCTGATGGAAATACAAATGAACCCGAATATCATTCGACCCGGAAAATTCAGGGTTCAAGAGGGATTGCAGGACATAGACAGGCGCTTTGCGCTGGAGGATTCACAAATAACACTATTCGATTTCATGTAGAAAGGGGTGGTCATCATGGGAACGCCTTACAGGGTATGCGAACATTGCGGCGCACATTTGGACGCGAACGAAACTTGCGATTGCAGAAAGCCGGAACAGGAAGAACGCCCGGCGACGGTCCAGCCCATGAAGTTAGTTGCCATTTGCCGGGAGGTTGACCGGGACAACGGGCGAATCGCGGTTTATCCGCTGAACGTGAAGATCGACGGGACCGTGATTGCGCAATTACAGTTTCGGGCGAAACTCAACCCGGAATTACGTTATTTTACCCTAACGTCGGGACGCTGGGAGCGGTACGGCGACGCGATCACGGGCATTTTGAAGCGCCGGACGGTTTCGCGGGCAGACGTGGACCGAATCGGCGGAATTGTGGAATTGTGAAACGGAGGTTTTCAACATGACAAACGAAGAACGGTTCAAAACCATTTACCGGGTGAAGATCAAGCGCCCCGGCGCGGAAGAACTGCTGGCGTGGCTTGAAAGCACGGACTTTTTCACCGCCCCGGCAAGCACGAAATATCACGGAGCATACCCCGGCGGGCTTGTCGATCACAGTTTGCGGGTGTACGGCGAAATGATGAATTTGGGAGAAATCGGGCGTTTGGACTATTACGCGGAACTGACAGGCACCAGCCTTTCGGAACTGGAAGAATCGGCGACAATTTGCGGCCTACTCCATGACGTTTGCAAGGCTAACTTTTACGAGCCGAAAAGCGGCGGCGGGTATCAGGTGAAAGACCGCTTCCCGTTCGGTCATGGTGAAAAATCCGTGTTCCTGATTGAGCGGCACATGAGGTTGACGGACGCGGAAGCCCTCGCAATCCGCTGGCACATGGGAGCGTTTGACGACGCGGCCCGCGGCGGAAGCCGGACGCTTTCGGCGGCAAGGGCCTTTTCTCCCCTTGTTTATGAACTGTCCGCGGCGGATATGCGGGCGACGCATGATGAACAATGGAGGGAGCGGGACGAATGAACGAGCGGGAGCGGCTTTTGCAGAAAATCAAGCGCGTTCAGGCTTTGGCCCTGCACGGCGTAGGCGGTGAAAAAGAATCCGCCGCCGCTATGCTTGATAAGCTGATGAAGCAATACGGAATCAGCGAATCAGATATTGCGGAAGAACGCCGGGAAATCGCGTGGTTCAGGTTCAAAACCCCGCTTGAAGAAAAACTTTTGGTTCAGGTCATGTATTCCGTGGTGGGAGATCGGGGCGTTTATGAGCGGAAGAACCGCAACACGAAGAAAAAGTACAAAATGGAGGGCGTGGAATGCACCCCGGCGGAGCGGCTGGAGATCGAATTAAGTTACGAATTCTTCAAAGCGGCTATGGAAACCGAAATTGAACGGTTCTTTCGCGCCTTTGTAAACAAAAATCACATATTCCCGTCGCCCGACAAGGTAAAACAGCAGGATTCAACGGCGGACCCTCCCCCGGCGGCTGAACTCTTCAAAACGCAGATGATGATGGCGGGGATGGACGAATACACACGCAGGGCGGCGCTTGAAAGCGGGGCGGCAGAATGACCGAACAGGAAAGAGCATTGCTGGCCCGGCGGTATCAAAACAAGATCAACAACGCGCAGGGGCATTCTTTCGAGGACTACATAAAAGCCGCGTGCGCGCTCTACAAGGACCGGGGCCGGGCTTCCGTGGACAAGACCCCGGAACCGTTCAGAGTGCTGGAGAAGAGCCGCGACGGGATTTTTAAGGGACGGTTCACGGCCCGCGCCCAGCCGGACTTTCAAGGGACGCTTGCGGGCGGGCGCTCCATCGTCTTTGAAGCGAAGTACACCACCACGGACCGCCTGAAACGGGACGTTCTGACATCTGAACAGCAGGACGCGCTGGAAGATCACAGGCAGAAAGGCGCGGTTGCCGCCGTGTGCGCCGGAATCGGGAACGACTTTTTCTTTGTTCCTTGGGCCGTGTGGCGGGACATGAAAGAGCATTTCGGGAGAAAGTACGTCACCGCGGCGGACCTCGAACAATGGCGGGATTTAACGGCGCGGTCCTCTTCCTCGACTATACCCACGAAAGGAGCGGGAGCAATGAGCAAGGGAAAACAGCACACGCAGAAATTGACGGTCCGGGTCACACCGCAAACGGCCTATAACCTCGAACGGCTTATGCACATGAGCGGGCAGAAAACGCCGGGCCGTGTCGTTGACAAGCTGGTTCGGGAGAAAATGCTGGCTTTGCGGGGCCGCGGCGGAGAATAACCCGTGTTCGACCTGAACCGCATTTATAACGCTGATTGCATGAAAGCAATGAAAGAAATCCCGGACAATTTCTTTCAACTTGCGATATGCGACCCGCCTTACGGAATCGGACACGACGGGCAACGGCAGAGGGTACACAACAACCCGAAGCACAACCGCAAATATCACGCCCGGAAAGGCTGGGACAAGGAGCCGCCGCCGCCCGAATATTTCCGCGAACTCGAACGGGTATCGGTAAATCAAATCATTTGGGGTGGAAACTATTTCGTTCCCTCCCTGACAAAAGGCACACGGGGCTGGATTGTTTGGGATAAAGGGCAACACGGCCTTTCAATGAGCGATTGCGAACTTGCCTATTCGTCGTTCGATTGCCCGACGCGGGTTGTTGTTATCAATCGAGCGGTTCTGCAAAGCGAGGGACCGACGATACACCCGACGCAAAAGCCTGTTCGCCTGTACGAATGGATTTTGAAGAACTACGCCCGGCCCGGTGATCGAATATTAGACACCCACGCCGGGAGCGGGTCAAACTGTATCGCCTGTTACAACATGGGTTTTGAATTCCTCGCATTTGAAGCGGACCCGGACTATTGCGCGGCGGCGGTGGAACGTCTGGACCGGGAACGGGCGCAAATCCGCCTTTGCGATTACCTGAAAGAGAATCAAGAAACTTTATTTTGAACGGAGGAAAGAACATGAAGTACGAATGCGGAAAGCCCGAATGGGCCGAAAACGAAGATTGCCCCATCGAAACGGGCGAACTCGAAGATTGCGAGGGTTGCTATTACGCCAGAGAAACGGAGGAAGCCGAATGAACGCGGGATTTCTGATTACTACCGTCTTTTGGGTGGTCTACACCCTCCGAAAGCATTTCACCCCGAAAGTCGCGGCGGGTATCAAAGCGGAAACGTACAACGTGAACGTCGGCAAAAACCCGCAAACGGTAAAACTTCACGTCCGGCGGCTGAACCTCTGGACCGCGGCAAAGTGGGCCTTGCGCGTCGCAGGATGGGCCGAAAACCTGCTTTCGGTTCTTATGATCGTTTGGCTGGTTTATCTGTTCGGCGCGATCATAACGGGAACCGTCGTCGTTTTGGGCCACCCGGTGTAAAGGGGGCGGCGGCGGTGAAACTCCAAAAGTGCGAACGTTGCGGGAAGCCCACCGCGGAGGGGTTACCGCTCTGCCCGGCCTGCATGGAAGAATCCGGCGCGGCGGCGGAAGCTGTCACCGCGGCGGAGGAATTACGGGACATTGCGCGGGTCCTTTCGATCACGGCGGACACGGACGCAAACATTCAAGAAGCAATGCAAGGAATCTTGAACATTGCTGAAAGACTGGAAAGGAGATTTTAACGATGGAGTTTATCGAATTCGTGTTTTCAAGCTTTTGGATTTGGCTGGGGTTCGTCGTCCTGATTGTCGCGGCGGGCGAAGCTGTTTCCGGCATTGTGGCGGAGATCAGGCAGAAACGCAAGATTTCTGTTTACCGCACAGGCGACGTTGTGCGGGTGGAAGTTGAGAACGCAGGCCGCGGGGATATTTCGGCGGCGGTCAAGGCCGCGAACGAGCGGGCGGTGGAGGCTGAGGAATGAACGGCGCGCTTTTAAGCAGTAAGAAAATGGACTATTGCACCCCGCAAGAGTTTTTCGACCGCCTGAACGCTGAATTTCATTTCACACTTGACGCGGCGGCGACCGATAAAACCGCGAAATGCCCGGTCTACTACACCCCGGAAACCGACGGGCTGAAAAGCCCGTGGAACCTTGCGGGGGGGGGTGCTGTGTTCTGCAACCCTCCATACGGGAGGGAAACCGGGAAATGGGTTCGCAAGGCTTACGAAGAAGCACGGAGCGGGACAACCGTTGTATTGCTGATTCCGGCCCGGACGGACACAACGTATTTTCACGACTACATATACGGGCGCGCCGAAATCCGATTTGTGCGCGGGCGGTTGCGCTTCACCGATGAAGAGGGCAACACCTACCCTCCCGCCCCGTTCCCGTCAATGGTAGTTATCTATAACGGTAAAAAGGAGGTCAAGACGTGAAAGCATACACAGTTTATCAGCCCTACGCATACGCCACCGTTGCCGGGCTGAAACATTACGAAACCCGCCCTCGACGGACGAACATTCGGGGCCGCGTAGCGGTCCACGCCGGGAAAAAGGTTTTGCGGAATCACGATCTTTACACAAAACTTTGGGAAATGACAGGACACGACCCGAACAAATACACAGGGTCCGCCCTGTATTACACGGAATGCGGCATTCGGACCGATTACGGCGCGGTAGTCGGCACGGTTAAAATCGTCGATTGCGTCCCCGTGGAAAAGATCATGGACAAGTTGACACCGCTTGAAATGGCGCTGGGCGACTATTCGCCGGGGCGGTTCGCATGGGTACTTGAAAACCCGGTCATGTTCAATTTGCCGATTCCGGCCCGCGGTCAACAAGGCTGGTAGAATTGGGACGCAATCGAGTGTACCAAAGTTTGCGGCAATAGTTATCGCGTTATAACCCGTTTAGAAAAGAAGCCTGATCGCATGGGAAGAAAGCTTTTTCGATATTCGGATTTTCGGGGGGATTGCCGCGTTCCATGCACGGGCGATTTTTGGGAAAAACCGTGTGAAAAAGAAGATTACGAGAATTGCGACGAATGCGTTTGTAATCATTGTGAATTCTGCCCGTGCGAAGAAGAAACGGAGGAAAAAACATGAGCTATCAACCGAAAGTTATTCGTTGCCGCCTGAAAACGGGCGGAAGAACCATTGAAGAAATCCGGGAGCGGTACAAGGGGCAGGGCCTTACTTACCGGGATTTCGAGAATATCCAACGGGCAAACGAGGAATTCAACGGCCTTGTCGTCCTGCTTTCCCTTTGGGCCTATGACAATCACGAAAGCTACCATCTGCATAATTGGGACCCCGTAGACGATGAACGCATGATGATGGCGCTTTATTACTCCGAACAGGTCCACCCGTACCCCCGGTATAAAAATGACCTCGAAAAATTCAAGACGGATTGGGCCGGGCAGACCTACGACCCCGGCGCGGTTCTCTGCTTCCCGCCGGAGGACGTGGAGGAAATCGAAGTTATGTGCGAAGAGATCATACCGCCGGACCCGCCGGAACCTCCGGCCCGGCCCCGGAAGAAGAAAAAGAAAGCGCGGCGGCGGAAGTGAAAAAGGAATGCGCAAGCTGTGATTCAGCGGTTAGGGCAGAATACAGCCCGTGCGGGTGGTTCTGCTTAGTCAAGGAAAAGGAAGTGGACGGCGACGGGGCGTGCAGACGGCACACCCCACGGCGGGACGGAGAGCCGCCCGGCGGCGGAAGAAAGGATGAAAGCGAAAATGAATAAACCGATCTATGAACCCCGCGGGCGCGCCCGCGAATACGGAGAACTTGCGGTGAACATCTATACCGGGTGCAATCACGGTTGTTCCTACTGCTACGCCCCCGCCGTGCTTCATAAGGAGCGGGGAGCGTTTACGGAGGTACAGGCCCGCCCCGGTATCGTTGAAGCGGTCCGGCGGCAGTTGGAGCGGGAGAAAACCACCGGGAAAACGGTTTTCCTCTGCTTCACGTGTGACCCCTACCCCGCCGACATCGACACCGCGCCCACGCGGGAAGTGATAAAGGCAATCAAGGAAAGCGGAAACCATGTAAAAATCCTGACAAAAGGCGGCGACCGCGCCCGGCGGGACTTTGATTTGCTGGATTCCAGCGATTGGTTCGGGGTGACATTAACGGGAGTTGATGAAGAGGAACCCCGCGCGGCGGTATCGGCGGAGCGGTACGCGACCATAAAGGCGGCGCACGCGCAGGGCGTTAAAACATGGGCAAGCTTTGAACCTGTATTCAAACCCGCGCTTGTGTATGAATACATCGAGTACGCCGACGCAATCGACCTTTTCAAAATCGGCAAGCTGAACCACGCCGAAACGCCGCCGGACGTAATCAAGGCGGGCGGATGGGCGCACTTTGGGAAAGAAGCTGAACGCCTTTGCCGGGAACACGGACGGGAATTTTACATAAAGGACGACTTGCGGGCAGAAATGGAGCGTACTTGATATGAACGGACATTACGCCCGGATAACAGAAGAAAAGCCCGGAACGTGCGGCGGGTGCGCTTATTTCGACCGGGGATGGAACGGCGGGTTTCCCGCCACGTCTGGAAAATGCAAAAAGAAGCCCCGGCGGTGGAGGGTCTATCAAAATTTACCCGCTTGCAAAAAGCACTACAAAGAACGGAGGAATTAAAAATGCAGTTGACGCAATTTAACGCCTATTGCCCTTTTGAAGTCGGTGACAGAATCCTTGACACCGCCGGACAGGTCCACACAATCACCGACATTGCGTGCGTTCACTACGTCCGCGGCGGAAATGTGGAATTTCGCTTTGAATTGGACCATTCCGGGTATTACGCGCCGATCACAGCGCAGGACCCGCCCACAAAGGAGCGGGCCGCAACCCTCGCGGAACAAATCGGACCGACAAAACCGTTCCCGACATCCACGTTTCCGGGACCGATTCGGAAGAAAAAGCCGCAGGACCCACCACGAAATGAACACGACGGGAAACGGGTTAAAATCCTGATTTGTGACGAATCAAGCCAGCTTCCCCCGGAATTCAAAGAGTTTATCAAAAAGCGGTTCGGATAATACCCGCCGTCGAGCGGGAAAAATTCACAATAGGAGGTTTGCACGGTGAAAACTATATCAATTATCAACCTGAAAGGCGGCGTTGCAAAGACGCTGACCGCTGACAGTATGGCGCACGTTCTCGCGGTTTTCCACAACAAGCGGGTTTTGCTTGTGGATAACGACAAGCAGGGTAACACGTCAAAATCGTTCGGGGTTCATTCCTACGATGAAAAGAGCCTTTCCGACGTTCTGACCGCCCGGCGGATTGACGTTCACGAAGTTATCAGAAAGACCCGGTTTGAAAACATCGACGTATTGCCCGCAAATATGACCCTGATTCGCGCGAATCTCGAAGTAATGATGGACAGCACCCGTCCCCAGCAAACGCGCCTACGGGCCGCGCTGGACCCCGTAGCGGGCGAATATGATTATTGCATAATCGACAACGCCCCGGACATCAATATTTCGACCATAAACGCCCTTGTCGCGTCCGACGACGTGATTATTCCGATCAAGATTGACAAATACGCCTTTGACGGGCTGGCCGAACTGAAAGAGCAGATCGAGGACACACGGGACGACCTGAACCCGCGCTTGCGGCTTGCCGGGTGCCTGATTACCTGCTTTATTCGGGCCGACGCTGAAAAGCAGGGCGAAGAATGGTTGCGCGCCCAGCCCGAATATCCCGTGTTCGACACCCGCATTCGGTATTCGGAGAAAGTCACCGAAAGCACCTTTTCAGAATCCCCCATTGTGGAATACAGCCGCCGGAGCGGGGCCGCAATGGACTATATCGCATTCGTGCGGGAATATTTGCAGAGGGGCCGGACATGAAAGAAAAAGAAGCCACCCCGGAATACTGCAAAAACAACAAAAAGAAAATCCGGGCGTATCAATGCGAGATTTGCGAACGGCTGGACGTGGACGACGCGACGGACAAGAGGTTTTGCCGTTGTGGGTTCTGGCCCGGTTGCGGCGACCCGGACGGGTGCCGCGAAGCGTTCAAACCGATAACGGGACGCGGACGCATAGGCGTTCACCGTTGATTTGTCCGATTCGGACAGAAAGGGGCGTACATAATGGCAAAAGGTAAATTCAATCTGAATCAGATTTTAAGCGACACTTCACGGGCCGCGGCGGGCGGCGGGGCCACAAAGCCCCGCCCCGCTGAAAGCGAGATTAAGAAAATCAGCGTCTTTGACCTTGTACCGTCGGAAGATAATTTCTATTCCATGCGGGAAATCGAAGAACTGAAAGTTGCAATCGAAATCGCGGGCAAGGTGCTTCAGAACCTTGTTGTCGTCCCGCTCGACGGTGGGAAATACAAGGTCATTGCAGGACACCGCCGCCGCCTTGCGTCGATTGCCCTTGTGCAAGAGGGAAAGCCGCAATATGAATTCGTCACCTGTTCCGTGGAACCGAACGAGGACGCGGCGGAAGATCAGGAAATCCGGGACGGCCTGAACCTGATTGTCACCAACTCCCAGCGAGAGAAAACCGCATGGGACAAAATCGAAGAAGTGCGGTATTTGCGGGACGTGCTGGAAAAGGCAAAGAGAAACCCCCGGTTCGTCGCCGTCCTGCAAAAGATCGTCGCAACCGTGTTCCACGGTGAAGAGGTACAAGCGGACGGAACCCGCGATTTTATCGCAAAAGTGCTTCACACCAGCCCGGCGCAGATTGGACGGTATGACGCGATCATTCGGAATCTCTGCCCGGCATTCATGGAAGAACTGAAAGAGGACCGCATAAACGTTTCGACCGCCTATGAACTGTCCGGGCTTTCGGAGGAAGAACAGAACGCCGCTTTTGCGGAATATCAGAGGACCGGGGAAATCTCCATCAAGGCCGCACGGGGCCGCAAGCCGCAGGCCGCGCCGCCTGCACAGACCGAACAGCCGCCGGAGAAACACGAAGCGCCGAAAATCGGATTTTGCGAAGAGCGGGAAACGGGCGCGAATGTCCCGGCGGCCGGACCCGGCCCCGGAAAAAGAACGGTGGGCCACCGTGCCGGGCAGGACATGGGGAAACACCGCGGAGACACCGCCCGCGCCGCCGGAGCGCCCGGAAGCCGAAGAAACCCCCGCGGCGGCGGAAGATAAGCCCCCGGAGCGGGAGCCGGACACCGGGAGCAATGAACCGCCCGCGGCGGAAGCCCCGAAACAGCCGGACCCGGCGGAGGAAACACGGTGCATTGACGGCGGCATTTGCCCGCATTGCCGGGAGAAATTCGACGCGGCGGAAGCGGTCAATTATAACACCTTGGGAACGCAAGTAAGCGGCCCCGTCAACTGCCCGCATTGCGGAAAGCTAATCAAAATCTTTTGTTCGGTGGAATATTTCTGTTCCCCGGCGGAAGAGTGAGGGCGCGCCGATGGGTGAACACAACGCCTTTATCGCCGCCGCGTTTTCAACGGAGGAAGCCGCCCGCCTGCAAGAAGCCGCCCGCATACTCGCGGAAAGAACAACGCTTTCGTTAGAAGAAGCCTCGGGGAAGATTTTACAGGCTTTGCAAGCGCTACGGGATGGCATTCAAAGCGCGTTCGATAAATTGACGGCGACTTTCGAGGAAATAGCCGAAGAATTAGAAGCGTTAAACATCGAACCCCGCGCCCGGCGGCGGAAACGTGATCGGGACCGCGCGCGGGCTATTGAACAGCGATACCGCGCCGAAATCAGGCGCGCAGAGAGCGAACGAATCTATCGGCGGATATACAAACCGCCTTAACGCACACTTGGGAGGACAGGCAATTCAGCGGCGTTTGGGAATCGCTGAAAAGCATTGCAAGCGGCGCATTGAATGGCATTATCGGCCTTATCAACGGGGTTATTTCCGGCTTGAACAAGCTGAAAATTCCCGATTGGGTCCCCGGAATCGGCGGAAAGGGAATCAATATCCCGCTGATTCCCACGTTTGCAAAAGGCACAAAGAACACGCCCGATACGTTCATTGCAGGCGAAGCGGGCGCGGAACTTGTGACGAATGCCCGAAACCGTACCGTCTTTAACGCGGCGGAAACGGGAAGCATTTTCCGCAATCTCGCAAACACAGTAAACACCATTCGAGCGGGGGTGGGTATTCCCTCCCTGCAACTCGCCTATGCAGGGGCCACGGCCCCCAGTGTTGCGGCCCCGTCGGTTGCGGCGGGTGCGCGTCAATCGTCAATCGTGGTTCACAGCGCGCCCGTTTTCCATGTGGGGAGCGAAGCACAGGCAGAGGACATTGAAGAACTGTTGCGAAAGCATGACGAAGAATTGCTGGACAAGATCGACGAAAAGCAACGGCAACAGGAGGACGACGAAAGGCGGCGGCAGTATGACTAAATACACCACGATTGCCGGGGATATGTGGGACGGAATCGCCTATAAAACGTTAGGCGACGAAGCTTACACCGACAAGATCATCAAGCAAAATCCGAAATACCGCCGTCTTTTTGTTTTCCCCGCGGGTATCGTGCTGGACATTCCCGACCCTGACACGCGGGTTTCGGCGGAGTTGCCGCCGTGGAAGAGGGGGACGGCATGAACGCGCGGAGAACCATTGTGCGCCTGATTTTTGAGGGCGTAGACATTTCGGCAGACATCAATAAACATCTTCTTTCGCTGACCTATACGGACAACGAAGAAGATAAAACGGATGATTTGCAACTATCCCTTGACGATCGGGAGGGCGTGTGGCTGGGAAACTGGCTTAACACGCCCTCTGCGTCAAAGGGCGCGGAAATTTCCGCGGTGATCATTCAAAAGAATTGGGATTCAACAGGGAAAGACCGGGTTCTTGATTGCGGCGTTTTCGAGGTTGACACCGTGAACGGGAGCGGCCCACCCGCGCAAGCGACCATCAAGGCCGGGTCAATCCCCTATTCTTCCACCATTCGGACGCAGAAAAAAACAAAGGCGTGGGAAAAAATCACCCTTTCAGCCCTTGCAAACGAGATTGCAGGAACGAACGGGCTTACCTGTATGTTTGAATCAGCGTTTGACCCGTTTTACACACGGAAAGAGCAAATGCAGGAATCGGACATCACATTTTTACAGCGCCTTTGCAAAAACGCGGGAATCTCCCTGAAAGTCACCGCAAAAATGATCGTTCTGTTTGACGCGGCGGCTTATGAGCAGAAAGACGCGGTACGGACGATCAAACGCGGCGCGGCGGACGTTTCCCGGTGGTCCTTTTCCACCAGCTTGCACGACGTATCATACAGCAGTTGCCACGTTTCATATACGGACCCGACGACGGCGACGACCATTGAATATACTTACACGCCGCGGGACGCGGACGAAAGCGGGCAGGTGCTGGAGATCAACGAAAAGGTTTCGAGCCGCGAAGAAGCCCGGCAACTCGCAATGAAGCGTTTACGGCAGAAGAACAAAGAGGAATTCAAAGCGTCGTTCAGCCTTGCCGGGGACGCGCGGATGGCCGCGGGAATCACGGTGCTGGTTTCCGGGTACGGCGCGTTTGACGGGAAATACATCATCGAAACGGCGACGCATTCCGTGTCGCGGAGCGGGTACAAAACAGACATTACGTTGCGCCGGGTGCTGGAGGACTACTGATGAACGATCTTACAATTTTGAAAAACATTGCGCGAACGGGCTGGGTTTCGTCTGTCAATGCGGCGGCGCGCACGGCCCGCGTCACATTCAAAGATAAGGGGAAAACGATTGTTTCCGGCGAACTGAAAGTGATAAAAAGCCCGCCTTTTATCCCAGCAAAAGGCGTAACACAGCAGACGGAAGAAAAGGGCGGTGGAAGCGGCGACGCGGCGTTTGAAACCCACGCGCACAACGTCACAATCAGCCCGTGGCTACCGTCGCCGGGTGATTACGTGCTTTGCATTTATATTCCGACGGACGACGGCGACGGGTTCGTGATTGGAGGGATATAGAGTGGCAACAATCGGAAGCTGGGGCGACTTCACCTTTTACGTTTCCCGGCAGGCGGTGAAAACCTTTGACGGCCTGAAATGGGACAGCGCGGCGAAGTATTCGACCCATGAACGGCACTTGAAAGAGCCGCTTTTGGAGTTTACAGGAACGGACGTTGAAAGCATGACTTTTACCATGTTCTTTTCCGTGTACTTGGGGGTAAACCCGATTAAAGAGGTATCGAAACTGCTTCAAGCTATGCGCCGCGGAGAGGTTCACCGCCTTGTGATCGGGCCGAAAGCCTACGGAACAAACAAATGGGTTATTACAAAGCTTTCAAATTCCTTGGAGCGGTACGACAACCGGGGAAACCTGCTTGTCGCGTCCGTGAACGTCACTATGCAATCATACGCGAGTAGATAGGAGGGCGAACAATGGCGTATATCGTGAAAGCCTACACGCCCGGAAAAATCAACCTTGCGCCACAAAGCACCGTTGAAGAGGTATTGCAAAACGTCGCAATCATCGTGTCAACACCGAAATTTTCGGTCCCCCTTGAACGGGGGCTGGGGCTTGCACAGCGGTTTATTGACAAGCCGATTCCGGCGGCACAATCTATCCTGATTTCGGAGGTTTTGGACGCGGTGGAGGAATACGAACCGCGGGCGCAGGTTGAAAACGTAACTTTTGAATTGGGCGATCAACCGGGGGTTTTGATTCCTGTTTTGGAGGTGAGCATAATTGACGACGACAACGGTTAGGAACTACCCTGATATTTCCTTTGTGGAAACCGACACGGAAGCTATTAAAAACGCCCTGATTCGTTCGTATGAAATCTTCACGGGGCGCACGCTTTACCCGGCAGACCCGGCCCGCCTGTTCGTTCTTTGGGTGGCCGACATCATCGTTCAAGAGCGGGTCAACATCGACTTTTCGGCAAAACAGAACGTCCCACGGTATGCAGAGGGTGAATATTTGGATTCCCTCGCGGAACTGTTCAAAGACGCTTACAGGCTGGAGCCGGAAAAGGCAAAGACGACGTTAAAATTCACGCTTTCAATCAAGTTGGAGGTTGCGACCGTCATTCCGGCGGGAACACGGGTGACAGCCGACGGCGAAATTGTATTTGCGACGCTGGAAAGCCTGACTATCCCGGCGGGCGAATTGTCCGGGGAGGTCAAAGCGGAATGCCTGACGGCAGGAGAGAGCGGAAACGGCTTTGTTCCGGGGCAGATCAACCAGCCGATTGACATTTTCCCGTATTATCAGAGCGTGGAAAACACCACGGAAAGCGCGGGCGGCGCGGACGAAGAGAGCGACGCGGCGTTTTATGAACGTATGCGGGAGAGCGTCGAAACCTTTTCGACCGCCGGGCCGCTGGGCGGCTATGTGTACTTTGCAAAAACCGCGTCGCCCCTGATTGTGGACGTGAAAGCGACATCCCCCACACCGGGCGTTGTAGACGTGCGGGTTCTGCTTCAAGATGGAGAATTGCCGGGAGAAGAGATTTTGAACAAGGTTTCCGAAATCCTTTCGGCGGCAAAGGTCCGCCCGCTGACCGACAACGTGCAGGTCAAGGCCCCGGAAGCTGTATCGTATGACATCGACTTTACATACTACACCACATCGGGCGGCGCTTTGAGCGATAGCGCGGCGGCGGCGAACGTTGCCGCGGCGGTTGCGGCCTACAAAGAGTGGCAGGCCGGGAAGATGGGCCGGGACATTGACCCGTCGGAACTGATTTACAGAATCAAGCAAACGGGCGTAAAGCGCGTCGAAGTACGAAGCCCCGTATTTACCGTCGTTGCCGACAATGCCGTTGCGCAATGCGGAGAAACCGCCATTGTAAACGGGGGTGCGGAGAGTGAATAACAACGACCTGTTTTCCGTTGACTTCACCCGTTCGCTCCCCCCGGCGTTGAAAAATGACCCGAATATGCTTGCGCTGGCGCGGGTTATCGCGGAGCAATTACAGATCAACGCAAAGGACATCGAAAAGAACATCATATACGCCCGCATTGATGAACTGGACGAACAAACCCTTGATATTCTGGCCTACGACCTCCACGTTGATTGGTACGACTATTCTTACCCTATCGACGTAAAGCGCCGGACCATTCGGGACAGTGTAAAGGTTCACCGACAGTTGGGGACGAAATACGCCGTCGAAACCGCGCTGGGGGCCGTATTCCCCGGAACGACCGTCAAGGAATGGTTCGAGTACGGCGGCGACCCCTATATGTTCAAAGTTATCATCGGTGCGACCGAATCGGGCGTTTCGGCGGAGCGGCAAGCGGCGGTTTTGGAGCGGGTGCAGTTTTATAAAAATCTCCGTTCCCACCTTGAAGCGATCAGCTATCAGATTGAAAAGCGAACGACTGTGCAGGTTGCCGCCGTGCATTCCGTCGGAACCCGGCTGGAGGTTTACCCATATCTTGCGCACGGTATGGAATCGAGCGGCGGCGTGTTCTATGCGGGCTTTACGAAGTACGGGCGTAAGCTTGAAATTTTCCCGAACGAAGCGTTCGGCGATCATTGGGAGGTATAAAAGATGGCGGAAACTGAAAGAACATACGGGACCATTGTTACCGACGTAGGAACAAACCTTATCACGGCGGCGGTCATGGACGGAACGAAAGTCAACATCACCACGCTGGCCGTCGGCGACGGCGGCGGGGCGTACTATCAGCCCACCCCGAATATGACGGCCTTAAAGAACCCGTGCTGGAGCGGCCCGATCAAGAGCGTTTCGGTCAATGAAGATTCCCCGAACATGATTGATGTTGTGGCAATCGTGCCGTCGTCCGTCGGCGGCTTCACCATCCGCGAA
>OHCS01000529.1_pt1 | contig 20998 bp, 9 predicted proteins | sample 1566741 | NCBI WGS metagenome assembly OHCS01 (sample SAMEA3879604, study PRJEB24766) | human gut metagenome | biome: human-associated habitat; feature: feces | place: USA | collected 1985/1987 | reverse complement strand
TAGGGTGCGATCCATTTTTTGTAGGTATGAGTTGCATTTACTAATTGAATATACGAAGTCTCAGCTTTTATCGGACAGCAATAGAATCAAGGAAAGAGGCAGACGAGAAGACAAAAAGAGAGGAGACGCCGATGACGACATCTCCTCTCTTTGGGAATTTAGTGGGGAGGCGTGATGCTCCTCACTATGTATGCTAGCTGCTTATCGCTTGGGGAAGGTAGGCTGCGGATGAGCCTTGACCTCCTCAAGGAGTACGCGTACGGCTGCTTCTAGCTGACTATCGTGTCCCTCGAGGACGCGGTTGTAGTCGAGCGGTACGACCACATCGGGTTCGAGCTGCTTATTCTCGAGGAAGTCTCCCTGCTCGGTGCGGTAACCTACGGCGGGAATGCCGAAGAAGAGCAGCGGGTTCTGCATGGTGACCCAGTTGACCGAGGTCATAGTGCCTGGTACTGGCATGCCGACGACCTTGCCCATGCCGAGGGTTTGGTAGACCCATGGAGAGCCGTGTGCATTGGAGTAGTCGGCCTCGCAGACGAGCATGACTGAGGGCTTGGTCCATCGCTTGCTAGGCATCGTGCAGTAGTCCTGTCCACGCACCTCTTGCTGCAGATAAGCCTTGCCACCGAAGAAGGTCTCGAGGTCTTCGTGCAGACGACCACCTCCGTTGTAGCGGATGTCGATGACGATACCATCGCATTGGTAGTACTTGCCCATCACTTCGCTGTAGACGGTGCGGAACTCGTCGTCGCCCATGCTCGGGATGTGTACATAGCCGAGACGACCATTCGAGAGACGCTGTACCTCAGCTTCGCGAGCCTTGACCCAGCGCTTGTAGAGCAGTCCCGAGAGCTTGCCAGATGAGATAGGACGAACGGCCTCGGTGATTTCCTTTTGCTCCTTATTACTATAGAAGGTGACAGCCGTGAGCGTGCCAGTAGTGCCTGCGAGGAGGTCACGCCAATCGGTGTGGTGGTCGATGCGTGTGCCATCGATTGCGACGATGCGGTCGCCAGGCTGTAGCTTGGTCAGGTAAGTGTCAAAGGGTCCGCCGGTAACGATTTCATCGACGATGATCCCCTCGAGGGGTAGGGAGTACCAGTTGTAGAGTAGACCTAGGCGTCCCGTAGCTGGCTCGCTAGAACCCTGTCTGTAGCCTGAGCCAGTGTGCGATACGTTGAGTTCGCCGAGGATTTCGCTGAGCATCTCGGAGAAGTCCTCGTTTGTCGCAACATGGGGCAAGAACTGGCGGTAGTGGTCGGTCAGACCCTTCCAGTCTACGCCGTGCATATCTGCGCGGTAGAAGCGTAACCCCTCCTCACGAACCATAAAGTCGTACATTGCCTCACGCTCTGCGTAGCTATCCAGCTCTACACGCGCACGGTAGTTGACTGGCTCGAACTTCTTCGAGGCAGGCGTAAAGCACTGTACTCGGCCCGAGGATACGACGAAGATCTTATCCCCCTTAGGAGTTGGAGCAAAGTAAGCACTGCCAGAAAGGTCTAGCTGACGTAGCATCGCGGTATTGCCCTTTCGTAGGTCTGTGTGCCAGAGGTTGTACCCCCCCTCAAAGGCTGAGAGGTAGTAGAGGTTCTTTCCGTCGGCATCGACATAAGCGTCTGCGAGGTCGCTCGAATTGGGCGTGAGCCGTACGATGCGGTCTTCGATGCCCTGGATCTCAACGATGATAGGCTTGGTCTCGTCCTTCTTCTTAGCACTATCCTCGGCAGGGACGGGATCGGGTCCATACTGCAGCGTGTCTAGTCCAGCACGATCGTAGAGATCGCGCTCTTCGGGGGTCATGCTAAACTTCTCGTACGCCTTGCGGTTGAGGAAGACGAGGTAAGCGTCGCTCATGGAGCCCCACGAAGCGTGATTGCGCATACCATGACGGTCAGAGGTGAAGAGGATGGCATTGCCCTCCATAACCCAGCCCGTGAGGTCGCTGAAGTAACCCGTATTGGTCAAGTTGATCACCTCGCCACCAGTAGCTCTTACCAAGCCTACATCACCAAAGGGCGCATGGACATTGGGCGTGTAGCTAAAGGCTATCCAGCGGCTGTCAGGACTCCACTCGAAGCTGATGTAGCCGTGCATCTCGGGCTGATCCTTGCCACTGGTGACCTGCGTGAGCTTCTTGCTCTCTACATTATAGGTATAGATGCGCTTGCGGTCTCCAACGAAGGCGATCTGCTTGCCATTGGGAGAGTACTGGGGTAGGGCTTGCTCCATCTTGCACTCGGGCATGAGCGGCTCCTCCTTGATAATGGTAGCAGAGGCGAAGTCTAGCTCCTTGTCTGAGGCGATGGTCGCCTTGTAGAGGATATGCTTGCCGTCACGGCGCGAGTCGTAGACGAGCGTCTTGCTGTCGGGACTCCAAGTGACACTCTCCTCGGCGCCAGCGCTCTGGGTGATGCGCTTCGTCGTGCCATGCTCCACAGAGGTGACGTAGACATCACCTCGCATGATGAAGGCTAGCTGCTTGCCGTCACTGCTGGGCGTAAAGGAGCTTCCTCCACTGCTGGCTGTGCGGCGGTACACTTTGTCCTTAGGACCCTCGGTGCGCAGGGTGATCTGGACTTTCTGCGGAGAGCGTCCCTCGGTCATAGTGTAGAGGTCGCCATCGTAGGCGAAGCAGAGCCGTCCGGAGCGTGAGATGCTGAGGAAGCGTACGGGGTGATTGCGGAAGCTGGTCACTTGCTGAGCGGTTTGCTTGCCAATGCGCTGCTTCCATACGTTGAGCGAATTACTCTTGCCTCGCTCGCTGATGAAGAAGATGGTTTGGTCATCTGGCCCGAAGACAGGTGAGAGGTCTTCGCCAGGCTCTAGTGTGCAGGCGGTGGTGGCTCCTGTCTTGGGGTCTACTATATAAATGTCTCGTGTGACGGAGCTGGTGTGGTGCTTGCGCCACTTATTCTCAAAGCCCTTGATGTCTTGCGCTACGTAACGGTCGCCACGATGGCTGAAGGTGACCTCCTCCAGAGGGCGAGCGTTGTAGAGCATAGGTGTGCCGCCATCGACAGGTATCATATAGAGCTGCGAGAGGATGCCCGTAGGATTGAGCGCACTGGTGGCGGGCTGCTGGAGAGATTCGGACATAATGATAAAACGACCGTCGGGTGTGTAGCACTCGACGGTATGGCTATTGCCCGAGTGGTGTGTGATGCGCTTGACATCGCCACCAAGGGCTGACATAGTGTAGATGGAGCGGTGCCCATCACGATTGCTCATGAAGGCGATACGCTTGCCATCGGGACTCCAGGTGGGGTGTGACTCGTACCCATCGGAGCCAGTCAGGAGACGCGCCTCGCCACCGATAGCATCGACAATGTAGATGTCGCCTTGGTAGCAAAAGGCTATCTGATTACCATCTGGTGAGATCTCGGCATAGCGTAGCCAGCGGGGTGTCTCCTGCGCTACAGCCCCCACGAGCCATGTGGCTGAGAGGGCTAGTAGGAGTAGGAGACGCTTGCAAAGGGAAGTGTTCCTCTTCATAAAAACGGATATTCTTAGGGGTATTTACTTAGACGATAGAAGTTCGGTGGTGCGCTTGATGAACTCTTGTAGGGCAACGCCTCGTAGTTCACCAGCTGAGAGGAGAGCCAGCTCGACGATGTGACGTATCATAGGCTGCTTCTCGGCATACTGGTCGAAGGAACTTTGCATCTCGCCGTGTAGCTCTTCTTGCTGCTTGTGGAGAGCCTCCTTCTTCTCTTGTAGTTCTTTCTTTTGCTCTTCGGTAGGCTCGGTCTGCTCCTTAGCTTCCTTGTCTAGCTCTGTGACTTGCTCTTGGAGCGTGGCGAGCTGGGAGCGCAGGGGTGCGAGCTGTGGCTCTAGCTCCTTGCCCTCACCCTCTAGCAAGCTCTTGATGAGCGGGTGATCCGCATTGAGTACGAGCGAATAGCTGTCGGGTAGTGAGTTGTAGAAGGAAGCTCCAGGCTGATACTGCGACATCTCCTTCATACGGCGCATCCACTCCATACGGGTGACCACTGCTGGCTGAGCATCCTGACCCATATTGCGTAGGAAGACCTGATAGTTGGCCTCGCCCGTCGGGAGCGCCTTGGCAAAGAGACTACGCATAATCTCGGTCTCATGCTCAGAGGCATCGGTCGTTGTGTCGTCACGCTGGATCAATTGGTCGACCGTGTCACTATCTACACGTACGAAGTGCGTGCCCTCCCACTTTTGCTCTAGATGGTTAAGTAGGGGAGTGTCGAGCATGCCGTGCATGTGGAGTACGTTGTAGCCCTTAGCTTCGGCAGCCTGGATGTAGCTGTACTGCGCCTCAGGATCGGTGGCATAGAGGTAGACGAGCTTGTCGTCCTTGTCGGTCTGATTGCTCTTGACCAGCTCGCGATACTCCTCGGGCGTGTAGAACTTCCCAGCCACATCCTCCAGTAGGAGTAGCGACTTGAGGGCGCGCTCCTCCATCTTCTCATCGGTGAGGATACCATAATGTATGAAGACGGAGAGGTCGGGCCACTTAGCTTCGTAGGTGGGGCGGTCATTCTTCATGATCTCCTCCAGCTTGTCGGCCACTTTCTTCGTAATGTAGCTGCTGATCTTCTTGACATTGCTGTCGGACTGTAGGTAAGAGCGCGACACATTGAGCGGTATGTCTGGTGAGTCGATCACACCGTGGAGCAAGGTCAAGTACATAGGCACGATGCTCTCCACCTCGTCAGTCACAAAGACCTGATTGCAGTAGAGCTTGATCTTGTTGCTCTGCAGATCTACCTTGTTGCTCACCTTGGGGAAGTAGAGTACGCCTGTCAAGGTGAAGGGGTAGTCTACATTAAGATGTATCCAAAAGAGTGGCTCGTCAGCTCCTGGGTAGAGCTTACGGTAGAACTCACGATAGTCCTCGTCCGTAAGGTCTTGTGGCTTGCGGAGCCAGAGCGGGTTGGTGTCGTTGATCACATTGTCCTCCTCGGTATCCTGCATCTTACCGTCCTTCCACTCCTGCTTCTTACCAAAGATGATGGGGATCGGGAGGAAGCGACAATACTTCGTCAGTAGCTCCTCAATGCGTGCCTGCTCGAGGAATTCGTCGCTCTCTTCGTCCAGATGCATAATAATGTCGGTACCACGCTCGGTACGGCTACCCGTACTCATCTCGTAGGCGGGAGAACCATCACAGCTCCAGTGAACTGGCTGCGCGTCTGGCTGGTAGGAGAGGGTGTCTATCTCGACACGCTCGGAGACCATAAAGGCTGAGTAAAAGCCTAGTCCGAAGTGTCCGATGATATTGTCCGAAGCATCCTTGTACTTCTCCAGGAAGTCCTCCGCACCAGAGAAAGCTATCTGATTGATGTAGCGCTCTACCTCATCGGCAGTCATACCGATACCATAGTCTCGTACGGTCAGTGTACGCGCCTCCTTATCTAGTAGGACCTCTACACGGAGATCCTCAGTGCTGCCCACCTCCGTGCCACGAGCTATCAGCGCGCGTAGCTTGGTCGTCGCATCGACTGCGTTGGATACGATCTCGCGGAGGAATATATCATGCTCACTATAGAGAAACTTCTTGATGACGGGGAATATGTTTTCACTCGTAACCCCGATTTGTCCTTTATTACTATTCATAAGCTTGAGTTATTTGTCTGATTTGATTGGTTATCGCTAGTCGTCCTTCTGGCTGGAAGAGGTAAAGGAGGGTATGGCGAAGCCTAGGGTCGCTTCATCGCTCTTTGCTTGCGCCTCCTTTTGCGGCAGACGCTTGTCCACCTCCATAAGGAGTTCGCCCTCAGAGACACGCAGACGTACCGTGTCGCCCACATTTGCCTCACCATCGAGGATGAGATCCGTCAGCTTGTCCTCGATCCAGTGACGCAGAGCACGTCTCAGCGGTCTAGCACCGTACTCTATGTCAAAGCCCACATCGGCGAGCTTGTCCTTTGCCGAGGGAGTGACCACAAGGTTGTACCCCTGCTCGGAGATACGCGCCATAATAGGACGTAGCTCCACGTCTACGATCTTGCGGATGTCCTCTTTCTCCAGGTTGGCGAAGTAGATCGTCTCATCAAGGCGGTTGAGGAACTCTGGGCTAAAGTGCTTCTTGAGCTGCTTGCTCAGCAAAGCCTCCTGCTCCGTCTGGGTGAGCTGCACCTCCTGACGGAAGCCGACACCAGCGCCAAAGTCCTTGAGCTGGCGCGTACCGATGTTGCTCGTCAGTATGATGACCGTATTCTTAAAGCTCACGTGCGTACCATCGGCAGCGGTGATAAAGCCATCGTCGAGGATCTGCAGGAGTATGTTGTAAACGTCTGGGTGAGCCTTCTCTAGCTCGTCAAAGAGTACGACCGAGTAAGGCTTGCGTCTCACCTGCTCCGTGAGCTGTCCGCCCTCGTCGTAGCCGACGTAGCCAGGGGCGGCGCCTACGAGACGAGATACGTTGAACGACTCCATATACTCACTCATATCAATACGTATGAGTGCGTCCTCATCGTCAAAGAGTAGCTCGGCAAGCTTTTTAGCTAGATAGGTCTTACCGACACCCGTCGGTCCGAGGAAGAGGAAGCTCCCGATGGGTCGCTTGTCGCTACCCAAGCCGAGACGGTTGCGCTGTATCGCTTTGACCACCTTGTCTATCGCATCGTCTTGTCCGATAACTATATCCTTGAGCGTCTGGCGCATCTGGCGTAGCTTAGCGTGCTCCTCCTGACTAATGTTGGAGATAGGCACGCCACTCATCATAGAGACCGTCTTGGCGACCGCCTCCTCATCTACAGGTAGATAGGTGGCAGCCTCCTTGGCATGCGCTTTCTCCAGCTCCTCGTCCACCTCTTTCTGGACTAAGTCCTCCTGCACCTTGAGGGTCATAGCAGTGTCGTAGTTGCTCTCACGCACTGCCTTGTCACGAGACGCACGATAGGTACGCAGCTGCTGTCGGAGCGAAGCGACCTTGTCGCTCTCACCCACCTTGCCCTTGAGGTGCATACTCGCTCCCACCTCGTCCAGGACGTCAATAGCCTTGTCGGGGAAGTAGCGGTCGTAGATATATCTATTGGTCAGGCGCACCATAGCGACCAAAGCTTCGTCGCTGTAGTGTACATGGTGAAACTCTTCATACCGTCCTCGCAACTGACGCAGTATCTCCAGCGTCTCCTCGGGCGTGTTCGGCTCGATCATCACCTTCTGAAAGCGACGCGCCAGGGCGCCGTTCTTCTCAATGCTCTTGCGATACTCATCCAGTGTGGTGGCTCCGATCACCTGTATCGTGCCACGCGCCAAAGCCGGTTTGAGCATATTCGAGGCATCCATACTGCCCTCAGTCGAGCCAGCGCCCATCAGCGTGTGGATCTCGTCAAAGAGCAGGATCGTATTGCCCAGCATCTCAGCCTCCTTGAGTAGCGCCTTAAACCGCTCCTCAAAGTCTCCTCTGTAGCGTGTCCCAGCTAGCATCTGTGCCAAGTCTACGCTGTAGAGTACCTTACCACGAAGCTTGTAGCTCACCTCATCGCGCGCTAAGAGCTGTGCCAAGCCCTCGGCGACGGCTGTCTTACCGACACCCGCCTCACCAATCAGCACGGGGTTGTTCTTCTGTCGGCGACAGAGTATATGCGTGATACGCTCTAGCTCCTTAGCACGTCCGATCATCGGGTCTAGCTTGCCCTCCTTAGCGAGCTGGTTAAGATTGGTCGCAAAGGCATCTAGCGCAGGTGTCTTGGAGCGCTTGCTAGACTTGTTAGAGCCCTTCTCCTCTTTATCATTGTCATCATCAGCGTTTAGGTCGAAGGGGTTGCTTCCCGAGTTTTGTGTCACCTTGCGCTGCTCGTGACGTATGATCGCCTTGATATGCTCTTGGATCTCTTCGGGGAGCTCCTCTAGAGGCACGGCGCGCATAGAGCTTTTGTCCGTCTCACCATTGGGATCGTTTTGAGACACGAAGACCTCTACCTGCTTTACAATGGGATTAGGGTCAAAGTCGCTAGCGGGCTTCTTCTCCTGGCTAGCGTCAGATCCTGCGATGGCTGAGAAAATCTTCTCAAAGGGAGCTTGCCATGCAGCGACATTGAGCTCCTGGCGCATCTCCTCTGTCAATGCGTCAGGCATTCCCGCCATAGCGGTGGTGAGGATCGTCTGAAGCATCTGCTCCTCTGCCTCAGCACTAGCTATAGCCTGCACCTCGACAGAGGTCGCTTTAGCACTATGCTCTAGGCTGTTCTGTACATAGCTAGCTAGGATATCCTCCTTAGCAGGACGAGAGGTGATATATGGCCATGGGTATATGTCTGGTCTCCCCTCATGTAGTAAGTAAGCGACAATACGAGGAGCATCAATCACGGGAAAGTCTTCATGATTGGGGAAGATCTCCCACGCCCCCTCTAGGATAGACTTTACCTGATCGTGATAGTACCGTACGAGCTCTGCACTAGGCATCGCATAGTGACTCTGATCGATGATGCTCTGTATCTGCTTATAGTATCCAGTCATCGTAGGCCCCTCAAAGAGCGTATATTGTAGTTGAGTGAGCGGTACATTCAGAGTACGCAAGATGAAGGCACCAGGGTAGGTGTCTTTACTGCGAGCTAAGTCGATAAAGAGCGGTCTAGAGATGTCTAGTTGCTTTCCCGAACGAAGTCCGATGGCGCAAGCTCTAGACAAGGCTCTGACCACTAGGTCACTTATTTGGTATGGTGTGAAATTCATGCGTATATATTATCTCTTGAGAGTGAATTATGTAGTGCTTCGTACCGCTGCAAGGGTATCAGCACTAGGCGATATATGCGGGTGCAAAGCACAGCTAGACACCCTCGTGCAATGGTCTCGCTGTGTAAAGGTACTCAAAAACTGTACCACGGCAAGGAATACGGCTGGCATTAGCCCTCTCCACACCTTAGATAGACGAAATAGACAGACTAGGTAGCCGATAGGACAAATTGACCTACTGGAGACTGTTGCATAAAGGCGAATCGCTGTGTTGCTTTCGGGATTCGGATTCGGTTACATACGGAGGTGTGCTCCCTTCAGAACTCACCCTCAGCGCCTTGCGCTTCATCCTTTCTGCAAAGTCAGGACACTTTTGCAAGCAAGATCGTGAGACTGTTGACTTTTGCAACAGTCTCTACCGAGAGGAAAGAGGATAGGGTAGGGCAAAAAGAGAGAGACCTACTGGAGCCTCATCTACATAAGGTCATCCAATAGGTCTCTCTCGTGGTACGCAGGATGAGAGTCGAACTCACACACCATTGCTGGCACTACCCCCTCAAAGTAGCGTGTCTACCAATTCCACCACCTGCGCATACAATAATACTATATAGTCTCTTACAGCAACCACTACGCCTAAAGTAATCTTAGGTGCCCAAGACAGGAATCGAACCTGCACAAACTTGCGTTTACTAGTACCTGAAACTAGCGCGTCTACCAGTTCCGCCACTTGGGCTTGTAGCAGTGACTACCTGTGTACATATAATAAACTCTCCATAGTAGTAATGGGGAGTCTAAAAAGAGTGCTGCAATCAGGAGATCGCTATCTCCTTAAGACTAAGAATCCTCTTACTCCGTCACATTCGCTGACCATCTTGTCAGGAGGTTGTGACCTCGTATGAGGAATCAGAGCGGTGCGGACGGGACTCGAACCCGTGACCCCCTGCGTGACAGGCAGGTATTCTAACCAGCTGAACTACCGCACCTCGGTTGTTTTGCTCTGCAAAGGTACAAAAAAATATCAACACTGCAATAGCTGAGAAGATTTTTTTTGTGAAGCTCCGAATGACACCCTTCAGATAGACTCACTAGCCTATGCTTTGGGGAAGAGATCAACGCTCCTCTGCTCCTTAGCGGTGACAAAGGTACGACAATTTTTGAAACCGACAAGCGTTTTCCCAACAATTTCTACTCCGTGAGGCGCGATCGCGACAAGCGTGTACACCATATTTGAGGATTAAATGTCTGTTAAGTAGGCGCTTGTATGCCTTTCTCGTGAGCGTGAGATGGCGATTCTCGTGATAGAAATATTTTCTTGTCATTGATTTTGTCGCCCTCGTAGACCGATATCGCAGATCTCCACGAGGAGATGACATCGTCAGGTGAGTGAGTGCGTAGATTTATATAAATGGTGAGGTCGTAGTGGTCACTATTTAGTACCTTTGCACAGACTTCAGTTTAACGGGGTATGATACCTCTATATTATATAGCACAGTTATGACCGATACACGATACATCTTTGTGACGGGAGGCGTGGTCTCCTCGCTTGGTAAGGGCATTGTAGCCGCCAGCCTTGGCAAATTGCTTCAAGCTCGTGGGTACAAGGTTACGATACAGAAGTTTGATCCGTATATAAACATTGACCCAGGTACGCTCAACCCTTACGAGCATGGCGAGTGCTATGTGACGGAAGATGGTCATGAGGCGGATCTGGACTTGGGACACTATGAGCGCTTTCTCAATATTCGTACCTCCCGGGAGAACAACATCACCACGGGACGTATCTATCAGAGCGTGATCAATAAAGAGCGCCACGGAGACTACCTCGGTAAGACGGTACAGGTGATTCCGCACATCACAGACGAGATCAAGCGGAGCGTACGTCGTCTAGGACTCAAGCATCACTACGACTTTGTCATCACAGAGATAGGTGGTGTGGTCGGAGATATTGAGTCACTTCCCTTCCTAGAGAGCGTCCGTCAGCTTAAGTGGGAGCTCAAGAACCACTGCGTCTGCGTCCATCTGACTTATGTTCCCTTTATCGCTGCAGCCAAAGAGTACAAGACGAAACCTACGCAGCACTCAGTCAAGCAGCTACAAGAGGAGGGTATACAGCCCGACATCTTGGTGCTTCGTACGGAGCATAAGCTGAGCGAAGACTTGCTAGACAAGGTAGCGCTCTTCTGTAATGTATCTAAGGAGAGTGTCTTCCAGAGTGTCGATATGCCGTCGATCTATGAGATACCGCTACTCCTACAGGAGCAGGGGCTAGATCGTCAGGTGATCCAGCAAGCTGGTCTAGAGGTAGGCGAGACGCCTAAACTGGAGGGGTGGCGCAACTTTGTCCACCGAATGAAGTCGGCTACCAAGGAGCTACAGATCGCTCTCGTGGGTAAGTATGTAGAGCTACAGGATGCTTACAAGTCTATCGATGAGGCACTGCTCCAGAGCTGTGTGTATCATGATCGCAAGCTCAAGCTCACCTCGATACATAGCGAGAGCATCACAAAGGACAATGTGGAGAAGCTCCTAAGCGGTTACGATGGGGTAGTGGTGGCTCCAGGCTTTGGCTCGAGGGGGGTAGAGGGTAAGTTGATCGCCCTAGAGTATACCCGTACGCATCAGATCCCGACGCTCGGCATCTGCCTAGGTATGCAGTGTATGGCGATTGAGTTTGCCCAAAACGTACTGGGTCTAGAGGATTGCAACACGACCGAGATCAAGCCGACAGCAACCAATAAGATCATCGATCTGATGGATGAGCAGAAAGCTATATCAGACTTGGGAGCCTCTATGCGACTAGGCGCCTATGAGTGCGAACTCAAGGAGGGCTCTAAGCTGGCAGCCGCTTATGGCAAGCAACTGATCTCGGAGAGACATAGACACCGCTATGAGTTCAACAGTCAGTACCGTACCGCCTTTGAGGAGGCTGGCTTTAAGTGCGTAGGTACCAATCCTGAGACAGGTCTCGTCGAGGCTCTAGAGCTAGAGGGGCACCCTTGGTACATCGGTGTGCAGTACCACCCAGAGTACAGCAGTACGGTCTTGCAGCCTAGTCCTATCTTTATGGCCTTTATCTCAGCAATTAGCGGTCGATAGGGGCACACATCACATCTCGAGCAGTTTCTTTTATACACGATATAATCTATACTTTAGATGAATAAATCAAACCTCATAGGTATCATTCTGATTGGCGTGGTCATCGTCGTCTACTCAGTCTTTCTAATCCCTAAGCAGACGCCTTCCTCCACTCCTATCTCTGCGACTGATACCACTCAGGTCGAAACAAATACAGCTGTGGCCACTGAAGAGGAGAGCCAAACGACTTCAGATGCAGCAAAGCCTATCCCTGTTGACTCGCTCTACGCTTTCAGTCAGTTGAAGAACCAGACGGCTAAGGAGTACACCCTAGAAAACGAAAAGCTGTGTGTCACCTTCTCTACACAGGGGGCTATGCCTGTCTCGGCAGAGCTGACAGACTATCTGAGCTACGACAGCACACAGGTACGGCTCTTCGCTCCTGGGGACTTTATGCTAAATCTACCCCTACGGACGAACCAAAACCAAATCTTAGAGACGAAAGATCTAATCTGGCTAGCCAGTCAGCCCAACGATTCAACGATCTTGATGACGTTGCCGATAGACTCGTCGAGCTATCTGCGCATCATCTACACGATGCCTCACGAGGGTTATATGCTCGGTATGGCTATCGAGGCCCAGGGACTGGGTTCGCTACTGCAGAGTAATAATGCGATACAAGACCTAGAGATGAGCCTGCGCATACCGCGGCAGGAGCGCTCCTGGAAGTTTGAGAATCAGTACTCCACTATATATTATAAGTATCCAGCAGACGATGTAGAGAAGCTCAAGGAGACTAAAATGGTACAGGAGAAAGACGTCCGCGAGAAGATCCAGTGGGTGGCAATGAAAGACAAGTTCTTTAGCACCGTGCTCATAGGTCTTGGAGATACCCGACTAGAGGGAAATAAGATGTCTTTCACTACGGAGCCTAAGGAAACGGAGTATATTAAGGACTGCAAGTATCAAGGAGCTTTTGCGATGGACATACGTGATGGGCGCAAGGCGGACTTTGCGCTCTTCATGGGACCTCTAGACTACAACATGCTCAAAGCGATGGACGCTGGCGTGGACAAGGCGCAGCAGCTAGACCTCAAGCGGATGATCTATGTGGGTGGCTCGCTCTTTAGATGGATCAATGTCACCTTGATTCGTCCGCTGATCGACTTGCTTCAGAGCTTTATCTCCAACTGGGGTATCATCATCCTCTTGCTGACACTCATCATCAAGCTGGTTCTCTCGCCACTTACCTTCAAGAGCTATATGTCGCAGGCTAAGATGCGCGTCTTGAAGCCACAAGTAGAGGCGATCAATGCTAAGTATGCGGGTGATGATCAGCAGATGATGATGAAGCGCAGTCAAGCGACGATGGAGCTCTACCGCAATGCGGGAGCTAGCCCGATGAGTGGCTGCTTGCCGATGTTGCTGCAGATGCCTTTCTTGATAGCACTCTATATGTTCTTCCCGACGGCGATAGACCTTCGTGGGGAGAGCTTCCTCTGGGTCAAGGACCTCTCGACCTACGACCCGATCATCTCGTGGAGCACGGACATACCCTTTATCACGGGTCTACTGGGTGGTAACCATATCAGTCTCTTCTGCTTGCTATGGGCTGTCACCAATATCATTTACTCGCGCTATACGATGAGCATGTCCGCAGGGGCGGACAATTCGCAGATGAAGATGATGCGCCTGATGCCTTACATCATGACGATCATGTTCTTCATCTTCTTCAATAGCAATGCAGCTGGTCTGACCTACTACTACTTTATCTCTACGCTGATCACGATCTTGCAGTTTGTTGCTAGCCGACTACTGATCAATGAGGAGAAGGTGCTGGCACGTCTCGAGGAGAACCAAAGGAAGCCCAAGAAAAAGAAAGGCTTTATGGCGCGTCTCGAGCAGATGCAGAAGGAGCAAGAGAAGCTCATGCGTGAGCAAAACAAAAAGCGTCGCTAACTGAGATATAACCCTCGGCGGATCTATGGAACCACTTAAGCACGAGTGCGGGATAGCACTCATACGACTACGCAAACCCCTAGAGTACTACGCAAAGCGCTATGGTACGACCCTCTACGGGCTGAATAAGCTCTACCTCCTGATGGAGAAGCAGCACAATCGTGGGCAAGATGGCGCTGGGCTGGCTGTGGTCAAGACACAGGCACCTCCTGGTGACGAGTATATCTATCGAGAGAGAGCTCTCGGCAGTAACGCTATTACGGAGATCTTCAAGACAGTACACGAGGCCATAGCCACAGCTCACGATGGTAAGACTCCTACCGCAGAGGAGGCGACACAAGCTGAGCGCTATACACCTTTCCTCGGCGATTGCTATATGGGTCATCTACGTTACAGCACGACAGACTTGGCGGGCTTGACTTTCGTACACCCGATGGTACGCCGTAGCAACTGGAGAGCGAAGTCCCTCGCCGTGTGTGGTAACTTCAACCTGACCAATGTGTCGGGAATCTTTGATGAGATCACCGCCATCGGTCAGCACCCTCGTACCTCTAGCGACACACATATTATATTAGACCAAGTAGGTCACCGTCTAGACCGTGAGGTGGAGCGTCTCTACAAGATCGCTCACGAGGAGCAGGGGCTAGAGGGGATGGACATAACGCACTTCATAGAGGACAATCTGGATCTGACCAATGTGCTACATCGTACCAGTCCTATCTGGGACGGGGGCTTTGTGATGTGTGGCATGACGGGGTCGGGAGATTCCTTCGTCCTGAGAGATCGCAACGGCATCCGCCCCGCATTCTACTACATCGATGACGAGATCATCGTCGTAGCTAGCGAGCGTCCTGTGATCCAGACGGTGATGAATGTGACCTACGACAAGGTCCTCGAACTAAACCCTGGCGAGGCGCTCACCATAGACAACAAAGCTAATCCGCGTATCACGCAGATCTTGGAGCCTGGCGAACTGAAAGCTTGCTCCTTCGAGCGTATCTACTTCTCTCGTGGTAGTGATCGAGACATCTACCGGGAGCGTAAGATGCTAGGACAGCTTCTCACACCTGCTATTCTCAGAGAGATAGACGGCGACTTGACTCACTCGGTCTTCTCCTTTATCCCAAACACCGCCGAGGTCGCTTACTTTGGTATGCTAGAGGGACTAAACCTAGAGCTCAACAAGCGCAAGGCGGAGCAGATCGAGCAGGCGTTGGGGGCTCCCGACTTTGACGAGCAACTGAAGGGTATCCTCTCGCAGCGCATACGTAGTGAGAAGGTCGCCATCAAGGATATCAAGCTACGCACCTTCATCTCCGAGGGCAATACACGTAACGACCTAGCGACGCACGTCTACGACGTCACCTACGGCTCCATCGAGCGTGGCGTGGACAATCTCGTGGTCATCGACGATAGTATCGTACGAGGCACCACGATACGTCAGAGCATCCTTACGATCCTAGACCGCTTAGGACCGCGCAAGATAGTCTTCGTCTCTAGTGCTCCACAGATTCGCTATCCCGATTACTATGGTATAGATATGCGTCACGTGGATGAGTTTATAGCCTTTAGAGCTATGATCGCACTCCTTCAGGAGCGAGGCCTGCAGCGTATGCTTGACGAGGCATACCGTGAGGCGATAGCCCTCAGGGAGCGTCCGCTCACGGAGTACGTACCCAACGTGATCAAGAGCCTCTACGCTCCCTTTACAGAGGAAGAGATCTCTGCCAAAATTGCAGAGTTGGTCAAATCTGACAGTATCAAGGCTGAGGTTAGCATTGTCTACCAGACAGTCGAGACACTACACGAAGCTATCCCACATCATCCTGGCGACTGGTACTTTACGGGCGACTATCCTACGCCTGGCGGGTCCCATCTCGTCAACGATGCTTTCATCGCTTACTACGAGCAGCAGTACAATCGCAAATAGACATAGACGCTCTTTTCATACAATAATCATGCAAACATCCACACAGCGCAAAGCTACGCTCACGCTACAAGACGGATCTACCTACACGGGCTGGCACTTCGGTGCGACCAGACAGTTGGCCGGGGAGGTAGTCTTTAATACAGCCATGAATGGTTACACCGAGTCGCTCACCGACCCCAGCTATATGGGGCAGATCTTGGTGATGACTTATCCGATGGTGGGCAATTACGGTGTCCCCGCTGCCACTCGAGATGAGTACGACATCCCAAACTACTACGAGAGTGACGGCTGTCTCATGCGTGCCCTGATAGTCAATAGCTACTCGCCAGAGTACTCACACTGGAATGCGGAGCAATCCTTAGGAGACTTTATGGCAGAGCAGGGCGTCGTGGGGATTACGGGCATCGACACACGAGCTCTGACCAAGCATCTGCGTGACCATGGTATCCAGGTCGGCACGATAACCATCGAGGGCGAAACTTCTCCCATAGAGCCTGCCATCGGAGAGCAAAACTTAGTTGCTCAAGCCTCTTGCTCCGAGCCTCGCATCTACGGATCGGGCGATTGTCATATAGCTTTGATCGACTGTGGACTCAAGGACAACATCCTGCGCTCGCTCGTCGATGAGCGCTTCACCCTCCACCGCGTCCCCTGGGACTATCCTTTGGAGCAGATCGAGGGGTTGCGTGGAGTCTTCATCAGCAATGGCCCAGGCTCGCCGACTTGCTGCAAGGAGACGATCAGACAGATACAGTATGCCTTCGAGCGTCAGCTCCCCACTTACGGCATCTGCATGGGCAATCAGCTGATGGCGCTCGCCTCTGGTGCTAAGATCTACAAGATGAAGTACGGACACCACGGGCACAATCAAGCTGTCCAGTTGGTCGGCTCACCCCAGTGCCTCATCACCAGCCAGAACCACAGCTATGCTGTCAACTCAGCAACACTCCCTCAGGGATGGGAAGAGTGGTACACCAACCTCAACGATGGCACCAACGAGGGGCTTATGCACACCGACCTGCCATTTCGCTCGGTACAGTTCCACCCAGAGGCAAAGGGCGGTCCTCTAGATGCACTCAGCTTCTTCACTGACTTTCAGGACACCGTCTTGAACTACCCACAATTGTCGAAATAACCCATCAAGCTCGACCAAACCATGACTCAGCGTAAGCAATACAATAAGATACTCCTACTCGGATCTGGTGCACTCAAGATCGGAGAGGCAGGCGAATTTGACTATTCAGGCTCACAAGCTCTCAAAGCTGTCAAAGCGGAGGGTATCAAGACCGTCCTCATCAACCCCAATATCGCTACGGTACAGACCAGCGAAGGCGTTGCCGATGCGGTCTATTTCTTACCCGTCACGCCTTACTTCGTAGAGCGTGTCATAGAGCGTGAGCGTCCCGATGGCATCATGCTAGCCTTCGGTGGGCAAACCGCACTCAACTGTGGTGTTCAGCTCTTTCAGTCGGGTGTCCTGGAGCGTTACGGCATCGATGTACTCGGTACACCCGTTGAGACCATTATGGCGACCGAAGATCGCGAGCTCTTTGTCGAGAAGCTTGACGAGATAGAGGTCAAGACCATCCAGAGCCACGCTGTCACCACGATGGAGGACGCTCTCGTTGCTGCCAACCAACTAGGCTACCCCGTCATCGTACGAGCTGCCTATGCCTTGGGAGGATTGGGTAGTGGCTTCTGCGATAATGATGAGGAGCTCAGACTCCTTGCGGAGAAAGCTTTCGCCTTCTCCCCACAGCTACTGATTGAGAAGAGCTTGCGTGGCTGGAAAGAGATCGAGTACGAGGTGGTGCGAGACGCTTACGACAACTGCATCACCGTCTGTAATATGGAGAACTTTGACCCGCTCGGCATCCACACTGGCGAGAGTATCGTCATCGCTCCCTCACAGACCCTCACCAATGATGAGTATCACAAGCTCCGCACGATCGCTATCAAGATCATCCGTCACCTCGGTGTCGTAGGCGAGTGCAATGTGCAGTATGCCCTCGACCCATACAGTGAGGACTACCGTGTCATCGAGGTCAATGCGCGTCTCTCTCGCTCCTCAGCTCTAGCCAGCAAAGCTACTGGTTATCCCCTCGCACACGTCGCTGCTAAGCTCGGACTGGGCTATGGACTCTTTGAGGTGCAGAATGCGGTGACAGGCTCTACGCCAGCCTTCTTCGAGCCAGCACTAGACTACTGTGTCTGCAAGATACCACGCTGGGATCTAGGTAAGTTCCATGGCGTCTCTCGACAGCTCGGCAGTAGCATGAAGTCTGTCGGCGAGGTGATGGCTATCGGTCGTACCTTTGAGGAGGCAATCCAAAAGGGACTCCGCATGATCGGACAGGGTATGCACGGCTTCTGCGAAAACAAAGAACTCGTCATCCCTGACATCGACACAGCCCTGCGGGAGCCGACGGACACCCGCATCTTCGTAATCAGCAAAGCGTTCCGTCAGGGGTACAGCGTGGAGCAGATCCACGAGCTTACAAAGATCGATCGCTGGTTCCTCTATCGCCTCCAAGGCATCCTAGAGACCTCCGAGACACTGGGCACCTGCGACTCCATAGAGAGTCTCCCCGCCGAGCTACTACGACAAGCTAAGGAGCAAGGCTTCACCGACTTTCAGATCGCTCGTGCCGTCACCAAGGAGTACAAGAAGCCCCTGCACAAAGAGGCAGACCAAGTACGTCAGCACCGCAAGAGTCTCGGCATACTCCCTTATGTCAAGCAGATCGACACGCTAGCTGCCGAGGTACCTGCCGAGAGCAACTACCTCTACCTCACTTATCATGGCGAGGAGCACGACATAGCTACAGAGCAGGACGGCAAGTCGGTCATCGTGTTAGGCTCGGGAGCCTATCGCATCGGGAGCTCCGTCGAGTTCGACTGGTGCGGGGTTAATGCCCTACACACCATTCGCAAGGCGGGTCTGCGTTCTATTATGATCAACTACAATCCAGAGACCGTCAGCACAGACTTTGATATGTCAGACCGTCTCTACTTTGACGAGCTCACTTTCGAGCGCGTCATGGATATCATAGACCTAGAGGCTCCCAAGGGTGTCATCCTAGCTACTGGTGGTCAGATCCCAAACAACCTAGCACTGCGTCTTGCCGCCAATGGGGTCACTATCCTAGGCACGCAAGCCGAAGATATAGACCATGCGGAGGATCGACATAAGTTCTCCGCTATGCTAGACGAGCTAGGCATCGACCAGCCCGAGTGGAGCGAGCTCACCACCATTGAGGACATCGACCGCTTCGTAGATCGTGTAGGCTATCCCGTCTTGGTGCGTCCTAGCTACGTCCTCTCAGGAGCTGCGATGAACGTCTGCTCCAATCAGGAGGAGCTACTCCGCTTCTTGCAGCTCGCAGCCAACGTGTCCCAAGACCACCCCGTGGTCGTGTCGCAGTTTGTCGAGCATGCCAAGGAGATCGAGATGGATGCCGTCGCCGACCATGGCGAGATCGTCGCCTATGCAATCAGCGAGCATATCGAGTTCGCCGGCGTGCATAGTGGCGATGCGACCATCCAGTTCCCCGCACAGAAGCTTTACGTCGAGACCGTCCGACGCATCAAGCGCATCTCGCGCCAGATAGCCAAGGCACTACACATCTCAGGTCCGTTCAACATCCAGTTCCTCGCACGAGGCAACGAGATCAAAGTGATCGAGTGCAACCTCCGCGCTTCGCGTAGCTTCCCCTTCGTGAGCAAGGTACTGCGGCTCAACTTCATCGACCTAGCAACCAAGATTATGCTAGGACTGCCCTATGAGCACCCGACGAAAGATGCCTTCTCGCTAGACTATGTGGGGATCAAGGCTTCGCAGTTCTCCTTCTCTCGCTTGCAAAAGGCTGACCCCGTGCTAGGTGTCGATATGGTTTCCACGGGCGAGGTGGGCTGTATTGGGGAAGACACCGAGGAGGCTATCCTCAAGGCGATGCTCTCCGTGGGACATCACATACCAGAGCGAGGCGTCCTCCTCTCGACGGGTGGCGCTAAGCAAAAGGCCGACCTCCTCGAAGCGTCGCAGCTCCTCCACAAGAAAGGCTACAAGCTCTACGCTACGGCAGGCACGCAGCACTTCCTAGAGGAGAATGGAGTACCCGCCACGCTCGTTCACTGGCCCGACAGCCCCGAGCAGCCACAAGCACTCGATCTGCTACACCAGCATGAGGTAGACCTCGTGGTCAACATCAATAAAAACCTCTCTACGGGTGAGCTGACCAATGGTTATAAGCTACGCCGTGCAGCGATCGATCTCAACATCCCGCTGATCACCAATGCACGCCTTGCTGCTACCTATATCAAGGCATTCTGCACACTCTCACTAGAAGAGCTAGAGATCAAGAGCTGGCAAGAGTACTAACAGCTAACAGCCAAATAACACTATGGACAAGCCCTTCTGCATGCGACACTACGTTCTCATGCAGGGGGCTTGTGCTATGCGTATCTCTACCGATGCACTCTTCCTCGGAGCGTGGGCGAGGACAGCTCACACGGCCAGTCAACTCCTAGACGTGGGAACAGGTACCGGCATCCTGTCGCTGATGCTCGCGCAGACCTATCCCAATGCCATAGTCACCGCCATCGACATCGATGACGAAGCGGTTCGAACCGCCCAGGACAACTTCTCCCGCTCTCCTTATAGCAATCGGCTCACAGCACTGTCGTGTGACATCACCGCACCTGAGCTAGCCTTGCCACCCCTTACCTACGACCTCATCATCTCCAATCCTCCTTACTACGATGGTCTCCAGCCCGCTACGGCATCGCTCCGTCAGGCGCGCCACACGGGAGAGGGCTTTGCGCCACACCTGCTCTTTCGTTACCTAGAGCCATTCGCGGCGCCTGAGCCAACGATCTGTCTCGTCACGCCCGTCGAGGCATTGCCCCTCTTGCGTCGTGAGGCTGTGCTGCACCGCTACAACCTCACACGTCTCTGCAAGATGCACCACCAGGTAGGGCAGCCCGCCATACGACTTCTGACGCAATGGCACCGCTCTGCGACACCGCCTGAGCCCTGTCGCTCCGAGAGCTTAGCCATACGCACCGCGCAGCAACGATACACAGCCGAGGCGCGCGACCTCCTGCACCCATACTTACTCGACCAGTACCTCACGTAACGCTTGCATCACAGCGAGGACAAGTAACGATGATACAAATTAGCCCGTGGCACAAGCAAAAGTAGCACAGCCGAACGTAGAGAGTACTCTCAGCTGCAGGCAACGTCACTCAGTAGCTAGCGATTGTCTCGACAGACCATAGAGAGAAGCAACGCAGGCGATAATGTGACGTGTCGGTTAGCTGGGCCGTATTTTCCACTCCAAAATGCAATTTGGAGTGGAGCTCGCCCTGCTCCGGACG
>OHCS01000525.1_pt1 | contig 21032 bp, 13 predicted proteins | sample 1566741 | NCBI WGS metagenome assembly OHCS01 (sample SAMEA3879604, study PRJEB24766) | human gut metagenome | biome: human-associated habitat; feature: feces | place: USA | collected 1985/1987 | reverse complement strand
CCCTTTGGCGGGGCATGGGGCGGCGCCCCATGAATACAGCCTGATAGCTGCTTGCAACCGAAGGCCGTGTTTTGCGGGTTTTGCCGCACCGGAGTGCCAAGGACTGGAGGAAATGCCCATAATCTCAAAAAAGCGGCCGAGCCGCTTTTTTGACAAAGGAAGCGCGTCGCGCTTCCTTTGTCAACAGTGCGTTTTATCCGTCAAAGGTGATGGATGGTCAGTGGATACCGCATGGCACGGTATATGTATACTCATACCCGCATTGGGAGCAGGTGGTTGAGTAGAGGTGATATCTACCGCCCTTTCCCTCGTAGCAGCCAAGATAGACCGAGCTTCCATCGCTTACATGGCGGCGGATAAACCTGTCTGTATTTGGCCATTCATGCCCGCAGTCGCGGCATACTGCCGTGCCGCGCACGATTACGGTATGGTTTTCGTTGTTGTTAAAAAGCGGCATATAGCTGATAGATTCAATTCTTATCACGTAGTTCTCATGCGCGCATAGCTGCCGGCATCTGTCCTCAGCACCGGCATATGCCGGACTGACGGCCATAAGGGTTAATACCAGGCATACCACAATGCTTATGGCTCTTCTGAATCGCATTATATTACCTCCTCGTTTAGTCCTTCAGCGTGTTAAACCAACCGGTTAACTTATAACTGTGTCTTTAACCCTTCGTAACGCCATGTTTATCAGGGCACGTAACAGAAACCCCCGATATACCACAGCGGGAAAGATTTTTCATCCTTAAACCGGACCATCCCCCCTTTCGCTTTGGGATGTGTAAGTATGGAATTAAAAATTTATTCATATCATAAGCATCACCTTACTTAATTTATACCATGTTATCTAGTGTGCGGGAAAATAGTGCGACAAAATGTATTATTTACACATCAATTATATAGTACGTATTATCAGCGGTCAAGCGCCGCAATCGGATTATTATGCGATTTTATTGTTGATAATCCTCGATTTTTGCAAATAAATCTGCTTTTAGTGTATAACAATTTATTGGATCACACCTAAATCAGTCGTATTTACGCAGTGTTTGGCGCCTTTGATCCTGCGCTCAGAACTCTTCTCTCCACGCTGCGGCGCCGCGTATCTGGTCCGCTTCCAATGCAACATGAAATATGGTAATATGTAATCGGCGGGTCCAGATGCAACGAGGCCGCCGGAACAGGAAGATAACTATGCAGAGCGTTACCAAAAACATGCATATACGCAAGCTGGAGCCTTCGGATCTGGAGCAGTATAACGATTTGCTGCGCTATGCGTTTCAGGTTACGGAGAAGACGCTGCTTGAATGCGGCTGGGAGGATGACGATATACGCCAGTCGAAGTTCCCCGTGCTTGAAAGAGCCAATGTGCTGGGCTGGTTTGACGGCGGCAGGCTCGTATCCCAGATTGCCGTGTATCCAATGCGCATGAATATACACGGATCGGCGCTGGACATGGGGTTTATAACCAGCGTGGCGACCTATCCCGAATACACCGGAATGGGTCTCATGTCAAGCCTCATGAAAAGATGCCTTGATGAGATGTGCGGGTTAGGTCAAAGCATTTCGCTGTTGTACCCATACTCTATTCCGCTGTACCGTCATAAGGGCTGGGAGCTGGTTTCGGACAAGATGGCGTTTAGGGTGAAGGACCACCAGCTTCCGAGAAAGCTGTCGGTACCCGGATATGTACGAAGGGTGGCCCATAACAGCATTGACCTGATAAGGCTGCACGGGCGGTTTGCCAGGAAAACCCACGGTTGCATATTCAGAAACGATCTGGCCTGGGACGAATACTGGCGCTGGGACGTCGACGACACGATGGTGGCTATCTATTACACCTCCGATGGCGAGCCGTCAGGCTACATGGTGTATTTGATCAAGGATGAGATAATGCACGTTAAGGAAATGGTTTATATGGATATTGAGGCGTGGAAGGGATTGTGGAAATACATAGGCGCGCATGAATCCATGATATATGAGGTAAGCGGAAGCAATTATTCCAACGAGCCCATCGCCTTCTGGCTTGAGGACAGCGACATAAAGGAGACCGTACGGCCTTACATAATGGGGCGAATAGTGGACGCCCAGCAGTTTCTGGCCCATTATAACTTTACCAAGGGGTGCGAAGGCGCGGAATTCACCTTTATAGTGGAAGATCCAATGCTGAATATAAACAGCCGTCCCTTCACCCTGAAACTCGACGGCAGAGGCAGGGCGGAGCTTAACGGCCATGTCTCCCAGGCTAAGGCCAGCCTGTCCATTGGCACGCTTACGTCTATGCTTTTAGGCTATAAGAGGCCGTCATACCTCCGCTCGATGGAGCGGCTTTCGGCCGACGATGAAACCATAAAGCTTCTCGAGAGCGCAATACCCAACGACAAGGCGTATATATCCGATTATATTTAGCGTGCATGCTTTAAAATGAAACGCTTTAATTCAATTAGAACGCAGGAGAAAGCCATGGAAATTGTATTTGAAAGGATCGACCCCAATGCCCGAATTCCCGAATACGCCCATAAGGGCGATGCTGGAATGGACCTGTGCTCGGTGGACGAATGCGAGCTGTCCCCGGGCGAGATAAAGCTGATTCGCACCGGCCTGCGCGCGCGGCTGCCGCGGGGGACCGAGCTGCAGGTCAGGCCGAGAAGCGGGCTTTCGCTGAAACACGGGATTACCGTATTAAACACTCCAGGGACGATCGACGAAGGCTACCGCGGTGAAATAGGCGTGATTTTAATAAATCACGGACGCGAGGCGTACAAAATCGAGGTTGGGGCGAGAATAGCGCAGTTGGTGCTGAAGCCGGTATATACCGCTGCGGCAGTCGAGGGTCTGGTATCCGAAGAAACGGAGCGCGGCGCCGGCGGATTTGGTTCAACCGGTATGGACGCTCCGTCTTAAACCCGCAAAGAATCCGTTATTGGGCGCGGCCGGCCTGTTAGGTATTGACGTCAACAGCTAACAGTGCGCCGCGCTAACCTTATACAGGAAAAGAAAAACGAATACGGACGGCCATGCCCGCCGCTTTTCCTTGGGATATTTGGAAAAGCGGGCTTTGTATATATTCAGCAGGTCCTTTTGCTATAGACCGCAGGGCCGTTCAAATCCCTTTATTATCCCGAAAGCGACAGCGTTCGGACAGGTTTACGATACCCCTTTGAAAAACAGGCGCGGCGCTTCATATAAAAAAATGCGCCGCAGGGTTGGCGGTTTTCCATAAAAACGGCTCGCAGGCTAATGCTGGCCAGTCTTATCATAGTCAGCCCTTGATATATGCCGATTACGGAAGTCATTATAACAAGCATAACCCAACTTAATCCGGCCTTATACAGAATTAAGTTGATGGCATCTAAGATGGTTTTATGCCCCTATCGGGCGCATAGCCGTCGTTAAGCTTAAAACGGTTCTTTTCAAATGACAATATGCCTTCGGCGCGCATTTTAGATAATTCATTCGATAGCGCGCTCCTGTCAACGGATAGGTAATCCGCAAGCTGCTGGCGGTTATAAGGGATGCTGAAGGCTGCGGCTCGGGTTTTAACAGCTTCCAGGGACAGATAGGACAGCAGTTTTTTTCTTATGGTGCGCTGCGCCATATGGGACAGCTTTTCGTTCAATCTCAGGTTTTTTGCAGCCAGATCGGACAGCAGGTTTCTTATCGCGCTGATATGAAACGCGCATCCGGATCCGCACGGGGACAGAACGCGGCGAAGATTAATGAGCAGCACGGACGAGGGACGTTCCGCGATTACGCTGACACTCAGCGGCGTTTCGGGGACGCAGGCAAACGCTTCAGCGAACAGCTGGCCTGGGACCACCTTTTCAACAATATTCCTGTTTCCCCAAAAATCCTCCTGAGCTATAAACGCGCTGCCTTCAAGCAGCAATCCCATGAATCCCGTGGGCTCTCCTGCGTGCAGGATGCGCTCGTTTTTAAAATATTTTGCTTCCCTTGCCTGAAGGCATTCGAGCATGGACTCTACATCATGCCCTTTAATTCCAGCGAACAGCTCGGATTTATTTATCACGTTAAGATATTTTAGCATAAAAACCCCATTTCGTTGTAAATACAACAGACTTTATAGCTATATTGTAATAGAATTCAATGGAGGAATCAAGGAGGTGGATCTAATGCGGAGAAAGGATAGGGAAATGAGTGCACGGTTCGCGCTTGCGGTGGAGATAAATGCGGGTATACGGTAATGTCGGTCCTGCTTTTGGATTAGGACCCATGCCGCGTTCCAATCTCCATTGTACGCATTGAGGACGCCGTTTACTCCCATTGCGCCCGGGCAGGGGAAGAAGACCGGCGCGCTCAGGCGGAATCCGCGCGTTTGCGTTGCCTGCGTGGAGGATACTTGCCAAATGGAAAATGAGTTTTCAACCGAGTATGAGTCAGCGGCATTGTTTGGGAACGCTTCATAGGTGACCTATGAAACTGAAAAGATTTCTGCGTTGCGGATGGCTGTGTGAAAGGCATACCCCGCTTAGCATGGACGCGTTTGACAGAGAGATAAAGGGCCGACCGTCAAAAAACCTGGGATTGTGAAGGGCCGTAGCCCTTGATATTAAATCCGGATCTGGCGACATGCGCGTAAAATCCGGATGAGAACCGTACGGTTTTCGTTCTTCGCGGGTTTTGCCGCACGGGAGACCGAAGGGAGGGAGGCAATACCCGTAACCTCAAAAAAAGTGACGCAGCCGCTTTTTTTGACACACTGAAAGAGAAGCCTTCGCCAAACGGCGGTGCGGCGTATAACGATAGACATGATATTGGGAAAGCGCAAGAAATACGATACGAATGAAAGGAAATAAAATTTAGGAGGATTGAGTGATGGTACGTAGAATTATACACATAGACGATGATAAGTGCAACGGATGCGGACGCTGCGTCGAGGCATGCCATGAGGGCGCTATAAGCATGGTAAATGGAAAGGCAAAGCTCATGCGCGACGATTACTGCGATGGACTGGGGATCTGCCTTCCCGCGTGCCCGACAGGAGCGATCACCTTTGTGGAACGCGAAGCCGCCGCCTATGATGAAAAGGCCGTATTGGAAAATAAAAGGCTTGCGGAAAAGCCGCTTGCCTGCGGCTGTGCGGGTACGCACGCAAAGGAATTCAAAAGGGATTGCCGTGAGATCCCATCAAGGGTGCCCGCCGGTTCCAGGCTGTCGCAATGGCCAGTACAAATAAAGCTTGTTCCGGCCGGCGCGTCCTATTTTGAAAGCTCGGAACTCCTCATTGCCGCGGACTGTACAGCATACGCCTATGGAAATTTCCATAATGACTTTATCAAAAACAGGATAACTCTCATCGGATGCCCCAAGCTGGATGGGATTGATTATACCGAAAAGCTGATGGATATAATCAAAAACAATAATATTCGAAATGTAACCGTAGTACGTATGGAAGTCCCCTGTTGCGGCGGTATTGAATCGGCTGTAAGGAGCGCGCTTCAGCAGAACGGAAAGTTCATACCATGGCAGGTTGTAACCATATCCACAGACGGAAGGGTTATTGATTAAGCCAAGCTATGAAAGGCAAAGCCCTGCCGTTAAATACCAAGATCAGGCAATACAGGCGTGGATATGAGCGTTGTAAGCATATAATAACGTATTTGTTGAATGTGATAAAATATGGGGGAGACTGAAGATGCAAACCAATTAAACGCTTGCCATGGAAGTAATGCAACTGGTTTGCAAGTGCGTTATAGCTCCAGGAGCGCGATTAAACGGCGCTTCGGGGAAAACCGTGTCGAACCGGCTTAGAACATAAGAAAGCTTGCCTAAGGCAACGCCAAAAGACAATGGTTCGCCGTTGACCGGCTCAAGACACGCGGATTATTTTGCGTTTATCCGCAGCCCCATGCTTGATATAGACGTAATGGGATAGCCGGATTGAAGACATACAGATTTTGTAGTTTGGCAGCCATAAAGCCTTGATTAATCGGGATGAGCCGAACTATACAATTTGGCTCCCCCGTTTTCTTTATAGGGAATGAAGCTCTTCAATGCCTGTATAAATGGGCTGAGCGGATGAAAATGAACCTTAATCTATTGATAAGTTAAGTACTTATATGATAACATAGTATTAGAAGTTGTATGTGTATTTTGAATAATCAACTTATAGAAGGAAGTGATGGTATTTGGCTTTTCAGGTTCGGACCAAGCTTGCCGGTTATCGCTATCGCTGCAGATCAGAAGCTGAACCAGGGCAATCCAAGTCCAACATGAATATAATAAATAGGTCTGGGAGGGACGCGCCAACATCATAATTACGCTGACTTACATTTATATTACAGGAAGCTATAATTATACAAAGTATGAAGAAACTAAGATGCGAATCCCAAGCTGACATTTTCGGCAAAAGGGATTCGCACCAATGGTTGGTTTATATGATGGTTAAATGGCGGCTTCCCTGCCTGGAAAATGTAATAAATACGTTGGTGTGGTATAATAATACTCATATTAGCTTTGCAATTAATTATATTGCATTGTTTTTGCAGTCGCACCCCATGTGGGTGCGTGGATTGAAATCAGGCGTTACAATCTGCCGCCAGATCATTGACGTCGTCGCACCCCATGTGGGTGCGTGGATTGAAATCCTTCAGCTGTCAAGGCCGCATATGATCTTGCGGCCGGTCGCACCCCATGTGGGTGCGTGGATTGAAATAACACGGGTCATTGTATCCCCAGTCCATTGACCGGTCGCACCCCATGTGGGTGCGTGGATTGAAATGCAAGCCATTTAATCGGGGCGTGCAAAACCCGAGTCGCACCCCATGTGGGTGCGTGGATTGAAATTCGAGGATACTCAATCCCTCGTTAGCTATGTAAAAGTCGCACCCCATGTGGGTGCGTGGATTGAAATTGCACTTATCTCCTGCTATATAAGATTATTACGAGTCGCACCCCATGTGGGTGCGTGGATTGAAATATCTGATAAAAAATAATATATTAAGCGTTACGGATTGTCGCACCCCATGTGGGTGCGTGGATTGAAATGTTTATACCGCTCTTACCGCTCTCCGAGCAGAAAGGAGTCGCACCCCATGTGGGTGCGTGGATTGAAATAGCAAATCAAGTCCAATGGGCTACTGAAAGACTCGCTGTCGCACCCCATGTGGGTGCGTGGATTGAAATGTACCCGAAGCGGCGGCAAGCACGGAAAACGAAGCGGGTCGCACCCCATGTGGGTGCGTGGATTGAAATGAAATGTGGTGTGCTATCACGAAGACCTGTGAGAAGGTCGCACCCCATGTGGGTGCGTGGATTGAAATACGATACCGCTACTACTTGCGACAGGGTGGAAACCGGTCGCACCCCATGTGGGTGCGTGGATTGAAATCTGAATACTACGCTTTACAGGCAGCTTTCTACGCAGTCGCACCCCATGTGGGTGCGTGGATTGAAATTTTTGAGTTCCGCGCATTTGTCATCCGTTAAATTGTCGCACCCCATGTGGGTGCGTGGATTGAAATAAGTGGCACCAAGACGGCTAACGGGTCGGTAATCGGTCGCACCCCATGTGGGTGCGTGGATTGAAATAAGCGGAAAACAATCTACGAACAATTCACGATTCAGCGTCGCACCCCATGTGGGTGCGTGGATTGAAATTAATCTAACCTGAGCATACCACAAAAATAATACTAGTCGCACCCCATGTGGGTGCGTGGATTGAAATTCAACCCTACATTAAGGGGTATGGCACGGGCGATTGTCGCACCCCATGTGGGTGCGTGGATTGAAATTTGTCGATTTTTAGGATATGTAGCTATAATCGATGTCGCACCCCATGTGGGTGCGTGGATTGAAATGGGGAAGACGGCGCAGGCAATGAACGTCCGGCAGGTCGCACCCCATGTGGGTGCGTGGATTGAAATTGGACGACGGCGGGGATATGTTTACATACATAGTAGGTGTCGCACCCCATGTGGGTGCGTGGATTGAAATACGCCCGGTAGGCGTGTATTTGGACCGTTTTTCGGTCGCACCCCATGTGGGTGCGTGGATTGAAATATAACTTGCCAAGTAATCCTTTGGAACATTTGCTTGTCGCACCCCATGTGGGTGCGTGGATTGAAATCTTGATGCGCTGTGTAAAGAGCCGATACCAACCAGTCGCACCCCATGTGGGTGCGTGGATTGAAATCGATACCTGGTATCAGACGGACGCAGGGTTTGGCGCGTCGCACCCCATGTGGGTGCGTGGATTGAAATCAGAAAGTCAATGATAACATAGCGAAGGAAGCCAAGTCGCACCCCATGTGGGTGCGTGGATTGAAATCCATGCTTACCATGACAGGGGCGCAGGGTATAGGGTCGCACCCCATGTGGGTGCGTGGATTGAAATAACTAAACTAGTAATCTCAAATAATCCACATCATTCCGTCGCACCCCATGTGGGTGCGTGGATTGAAATTGCTGCGCCGAAATCATCAGTTGCGCTGGTGCGCCCGTCGCACCCCATGTGGGTGCGTGGATTGAAATTGGTCGCAACGGGATTGCGACCAGGAGAACTTAGTCGCACCCCATGTGGGTGCGTGGATTGAAATTGCCAAAAGCCGTGAATCCCTGAAATCGGGCTCTGGTCGCACCCCATGTGGGTGCGTGGATTGAAATATTGAGCTTTTGGAGGGTTTGGCAGGACAGCCGGCAGTCGCACCCCATGTGGGTGCGTGGATTGAAATGAAGTCTGGGGCCTGTGTATACTTGTACAGGCCCGTCGCACCCCATGTGGGTGCGTGGATTGAAATCGCGCGGCAGCCAGTGCGGCAGCCAGTGCGGCAGCATGTCGCACCCCATGTGGGTGCGTGGATTGAAATAGCGTGTACGAAGGCCGGAACCTTACCGCGGATCGTCGCACCCCATGTGGGTGCGTGGATTGAAATTATACCGAGGGCAACGACTATGCCAAACAGCAAGTCGCACCCCATGTGGGTGCGTGGATTGAAATCTACAAAACAAAGCCCCCGTGCTAGCCTGTGAGGGCCGTCGCACCCCATGTGGGTGCGTGGATTGAAATAAATAAAATTCGGTTAACGGGCACATGCGCGCCGTCGCACCCCATGTGGGTGCGTGGATTGAAATACAAAATTAAAGGAGGAAAGAGAAAAAAATAAAAGTCGCACCCCATGTGGGTGCGTGGATTGAAATGGGTTGCAAAGCCGCCTATCTAATGGTGCATTAGGGTCGCACCCCATGTGGGTGCGTGGATTGAAATTTGTTTTTCCTTGTAATTGTTGCCGGTTCTATCCTGTCGCACCCCATGTGGGTGCGTGGATTGAAATTACTGCAACCATATTATACTGCAACCACACTACAATGTCGCACCCCATGTGGGTGCGTGGATTGAAATTGAGCGATCGCATGCCTTTTGCGTCAAGCGGCGTCGCACCCCATGTGGGTGCGTGGATTGAAATTCGTCCGCCGCCTCGCTATAGGTGGCGGATATTAGTCGCACCCCATGTGGGTGCGTGGATTGAAATTGTCATTACGGCGTGTGCCGCTGTCCAGTCCGTAGGTGTCGCACCCCATGTGGGTGCGTGGATTGAAATTACCCATCGGGGGCTAATGACCAAGAGATATAGGTCGCACCCCATGTGGGTGCGTGGATTGAAATCGCCATTCAATATATTTTAACGCTGTTTTATGTTGTCGCACCCCATGTGGGTGCGTGGATTGAAATCGATTGCCTCATCAATGCCCATTATGTCATCCATGTCGCACCCCATGTGGGTGCGTGGATTGAAATTTGATCTCATCAAAACCGATTTGCGGGTACTCATACAGTCGCACCCCATGTGGGTGCGTGGATTGAAATAGTATACCGTAGATTTAGGCAGGGTTGACTATGAGCCGTCGCACCCCATGTGGGTGCGTGGATTGAAATGCGTAACTCTATCTCACGGCCATCCGCACCGGTGTCGCACCCCATGTGGGTGCGTGGATTGAAATTCGGCCGAAAGAATTGCCGTTGACATTAAGGTAAAGTCGCACCCCATGTGGGTGCGTGGATTGAAATTCTCGGCGATGTCGGCTTTTGCGGCAATGCGCCGTGTCGCACCCCATGTGGGTGCGTGGATTGAAATGGGCGCATATCAAAGCACTCCATCACGGCCTTGCAAGTCGCACCCCATGTGGGTGCGTGGATTGAAATCCGAAAGAAGTGAAACCACATGATCAAGCTACGTAGTCGCACCCCATGTGGGTGCGTGGATTGAAATGCTAGACCGCTAAGACGCATATCACGCTTGGCATGTCGCACCCCATGTGGGTGCGTGGATTGAAATCTCATATTCCCCGATACCGTCAAGCCGGTTTCCCGGGTCGCACCCCATGTGGGTGCGTGGATTGAAATGATCGGTTTGTCTATTATCTTTTGTTGGTTATATTGTCGCACCCCATGTGGGTGCGTGGATTGAAATACCATTTATTTGCCGGTTGGATAATGAGAACGAGTCGCACCCCATGTGGGTGCGTGGATTGAAATACGGGACGCGACAAGGAGACGCGGCTATATATGTGTCGCACCCCATGTGGGTGCGTGGATTGAAATTTGCGTATCCGTCCTTACCGTCCGCGCCCTCCCTAGTCGCACCCCATGTGGGTGCGTGGATTGAAATTCAAGAAGCTCAAGGAAGCACAGCCCGACAAGGAAGGTCGCACCCCATGTGGGTGCGTGGATTGAAATTGGCCCTGCTCGTTGATCTCCTGAAGGCGGTTGCGTCGCACCCCATGTGGGTGCGTGGATTGAAATTTTGCATGCTTTTTGAATGCCTCATGTGTATCGGGTCGCACCCCATGTGGGTGCGTGGATTGAAATGCGCGAGTATACTCTTGTCCCCTGATACGCCTGCCGTCGCACCCCATGTGGGTGCGTGGATTGAAATGATGAGGTTAAAGCAGCACCTAAAGATTTGGGAATAGTCGCACCCCATGTGGGTGCGTGGATTGAAATGACCGCTATAGTAATACTCTTTAATCCGGTAGGCTGTCGCACCCCATGTGGGTGCGTGGATTGAAATGATGAAATATATCAGGAATGGAGCGCACATCACTGTCGCACCCCATGTGGGTGCGTGGATTGAAATCTTGCTCTAGCTTATCAGACCAGAACAAACGTGTCGTCGCACCCCATGTGGGTGCGTGGATTGAAATGGTTATACTCCCCCTCGCCCTTATCGGCAAGCTCCGTCGCACCCCATGTGGGTGCGTGGATTGAAATATCCGCTTTGCCGGTTGCCAAATCGTACGCCGCCTGTCGCACCCCATGTGGGTGCGTGGATTGAAATACGATATAACACTTTATCTTGGTCGATATCGTAATAGTCGCACCCCATGTGGGTGCGTGGATTGAAATAGCTAAAGATGAATTAATCGTTATATCTTTGCGGATTGTCGCACCCCATGTGGGTGCGTGGATTGAAATTATGATGGAATGCGGGAACAGCGTTATTACTGAGTCGCACCCCATGTGGGTGCGTGGATTGAAATCCGCAGAGGATGCCGCAGAGGATGCCGCAGGGGTTGTCGCACCCCATGTGGGTGCGTGGATTGAAATGCTCCAATTAGCCACGCCTGGCTCCCAGACGTTGTCGCACCCCATGTGGGTGCGTGGATTGAAATTTGGTCTCGCTGGATATCCTTAATCCGGACGATGTCGCACCCCATGTGGGTGCGTGGATTGAAATATTGCTCCCTCGCAGTCTGTTACACGTGCGTCAAGGTCGCACCCCATGTGGGTGCGTGGATTGAAATCGCGCATTTGTCATCCGTCAAATTGGTCAATGCGGTCGCACCCCATGTGGGTGCGTGGATTGAAATACCTTAACTGCGCCGAATGTAGCCAGGTTATGACGTCGCACCCCATGTGGGTGCGTGGATTGAAATGTAAGCGCCCGCGAAGGCGGCTTCGTTGATTGCCGTCGCACCCCATGTGGGTGCGTGGATTGAAATGCTTTGTTTTTTCGGGCATTGCATCACCTCGCTTTCGTCGCACCCCATGTGGGTGCGTGGATTGAAATGCGCCAAGCGGATAAGCGTCATGCGCGCCCGTTGTCGCACCCCATGTGGGTGCGTGGATTGAACTGTGGATTGAAATGATGATAATAAAATATGTAGGCTTTATTACGCCAACGCATCCCATTCGGGTATGCGGACTGAAATAAACATCATGTTAAGATCTCGCAGCTTTGCAGATATCTGCCGCGGCCAGCTTTAAAGGCAGGAGGCTGAACGGTTTTACTGGCTGTGAGGCATTCGTTTGCAAAGCCGAATATCTGATGCCAAAGTTCGTTCCCCAGCTCCTTCATATCCACTCCATGCCTTACGGCTGAAAAATCCCGTTCCCGTGAATAGAAGGTCTCGAAGGCCCTGTTTATTTCCGGATATATATCGTCAAGAACCATATCGGACACGGTTTTGATTATCGGGCGTTCAGCTTCATAAAACACAGGAACGTTTATCGTTAAACGTTCGTTGGCACCGCCGAGATATCCGATTTCCTTGAGCAGCGCATACTCTATGCCGTCAAGGCGGTCATGCGCAGGAATACGGCTCTTGCTTTCAATCAAGTTTATTAAAAGCTCCGAGCAAGCTGGCAGCACGTTTTCAAGTCCTGCCTCAATTATTGACCTGGAGAGGGAAACGTTGCAAAGCACCCTTTCTATCCCATCCCGTTTGCCTTCATATATGCGGACGAGCCTGAAGATATCCTTCCTATATCCATCTGAATCGCCAAAGCTGTTATATCTGACCCTGCCGCACGTATGGTTGTTGCTGCTGCACAGCAGCTTTCGGCTGTTTTCCCTTGCCTCGTCACAGTCTTCATAGCCAATCATTATATAGTCGCGGTTCCCTGGCTGGGGTTTTGAGCAGCAAAATAAATCTCGGCCCTCGAAAAAGTCAAACGCAAGCCCATCAAAAACCGAATCGCATATGACATGGTATAATACCCTGTCCGCCCCGAACAAAGGATAGCATTCGAGGGCCGAAATGACCCTTATAATGCTGTTTTTCAGCCTTTGGACAGCGTTTGCGATAAACTCATAGGTCTCCTTCAGTACGGATTTAAGCCCCGTAATGTCCTCCTTTAAAAACACGGGAAAGAGGATACGGTACGCATCTCCATGGCGTTCGACAGCGTTTATGGAAACAAGCGCGTTTATAGTGCCTTTAACCATGTCCGGATCAGCGCTTAGGGATTTTGATATGTCAAGGGTGGAAGCTGAATAGGGTTTATGCGCGGCTATCAGGTATAAAATCTCTTTTGCTAATGGCAGGGCGCAGGCATAAGCAGGGTTCAGGCTGTCGTATTCCCCCGTATCTCCAAAAAAGTATATGTCAAGACGTTTTGTCATAAGGCTTTACCCCTTAAAATTGATTCATACAATCATATCATATATGGCCCCGCATTAAAACGGGTCAAAACGGAAGTGCGCGGCAATAAACGTGTGTTCTTAAACCATACCTGGCAGCTTCTGAATCCCTGAAGCGTTTGAACGGCCGTCATTGGTCAGGCTGGTGCGGTTCATGCAATGACGTAAAGTAGCTGATGTATGTGATTGCAAAACCGTGTGATACAAAGCCGGCGCCGGCTTTGGCGGCGCTTTTGAATAATGGATTAAATAATAACAGGCGTTTATACCCTGACAGATGATAGCCTGGATGCCGCTTGCAGTTCAACTGCAGCGAAGAATTTGCGGCAATAAGAATTGATTTCAAGCAAATTAACGATATAATATTTATAATTTGCCGGACGATGGTGTTTATTATTATTCATAGATTTAAAAGATATGAACAATAGTTTATTTAAAGGTACTATAATCTAAAAACCGGCGGCTAAAATGGCTATTATGTACAACATGGGCGGCGCATGCGGCGGCGCTGGGACGATAATGAATATTAAGTTACACAATACAGGGCGATTAGACAGGGGTTATAAATTAAATTATTTTCAGTGCGTATATAACTTAACATAACGGCTGTGATCTCAATAAATATATTTTAAGGACGAAAATGTTGATGATATAAAAAGAAAGATGTTTTAAAAAATAAATAAAAATTTTTACCCCCTAATCTGTTGCAAAAAGTGAGACAATATGGTAATATATACCAATAAATTAGGCAATGGACCATCAAGTGTTCTTTAAATTGAAAGTTAAGCGGAATTTTGTGGAACGTCTATCTATAGAATTGGATAGCTTACATCGGTTCCGCAATAACTCCTTATAAATTAAAGCGGAGTTTAGAGCTTTAAGACTGATAAGCGCATTATCCCATTTGGCAAGGGAGAGCTGAGCCAAAGCAGCGCAGCTTATGCTTATTTAGTATCTTAGCGGGAATAAGCGGTCGCCCCTGCTTTGGGTGTTCGTTAATATTATTTAGGATATGGAACTAATTATTACCCAGGAGGTATTATGGCATGGATTCGGCGGCAAAACGGTTGTACGAGGCGGAAAACAGAGATAACTATGGAAAAACGGTAAAATACGGCGACGGCATTAGCATAGACTGCTACAGCAAGAAGCAGATGAAAAGCATATTCCCCAAGGGGAACTTCCATGTTGTGGGGGAATACGCTCACGTCAGCAACAGCAACGGAGAAAAGGATTATGAGGATCACGCCGTTCTCAGGCACATGGACCGCGAGCTTGCGCTGAAGGAAAAGGGGAAGCGCAGCGGGGTTTTATACTGGAGGAGCGGCTATGTGGCCTGTAAGGGATTGCCCAACAGCTTTGTCGCGCTGCTTAAAAACCGTGTTGCGCTGCTGCTGCTGGCCTTGATTCTGGCTGTCGGACTGATCACGGGCGGGGTAATGATATGCGTCAGCCTTGCAAGCGGGACTCCGGCAGGCCCCGGCGGACTGGAACTCGATAAGGACGCGGTTGACTGGGAGGGCACCCTTCCCCCTTCCGAGGGTGGAAATTCGGGCGGAGAGGACGGAATTCGGATTCCAGGCTATAAAAGCATGGCCATAGAGGCGAATTCGAGGGAAGTAAGCGTAAACCTGGTCAATCCTGAGGGCAACCAATGCTACTTTGTAATAAGCATAGCTTTAAACGGCACCGACGAGGTGATATACGAGTCAAAGCTTATACCGCCCGGCAAAGGACTGTACAAGATAACCCTGACAAAGCCGCTCGCTCCAGGGACGTACGATGCTCAGCTGCGCTACGAAGCGTATGACCTTGCGTCCCAGTCAAGGCTCAACGGCGCGGTAGTCAACTTTGCGCTCAACGCTGTTGCTGAATAAATGGGACGCTTAATTCGGGATTACATAGGTTTAAGCAATGCTCCGCTAAAACAAGGTACCTTGTCCCGCATCCCCCGTGCGGGGCTGTACAAATAAAAATTCTGGAGGAAAACGAAATGAAAAAGCTCATTTCAGCGCTCATAGCTATTGCTATGATAATGTCGATCGGATTGCCTGCATTGGCGACCGACCCCACGCCTGTTACCACACCGGCGCCCACGGACAACGGCCATACACAGGTAATCGCGGACGCTGATCCCGATTATATGATCGTGATCCCGCGCACCGTAAACTTCGGAGAGCTTAACCGCAGCCAGCCCGAACAGGATCATGAGTTCTGGATCAGGATTGAGAACGCCGTTATGGATGACGGAGCGGTTATCACTGTAAATCTCGACGAATCCACGGACATGAACATGTACGACAAGGGCGGAGAAGGCCAGGTGCCCTTAGCGTTCAGGCTCAGCAGCGATGAGATGGGCAGCGTAGAGCCGGGCGACACCTACTGCACCTTTACCATTGAGGATGTTGAAAACGACGACGACCTTACGGCTGTAAAGGACGGAACGGTTTCCTGCACGCCGGCGGACCTGCGCGCCGCAGGCTCCTACAGGGGTTGGATGACCTATGCCATTACTTACGAATATGACGGCACAACAACGGATCTTGAAATCCCGGGCGATCATGTAACCATCGACTTCACAGAGATCGATCCTCCGGTAACGCCAACGGTATCGCCTACTGTGGAACCCTAAAACATTATACTTTTAGCAGTCCGGGAAAGGAGACAAATTTATGAAATTTAAACGACTAATGGCAATGGTTATGGCGGTTTCTTTGATAGTGGCGTTTATGCCCGCGTTCGCGTCGGCGGCGCCCGGCGGCGAAGAGGCCAATGCCAACTCTACCGTAACCATTCGCGGCACTAAAGCATTGAGCGCGGCTGCGCAATTCACCGTGAAGGAGGGTCTGACCTCCCTAAACGGGTATCCGGTGACGTATGGGGATCAGTACGGTGAGCGCTCAATCATTGTTGACCTTGGCACCTACAACGTAAACAACCAGTCCTTCCGGATTCCAGGCGTTGACGAGATATTCAACGTACAAACTGGCACGGCCTGCAGTTACGTAATGACCAACCACGGCGAAAGGTCTCCAGGAGCGTCTGTGCTGCTGCAGAACGGCGGCAACGAACTGATTTACTACTTTAGCGGAGGCTCAACGCCTACGCCGCCGCCGGTTCAGGAGACGTACACGGTTAACTTCCATAAGAATACCCAGGATAACGTTGCCAATATGCCTGCGCAGATTACAGCGGAAGCAGGATCACAGGTAACGCTTCCCGATAACATCCCGCTTAGGGAGGACTGGGTATTTATAGCATGGAACAATCAGGTGCAGGGCGCCAATTATCAGCCAGGCCAGACGATTACAATGCCCAATGGCAATATAACGCTGTATGCTATCTGGGAACCCGATGTGAACCATAATGGTATTCCTGACGGTCAGGAGTCCCCGATAAACATCGATTGGAGATTAACGGGCCTTACATATCAGGACTTTGAGTATTATTTGCCTCCGTCAGCGAGGAGCAACCAGGTGCCGCTGCCCTGTTACGACGTAGCGTTTACGCTCGTGCCTTATGAGGGCTACGTTCTGCCGGAGGAGTTAAACATCTTTACCTTAGTCGGCGGAGGAACCACCCTTGTTGAGGGAGAGGGCTACACCTATGATAATACCACGGGTGAAGTGGTATTATTCAACGTAATAGCCGATCTAACCATAACGGCAAACGGGGTTCCGGTAGGTTTCCGGGATGGCCATACCGAGGTAATTGGACAGGCGCCGGTAGATTATGTCGTAGTGATACCGTATTCGGTTGATTTCGGATCCATAAGCCGCAATGACGGCGAACTGGAGAGGGAGTTCTGGATTAAGCTGGAGAGCGCCCTTATAGACTATGACGCGGTAATAAACGTTTCCCTCGGTGATGCCGACATAGATACCAGGATCAATACCATGACGATGTATGATAAGGACGGCGCGGGCATAAGGGAGCTGGGCTTCGATCTGCTTAACGGCGACGATGAGCAGGTAACGCCGGGCGCTACCTATTGCACATTTACTTATGATGACGTGAGCGGTGATGAAAACCTTACGTCGCAGAAGGACGGAACCGTTACATGTGACGCCGGCGAGCTGCGGGCGGCCGGCGCGTACAGGGGCTATATGATGTTTGAGGTAACCTACAATGGTACCGACGCGAATTCCCATATTGAAATAGACCCGGACGCTATGCCGTAATTTGCAAACTTTTCCGAGCGAGGGGAGCGGCGGGAGCCGCTCCCCGACCGTGCGTTATTATGTTGTTGATATAAATGGTCCCATGTTATATAATTAGAATGGATCATTTTGGTAGAGGATATACTGTGGTTTCACCGCCCTTAGCTATAGTGGATGAGTGGATACCGGAGGAGGTATTATGAAAAGAGCGCTTTTGCTTATAGCTGTCATGGCCCTGGTTTTTATGAATCCGTGCACCTTTGGTGAACAGGAGGGGCCGGATGGAGGCACCACAATAATCTCATATGTTGACAGGGATTTTGTGTTCAGCTACCCCGACGACCACTTCATAAAATATAAGAAGCTAAGTACGGATATAGGCGAAACAAGCCTTAGCGACCTGTTTCTTTATGACGGCGAAGGTTTGCGCGTCGAAGTAGAGACAGAACCTATGAGGCATAAAGAGCAGGACGACAAGAAGCTTCCGTTTACCGTGGAGTGCAGGAACCTGCCCGAAGCGGTGTACGAGGACGGCGGCTGGGACGTAATTGTCGGCGTGGCTAGAGCGGACTGGGAGCAAACAATAGCGGGCGATTATGAAGGCTACATACACTTTACGGTCGTCTCCACACTTGACGGTGAAACGCTGTCCACCGGCGTGACCAAGGTATATACAACAGTTCCTGAAGGCGGGGTCATAACCCCGGGCACTGGCGGTTATTCGCTTATATTGCTTGCCGTTACCCTGTGCGCGGCTGGTATTGCTATAGCTACCGTATACAGCATTAAGAGGCGTGTCGGTAAACGAGTTTAACATAATTGTATTTTAATTATGGGCGCAAGCCCGTTTTTTATTGTCAGGAGTCTAATTGCTAGAAACGAGCATCACATTTGCAGGTTACCAAAATTATAAGTGATGGGTTCAGATTAAAAACCGCAGTTATAATTGCTTTGCTAGCTGTCCAAAAGAAGGTCTTGCCTCCACCCCTTCGATAGGGCTTCAATGCGCGCGTCTTAATGCGTAGAATGATAAATACAAGTTATACGCCTTATACGCCGCAAACGAGCAGGGATGCGGCCTTACGGCAGGGGATCAGCGGGATAAAGTCCCGATCCGGCTTCCCTGTGTCGTTTTCGAGGCCGTCGCACCCAAATGGGGATGTATTGATTGGGGTGGATATTTTCCGCGGCACCAAAAGACATTCAACGCCGTACCCGCGTGTTGCGCGGACTGGAATCGTTATAATCACGTTTCAGCCGCATGGCGCTCGTGCGCTGAGGCCTTGCGCGGGCGCGAGGGGGCACGCTAACTTATATATTCTTGATTTAGCACAGTGCGGCGCCCCGTGTGGGTGCGTGGATTGAAATAATATAGTGTTGTGGCACATGTATGATTGCAATATCGTCGCACCCCACACGGGGTGCGTGGATTGAAAGGCACCCAATGCAGATTGGCAACCGGATGCACGTCGCACCCCGTGTGGTGCGTGGATTGAAGCACGTGGCGTGGAAAATGAAGGTAAACGCACGGTCCCATGGGAGCGTGTAGATTGAAATTTCGCTGTCAATAAAGAGACGCGCATTATTGCGTCACGCTGCATGGGGGACCTGGACCCAAATGACTGCCTGACGAATATCTGTGCATAAGTGTGCCTCAACCCATATGCGAATTTAACAAAACGCGCAGCAATATTGCGGTTTAGCTATGCGGGACGCGAATTTGAGGTGCGGCAGACAATCTGCCATAACAAATAGCCGGATATCGCTTTTTTATGCCGGAACGTGGAGCGTAATTGTAATTATAGATAAATGATTAGATCAAAGTACTTAACGAAGATAGGCCGTCGATTAATTTAAACGCAAAAAAGGCCGCCGGCCCTACGGGCCGGCGGTCGTGCACTGGGGTCCCAACATCAATACGTTGGAATTCGGTTTTAAGCCGCGTTATGGATTAATTACTTCCTCTTCCTGAAGATTGCGAAGCCAGCGGGAACAGCGCCAACTGCCAGCATCACATAACCCATGATGGAAGCGACATCGCCTGTTTGTGGCGGCTTGTCTCCGCCGTCGGGTTCTCCAACGGTTGCGGTGCTGGTAACAGCAAAAGCAGCAACCTTGGCCAGGAACAGGGTGTCATTGAGTTCGAAATTGCCAATGGTGAAGCCCATGTACTTCATGAACCCATCATATGCAGCCTTGAGAGCGGTGAAAGCTTCGCCTTCGGTGAGGACTTCCTCGCCCTTTACGAACTGGAATTCAACTTCGTCGCCCAGCGCTTTGCACTGGAGCTCATAGCCGTTTACAAAGACGTCGGTGCAAACGATCGACTTCTTGCCTTCAGCTTCGGTTCCGCGGAACACGATGGTGTTCGGGTTAGCGGGTGTTTCACCTTCCTTGGTGGCGACAACCTCTGTGAGGGTGTAGTCAACGTAGGAAGCGGCCGGAGCTTCGCTCTCTTCCTTAGTGGCTTCGCCTTCAACGGGCGCTTCGGCTACTGTAACGACCTCTTTTTTGATCGTGTACTTGCCGTCGGCTGTGATGGCGCCGTCTTCAAGGTTCTTGTCGCCAAAGCTCAGCGTAGCGGTGGCGGAAGTCTTGGCCTTTGCAAGGGTTACGCCGGTTACGCGGATGATGTAGGATGAATCCCATTCGGGAACGAAGGAGAATCCAACCTTTTCTTCCTTGTCATTGGTTGTGAAAGTAACGCCGTTGTTGCCTTCAGCGGCTACGAAGTTCTCGCTGATAACGGTTTCCTTGCCGTTCTCATCAATGCCGATGAGCTGAACGCTCTTGATCTCCTTCAGATTGATCCAGGAAGCGGATATCTTCAGGTTTTCGCCAATTACGTTGGTGTCAAGCTTAAGATCTTCAAACTTCGGAAGGTCATACGCAAAGTTGAATACAACCTCGGTGTTGGCGACTACTTCCTCGGTGGGCGTGGTCACCTTGAATATGATCTCGTTCTGTACCGGAGCGGTAGTCGGCTTGGTAGTAGGCTCAGCCGTCGGCTTGGTAGTAGGCTCAGTCGTCGGCTTGGTAGTAGGCTCAGTCGTCGGCTTGGTTGTGGGTTCTGTAGTAGGCTCGGTTGCCAGCGCAGGAGCTGCGATAGCAAGAAGCATGAGAGCGGCCAGCATTATTGAAAGCAGCTTTTTCATGTTAATTTCCCCTTTCATTTTCTAAAAATAGTTGCAAGTGAGTCGGGATTGGCCACCCGACATGGCAGTGGTGGGTATTTACCCGGTTGTTGGGCATTTCCCCGCTTTGCACATGGTAATATTATCACCCATCAGCCGAGATGTCAAGCAACTGTTACAGCAAAGTAACAATTTGTTAATAAATTGCCCCGGATTTAACTTCTGGGGTCATTGGGCATTATCTGACTATAATATCTGCAGCTTTTTTGAGGTTACGGGTTTTGCCTCTCGCCGTTGGGCCGCAAGCAGCTATCAGGCTGTATTCATGGGGCGCCGCCCCATGCCCCGCCAAAGGG
>OHCS01000522.1_pt1 | contig 21091 bp, 24 predicted proteins | sample 1566741 | NCBI WGS metagenome assembly OHCS01 (sample SAMEA3879604, study PRJEB24766) | human gut metagenome | biome: human-associated habitat; feature: feces | place: USA | collected 1985/1987 | reverse complement strand
TCATATCAACAATACCGCGTTCATCATCAACGATCAGTAATTTAGGATTCAAAATTATGCACCTCTGTTCTCTCTATATATATGGTAAAGCTAATCAATCAGCATACCATGATTAAATCTTCCATTTAATTTGCACATTCCCATGCCCGACATGAATAGTTTCAATGAGAGCGTCCACGACGGTAATCTTATCTTGGATATCAATGTCGGCCCATTTGTCCATATAGTTCTTGATAACATCAATGTCCTGCTTCCCGTAAAGTTCTGCGGAGAGCTGGGCAATTTTTTCTTTTAGATCACGCTTTTCGGCGTCCAGAGCTTCAATGCGCTCATTGACATATTCGGCGGTTGTGCTGCTTGATGCGATCAGTTTGTCGATTAGGATATTGATTTCCTTTTCAATCTGATCCATGCGCACTTTATATTTGGCGATTTGCAAACTGTCGCCTTTCTTTTCTTTGTGAGCAAGCTGGTCAAATTCAGCGAGCTTAAGAGTCATTTCATCGAAAACGATATCTTCAATTTCAATGGCGGGAATTGAACCAACGCCATCACAGGAGGCTGATACATATTTGCTATTGCACATATAATATCTGGCCGCTTCTTTTCTTTTGCGAGGATAACTTTTGAGTGCGAGTGCGTACCCGCAATCGATACATTTGATTTTGCCTGCAAGCCATGTGTTCTTTGCCTTGACAGGTTTTGCAATCTGGCGCACATTGAGGCATTTACGGCGGCAGAGCAACCATTGTTCAGATTCGATGAAGCCCTCATGTGGCGCAAGAACCAGAACATGACCGTTGATGGAAATCGCCTTCCTCTTTTCAGCGTTGTCGCCAGTATATAAGTAGGCACCGTTCGTACCAATGAACTGGGAAATGTCATTGACGATTTCTGCTCCTTGTGACTGGAAGAACTCGAAGATTGCACTGTCTGCTTTAACATAGATGGGGTTGATGATAAGGTCACGAAGACGCATCCGGCTGAAGTTCTTGCCATCAGGCGTCTTAATACCTTGCTCTTTGAGGTACTTGATAACATCCATAAAGGATACTTGCGGGTCTGAGTACATCTCGTAGATTAGCTTGACTACTTTGATTTCTTCTGGCTTCGCCACATACATACTGGTTTTGATGCCCTCAATGATGGTGTCTTTCAGAGAGAAACCGTAAGGGATTCTACCGCCCATGTAGAAGCCTTTTCTGCTTCTGGAGCGGTATGCGTCCATGACACGCTGCTGGATGGTCTCACGCTCAAGCTGGGCGAAAATCATGACGATCATCAGCATGGCCTTGCCGATGGGGGTTGAGGTGTCGAAGCGCTCCGTGACGGAGACGAACTCAACACCGTACTTTTGGAACTCGTTGATTAGGCTGGCGAAGTCCAGAACGGAACGGCTGATTCTGTCCAGACGATAAACGATAACACGGCGCACACCGCCTTCTCGTATCTGTGCCATCATCTCTTGGAAATCCGGTCGGTCTGTGTTCTTGCCGCTGTAGCCCTTGTCTCTGAATACTTTGTGTTCGCTCGATGTGACCTCTCTCATGCAGAGCTCAATTTGACTTTCGATGGAGATACTATCTTCACGATCCACAGATTGTCTTGTGTAAATAAAATCCATGTTTTACTCCCTTCGATGTGCAGGACTGCCCTGCATGAGGCGGCCTGCAGAATTAGTTATCGCTTGTTCTTAGGGTTGAAGTATTTGCTAAAGACGGCATATAAGGATTTCTCAATCTGTCGTTTCTTTTCCGGTCTGTCGTCTTTATGTATGGGAGTAAGATTTGTGATGGTGAATACATCGCCGTCATATACGGCGTTGACTTTTTCGGTCGTGTATTTCTCAGCTATAGGAATCACCTCCGCATATGATTGAGTGCAAGAAAGAGGACGGGTGTGACCCCGTCCCCACGCTTGTGGATTATTTAATTATGATGATACAGCAGAATTGGCGTCTGTGGAGCCCATACCGCCGTTCCTGACGCCGTTTGCGTCGTCGGAGTATGTAATCCCATACGGGATGAAGATGGCCTGTACGAAGCCGCTACCGGCCTCTACGGCGATCGTTTTACCCTCGTTGCTGTCGTTGGTCACCTTTGCGAAAATGTGACCCTCGTTGTCTGAGCCGTAGTAATCGCTGTCGATCACGCCCATCGTATTGTTGAGCTGGAGGCGATACTTGAAGCCCAGACCGCTGCGGGGCAGACAGCCGAGCCACCAACCCTCGTCGATCTTGGCACGGATGCCAGTAGGGATTTTGATGGTCTGACCGGGATGCAGTTCAAAGCTGAAAGGCGCCTTGAAGTCATAACCCGCAGAACCACTCGTTGCACGCTTGGGAATTTCCAGAGCGTTGTATGCTAACTGGATGAATTCATCCTTATACTCGGTATCGATAAGCTCACTCATAGCAGCGTAGAACTGCTCGTAGCTTACCTTTTCAAACTCACCAACTTTATTCATTGGCACTCACTCCCTTTAATTCATGTAAGATGTCCTCAACCAGGGTGTCATACCCATCAGTTGAGCCGTTGTAATGCCTGCAGGTAACGCCGTGGTCGGCCAGGAACCGGAACATATCACTGGCGAGTTCATCGCTTTCCGTTTCTGTCTGGAACCTGCCGATGGGGTTGTATGGCTTCACACGGTTGATGAACACATTGTAGCTGTCGTATGTATTGAACACCTTGGTTACCAGTGCATCCAATTCCTTTCCGAGAACTTCATCCCGGTTGTAGAAACTGGACAGGAGAATTGGTGAGTCGGTGATAACTACATCGACCTTGTTCTGCAGGCGGCTGATGCGGAAATATTGCTTGCCAAAGATGTATGCCTGGTTTTCAAAGACAGCCTGACTACCTTCCCAAACCTTATCCTTGGCAAACTCGGTCACCAACTCGGCATTGATACCAGCCATTTTGAGCTTTGAGAAGATATAGGCTGCTCCAGTTGATTTACCGGCTCCAGGTGCGCCGAACAGATTTACGACAAGCATTGGCATCTCTCCTTACTTTTCTTTAATGTACAAGCCACAGTGGCACATACCACTTTCCATTTCACGGAACTCCTTGCACATACACTTGGTGTCATCGTTTTTGATGAGGTTGCAGGGGCAGTAGCCGCCGTTGGCCTTCAGCTTACGCTTGATCTCGTCGGCATACTCCTTATCGGGGTTTACTGTGATTCGCACGATTCTTTCTCCTTTAACAGATTTGGACGGCATATTGATTTTCGGATGCAAGTTCCACACCGAGAACCTCGTCGAAACGATGTTGGCTATTCGGTACGAATCTCCCAAACTTTACGATGATGTTGTTATAGTACCCAGACAAGACATTAAGCTCAAAGCTGAGCTCTTCTGGGTTGTATCCGGTGTAGATCACCACATCATCGTCGCAGCCAAACACACGCCGCAGTGTAAAAATGAACCGCTCAAGTTCTTTGAACTGCTCAAACGGCTCAAGGCCACCAAAGACGATTGCCTTGGTGAGCGGATTATTCAGATATCTCTGACAAAGTTCCCTGTTTGAGAGAACGATGGGGGCGCCGGAGCGCCACCCATCATTTTGACAAACGGAGAGAGGAATACCAGCTTCGATACAGCACTTACCTCCACAGGAAATCGTGCCAATAAACATGGACGGTTTCTTGTAATTGGTGAAGTCTTCATCGACGACCGTCTTTACTCTCATTCGGACATCGCCTCCGCATAGGTGTACCACTGACGAGTGGTGAACTCCTTAAAGCGGTCTTTAGAGTAGGCTCTGGATGGAACCAGATAGCCAACGATGCGCTGATATGTATCGTGAACAGGTTCGCCACACACAGGACAATGGTCGGTGCCAACAAAACCATGGTGGTTCTTGCACTCATTGATGCGGGTGTTAAAGGCGAAGTAGATAACGCCGGACTGAGCGATCTTGTTCAGCATATCCCATGCCATATCGGTATTGGGGAAGTTGGACTCCAGGTTAATGTGGGCAATGCTGCCGCCGGAACACTTCTCGTCCAGAATAGAGCAGAGACGCAGTTTCTCCTGAATGGTGCATTTGGCGGACAGAGGAATCCACTGGTTGGAGTAAATGAACTTATCGTTCAGGTCGTAGATCACATTGTCTTTCTGGCAAAGGATGACGGCGGCACGCTCAGCGGGAACGCTCTCAATGTTGAAGGAATACTCCTCAGTGAAGCTATCCTTGACCTCATTCAGCACCTCGAAGATTTTGCTTGCGAAAGCGACACCCTCGTCGGTATAGCTGATATAACCGAACTCGTCGGTTACGGTGTAACCAAAGGCTTCAATGACCTCATACAGACCAAGGATACCCATGGTGCAATACTGCTTATCCATCTCAACAGCGCCGTCCTGATAGTTTGGAAGCAGACCCTTTTCTACATTTCGCTTGATGATGTGACGAACCGTATCCAGTGTCTTACAACAGAGCGTTGCACGCTTTTTGAGCAGAGCCAGGTACTTCTTTTCGTCGCACTCGGTTTCCAAGGCAATGCGCATCAGATTGATGGTGTTGACCTTAACAGAGCCGATGGACAGAGCTGTACCGCCGATAGAGTTAATAAAGGCGTTCAGTTTGGAAGTATCAGACAGCAGACGGCAGCAGTTGGAGAGCGTATTAACATCGCCGCTGACGAAAAAGTTGCTGTCATTCCAGGTGGTATTGTGATCGGAGCACCAACGGGCGAAGTCTTCGTCAACAAACTTGCCGTCACGATACAGCAAGCTGTAGGTCAGCACAGGGAATGTGAACATATTCTCGCTTCTGATCTGAGAGACTACCTCCATAAACATCTTCTGATGCTCAATAAGGTTTTCCACCTCGTCAATCACGAATGTTCCGTCGGGATACTGGACACCGCCGAATAGTGCTTCGATGTAATTGCGGTCGAAAATGCTGACATTGACAAAAGCGGTCTGGTCAATGCGCATGAAGGGCTGGTTCAGACGGTAGATGAACTTCTGGAAGCACTGGCGGATGTAGTAATCCGGGTCTTTGATGATATAACCGTTCTCACAATCCTTTTTCCAGAAGTAATATGTCCAAATCAGAACATTGGGGATGCCGACGGCACCGGAACTGCGGTTCGACATATAGCTGATGTACTCAATGACATCGTCCATGAAGGTCGTAAGGTGTTTCGGAGCCTGGTTGTTGTAGTTTTTGAGGAAAAACAGACCCTCAGTTGCCAGTCTGGTGAGATCGTAGGCATAACAATAGGGCAAGTAGGTGGTTGTGGATGCGTCATGCAGGTAAAATCCACCGTTGTACTCGGTCTCCAACCATTCTTTGGCCGTGCGCAGGTTGTAACGCTTCTTCATCTCATAGAAAATCTTGTTGAAAGCGAAAAGTTTGTCGTGAGACTTGCCTTTTTCGTTCAAAAGACTGCGAATGTCCTTGTTGGAAGCGTTCGCATTGGCATCAATGGTCACATCGGCCACATTTTTGTCGATGAAACCATCAATAAAATCGGAGAAGTTGAGCTGTGTCTCGTGAAAGCCGTTCAGAAACTCGAAATCTTCTCCGTATTTCTCGTTCAGAACATACATGGCTTTCTCGAAGTCCTTGTTCATCTTAAGGGGGATGTTCATTTGGTCACCTCACTGTTGATTGATCCAGTTGTTTGCCTCAGAAAACTCAAGGAGCTTGTCCTCGACCTTCAAAACAGGCACCTGCGTAATTCCGAGACTCAACATCTCCATTACAGAATTGTTTTCCTCGTACTTAATGCCTTTGGCATCCAACTTTTTCTTGAGAACCCCGCATTTGGGGCAGCCTGTGGTGTAAAAAACAACCACAAATATCACCTACCTTCACATAGCTAAACTGCAAACTGCTTTGTATGCCTCTTCCCAGGTTTTAACACGCACCATGCTGGATCGGTTTTCGTCAAACCACTGGTTGTGTGAGGCGTCCATCAGAATACTGAAATAACTTCCGCCGACATGGTTGTGAATGCCATCGTCAATCAACACATCTCCATCAACCATCTGCTTGTTGCTTGTGATTATCACATGATCCCATGTGATGTAAGGAAAGTATGTAAACAGCACCAACTCCATCTTGGGAACGATGGTTCTGTAGTGAGAAGATGTGACGATGAACACAGAATGCCCATCGTCCATAATCTTCTTTACATACTCAACAGCACCTGGCTTTGGCTTGACCATCCGCCAAAGTGCTTCATCTTCAAGGACTCCATACAACTCGTTCGCAGGAATATCGGGGAAGAAATTTTGCATATTCCAATCGTCGATGTCTTCGGGGCGCACTGTCGTCCCAAATTTTTCATTGACATAGCGAACCCATGCGGACACAAGCTCCTCGATGGTATCGTCCATGTCGATCAGAACGGTCAATTTCTTCATATGGTCTCCCTTTTAATCCAGTAAGTCCGCCATTGCGGCTGTCTCGCTTCTCTCGGTCTTAAGCAACTTTACAAAGCCAAACCGAGGATGACCTTTCAATTTATCAACAGCGATCATCAGGCCATTGTTTTCACGGAACACATCTCCGTCCACCTGTTTATAGTCGCCGTTGATCCAGAGAGACGAACCCTCACCGACACGGCCAAGCAGGAGTTGTATATGTTCCTTTGTCATGTTTTCTGCTTCGGAGCACATGATGATGGAGTTCTTGATGTCTCTGCCACGAATAAAGCCGAGATGCACGATCTCGATTTTTCCATGGCTCATCATGAGTTCAAGGCTATCAACGCCGCCAAGGTGGTCTGCAAGCGGCATAGCAAAAGGCAGGAGCTTGTCTTTGTAATCTCCGGGCAGATGTCCGATGGGTTTGGAGTTTTTGACCTCGATATTGTTGCGCACCCAAACGATATGCTCGTATTTGCCACGCTCCAACAGGTCAATGGCAGCGGAAGTCATGAGGTAGTCCTTGCCGGTTCCGAACTTTCCTGCGAGAACCTTAACGGTAATATCGTGGTTGTACAGCATATCCAGAGCGAGTTGCTGCTGCGGGTTTCTTGGCTTGACCTTTCCAACATACCTACTGTTGATAGTCTTAAAGGGCACACGGGTAAAACCTTTGCCGTCCCACCTGAACTGGTCGACCACTTCGTCGCTCTCATTCTTCGCAATCAGGTATTCGTTGATGTGCCAATCTTCATTGGCGATAGTGCTGGTGCCTTCATACATTGTGGCGAGCATATCGTCAGACATGACCATTTCACGAAATCCGAAGTATTCACCCATGGCGGCACCTCAAACGATTTCGTCAATATCGCAATCTTTGCCGATGATGTAGTCAACAAACCCTTTCTCTTTTGCCTCGTCGCTGAACATATACCACTCCACACGGAGTTTGCTGTCGTACTCCTCAGAAGTCAGCTTGCTTCTGGAGAGGATATACTGTTTCACACGCTCCTCGACCTTTCGATTAAACTCCATCTGGTCTTGTGCTTTAGCGCCAGAGTTGTAGATGAAATTTGAGCCGTCATGCAGCAGGAACTTGGAGTGGTTCATGGCATATCTGCAATGACCTGCAAGGCCGATCAGAAACCCCATGGAATACTGGTAACCCAGATTGATGGTGTAGACCGGCGTCTTGCTGTTCATGATGACATCGATCAGTTCAAAACCGGCATCAACTTCACCGCCATTGGAAGCGATGTACAGCAGGATAGGCTTTCTGTCTTCCGGTGCGAGAGCATAATCCTCACGGTTGTACTGGAGAATATTCTTGACAATATCTCCGACGCTGTACTGGGAGACATCCTCGCTCAGAAACAGCTTGCGCTGCTTGAGGTCTTTGAGGTAAAACGCCTCGCTTACAAGGCCGCCCTCAATGAGCGCCTTTTCGATATCGACCTCAATATCGTAGTATCCGCCAACTTTGTTCTTCATGTGCATCCTCCTCGTCTTATTGTTCGTAAATAGAGGTCTGGTGTACTCCGTTTACTTCAAACACCCAATCCTCTAAAGCGTTGCGCAAATCAGACAGAGTGCCATTGTTGGTTATGTAATGGTCAGCCTGGACATTGTCCAGAGCGGTTTCGGATGGGTGTCGCTGTTGTTCCTCTGTCAGAGGACTGGTGAAGTTTTCTCTGCGAACACGGATGTGGGTCACATCAAAATCCGCCTCTTTCAGATAGTCAACTTCATTGGGGAAGCGACTGTCTGGGATCAGTACATAATCCCATTCATCCTTGAAGAACATCAGCATATCGGTGATGAAGCCGACCCAATAGTCAGGGCGCTGATTCCGAATAATATCGGTTCCAACACGCTGCAGAAGGCTTCTCCCGTATTCGTCTTTCTCGCCGTTCCATCCAAAGAACTGCTTACAGACATATTTGACAAGGTCGCCGTAGTGGGCAATCAGAACGGAATACCCATCTGCCTCAAGGGCTTCTTTCAAAAACCCGGCAGTGGTGTCCTTGCCGTGCTGAGCCTTACCAGAGATACAGATTACCTTCATACGGCCACCTCCCGACGGGGCATCATGCCGCAGGTGTACTTTTCTTTGCAAAAACCGTACAGTTTACACTTTGGCATGAAGTAGTGGTCGACCAGATATGCCCACTCTTCGGAATACTCACGCAGAGCATCGCACACATCGCCAAATGCTTTGCGGTACTCGTGGTATGCTCGCTTACACATTCTTTGATGGGACATATCGATCAGATTGCGTGAGTTGTGCTTGCAGACAACCTTGGTTTCCATACCAAGGGGCAGACCCAAAGCGGAGTCTTCGCGGGGAATGTTCAATGCTTCGAGCTTCTGCAGAGAACTTGTGATGTATTGCATCAGGTCATCGTACACAGCTTGCGCTTCTGCGTTTTTCTGAATACTGGGTGGGGTGACATAGGCAAACCCTTTCTGGTAATTGATGTACCGGGTACTTGCCTGCAGGCGGGTGGGAGCACCACCAATGTGGGTGTACCACTCACGCATGACTCGTGCGGAATAACCGTCCAGAACCATGTAAACATCAGGAAACTCAATGGTTCTGCCATGGTCGTTTTCGAGACACTCGATACCACGCTTATAGTTTTTTGCTTGGTCGGTGACATCTGCGCCCCAACAATAACCGGCTTCGGCGCCGATCATCGTAATGGGATGCTTTGTGGTGTATTCTTGGATAATTACTTTGCCCATTCGCAACCTCAACTTTCGTATGGACTTTCGAGACTATAGTCCCAAATTTGATAATTACCGTCGTATGCATTTCGGAAGTGGTTGTGTTTACCGTCGCCGCCAAACCAACGGTAATCCGGCGGCAGCACTCTTCCTACTGATGTATCTCCGTTTTGTTCCGCATTCCAACGGGACAATACATCTTCCGCAAGCCAGTACAGATCGTCCCACACAGGGGTAGAACTGCTGTAGGCAAACTGATTGGGGCTTGTAACCGCTTCCGCAATCGAAATACCACCATGGTCTACTCGATTGAGAACAGTCCACACCACACAGGCTTGCTCCGTAACGCTATCTACACCACGGCACTCGTTATACAGTAGCTTTGCAAGCATGACGATGTCGTCCTCGGTATAGTGCGTTATGTATGTCTCTTCTTCCTTGCTTTCTTCTTCGATGCCATCATAGGCTTCGTCGTTTTCTTCAATCTCCGGCGGCTCAGAAACAATAATCGGCTCGACTTCCAGGGGGGGCGCACTGTAGCACACCATAGTAAGCTGTTCCGTAATGAGTTCCTGCTCGTCTTCGTTTTCGACTTTGTACTCATTGTCATTTGCCATAGATGGGGTGACAAATGAGGAGAGGAGCAAAATCGCAACAAGGGCGACGCCTAAAATTAAAGAGCGTTTCATCCGAGTACCTCCTACTTTTGGCGATAAAAAAGCACGGTACTGATGTACCGCCCTTTGAACCACCTACTCGGAAACACCGTAGCGTATTTCCGGCTGTTAGATTGTTAGCTACTTCTTCGGAACTGCTCGATAAACTCGTCAAGTTCCGGCGTTGGCTGAAGCTCTGGCTCAGGCTTTTGAACCTTTGCTTTCGGCTTCTTAAATGAGGGTCGTGCAAACCCAAGGTCATTTAACCATGAGTTCATGTAGGTGGGTTCCCATCCTGTGGAACGAGCCCACCAAGTATCTGTTGTCGATGTGGCTGCACTGTACGCAGTATTCGCTGCTGTCTCAGCGGTACTGTACAACGGAGCCTCTCTGATCACCCTCAGCACTTCCTCCGACAATCTCGCATCAATCTGAGCCGCAAGCGCATCTCTTGCTGCAGTTGCGGTAGTTGCTGCATCTACTGTATGGCGTGAAATCTCTCTTGCAACTCTCATGCCGCTATCACGAATCGTCACTCCGTCTTCTGTGTGATAGAGCTCTTCGCTGTTACCAAAGATCAGGTGCTCTCCGGGGTGAATGGGGATGAGTGTGTCGTTGGTCTCGTAATGGAATGCAGGGAAACACATATTTTCTTCTGGAGCATTCTCAACGATGTAAATGTCAAACCCGTGGTATCTGCCATAATATCCGTTACCGTCAATTCTGACATTCTCGCACCATTGGTAGTCTGTCCTCCGTGCAATCTGGTAATAAATTGATGGCGTTACTACAATAGCGACATTATCGTAGTGAGCTCCACGGGCAAGAAATGCGTCCACCTTAGTCATTGCATCTGCAATGAGAAAATCAAGTTCATGGTCATTCATAACATTCACCCGCCAATCTTACCTCGCCGACAACAGGAGAGATTTTACAGTTGTCTGCGAGTTTGTCGAAACAATCACAGCAAAGCTGCAGATGAACTTCGCTGAGATCATATTTGCTTCCGTACCCAACGGATTTATGTATGGTAAAGTCTTCCTGCAAATCCCACTCATCGAGCGGTTTACCGCAGAGGTTACAGCATTTTGCTTCTGGCAAGTTAAAGCCCCCTTTATTTCAATATGAAAGCGTAGTTTTATACACAAGAACCATAGCCTGGTTATGGGACTTGTTAGAAAACCCTTTGGTAGTCGGTCATCTTAAAGTAGCTGCCATCACGCTCAAAGCCCTTACAGAAGATGATGTCGCCATCTTTTATCGGCTCTCTGTTGTAGACACTGTTGAACACTGTAAAACGGCTCTCAACACCACTGCCAATGGACTTAGTGAATACACTATAGCCAAACTGTTTACCGTCGCTTTTGCGGTGGAGCGGAATGAGCTTTGTGACATACAACTTTCTGCGGTCTGTTTCCTTTCCAGAGACATAACCGATGTAACCCATGACATCGTAGAAGTTCTTCACCTTAATAAGGTCGCTGAGGTCTTCCATGTTCATGCTTTTCACATAGGTTTCTGCGTCTCTCAGAATGGACATGACATCCAGCAGTGTGTAGCTTTTAGCTTCGCCGCCTGACTTGGTCACGCCGACTGCATACTTCTGAACGATGGGTTCCAACGGAGTTCCATCTACGACCGATTTCTTGATCTGCTTGGCGTCTCCCTTTTTGAAAGTGGAAAACAGGTCGACTAACCGCAGTAACTCTCGCTGGTTGCCAAAGTCGGAGAAGAAATCAAGCTGGATCAGAATCTCAAGCTGTCTTGAGTTGATAGATGTCTTCTTGTCGAGGTCATGGAGCAAATCCATAAAATAGGTGTACTGCCGCTCCTTTGAGAGTTGGTACAATTCATCAGCCAGTGCTGCGCTCATGTACTTCACAGAAGACAAGCCTTTGGCGATGATGTTCCGCTCACGGTCGAAGAAGTAAACACCCCTTGATAGCCCCCACTTTGGCATGGTCACCTTGATACCGACTTTTGTGGCGTACTTGGTGATAGCCGCTGTCTTCTCCTGGTTGTCACCAAAGATGTTCAGCGCCGAAGTCAAAAACTCCAGAGGATGGTAGTATCGCAGATAACCGCAGATATAACCGATGGAAGAATAAGCGTCTGAGTGGTTCCATGAAAAGCCGTAGGCAGATGCGTCCAGAATGATTTGCAGGAACGGCTTGATAACCTCTTCGCACCGTTCTCGTGTGATGTCGTAGTGCTGAGAGGAGTAGTCAATGAACCGCTGCTCAATTTCCGGCAGAAGCGTTTCGGTTCCTTTCTTCTTGGCGATTGCACGGCGGACATTGTCCGACTCTGCATTGGAATAGCCACAGAATGTAACGAGGAACCGCATGATGGTCTCTTGCATGGCAATTCGACCTGCTTCCATAGCGAGCATATCGTTTAATTCCTTGAAACCATTGTCGTAAAACTCACCATTTGCGACGCTGTTTCGGAAGCTGGCACACGCCGGACGAATCAAACCATTGCCAAAGGACAGCCACTTAATCATGGAGAAGTTCGGAACAAGTTCCTTTGCAATCTGGATTGTCTGGTCAGACATGAACTTTTTCAGATAGGCTTGTGCCGAGTCACTTTCCCATTGGAAGATCAGTGTGGTGTCGTCTCGGATACTTTTCCAAACTGCCTCGTCTTCCATATCCGTATTATCCGGTGTAAGGCGTTCAATGCCGAGCTTCTTACAGGTATCGTTGATAACGCCGATGTTGTCCAGACCGAGGATGTCCAACTTGACATACATCAAGTCATCCAGTTCCTTCATGTTAATCATGGACACCGGATAATCAGAGGTTGAAATACTGCACAGACCGACGGTCTGGCTGATGGGCAGGTCGCTGATAAGGACGCCACTTGGATGGGTGCCGATAGACACGATGGTGCCACGAACAATATCTACATAACTGAAAAGCTCTTTGTATTTTGCACGAATGGCAGCCTTTTCGCTTTCGTTCTTGCTGTCTGCCGCTTTGGTGATGCTGGGAACCTCTGAAAGAGGAATGCCCAGTGCTCTGGCAACATCTCGAATGGCGCCCTTTTCTTCAATCGTATTGAATGTGATGATCTCTGCCGACTGAATGTTGGGAAGCTCCATCTTTTCTTTTAAGAGGAACTCCTTGACGCGATCTCTGTCTTTGCCGCTGTAGTCTGTATCAATATCTGCGTTGGTAACACGGGACGGGTTCATGAAACGGAAGAAGTTCAAATCGAACTGGAGACTGTCCATTTCCGTAATGCCAAGCAGATAAGCGACCATGCTGCCGGACACAGAACCACGACCATATCCGCACTGGATGCCATTGGCTCGTTCCCATTCACGCAGATACCGTTGCAGAAGCATGAAGTCGATGGACTTTGTCGCCTTGTAAACTTCAATCTCCTCAGCAACCACTTTACCTAACCGCTCGCCACCGTGACGCTTGACTGCATACGGGTGAGTTTTGATTGCATCGCTGATTTTCTCAACGAATGTCCGCTCCGGGTCTTCGTAGATGTGTGGGTATTTGGTTCCTCTATCGAGCTCAAACTCTTCTACCATATCCGCCATAATGTTTGTCATTTCGATGGCCTGCATATAGACTTCATGCGGCAAGGAGTTTTGTTGTCTATAGGAACTGACGAGCTCGTCGTAGGTTTTGAATTTCAAATCCCACTTATCTTCCTCGTCAAATCGAATGTTTTTTGACCGCTGCAAGATTGCACGACCTCGTTCGTGCTCAGCGTTCAACACATGGGTATCAGTTCCTGCGATCAACGGAATACCCGTTTCCTGGCTCAACTGATAGAGACGCTGGTTGTAAACAAGCTGTTTGTCATCCAGATGATGGCCAACTTCAAGGAAACAGCGGTGCTTGTTCTTCTTCATAAACGATAAGAACCGCTCCTGAATGAAGCCGTCTCCTTTTGCAAGAACACCGCCGATACAAGCTGTGGTAACGAGGATGTTGTCCGATGTTTGGAACAACTCGTCAAAGGAAATTCGGGGGACATAGTAGAAATGGTTGTCCTTTCTGTTGAAACTGCCGGTAACCAACTGGTTCAACTCAAGGAAACCATCATAGTTCTTTGCGATCAGTACACAGTGGTAATTGTCTCTGATCTTTTCAGTCAGATCGGAGGTGAGATACGCTTCGACGGCATGGATGTACTTCATACCAGCCGCCTCAATAGCGGTCTTCTTATGCCACCACTCAAAAACGGAGCCATGCTCCGAAAAAGCCATTGCTTTCATGCCGCACTCTTTGGCACGGGTTATGTATTCACCGAACTTGGTGACGGAGTCAATGTTGGTAACACCGTTACTCAAGTCTGAGTGAAGGTGATATACAACATAATTGTCGCTACCGATAGTAAAGCCTCCTCTCGTACAGTTTTTCCCACACTTCTTGTCCAGCATCGACAGGGCTCATCTTGTCTTCCAGCAGATCATCCTTATCCCAGATGTACTCAACTTGGACATAGCGTTTCAAACGCTTGATGTTCTCGTCCTCTCGGATATTCACACCCTTGTCGAGGGCAAAAACCACTCTACAACCGAGTTTTGCGAGTATCTTTAACTGGTAGGGGTTCACATGAGATGTAAGTAGCGCCGCTGTGTTGCGCACTCCCCAGGAGTCTGCAAGCATAACTGACTTTGCGCCCTCAAACAGGATGATTTCGTTCTTGAGCAGGATGAAATCTCTGTTCTCAGCCAACCCATAGAGCGTGTCCAGGATACCAAGGGGTTTGAAGTATGTGTATTTTCGCAATTTCTTCTCTTTCCAGTGCTCGTCCACTGTTCTGCCGGACACATTGATGATTTGTCCGTCCACGCTTCGTATCGGATACACGATGCGGTCTGAAAAATCATCGTATGAAACCTGGAAACGCCGTAAAGACAGCTCTGAAATGCCTTCATTTCGCCAAATCTCCAACTTGTCGTCCCTTGGAGTGTATCTGGACATATAGTCATCAGGTAAAACCACTGATTTTGAGGTTTTGATCTGCTTTTTCTTCGGCGCAAACTTCTTGGCGACCTTTGACGCCTCCATTTTTTGCTTTGGCGACGAGCAACCTTTTTCACCGGCATATTTTCGGAGGATATCTGCTGCTCTTGAGTCACCACATTGGTAATAACTCTTGATGAATGACAGAACATTGCCGCCTTTGCCAGAAGAGAAGTCATAAAACCGATTCATCTCGGTATTAACGGAGAATGACGGTGTCTCTTCCTCTTTGAGCGGAGACAATGCCCAGTATTCGCCGTTTTTTTCTTCAAACTCTGTGAACTGCGAGATATATTCGAGAATATCCACCGAATCAATAAGCTCCGAGAGCGTCACACCATCACCTCCGTTGAGTTATTTTATTATGTTGGCAGATTAAAAGGGTGTCTGCGGAATATGCTGTCTGGCCTGTTCATACTGGATGATATTCCCGTTGAACTGCAGGTCGATATACTCGCCCTGAGCCATCTGCATACCGTTTCTGTTTAAGATAACGGACAACTTCTTGTTGCCGCACTCAACACCGTCTGCTTCGATCTCGTCGGGCGTCTTATCCCGGATGACCGCAATCGTTGATGCGTTTCTACCGATCTTGGCACTGTCCGCGACCTTGCCGGTTGCCGTAGCCTGTGCAGCACCAAGACCTGCAATGTTCATTTCACCGCAAATCTGGTTCTTGACCATGTCAACAAACCTGCCGAGTTCCTGATAGCTGTCAAACGCATCACCCTCGCCTTTACCCTTAAAGTAATCGACGATCAGGACATCCAACCCCTGCGTATGCTTGACCTTTTTGACTGCAGTGTAGATACTTTGCTGGTCAAACATGGGGATGTAGATGTGAGTGAATTTTCTGGTCTTCAACCACTCTTTGGCGTTCATGATCCGGCGCTCTTCCTCATCTGTGTAGTTGCCTGCGGTCAGTCGCTTAAACTCAATACCCGTCAGGTGAGACAGGATTCTCGCTGTGAACAATCTTGAGTTCAGCTCACTGTCCAGATAGAGGATTGCGAGGTCTTGTTTCAGCATATCCACGGCACAGTTCAGAAGCATCATACTCTTACCTTGTTTCGCTTCTGCCGCAAAGATGAAAAGCTCGCCACGCTCAAGGGTCGCATACTCATTCAGAGCTGGGAACTTGAATGGAATGCCTGCATAGCCGTTGCCTTGACGCTCCTTGATTTTTGCCCAGCAATCATCTACGATTTCCGCATATGGCGGCACATCATTTGTTGTGGAATACTCCATCATGATGTCGTCAAGGGATGCGTAGATTTTCTGCTCCAAGTCTTTTTCAGTATCATCAAGACAAAGAGCTTCGCATTCTCGCAGCTTCTTGAAGGTGTCCCTCCGCAACGCCGCATTGAGAACATTGCTGACCAGCATCTTGTATTCCTCGACAGAGCGTCTTGCCAGAGTGTCGCTCATGTCGATGAAGTCCTGCAGTTCATCAATTTGCAATTCCGCAGCATAGCGTCTTGTGTTTTCGTTGGACTCCAGAGCGTTGATGATGTTGTAGGCATCGACTGTTCCGATGTTTTGCTGGGTCAGAATGGTAATTGCCAAGTACATATAAGCGTTTTGCCTGTCACAAAAGTGATTTGGCAAGAGGTTCTCTGAATAGAAAATCAACTCCGGGTTATGTATCAAAGAAGCAATTATGCCAGACTCGCTTGTGATGTTGTTGATGTCTTCGATTTTGATATTTCTCACCTCTTTGTCAACTCGAAGTAGTCGCAGTAATCCTGCATCTCACACAGGTATCGGCACTTGAAATACTCAATGTTTGGGCGGAACTCTGTTTCAGTTGCGATCTCGTCAACCTTATCTTTGACCCACAGCTTTGCTTTGTCGCAGTCATCTTCAAGAAACGGCTCTTCGATGCGTAGTTGGCTGCGGAAGCAGTTAAAGCAAAGCGTGCTTGGCGGTTTGCCGTAGTGGTCATTGACGAAAATTGAGTACAAATACAACTGTTTCAGATATTGGTCAAGTTCCAGATCGGACTTTGTTGGTTTGCTTCGGTGGCTTCGAGGTTTCAATGTTCTCGACTTGTTGTCTACAACAATGATCTCGCCATTCTTATCTTCTTCCAACAAATCGATATAGCCGATGAATGGTATATCTCCGATTTGGAATTCTACTTTGTTCTCAACGGAAAGAACCTTGTTTGGAGGAACTGTCAAACCCCTCAAATAATTCAATCCGTCAAGGAAGTAGTTTTTGAATATGGTCTTATTGGGAGCATAGGCGTTGACCTGTCCACGAAAGTTCTGCAGGTACTCTGCTTCAACTTGTACTGCCGTTTTCTCGCCAGAGTAGAAGCTGGCGAGTAGCTCGTGAACAAACTTGCCGTAGTTTGCAAAGAACATATCCTTACCCTTAACCTTTGGGTAACGAATGTATTTCAAATACCAGCGGTATGGGCAGTCATCAAAGGCTTTGATCCTGGAATAGCTCCAGGTCATGTCCCGAATCAATGGTTCGTAACTGATTTCTCCCATAGGCCGCCCGCCTTAATCAGAACGGCAGACGGCTGTCGTCGACTTCTCCATCATCAACGGAACGCTCAGGTTCAGTGCTGTTTGCGCCATCACCATCAGCATCCTCGAAAGAGAAAATCTTGAAGTTGGTGTATGTAGTCTTCTTGGCGGCATCGTACTTGGTGGTCACATCGCAATCACCGATCTTGATGCGGGAACCCTCGTGCAGCAGCGTTGCTTTCTTAGCGGCAGCAGTGCCGATACACAGAACGAAACCGGAGAAGTCCTGCTCGTACTCGCCAGTCTGCTTGTTCTTGCGGCTGACGGAGATACGAATCTTGGTATTTGTGTCACTCATGGGGGACACTTCCCAGACCTTTGCATAGGCGCCTGTACGGAAACCCATTTTGAATTCCTCCTTTGTATGTTACGCACCGACGGCGGTCTGCAGCTCCTGCAGCAACTTACCGGCCAGAGTAGATTCCTTGATTGCGAAGTAGTCACCGTTCTTCACATACTTTGTGACCAGTTTCTTCACATCGTCTTTCTTGTCGGGGTGTGCAGCCAGGTAGTCCTTGATCGTCTTGTCGATGCTTTCGATGATCTGATTGGTGATGACCCGGTCTTCCTCAGCTTCGGCCTCTTTCTGCTTGCTGCGGAACTTATCGGGGTCATCGTTGGAGGTGGAAATGTTGAAGAACTTCAACAGAAAATAACGGGAAGAGTAGGTAAGGCCAGAGCCAAAACTCTGAGACGCATCGCTCTGCTGGCCAACCATAGACCAATTCACCTTGACCCGCTCTTCGGGGTTACTGTTATTGATCCATGTCCAGGTCATATCAGCGCTGACCAACACCTCGTTGACATTCTCTTCATAGATTTCGCCCTTCGGTGTAGTCTTGGTCTTCTTATAGGGGTACGGGACAACCTGTGTCGTTCCAGGAACAATGTCGGGAACGAGAGAGAGGTCGTACTTCTCCATGAAGACTGTGATTTTGGCCAGGATGCTCTCCTCTTTGGTATAGTTGTATCCATAAGCCTTGGTGTCTTTCTTCATGATCTCAACCTGCTTACGGATTTTGGCGAGCTTCTGGTAGATATTCATCTGTTCAGCCATGAATACCTCCCATTATTCGTCGCCCAGAAGAGCACGGAAGTTGGCAATGACTTTGTCGTTCTTTGCCTTTGCTTCAGTCAGACCGGCTCTTGTAGCATCAAGTCCCTTCTGGTAATCATCGATCTCGCGGATGGTATCCTCGATGCCACGGCTGATCTCTCCAAGATTGTCGATGGTGTTCGTGACCAGAGAAACTGCGCTGTCGTACTGAGCCATATACTGGCTCAACTGTGCCTGCTTCTTCAGCATGATGTCGGGGTTTTTGTTTTTCCTGAACGCCATTATGTATTCTCCTTTTCTTCGATTAAATATGTGGCTTCCATATCTGCCAGATGTGTGAGCAGTGCAAGTTTGCTTCGCTCAAAGATTTTGCCAATGAAATACTCACCGCCTTTGACTGAAGTATCAAAACCACCCATATGGGCACGGATGGCGCAGATTTCTTCCGGTGTCAAACGGATAAAGTTCTGGAGGATAATCACAGATTTTTCGCCGTGACCACATGGGAATTTCTCGTCAACCTCATATACTTCCTTTTGAACCCATACGCCATTTTCCTTGACATTACGGGTTCCTTTTTTGTAGTAGTTGACTTTGCAGGCATCGTGCAGCAGCGAAACAATAGCAATCGTTTCATCGCTGTACTGTTCTTTCAGACCGGCGTGTTCAAGCAGCCCAACAAGGCAGTGGTAAACATTGAGTGAATGTTCAAGCAAACCACCTTCATGATTTCCATGGAATCGTGTTGATGCGGGTGCGGTGAAAAAGTCTGACTGCGTCAGCCAGTCGAGCAGGTCTTCCTTGCCGTCTCTTGTGATAAGTGTGTGATACAACTCCAAAAACTCAGCTTTCTTTTCTTCCATAGTCTCACCTCCGATCTGAAATAGATTGATATATATCAACCACGATTGTGGATTGCTTGCGATTTATTTTATTATGTTGATGGCGTATGTAAAAGCACCCGCCGGAACGGGTGCTTGAACTCAAATCGAAAAAGCCAGCTTCCATCTCTGGTAATCGTCCATGTAGTCCTTGGCCTTTCTATTTTGTTTTTGCCGGAGCGTCGCTCTACCCTCTAAGGAATAAGTCTTACCAGACATTTCCTGGATAGCTGCTTCTGAGAAGTCGGCGGGGATACCGGCTCGCTCCATCTCATACATCCGATAGAACAGACCAGATAACCAAATGCGATAGAAACTAAGTTGCTGTTGGGTCTTGCCGTTCTTAAACGCCTCCGTCAGTCTTTTGGAGAGAGTAGAGCGTAAGGTAAGCAACTGCGTATTTGCTTTGATACCACGCATCAAAGTTGTTCCTGCGATTCTGTCCCGAATTACGAGCTTTGAGTAGTTCGGATGCTTATAGGAGAATTGCGTGAGTTGGATTGCATTACGAAAAGCCGGAAGAGCCTCTCTGTAAATTGGACGCTCCTGACCATTATGGTCGATGGTCATATTTGCCATGTCAACATCCTTTGTTTCGATCTGCAGGGTATCTTCTTCTGGAATACCGGCATACCCCATCCAGAAAAAGCAGCGGTAGATGTTATCTATTGTCTCTTCGTCTTCTGCGTCAAAAACCTCGTTCAGGTATTTCTGCAGATGAAGAGGGCTCGAAACCATCTGCGCTCTTACTTTATCAAGACCGAGCAGGTCGACATGCATAATGCTGTCACAGGCACCAGGGTATTTGTTTGCGATACACCATCGAACATACTCACGCATGATAATGATGCCCATCCATTTACTTGCTGCTCTCAAACCCAAAACATTATTGATTGCAGGTTGCAGCTCGTCAACGGTAAAGGCGCACATATCTTTCTCGTAGGTCTCTTCGTATGCCGCAAGAGCCTCAAACATATTACAGGCCACATTTGAGGTGTGGATACTCTTTGTGTAACCGGCAATGAACTTCCGTTTCTGTTCCTCGTTATACATAATTGAACCTCCTTGAATTATGTAGAGACCTTGTTTGCGTTAAGTTCAACGGCTGCATACCATACACGCAGTAAAGACTCTATATCGAGGAAAGAGATTGCAGAAGTGGCAAGGAGGTTCGCCTCCGTCACACGCTTCATATCCGCATCGGATAGCTTGGTGATAAATCTGCCGATCCGCTCTTTTGACATACGCTCCGGGTTTTCACAAAGGACAATACTATCCATGCGAAGCCCGGTTTCTTCGGCTCGAAGCAGAACATGAGTTGGCTGACCCATCTTCTTAACAGAGCCGCTGATCGGCAATGCAATAATGTTGGGGCTGTGAGCATTGCCGACATTATTCTGGAACACAAGCCCCGGTCTTAAACCGGTCTGTTCACTTCCACACCCATCAAACCGCATCAGATAAATCTCACCGATCTGGGGGGTTCTACTTATATTCTGCTGACCCAAGCGCATCCTCCTTGTATTATAAAGTAGTAGTTTTTAAAGCCCCTCTCCAAGGGCTGTGCTACACTGTAAGGGATGCTGTGGATTGGTTCGCACCTCCTACCGCAAGACGGTTCTTGAAAGGCTCCAACCACAGCCCTTTACAGAATTGTTAATCAGTTAGATACCGCCAGACGGTTTATGTGGAACAAGGTTACAAGAGTAAAGTGTCCTGTGGAACCAGCATCGAAATAAACATACCGGAGGTATCATGATGATTTGTGTGGGTATTGACGTTGCCAAGGACAAGCATGACTGCTTCATCCTCAGTTCGGAAGGCAAAGTCCTGGCAGATGTATTC
>OHCS01000521.1_pt1 | contig 21092 bp, 10 predicted proteins | sample 1566741 | NCBI WGS metagenome assembly OHCS01 (sample SAMEA3879604, study PRJEB24766) | human gut metagenome | biome: human-associated habitat; feature: feces | place: USA | collected 1985/1987 | reverse complement strand
ATATTGTAAGACTGAAAAGTAGTGAAATGGGGGTTACTCTTAACTTGGAGTCTGGCATTGTGTCTTTCTTTACTGCGAAAGGAGAACCTTTGCTCAATGAGAAAGGAAAGCCGGAATTTATTGATTTTAATGATGCAGGTACAAAAACGTTCACTGTTAAACAGACGTTTCTCTTAGATAAGGATGAGCCTCTTTATGGGTTGGGCATTCTCCAGAATGGAAAGATGTCGCAACGCAATCAGACTAAACGTCTTGTGCAGGGCAATGTGGAAGATGTGGTTCCATTTGTGCAGTCAGTGAAAGGATACGGCCTTTTCTGGGATAACTATTCACCAACCAATTTTGCCGATAAACCGGAAGGGACCTCTTTTCAATCCGAAGTGGGAGATTGCATCGATTATTACTTCATGTATGGCGGAGATGCCGACGGCGTAGTTGCAAAGATGCGTGCATTGACCGGACAGGTTCCTATGTTCCCCCTCTGGACTTACGGTTATTTCCAAAGCAAGGAACGTTATAAGAGCCAGGAAGAAACGGTGGGAGTGGTACGGAAATACCGTGAACTGGGTGTGCCTCTTGATGGAATCATTCAGGATTGGCAATACTGGGGACACAACTATTTGTGGAATGCGATGGACTTTAAGAACCCTTCGTTCAGCAATCCTAAAGAGATGATTGATGATGTGCATGGAATGAATGCTCACATGCTGATTTCTATCTGGTCTTCGTTTGGGCCGATGACCAAGCCTTACAGGGAACTGGACAAGAATGGCATGCTGTTTAACTTCTCTACATGGCCTCAATCGGGACTGGAGACTTGGCCGCCCGATATGGAATATCCTTCCGGAGTACGCGTATACGATGCCTATAATCCGAAAGCCCGTGATATCTATTGGAAATACCTGAATGAAGGTATCTTCAAGTTGGGCATGGACGGCTGGTGGATGGATTCTACAGAACCCGACCACTTCGATTGGAAGCCGGAGGACTTTGATACGAAAACTTATCTGGGTTCGTTCCGCAAGGTGCGTAATGCTTATCCGTTGTTGACGGTGGGTGGCGTGTATGATAATCAGCGTGCTGTAACTTCCGATAAACGCGTCTTTATTCTTACACGTTCCGTTTTTGCCGGACAGCAGCGTTACGGAGCCAATGTATGGTCAGGAGATATCGGATCTTCCTGGGAATCACTGCGTAATCAGATTCCGGCGGGATTGAACTTTACCCTTACCGGAAATCCTAATTTCAATACTGATATAGGTGGTTTCTTTGCCGGACATTATAACAAGAGTTGGAATGACGGAAGTGCACCTAAGAATCCAATGTTTCAGGAATTGTATGTACGCTGGCTACAATTCGGGACATTTACTCCAATGATGCGTTCGCATGGAGCTGATACGCCGAGAGAAATTTATCAATTTGGGAAAAAAGGCGAACCTGTATATGATGCTATTGAAAAGATGATTAATCTGCGTTATTCATTGTTGCCTTATATCTATTCCACTTCATGGGAAGTGACTGAACACCAATCAAGCTTTATGCGTGCTTTGGTAATGGATTTTGCCGGTGATAAGAATGTATGGGATATAAAAGACCAGTATATGTTTGGTAAATCCATTCTTGTAGCGCCGGTGGTCAATGCGCAGTACACTCAGGAAAAGGTGGTGAAGGTAAATGAGCATGATGGCTGGAATAGAAATAACGCTCAGAAGTTTGGGGATAAGGCTCCGGTAGACTTTATGCAGGCTAAGTCCGCAAAGGTATATTTGCCGGCAGGTGCTACCTGGTATGATTTCTGGACGAATGAAAAGTATGACGGCGGACAAGAAATAGAAAAGGAAACGACTATTGATGTCATTCCTTTGTATGTCAAGGCGGGTAGTATTATTCCAATGGGACCTAAAGTGCAGTATGCGACGGAGAAACCGTGGGATAATCTTGAATTGAGAGTATATGCCGGTGCCAATGGTTCCTTTGTTCTGTATGAAGATGAATTTGATAATTATAATTATGAGCAGGGAGCATATACAGAGATTCCTGTCGTATGGAATAATGCATCACGTCAGTTGACTATAGGGGCTCGAAAAGGTGCATACAAGGGAATGTTAAATAATAGAAAGTTCACAATCGTACTTCAAGACGGAACTCGGAAAGTTGTTGACTACAAAGGGAAAAGAGTTAGTGTGAAATTCTAGTGCTATTTGGAAATATAGATTTTAAAGACTAAGAGTATCATGAAAAAGATGATGTTAGCATGGTTGACTGTTGCTTCATTACTGATGGGGTGTTCCGGTTCGGAGACGTCGGTGAAGGGGATGTATCGTAATCCTGTAATTTATGCTGATGTACCGGATATGTCCGTTACACGTGCAGGAGAGTACTATTATATGATAAGTACCACCATGCACTTGATGCCTGGTGGACCTGTTATGAGGTCAAAAGACTTGGTGAATTGGGAAACAGTGAGCTATGTTTTCGATAAGCTGACTGATAACTCAAAGTATGATTTGATTGGTGGAACTGTTTATGGACGCGGACAATGGGCATCTTCCATACGCTATCATAATGGGAAATTCTATGTATTGTTCTCACCAAACGATGTGCCCTATCGGTCGTATATATTCACGGCGGAAGATCCGGCAGGGAAGTGGGAATTATTGTCAAGAACACAGCATTTTCATGATGCCTCTTTGTTTTTTGATGATGACGGCCGAGTATATGTATTCTATGGAACCGGTGAGCTGAAGGAGTTAAAGAGTGACTTGTCGGATGTGAAACCCGATGGAGTCAGTATGAAGATTTTTGAACGGGATGCTGATGAACAGGGCTTGCTGGAAGGAAGCCAGGTTGTGAAACATAACGGAAAGTATTATTTGCTGATGATTTCCATGGATTGGAGTATCCCCGGTCGGGTACGCAGGGAAGTATGTTATCGTGCAGACAAGATAACAGGTCCTTATGAGAAGAAGGTTATCCTGGAGCATGATTTTGATGGTTATGGAGGAGTAGGTCAAGGTTGTATTATTGACTCGGAAGAAGGAGATTGGTATGGGGTTATTTTTCAGGATCGCGGAGGAATAGGCCGGGTACCTACTCTTATGCCCTGCCGTTGGATAGACGGATGGCCGATGCTGGGAGATGAAAATGGACATGTGCCTTTGACGATGGAAAAAGAGATATATCCGACTAAAAATACCAAAGGAATACTTGGAAGTGATGATTTCAACGGAGAGAAACTTTCACTCTATTGGCAATGGAATCACAATCCGGTGGATGATAAGTGGTCGCTCACAGAACGGCCGGGATATTTACGTTTAGAAACCAGTCGGGTAGTTGATAATCTGTATCTTGCTCCGAATACAATTACGCAGCGTATGGAAGGACCGAAATGTAAGGCTACTGTCTCGCTTGATATTTCGAATATGAAGGATGGCGATGTGGCAGGTTTCAGTGCATTCAATGGACATTCCGGACTTTTGTCTGTGGTGAAGGAGGGAGATGCAAAACGACTTGTGATGTCTACCAATGTAGTCAACTTTGATAATACTCCTAATAAAGCTATCGCAAGTGTGGATGTAGAGGAAAAGGAACAGGTAGAACTTAATCAGAATATCATTTATTTGCGTATAGAAGGTGATTTTACTCCGAAGCGGGATATTGCTACTTTCTATTACAGCCTGGACAATAAGGAATGGAAGAAGATTGGAACGGATTTCAAAATGCGTTTTGATTATACAAAACTGTTTATGGGAAGTAAGTTTGCCATCTTTAACTATGCAACAAAATCGTTGGGAGGTTATGTCGACGTTGATTACTTTGACTACGAGAGGGCCAATGATAGGGTGACTATTAATAAATAATATCTTGATATTCATGAAACACTACTTTTTAGTTATAGCAGCATTATTGATTTGCAGTGCAATAAAAGCAGAAGAGAAAGAAATTACAAGTCCCGATGGGAAAATATTGGTAACCATCTCTGATAAAAATGGGCAACCTTCGTATAGCATCAGCTATAATGGTATTCCTTTCATTAACCCTTCTCCTTTGGGGCTTATTACTAATGTCGGTGATTTTTCCCGTGAAATGTCTTTGGGACAGAATGTCCGTTCAAACAAGATTGACGAGACCTATACATTGCCTAATATAAAGCAGAGCAATGTGCATTATGTGGCAACAGAAGCTGTATGCCAGTTTAGTCAACAAGGTAAGGCTATTTATGATGTCATATTTCGTGTAAGTGACCGGGATGTAGCTTTCAGATATAAAATGTATCCTCAAAAGAATACTTTGTCCTGCGTTGTGAAAGAGGAGGTGACCGGCTTTGTGCTTCCTGAAGGAAGTACGACTTTCCTGTGCCCGCAAAGCAAACCTATGGGAGGATTTGCCCGCACTTCGCCCAGTTACGAGACTCCTTATAAAGCAGATGACTCCATGGGCAAAAATGGATGGGGTGAAGGTTATACTTTTCCTTGCCTGTTCCGTAATGGTGACAAAGGATGGATACTTATTTCAGAAACAGGTGTGGATAGCAAATACTGCGGAAGCCGTTTGCTGGGACATGAAAATGGCCTGTATACAATCGGTTTTCCTCAAGAGGGTGAAATGAATGGAAATGGTACAACTGCACCCGGACTTGCCCTGCCAGGAGAAACGCCTTGGAGAACGATCACTTTGGGTGAAACTTTAGCTCCGATTGTTGAAACAACAGTTTCCTTTGATGTTGTAAAGCCACTGTATGCAGCATCCGGAAAATATGAATACGGCAGAGGTTCCTGGAGTTGGATTATCGGTATGGATGGAAGTACGAAGTATGAAGAGCAGTTGCGCTACATTGATTTCTCTGCGGCAATGGGGTATCAGTCTGTATTGGTAGATGCATTGTGGGATACGCAGATTGGATATGATAAGATTGAGAAGTTGGCTAAATATGGAGCGCAGAAAGGGGTAGGTCTCTATCTGTGGTATAATTCTAATGGATATTGGAATGATGCCCCACAATCACCGCGTGGTATCATGGACAATGCGATAGCCCGACGCAAGGAGATGAAATGGATGCAAAGCATTGGAATACGCGGTATAAAGGTTGACTTCTTTGGTGGTGATAAGCAAGTTACCATGCAGCTGTATGAAGATATTCTTGCTGATGCCAATGAGTATGGGTTACTGGTGATTTTCCACGGGTGTACTTTGCCTCGCGGTTGGGAACGTATGTATCCTAACTTTGCGTCGAGTGAAGCCGTATTGGCCAGTGAGAACCTGCATTTCTCTCAGGGGAGTTGTGACAATGAGGCTTTCAATGCCTGTCTGCATCCATTTATTCGTAATACGGTGGGTAGCATGGACTTTGGCGGCAGTGCACTGAATAAATATTATAATTCGGATAATGCTCCGCGCGGCAGCCGGCGTATGACTTCTGACGTGTTTGCTTTGGCTACTGCAGTATTGTTCCAAAGTCCGGTGCAACATTTTGCCTTGGCTCCGAATAACCTGACGGATGCTCCGGAATGGGCGATAGGCTTCATGAAAGAAGTCCCCACTACGTGGGATGAAGTACGTTTTATTGATGGCTATCCCGGTAAATATGTAGTTATGGCGCGCAGGCATGGAGATAAATGGTATATTGCAGGGGTTAATGCCCAGAAAGAAACTGTAAAGCTGAAGATTGCCTTGCCGATGTTTATGCCTGGCAATCAGGTACGGGTATTCAGTGATAATGAAGAATTGCAAGGAAATGTAAAACAAATAAAGGTAAATAAGAAACAGGAATTACAATTGGCAATGCCTTGTAATGGTGGAATATTAATTGTAGAATAATCAAACTAAAAAAGCAATATGGATAAAATGAAATCTTTATTCTTTTCATCGCTATTGGTGGTGGTAAGTACTTTGGGATTGGCACAAAATCCAATCATTCAGACAAATTATACGGCTGATCCGGCTCCAATGGTATATAATGATAAAGTATATCTTTATACTACCCATGATGAGGATAATTCTACCTGGTTTACGATGAACGACTGGCGATTGTATACGACCAGTGATATGGTGAACTGGACGGATCATGGCGCTGTGTTATCATATACTGATTTTAGTTGGGCAAAAGGGGATGCATGGGCTCCGCAATGCATTGAGAGAGATGGTAAGTTTTATATGTATGTACCCATGATTTCGAATATAAACAATAGAGGTGCAATTGGCGTGGCGGTAGCTGACAGTCCTTACGGCCCTTTCTATGATCCGCTTGGGAAACCACTGGTTCAGAGTGAATGGGGAGACATTGATCCGACTGTTTTTATTGATGATGATGGACAGGCTTATTTGTATTGGGGAAATCCCAACCTGTATTATGTGAAGTTGAATGAAGATATGATTTCTTATAGTGGGGATATTGTGCGTGTACCTTTGGTAGCAGAATCGTTTGGTAAACGCGAAGGCGATGCCCAGAGAGCCACTCTGTATGAAGAAGGTCCCTGGCTTTATAAGCGGGATAAGAAGTATTATTTATTCTGGCCGGGAGGTCCGCTGCCCGAGCATATCGGATATTCAACCAGCGATACTCCTACAGGCCCGTGGAAATACGGTGGAGTAGTGATGCCTGCCGGTGGCGGAGCGTTTACCATCCATCCGGGAGTTATTGATTTCAAGGGTAAAACTTACTTTTTCTATCATAACGGACAGTTACCCGGAGGCGGTGGATTCAACCGTTCGGTATGTGTTGAAGAACTTAAATTCAACAAAGATGGTTCTATTCCTCAACTGAAGATGACAGAGGGTATTACAAAAGGGATTACGACACTGAATCCGTATGTAAAAACGGAAGCGGAGACTATTGCTTTTTCCGAAGGATTCAAGTCTTTCAAAAATGATCAGGTGGGTGTTTTTGTTACGGCAATGAAGAATGGTAGTTATACTTGTGTTCGCGGTGTAGATTTCAAGGCAACCGGTGCAACGAAGTTCAGTGCCAGAATAGGAACTACGCATAATGATCCTGTAAATCTGGAAATCCGTCTGGATGGTGTCGACGGGCAATTGATAGGGACAATGAAGGTACCGCGTACAGGAGGAAGTGATCGTTGGGACTTACGGACTATTGACATTACAAAAGTGACCGGAGTACATGATTTATATTTTATAGTAAAGGGGCGGCCTGCTACCAATCTTATGTATTTTGATTATTGGATGTTCTCTAAATAACTTGTACTAAATACTATGAGGAATAAAAGGAAGTATATCAGAACAACAGGAATCATCCTGCTGTTCTGTGTTGCTTTGTTGAATACGGCATGTGCTTCAAAGCAAAAAGAGAAAGTCGTTCTTGAACTGAAACAGGGATTACTTTCGCTGATACCATTAAATCAGAATGCTGTCCGGGTACAGTTTTCCCAACCGGGTTCGGCGCCTATGGAAGAGCTTATCTATACAGAAAAACTTCCTGTTCCTGAATATGAAGTTACAGAAGATAAGCAATCGCTGGTTTTATCTCTGGATGGAATTTCTGTGGAATTCGACAAAGGTACGGAAGTCTTGACTTTTAAAGATGCGAATAAGCGTATCATTCTCCAAGAGAAAGTTGGCGGGCGTTTCATGAAGGTTTCTTCTGTACAGAATGAGCCTACCTATCAGGTGGAACAGCATTTTGTTTCTCCGAAAGATGAATACATATATGGTACAGGGCAGTTTCAGGACGGTTATCTGAATATCCGGGGATTGACACGGCGTTTGACGCAGGTGAATACGCAGATTTCTATTCCTTTTATTCTTTCAAGTAAAGGCTATGGGCTGCTGTGGAACAACTATGGATTGACGGATTTCAATCCGGCAGATAAATCTGTCGAGTTGACTCCTGCCAATGCTAGTGGAGAGGCTGTTACGGTAAATACCACCGGTACGAGTGGAAATGTAAGGGAAACCAGACAAACCTATTCGTTTACAGCTTCGGTGGAAGTACCTCGCTCCGGTAGTTATTCTTTGTTGTTGGATGTGGGACAGCGAATGGCACGGAAGTATTATCTGGCTATCGATGGACAAAAGATTGTGGATGTCAATAATTTATGGTTGCCTCCCACTACTTCTGCCATTGTGGAGCTGACAGCCGGCAAGCACGATATAGAAGTGCAAGGTGAGCGCAATGATAAGCCTGTGTTGTATTGGCGTCCTGTTTCGGAAGAGACTGTATTTCGTTCTCCGGTTGCCCAAATGTTGGATTATACGGTTTTTGCCGGTAACGGAGATGAAGTAATCGCCAGCTATCGGGAACTAACCGGACCTGCCCCCATGATGCCTTTGTGGAGTCTGGGATATATACATTGCCGGGAGCGTTATAATACTCAGGCGGAATTGCTGGAGAATGCCCGTGAATTCCGGGAACGGAAATTGCCTATCGATATGATTGTACAGGACTGGCAATATTGGGGAAAATATGGCTGGAATGCCATGAAGTTTGATGAAGACAGATATCCTGATCCGGGAAGTATGTTGAAGGAACTCCATGAGATGGATATGCGTTTGATGATTTCTGTATGGTCTAAAATTGATGCTCAGTCCGAAGTGGGGAAACAAGCCAAGGAAAAGGGATATTACATACCGGGCAGTGACTGGATTGACTTTTTCAATCCGGATGCGGCGGCTTTCTATTGGCAGAATTTCCGTACCGGATTATTGAAATATGGTATTGATGCCTGGTGGCAGGATGCCACCGAACCGGAGAATGATGATTTGCAGAACCGCCGCATCAATCGTGAACAAACTCCGGGAGAGGTTTACCGGAATGTATATCCGATGTATGTCAGCAAGACAATCTATGAAGGTTTACGTCAGGATGATCCTGACAGGCGAGCTATGATTTTTACTCGCAGTGGATTTTCAGGAATGCAACGTTATGCAGCCGCCACGTGGTCGGGAGACGTAGGACATGACTGGGAAACCTTACGCCGGCAAATCGTAGGGGGATTGGGGCAGATGGCGACAGGGCTGCCTTGGTGGACTTATGATGCAGGCGGGTTCTTCCGTCCGGGCGACCAATATACAAATACCGGATACCATGAACAGTTGATCCGCTGGATACAGGCAGGAACATTTTTCCCATTGATGCGTGTGCATGGCTATATGAGTAATACCGAGCCGTGGCGATATGGAGAAAAGGTGGAACATATCATTGCCCGGTATCTGGATTTACGTTATAGGCTTCTTCCTTATATCTATTCACAAAATGCTGCGGTTTCATTCAAAGGTTCTACTTTGATGCGTCCGTTGGTGATGGATTTCCCTGAAGACCGTTTTGCACTGGAACAAAACTATCAGTTCATGTTCGGACCTTCTATACTGGTGGCTCCGGTGGTAGAAAGCGGCGTTAACCGGATGAAGGTTTATCTTCCGGAATGTCAGGCCGGCTGGGTAGATTTCTGGAATGGTACACCTCATAAGGGAGGCATATTTACAGATGTAAATGTGGATCTTATGAAGACTCCTTTGTTTGTGAAAGCGGGTTCCATTTTGCCGTTAGGACCTCAGAAACAGTATGCATCGGAGGAGACGGAACAACCGTGGGAAATCCGTATTTATCCGGGGGCTGATGGCTCTTATTCTGTTTATGAAGACGAAGGAATCAATTACAATTATGAGAAAGGCCGGTTCAGCACGTTTAACCTGAAGTGGAGTGATTCGGATAAGACCCTTACTATCAGTGACAGAAAAGGTTCGTTCGCGGGAATGAAGGAAAGAATGGACTTCAATATTGTAATTGTAACGCCGGAGTCAGGCACTGGAATTTATCAGTCAAAAGTAAATAAGAGCGTTATCTATGAGGGAAAATCAATCGTGATATCACTATAGCGCTTACTTGAAACAATGATTTGAATTTTAAAAAGACATGAAGAATAATATGAAACCGCTATTGACCCTTGTAGGATTTGCAATAGCCTCTATAATTACAGGATGTGGTCAGCCCCATACTGTATGGCTTGATGATTTGGATCTGACAGCTATGACTCAAGGTCATGGAGTAGCTATGAAAAATAAGTCGGTTGACGGTAAAACCCTGACAATCGGAGGACAAACGTTTGAACGTGGAGTGGGTACTCATTCTGTCAGCGAGATAGCAATTCAATTGGATGGCAAAGCCGTATCATTTACGGCTCAGGTAGGACTGGATGATGAGATCATCGAGCATAAGACATCCGCCGAATTTGTTGTAATAGGAGATGGAGCCAGGCTTTGGTCCAGTGGGATTGTAAAGGCGGGAGATGCGCCTAAATCATGTTCGGTTTCACTGGATGGAGTCAAAAGGCTTGAGCTGATAGTTGCTGACGGTGGTGACGGGCCTTACTATGACCATGCTGACTGGGCGGATGCAAAGATAATATCAAAAGGAAAGAAGAGTTTTCCTACACTTAAATTCATTGCTACGGAACCTTATATACTGACTCCACCGGCTCCCGCAACGCCAAGAATTAATGGGGCCTCTGTGTTTGGAGTGCGTCCCGGTTCGCCATTCCAATATCAGGTAGCGGCCACAGGCGATCGTCCGATGGCATTTGTAGCGGAGGGATTACCGGCAGGACTGGAGATTCACCCGGAAACGGGTCTGATTACGGGTAAGCTAACCAAGGCCGGTACATTTGAAGTGGTTTTACAGGCGAAAAATGTGAAAGGAACGGCAGAAAGAAAACTTCGTATTGAGTGTGGTGACAGAATTGCGCTTACCCCGCCGATGGGATGGAACAGTTGGAACTGTTTCGGACACGAAGTCTCGGCTGAGAAAGTGAAACAAGCGGCAAGAGCTATGGTTGAAAGTGGTTTAGTGAATTATGGTTGGACTTATATCAATATAGATGATTCATGGCAACATCACAGAGATCCCAACGACCGGACCAGAGGTGGACGGTTGCGTGACGATCAGGGTAATATCATACCTAATGCCCAATTTCCTGATATGAAAGGGTTAACGGACTACATACATTCACTTGGACTGAAAGTGGGGATTTATTCTTCACCCGGTCCGTGGACTTGCGGAGGTTGCGTAGGCAGTTATGGTTATGAAAAGCAAGATGCCGATATGTATGGCAAATGGGGGCTTGATTATTTGAAATATGACTGGTGCAGTTACGGGGGAGTTCTTGACCGTGATTTAGATAAGGATCCTTACAGCGTGTCTTCCTTGGCGTTTCAAGGGGGAGGGGATTCAATTGCCGGTAGAAAGCCATTTAAGATTATGGGGGACTATTTGCGTCAGCAGCCCAGAGACATTGTTTATAACCTGTGTCAGTATGGTATGGGGGATGTCTGGAAATGGGGAGATGCCGTTGGAGGCCAGTGCTGGCGTACGACTAACGATATCACCGATACTTGGGAAAGTGTGAAAGGTATCGCTCTTTCTCAGGACCGTGCAGCTGCATGGGCGAAACCCGGTAACTGGAATGATCCGGACATGCTGGTTTTAGGTGTTGTAGGTTGGGGAAATCCTCACCAAACCAAGCTCAAACCTGATGAACAGTATCTCCATTTCAGTCTTTGGAGTTTATTCTCCGCACCGCTTCTGATAGGTTGCGATTTGGAGAAAATGGATGATTTTACTCTGAGTCTGTTGACTAACAATGAGGTGATAGCTGTTAATCAGGATCCTTTGGGTAAACAAGCCACATGTGTGTATTCAATAGGGGAATTACGTATTTATGTGAAAGAACTTGAAGATGGCAGTAAGGCGGTTGGTTTCTGTAATTTCGACCGGGAAAAGGCTGATATCTCTTTCCGTGATTTTGATAAACTGAGTATTACGGGTAAACAAACTGTGCGTGACCTTTGGAGACAAAAGGATATAAGAACCTTGGATACAGGACGGAAGCCATTGTCTCTCAATGTTCCGGCTCATGGGGTACTTCTTTATAAATTTACACCGGTTCAATGAAATATAAAAAAATAGAATTACTTACTTAATTGTTTTTATCATGAGAAACACTCTTTTTATTGTTAGTTTATATCTGATTTTATCTGCCTGTGGTGAGAAAAGTAATGAAGTGAAGTTTATTTCGGAAGGTAATCCGATAGTGACGGATAAGTTTACCGCTGACCCGGCACCCATGGTACATAATGGGAGGCTGTACCTCTACGTGGGTCATGATGAGGCTGAAGAAGGACAGGATTTTAACATAACCGAATGGTTGTGTTATTCAACAAAAGATATGAAAACATGGACTGATCATGGAAGTGTGCTGAAGCCTACGGATTTCTCATGGGGAGTTGGAGAAGCATGGGCTTCCCAAGTTGTAGAGAAAGATGGGAAATTCTATTATTATACAACGGTACAGGCGGGTGCGCCATATAATAGTAAGGTGGTAGGAGTTGCAGTATCGGACAGTCCGACGGGACCTTTCATCGATGCTCGGGGTACACCGCTTATTACAGATGATATGACTCCTAACGGTCCTCGTGGATGGTGGAACGATATCGATCCGACCGTTTTTGTGGATGATGACGGCACACCATGGATGAGCTGGGGTAACGGTACCTGCTTCTTGGTGAAACTTAAACCCAATATGATAGAACTGGACGGAAATATAGAGATTCTTAAAATGCCGAAATTTGTGGAAGGGCCATGGATTCATAAGCGTGAAAATCTTTACTATCTGACGTATGCATCGATGGGGAAGGGGCGTGAAACAATCAGCTATGCCACGGCGCCCAGCATGGAAGGTCCATGGACCTATCGTGGAGTCTTGACAGGAATGGCAGAAAATAGCTTTACCATACATCCGGGAATCATTGAATTCAAGGGACAAAACTATCTGTTCTATCATAATGCAATACTTACCATAGATGGTAAATCCGGTGCCACAGGGCGCCGAAGCGTGTGCGTTGACTATCTTTATTATCTACCCGACGGACGTATGGCGTATGTTGAGCAGACCAAAGAAGGTATTACTGTGAAGCCGAAGACAGCAGCCGAAGTAGCTGAGATTGTAAATCCATACACTGACGAAAAAGAAGTTGTGGTAGAAAAAGAAGTAATAGCGGATTGAATGTAAATTGAGCAAGTAATATTATATATCATGAACAAGAGACTAACTTTATTTCTCATTACCCTTTTAACAGTTTGTGGGGTACAATCGCAGAACAATAATCAAAATCGGAACGCTGATTTCCATAAATGGGCAGAAACACCGCCTATGGGTTGGAATAGTTGGGATTGCTTTGGAGCTAATGTTACTGAGGCGGAAGTAAAAGCCAATGCCGATTATATGGCGGAGCACCTGAAAGACTACGGATGGGAGTATATTGTTGTGGATATCCGTTGGTTTGTGGAAAATCAGACTACCGGTTACTATAACTTCAAAGATCCTAAATATGTGCTCGATGAATACGGCCGTTATATGCCTGCCGTGAACCGTTTTCCATCAGCTGGCAACGGAAATGGATTTAAGCCTCTTGCTGACTATGTCCACAGTAAAGGATTGAAGTTCGGTATCCATCTGATGCGCGGTGTACCCACACTTGCCGTAGAGAAGAAATTGCCAGTGAAAGATGCCGGCGGAGTAACGGCTGCCGATATTTATTCTACCGACTGGAAATGTCCTTGGTTGGGAGATAACTACACGATTGTAGCCGGCAGACCGGGAGCACAGGAATATTATAATTCAATTTTCGACCTGTATGCTTCATGGGGAGTGGATTTTGTTAAGATTGATGATCTTTCCCGTCCTTATCATCAGGCGGAAATAGAGATGATACGGAAGGCGATTGACCGTACCGGACGGCCGATTGTATTGAGCATGTCACCGGGAGAAACCGATGTGAACAAGGCGGATCACGCTGTAGGGCATGCTAATATGTGGCGTACGGTAGATGATTTCTGGGACAATTGGCCGCATCTTTACCATCAGTTTGAAGTATGTCCCAAATGGGCGCCTTATATAGGTCGTGGCGCATGGCCCGATGCCGATATGTTGCCGCTGGGACATATTGATCTTCGAGGTAATGCCCGTATGAGCAAGTTTACGCGGGATGAACAATATATGGTTATGACGTTGTTTGCTATGTTTAAGTCGCCGCTGATGTTCGGCGGGCACTTGCCTGATAATGATAAATTCACCAATTCGCTGATAACGAATGAAGAAGTGCTCTATGTACATCGGAACTCTGTAAACAACAAGCAATGGTATAATAAAGATGGCATTATAGCCTGGACAGCTGATGATCCCCGAAATGGAGATAGATATCTGGCACTGTTCTATGTAGATCAGAAAGAACCCCGGGAGTCACATCCTGCCAACCGGAAAGTGACTGTAGACCTGAAAGAATTAGGATTTGACGGAGCTGCCAAAGTACGTGATATCTGGAGGAATCAGGATCTTGGTAACTTCTCGGGAACGGAGTTCTCACCTGTCATCAATTATCACGGTGCAGGTTTATATAGGATCTCGAAAAAGTTGAAAGTACAGACTAACAATCCGATCATTCAGACTAAATATACAGCTGATCCGGCACCAATGGTGCACAATGATACTGTATTCCTTTATTCAAGCCATGACGATGACAATGCGAAAGGCTTTGTCATGCGCGAATGGCTGCTTTATACTTCGACTGATATGGTGAATTGGACAGATCACGGAGTGGTTGCCTCGCTGAAAGACTTCAAATGGGTTCCTTATGACAATGGTGCCTGGGCACCGCAGTGTATTGAACGCAACGGGAAATTCTATATGTATTGTCCGATGCCCGGTGGGATAGGCATCGGAGTGCTGGTTGCCGATAGTCCTTATGGACCGTTTATAGATCCCATTGGAAAGCCATTAGTGAAAAACAGTTATGCTGATATAGATCCTACGGTGCTGATTGATGATGATGGGCAGGCTTATATGTATTGGGGAAATCCGGATTTATACTATGTGAAGTTGAATGAAGATATGATTTCCTGTGACGGTGAAGTAGTGCACGAGCGGATGACACATGAGGCTTTTGGCGAACGGAAGGGGAATCAGAAACGCCCCACTTTATATGAGGAAGGGCCGTGGGCTTACAAGAGAAAGAATAAGTATTACATGGCGTTCGCATCCACCTGCTGTCCCGAAGGCATGGGATATTCGATGAGTGACTCTCCGACCGGTCCCTGGGTATATAAAGGTATGATTATGGAAGGTGACAGAAGATCAAATGGCAATCATCCGGGCATTATCGACTATAAAGGGAATACGTATGTCTTTGGCTTCAATTATGATATCCATTTTTCCAAGATTTCCCAGCACTATGAGCGACGCTCTATTTGTGTAGAGAAACTGACCTTTAATCCGGATGGCACAATTCAGCAACTTCCGTTCTGGACGGCAAAAGGCGTAGATCCGGTGGGTAAGCTGAATCCTTACCGTCGCGTTGAAGCTGAGACAATAGCTTGGAGTGAGGGCTTGAAGACAGAAAAGAGTGAGGCAGGTATGTATGTTACGGCTATCCACGACGGGGATTATATCCGTGTGCGCAATGTCGATTTCAAGAAAGGGGCGAAGTCATTTGAAGCAGTTGCTGCATCGTCTTCTTCCGGTGGGCAAATAGAAATTCGTTTGGATAACAAAGAAGGTACGCTGATTGGTACCTGCGTTATTGGCAATACAGGTGGTCCGGAAAGTTGGAAGACTTTCCAGGCTCAGGTTGATAAAGTAAAAGGCGTGCACGATGTTTACTTCATCTTTAGAGGCGGCGAAGATGAGCTATTTAACTTCGACTGTTGGAAGTTTATCAGATAGCGGACAGTTAAGGCTTTAGTTCATTATTGCTTGAATAGATTGTATCGGAAATAGATGTTATCTATGTCTGTATAGATAAATCCGATGAATAAAAAATGTGTAAACATCAAACAAAATCCTTATTTTTGTGTTGTTAAATAAGAATGACTAACGACAATTGATACGTAATTACTAACTAAATAAGAAAAAGAACTATGGCTAAAAGTGTTAAGGGAACTCAGACAGAAAAGAATCTGCTGACCTCATTTGCAGGAGAATCACAAGCAAGAATGCGTTACACTTATTTTGCAAGTGTAGCTAAGAAGGAAGGTTACGAACAAATTGCTGCTATCTTTACTGAAACGGCTGATCAGGAGAAAGAACACGCTAAACGTATGTTCAAGTATCTGGAAGGTGGTATGGTAGAAATTACAGCAAGCTATCCTGCCGGTGTTATCAGCACTACACTGGATAACCTGAAAGAAGCTGCTGCTGGTGAACACGAAGAATGGTCTCTGGATTATCCTCACTTTGCTGATGTAGCAGAAAAAGAAGGTTTCTATGAAATCGCTGCTATGTACCGTAACATTTCAATAGCCGAAAAGGGGCATGAAGAAAGATACCTGGCTTTCGTAAACAATATCGAGAATGCTACAGTATTCGCTAAAGAAGGTGAAGTAGTATGGCAATGCCGTAATTGCGGTTTCATCTTCACAGGTAAAGAAGCTCCTGAAGTTTGCCCGGCATGTTTGCATCCGCAGGCTTACTTTGAAGTGAAAAAAGAAAACTATTAAGAAATTCTTATTTCTATGATAAAGAACGCCCGGGTGTTTCGCTTGAAGAAACATCCGGGCGTTCGGCATTAATAAAGGAGTTATCCTATTTCTTTGCGTGCGGATAGTCAATCGTATAGTGTAACCCCCGGCTTTCTTTGCGCTCTATTGCCTGACGTGTAATCAGATATCCTACATTAATCATATTACGCAGTTCGCAAATTTCCCTGGATGCCTTGCTACGTTTAAAGAGGTCTTCCGTTTCCTCATATATCATATCCAAACGTACCCAGGCACGTTTCAGACGCAAGTCACTTCGTACGATACCTACATAGGCTCCCATAATCTGGTTCACTTCTTTCATGCTTTGAGTAATAAGCACCATCTCTTCGTTGGTCACTGTTCCTTCGGCATTCCATTCCGGTATTTCGTGGTTGAACTCATAGCGGTCGAGCACGCTCAACGCATGTTTGGCAGCGGCATCGGCATAGACAACCGCTTCAATCAAAGAGTTGGAAGCTAAGCGGTTGCCTCCATGCAGACCAGTACAGGAACATTCTCCTACAGCGTACAGGCGGTTGATAGAAGACTCTCCGTTCAGGTTAACTTTGATACCACCACACAGATAATGTGCGGCAGGAGCCACAGGTATATAGTCCTTTGTGATATCAATACCTAAACTGAGGCACTTTTCGTAGATGTTCGGGAAATGCTTCCTGGTCTCTTCCGGATCTTTATGGGTAACATCCAGGTAAACATGATCATCACCACGTTGTTTCATTTCACTGTCGATGGCACGTGCTACAATGTCACGAGGAGCAAGAGAAAGACGTGGGTCATATTTCTGCATGAATTCTTCGCCTCCCATGTTGCGCAATACGGCACCATACCCGCGCATTGCCTCTGTTATCAGGAAACAGGGGCGGTCTCCCGGATGATAAAGGGCGGTTGGATGGAATTGAATAAATTCCATATCCTGTACGAAACCTTTGGCACGGTAGACCATGGCAATACCGTCTCCGGTAGCAACCAGCGGATTGGTGGTATTGCGGTAGACAGCACCTACCCCCCCCGTAGCCATCAGCGTCACTTTGGAAAGGAAAGTATCCACTTCGCCCGTGTCTTCATTCAGCACATACGCTCCGTAGCACTTGATGCCCGGGGTATGGCGGGTTACGATGATACCCATGTGATGTTGTGTGATGATTTCTACGGCAAAATGGCGGTTGAATATTTCGATATTGGGGTGCGTCTTTACGGCTCTGATAAGGCTTTCCTGTATTTCGGCACCTGTATTGTCTTTGTGGTGCAGAATGCGGAATTCGGAGTGACCGCCTTCTTTATGGAGGTCGAAGTCTCCCTTATCGTTCTTGTCGAAGTCCACTCCCCAGTCTATCAGTTCTTTGATTTGTCCGGGGGCCTCGCGCACTACTTTCTCCACGGCGGCGCGGTCACTGATCCAGTCGCCTGCAATCATGGTGTCTTCAATGTGCTTGTCGAAGTTGTCTACCAGTGTATTGGTTACTGAGGCAATTCCCCCTTGGGCGAAGAAGGTATTGGCTTCTTCCAGTTCCGTCTTGCAGATGAGTGCTACCTTACCTTTATGAGCCACTTTCAGAGCGAAACTCATGCCGGCTATACCGGAACCAATTACTAAAAAGTCGAACTCTTTAATCATATTTCGTATGTTTAAGTACTGCAAAGCTACAAAATAACTGGGTTGCTTGTACTTTTCCTGTATATTAATTCACGATTTTATGATAAGTACTGCTTTATAACCTCATCCAGCGACTCATCTTTTGTAAGCTTTATTTTCTTACGCATACGCGAACGGATCATGTTGACACTACTCCGGTTGATGCCCATTATCAAGGCTATTTCATCCGTACTTTGATTCATGCAGATGAGCATGGCAAGCAGTTCTTCGCTGCGCGTCAGTTGCGGGTACTTTTCCCGCAGCTTGGGCAGATAGAGCGGATATATGGCGGCAAATGACTTTCTGAAGTTGTTTTCATCTTCTTTGCTGAGCAGGCTTTGACCGGTGAGTTGGCTGATGGTATTCAGATTGTTGGTTGCCATAATTTGTGCTATCTGTTGGGATAGTTCCTCGTTGTGTCTGTTCAGTTCCTGCTGGCGGGCAATTAGTTTCTGTATTTCTTGTCTACGCTTTTCCAATAACAGGCGGTTCGCCTTTTTTCGGGTGATGAAGTAGGCAATGGAAATGATAAGTAACAGTAATAATGCGATGGAGATGCATATATTGAAGAATAACCGGCGTTGTTGCAGCTCCACTTGTGTTGAAAGCAGTTTATTTTCCTTCTCTTTGCGTTCGGCATCAAACCGGATATTGGCGGCAGCAACGGCACGCATCTTTTCATCCAGATTCAGAGAGTCGGCGAAGAGCTGGTCGCGGTCGTAGCAACGGAAGAAGGCATCGTCCATTCTCATCCTCCGGTAATAGTCCATCAATATCCGGTTGGCACTCTTCTCTTTTCCGATCATGTCCATCCGGGCAAATCCACGGGCTGCCTTTTCTATAAGAGGTATTCCTAGTGAGGCCTTACCTGTCTCCATCAGAGCACGTCCTAAATGAAGATTCAGGTCATACCTGGCCCATTGAGGCATGCGGGTACTGTCCGGACAAATGCTTAATGCAAGCTGCAATGCCTTTTGTACGGAGTCCGGATAGTCCAGATAGCTATCTACTGTGAGGACTTTATTGACAAATACACCTTTAAAGCTCTTCTGTCCGGCTGAAATTTTCCCGGCCTGGTTCAGATAGTAGAATACAGAATCTTTATTCTGGGTTCTGCGGAATATTTCTGCACGATAGCGATAGAGATCGCCCAGTCCGAAGCTGTCTTTCAAGAGTGAATAATATTGGGCTTTTGAATTCATTTCTAAGGCACGGTCGTACATGCCCAGTTCGGCATAGAGGTTGGCTTGTTCGCCATAGGCTATCACGATATTAGGCGGGGCTATGCTGTCGTTATAGCTGTTGATGGCTTCCTGGTTGGTGGCTACCGCTTTCTCGTATTCACCGACCAGGCGGTAGTAGATGCCTAGCCGGGATATGATGCGAAGCATATTGTGGAATTTTCCTCCCTGATGGTAATATTCCATCGCTTTCTCCAGGAGTCGGATGGCTTGAGGAACATCGTTGCCGGAATAGATATAAACTCCGCTGACAATTTCGGCTTGTGGAATGTAACGGTCGGCATCATCGTATTCGGGTAATTGCAAGTATTCATCTGCCAGCCGGATAGCTACCTCATTGTCTCCGTACATCTGGTGCAAGCCTGCCCGGGTGGATAATAATTCGTGCTTACAATGCTGTTGCAGGAAGGGAGCGTTGTTGAGGCTGTCCAGATATTCTATGCCGGGACGGAATTGCTTGCTGGCCAGATAACTGAAATAGAAGAGATTGATCATCTGCCGGGCGTATTTGACCACTGTATCTTTGGGTTCGGTGTAATCTGCTACGGCTAACAATTCGGATATCTTTTGTTTGCCTTCGTCAATGGCTGCCTGATGCTTTCTCTCTTTCAGTAATGTGTTCAGTTGTTGGATAGTCTGCTGCCATTGCTGTGTGTCTTGATCGCTTGAAGAATTTGAAGATGCGGTACAGGCTCCGACTGACAGCATGAGGAGTAATATAAGTGTTTTTATCTTCATAAGATAGAAATTTATTGGGTTTGCCGGACAAAGATACAATTCCATTTTAAAAAAGGAAAAAGTGCTACCTTTATTTTTTTTTATGTTTTATTGAGCTTGATAATGAGAGAGATACATTTTTGTATATTGGATTGTATATTGCTTATTTATGATTTAATCTTATTATTTCTGCACATTTGTAGTCTTATAGAAGACTAACCAAATAATAAATTAGGTGGAAAAGATGTCACGATTGTGTATGAAAGAAATCAGTAGGGCTTTGATAGAGATGATTTCCGATGAATCGCCCTATGCTTCGAAGGATATGCTTTGCGGAGCGCGTGGAGCCGTTTTCCGCGAGATATTTATTTTTCATTATCCAAGCTTTATAGAGAAGGTGCAGAAGCTGGTTCCGGATATCACGAAAGATGAGGAATTGCTCTGCATGCTGATTGCCGTTGGGCAGTCGGTAGATGAGATTGAGCAACTGTTTTGTTTGCCGGCCGACCAGGTGTATATGTTCCGTAAGTCGGTATGCTGGAAGATGAGATTGGAGGAAGAAAAGCTGTTGGGCGATAAATTGCGGGAGATCTTGGAAGGATAACTCCTGCCGTTCCGCAAAAATACCTATCTTAGCGGCAAAAACGGAACAAAATGAATCGTATCTTCCATGCCCGCATTGCTATAGGGCAATATTTGTTTTTAGTGCTGACAACGATTATCGTTATTTATTCCATGTGGATGCAGCATGCCCTCATGGCCATCCTTTTCATGCTTTTGCTCGTCATCGCCATCGAGCGCCTCATTCATACCACGTATACGCTGACCACAGACGACAGGCTCCTCCTTTTTTACGGACGATTTTCCCGTTCGGAGGAAATATCCCTGAAAGACATTATCTCTGTGGAGCGGGCTTCGTCCATGAAAATAGGACGTTTCGCCGTGATGCGCTATG
>OHCS01000519.1_pt1 | contig 21216 bp, 12 predicted proteins | sample 1566741 | NCBI WGS metagenome assembly OHCS01 (sample SAMEA3879604, study PRJEB24766) | human gut metagenome | biome: human-associated habitat; feature: feces | place: USA | collected 1985/1987 | reverse complement strand
CACCTTGGCGATAATAAGATTCCCCACGCCAGAAATAAGCGTCGTTACGAGATTCCAGATTATAAGCGCCCAACGAAATCGCACGGCTGAAAAGATCGACCGCCTTATCCAATTCCATATTCGTGAACGCCTGCGTTCCCAACTGGAATAAGATATCTTGCTTCGCCTCCAAGATCTTCGTGCTCGGATGCTTGATCTTATCGATAGAGTTCAGAGCCGCTTGATAGTTCTTGGTAGTCAAATAAACCTCCACCAGATAATCGTTTACCTTATCGGCATATTTGGAATTCGGGAAATCATTCAAGAAATCCTCGAAGATTGTCACCGACTCGCCAAAGCCAGTGAAAGCGGTCTCGTGGATCAATAAAGCGTAATTATACATAGCCGCCTCTTTCACTTGCTTATCGAAAGAAGAAGTCGCGGCAGCCTCGAAGGCCATACGGGCGTTATTCTTATCTTTTAATTTCAGATAACTTTGCCCCAGATACAGATAAGCGTTCTGCGAAAGGGCATCGTTCTCACGTACGGTCCGCCCCAAAGCGTTCACGGCGCTACTGTAATTACCCTTATTGTAATAACATACGCCCAAGATATATAAATCGCCCCTCAACGGGCTATCCGTCGAGGATACATATTTACTCAGCATATTAATCGCCTGATCCTCATTTCCCAGATGATAGTAGGCGTTACCCATGATACGGTAAACCTCGCTATTGTTCTCGCTATCCGGATAAGAGGCTAGCAATTCCTTACCTTCGCTGATCACTTTCTCGTATTTATTCTGGATAAAATAAATTTGCGTGATATAGTACAAAGATCGCTCCTTATAATCAGGCAAGTCCTTCAAGCGGGTAAATTCCACCAAGGCATTGTTGTATTTACCGGTTGCGTAATCGATATAAGCGACATAATAGGTAGATGCTTCCCGGTACTTCGTTCCGATCTGCTCGATCCGTGCGAAATAACCACGGGCCTTCTCCATATCCCCAATTTGCAACAAGGAATAAGCCAAACGGAAACAATAAACCTCCTGTTGTTCCGGACTTAGCATATCAATGTTCGATTCGTTAAACCAAAAGATAGCTTTCTGATATTCTCCCTGTCCGAAATGGGCGGAACCGATCAAGAAGTTCACCTCGTCCGCATGACGGGAAGCCGGGTACACATCCAGATAATCTTTCAATAACTCAACGGCATTGGGACGGCCTTGCTCATAAGCGGAGTAGACCAACATATAATCGGCTTCTTGAATCAAGTCGGCATCCGTGGAATGCTGTTTATACGCCTCCAGCTTATCGATGCAACCTGAATAATTCTTCAAACTAAACAACTCCTTGCCTTCGACAAACAAACGGTTCGGCGCATCAAATTGATACGATCTCTGCCCGCTTGCCATGTGGCTGCCTACTACCAGACACAGCGGAATAAGTATTCTTTTCATCACTCATTTGCTTTTTAATACAAGCACTTACTTCAGTGCCTATTCGTTCTAATTCGCAAATATAAGTAATATGCGCCAAACAGCAGGCAAGTTCTATCAATATTTACCAAGATAGATCGGTACCGCCTTTCGGATAGAGTCTAAACCGAAGTCTTCCGGATTCACATCCTCCGGGTGAAGGATCACGATCTCGGCGGCATCATCTTCCGCATGCACGTTATTGAAATCATCTACCAAACACTCATAAAACATATCCAGCGTATGCACCTCAAAGCCGGAATACATATATAAATTAGGCAAGGAAAACAAATAACGACAATTCTGGATATGCAACCCCGTCTCCTCCCTTACTTCCCGGCGAGCGGCCTCCTCCCCCGACTCAAACATATCGACGAAGCCACCGGGCAAATCCAATGTACCCTTAGCCGGCTCTTTTCCTCGGCGAACCAGCAATAACTCCCCCTTAGCGTTCTTTATGAAACAAGCGACAGCCGACGACGGGTTGAAATAATAAACAAAACCGCACGCCATACATTTTTTCGCTTTCTCGTTATGTTCCACGAAAGCTTTTGCCCCGCAAACCGGGCAAAACTGAAATTGATACAACGGATGTCTCATACTTTATGATTTATAATTCAATTAAAAACAACAAGCCGCACCTAAATATAGATGCGGCTTGCCTTATTTCGCAAATGTCTTTTCGTTATACGCAAAACCGGATTTAGACTTCCAAACCAGCGCTTTGGTCTCTTACTTCCCAACCCAAAGCACTTGCTCCTAATACGGCAGCATCGCTCTCTTTCAATTGAGAGAATAATAATTTAGTCTTACCTGCGTAAACTTTCAACATATTTTTCTCCATTGAACGTTTAATCGGGTTCATGATCAAATCACCAGCTTTCGTAAGACCGCCAAACAAAATGATAGCCTCCGGGCTAGAGAATGCTACGAAATCAGCGAAAGCCTCTCCCAACATAGAGCCGGTAGCCTCGAAAATCTCAAGAGCGATCTTATCATTCTTCATAGCTGCGTCGTATACGTCTTTTGAAGTGATTTCATCCGGATCCAAGTCGCGAAGAACACTCTCGTCCTTACGGATTTCCAGATATTCACGAGCCGTACGAGCCACACCGGTAGCTGAAGCATAAGCCTCCAGACATCCTTGGCGACCGCAACCGCACTGACGACCATTGTTACGACGCATGATAACGTGGCCCAACTCGCCGGCAAAACCGTCATGTCCGTATACCAAGTTACCACCGATTACGATACCGCTACCCACGCCAGTACCCAAAGTGATCACGATAAAATCTTTCATACCGCGAGCGGCTCCATAAGTCATCTCACCGATAGCGGCAGCGTTGGCGTCGTTTGTTAAAGCAACAGGAATACCATCGATCTGTTCGCTGATCAATTGAGCCAAAGGAATCTTACCTTTCCAAGGCAAGTTCGGAGCGAATTCGATACATCCGTTGAAAAAGTTTCCGTTCGGAGCACCTACACCCACACCTTTAATCTTATCCGGACCACCAGCCTGATCAATAACAGACTTCAGACCTTTAGCAAGTTCCGCTACATAGTCATTAACGTCTGCATATTTACCAGTCTTAATTGATCCACTATACAAGATTGTTCCTCTTGCGTCAACTACACCAAAAACAGTGTTGGTACCACCTATATCGATACCTACTACATAAGGCTTCTCCATGATTTTATATTTAGGATTAATAATGATTTTCCTCTTTCTGGGTAGCAAATATAAGAGGTTTAACACAAGTTGCAATACGATTTGAAGAAAATTTTACAGATTCCTGTCATTTTATCTTCTTTTTTCGAAAACTTATGTTAAGCAACATTGTTATATAATAATGGAGAATTATCGCAACGGTAATATCTCGATCCAATAGTCATCCGGATCATTAATAAAATACAATCCCATCTTGGTATTCTCGAAGCAAACCGCTCCCATTTCCTTGTGGTATTTACGTACCTCCTCATAATCGCCGGCTACCCGGAAACAAAGATGGCTCTCATTGTCGCCTAGCTCATAAGGTTCTTTCCGGTCACGCAGCCAAGTCAGCTCCATCAAGAAACCGGTTTGCTCATCCGTTAAATAAACCAATATAAAAGAACCGTCTTCTGCGACCTTTCGATGATGCTCTTTCAATCCCAACGCTTTGTTATAAAAAGCGATACTTTTCTCCAAATCCAATACGTTAATATTGAAATGGTCAAATCTGCCTTTAACTTCCATACCTAAATAAATTTATATGTTTTCTAAAACCTATACATTAATAATATATTATATATCGGTACCCTCACCCGGTACAGAAAGGACAACATACCGGCAACCTTTCGATTCGGCATACGGGGCAAAAGCCATGACCTCCGCCGGACGTTCCCAGAAATGCATCGGCACAAAGATACCGGTCTTTATCCGGTCGATGAATTGTTGGGCACCTCGCATAAAATCGGTCCCTAAGCGGGGATCTACCGGAAACATGACAACATCCATCGCCTGCGTATATTTCGCTATTATATCCAGTTCTTTCAGGTAATTCCCTTCCGCCTCCGCAACTTCCTGTGGAGTAGACTCATCTTTCCAATGCCAATTATTCAAGTCTCCGGCATGAAACAGCCGAACGCCTTGCAGGTCTATCAGGAACGAGATTCCCACATCCGTGGAACCGAATGCCTCAATACGGATATTCGGGTCTTCGTACACATCACCTTTATTAATATAGATGGCATCCTCACGCACAGCGCAACGATGTTTCAGGATGTCCTTGGAGAAGATGTAGTGAATATCCGGGCGCTCGGCCTTCCATAAAAGAACTTCGCGATTAAAGTGGTCGGGGTGAAAGTGGGAAGAGAGTACATATAGTTCTCCCGGTCTTCCCAACAGATAGTCATGAACGATACCTTTATTATATTCCGTTTCAGAGGAATCTTTGTAGTAATCGATAATGACTGTCACTCCGTCCGCTTCAATCGCGAAGCCGCTATGGTAAATGTAATCAAGTTTCATGCAAGGGTCTATTTATAGCGCAATATTACGAAAAACGCTACACAAACCTTGGCTTTTAGCTGTTATTTTTATCTAAAAGACTTACATGGGCACTTCCATCAGCAGGATATGTGAGTCTTTCAGTGTTTCCAGCTCAAAGCTGTGAGTGTCATATACACCCATGCCGTCACGGCGTGAGAGTACAGTGTCGTCCACCTTCACTTCACCTTCGATCACGAAGATGTACACCCCTGCATGCGACTGGTGCATGTGATAACCGATCTTTTTGCCTGCTTCTATCTCTCCGATGGAGAACCATGCCTGTTGCAGCATCTTGGCAGGAGCGTCACCGTCCGGTGAAACAATCAGCGTCAGTTCGTTCTTGCGCAGCAACGGGCGGATGTCATAATCCTGATAGGCAGGTGGTGTATTCAGCTTCTCCGGCATTACCCAGATTTGCAGGAACTCTACCGGTTCGGTGTCACTGCCGTTCATTTCGCTGTGATAAATACCGGTACCGGCACTCATGGTCTGTATGTCACCCGGCGTGATGGAGCGGCTGTTCTTCTGACTGTCGCCATGTTTCAGCTTTCCTTTCAGAGGAATGGAGATAATTTCCATGTTTTTATGCGGGTGGGTGCCGAAGCCTTTACCTGGTTCTACACGGTCGTCGTTCAGTACGCGCAGGGCACCGAAGTTCATACGGCGCGGGTTGTAGTAGGTGTCGAAACTGAATGTATGGTGACTGTCGAGCCAATCATATAGAGCACGTCCACGGCTTTCCGCTTTGTCTATTACTTTTTTCATAATTAATTCCTTTCTTTTAAATGGTTGATATGTTTAGATAACAAACTGGTTTTTAAAAAGTTTTGTGAGCTACTGAGCTACAAGTTATATCACTTTATTTTCCAAGGCTTTTCCGCTTGCAAAGTCTTTGATATTCTGAAGTGTGGTAGTGGCGATATTTTCCAATGCTTCACGGGTGAAGAACGCCTGGTGTGAGGTTACAATGACATTATTGAACGAAAGCAGGCGTGCCAGTACGTCGTCATCAATGATGTGGTCCGATTGGTCTTCGTAGAAGTATTCGCTTTCTTCCTCGTACACGTCCAGTCCGGCAGAACCGATCTTCTTGTTCTTCAATCCTTCTATCAGTGCGTTGGTATGAATCAGTTGTCCGCGTCCGGTATTGATAATCATTACGCCCTCTTTCATCTTGCTGATGGAGTAGTCGTTAATGAGATATTTGGTCTGCTCGGTGAGAGGGCAATGCAGGGAAATGATGTCCGAACTGTGGTAAAGTTCGTCCAGCGTGGTGTACACCACTTGATGCTCACGGGCAAAGTTATAGTCGGGGTATAGGTCATAAGCCAGTACGTTCATGCCGAAACCGCGCAGAATCATGATAAGTTTCTTGGCGATCTTTCCCGTACCGATGATGCCGACCGTCTTGCCGTACATATCGAAACCAAGCAATCCGTGCAGAGAGAAATTACCGTCTCGTGTACGCCAGGTGGCGCGTGGAATTTTCCGGTTCAGCGATAGCATGAGAGCCACGGTATATTCTGCTACGGCATAGGGTGAGTAGGCGGGTACACGTACCACTGTGATACCACAATCGGCAGCCGCTTTCAGGTCTACATTGTTATATCCGGCACAACGCAATGCCAATAATTTCACGCCATTGTCCGCCATCATGCGGATCACTTCCGCGTCTGCGGTGTCGTTTACAAATATGCAGACGGCATCCACACCCTGTGTCAGTATCACATTGTGTTTGTTCAGGTGTCCTTTATAATAGCGGAGTTCAAAATCGTACTCTTTATTCTTTTCATTGAACGAAGCCTCGTCATAGGGCTTGGTGCCGAAAAAAGCAATTGTATATGCCATGATTTCTGAAGTTTTTAGAATTTAGTATATATAGTATAAATAACACGTGTGTGAATGATAAGGTTCAGAAGTAGCGGAGGGTTACGGGTAGCCTTCCTTGTCAATTGCACACTTGCGGCAGACTAATTCTGCTCTTGCAAGAAACTAATTTCCACGCCGCAAGAAACTAATATTTTCCTTGCATGTTTGAGATTAGTTGGTTGTGAGATTATGGTTCGTTGTTCATGATTACGAGATTCTCTTCTTACGGTTCTGTTATACATCCTCCATGATCTTTTCTTTATCCGTTTCATTAGAAACAGTTTCTTTTTTCAATTAATTTTTGTCTGTAATGCATCTTTCTGCACAAAATGCTTTCTGATGTGCAATATTATTGTACCTTTGCGCCCGCTAACAATTAAAAAAGATTTAGATGAGAAAAATTAGCTTGATTAGCTTTATGATGCTAATCGTTTCAACTTCAACTTTTGCAGGAGGACTGCTGACGAATACAAATCAGCATGCTGCTTTTCTTCGTATGCTATCCCGTGGTGCTACAACTGAAATAGATGGTGCTTTGTCCAATCCGGCAGGTCTGGCATTTTTGCCGAATGACGGTTTTCATATGTCTTTGAGTATTCAGAGTGCTTTCCAAACAAGAAATATCGATGCTTCGTGCGAAGGTTTGGGGCTGAATAAGTATTATGAGGGTAAGGCATCTGCTCCTGTCATTCCCAGTTTGTTTGCCGCTTATAAAATGGGTGACTGGACACTTTCCGGCTTTTTCGGCATTACTGGCGGCGGTGGAAAAGCCTCGTTTGATGATGGTCTTCCCATGTTCGATGCTATGGTGATAGGTGGATTGGGAGCCCAAAACATTCCGAGCAATGCCTATTCGCTGAAAAGCTACATGGATGGCAAGCAGTACATCTATTCTGTACAGTTGGGTTTGACTTATAAGATAACGGAATGGCTTTCTGCTTTTGCGGGTGGTCGGATGAACTACTTTACGGGTGGTTACCAAGGTGCATTGAAAGCCAGTGCTGCCGTAGATTTGCCTTCTCCTGCCGGAGGAACGATACCTGTTGGTACGGAGCTTATCGGCATAGACTTGGATTGTGACCAGACCGGATGGGGATTTACTCCGGTTATCGGCTTGGATGCCAAGTGGGGCAAGCTGAACATTGGTGCAAAGTATGAGTTCATGACTAACCTGAACATTGAGAATTCCACTAAAGAGAACTCGCTTCGTATGATTGGTGCCGCTGAAAGTGAATTGGCGGATTACAAGCATGGTGTGAATACCCCGAATGATATCCCTTCCATGCTTTCTATAGCTGCCGCTTATGAGTTCCTTCCGGTATTGCGCGCATCTGTGGAATACCACTTCTTTGATGACAAGAGTGCAGGAATGGCCAATGGTAAACAGAAGTTTCTGACAAAGGGAACAAACGAGTATCTGGCAGGTATTGAGTGGGATGTAACCAAGCATTTGACTTTGAGTTGTGGAGGTCAGATTACAGACTATGGATTGTCTGACGACTATCAGACTGATACCAGTTTCTCTTGTGATTCTTATACTCTGGGTTTTGGTGCTAAACTGAATTTAACAGCAAGAGCCGCCCTGAACGTTGGCTACATGTGGACTACCTACGATGATTATACTAAAAAATCTCAGAACTATAATAATACCGGATTGAGTGGTACAAATATCTACAGCCGTACAAACAAGGTGTTTGGCGCTAGTATCAACTACAGATTCTGATTTCATAATTACTTTATATATAATAATAGTAGAAGAGGCTATCTCAAAAGGAAAAGTGAGATAGCCTCTTCAATTTAGTTAAAACAATAGAATATTTTTGTATACCTCAATCAAAATTACCACCCTTTATTTTGTACCAAGTTCACGTTTTTATCAATAAATGCCTGTTTAAGCGGCCAAAAATACATCTTATCCAAGAATGTCCTATTCATGACAACAGTTCTCTTATAGAACGAATTCTCACTTCCTATAGGTTCATTGTCATAGCCATATTGGTTCATACCATAAATGGGAGTTTGAGCTAGTTTTTTTGCAATCTTCCATCTACGAATATAATCATATCTGAATTTGCCTTCCATGGCAAACTCTACGCGGAACTCCGTGGCAACTTGTCTTCTTAATTCATCGATATTTCCCAGTAATGAAGTAGGCAAAGCCGGCAATCCTCCTCTTTCTCGTATTCTATTCAAATAAACTAAAATATCAGGATTAGATGGGTCTACTTCTACGAGTGCTTCAGCATAGTTCAGATAGAATTCAGCCAGACGGAAAATTATAGCCGGACGATAAACACCATGATAGCCCGAACGGGGAGTTGATTCAGGATCTAATCCTTTTCTTCCATGATAGCCACAAGGCGGGGTATCGTGACTTGGTCTTCCATCCGGCTGCCCCATAGCATATCCGCAAGGTCCGTTCAACCCTACAACAAAACTTTTATGATGCCGGATTGTCGTATAAAAACGTGGTTCACGATTTGCCCACATACTATACGTTCCTTTAGGTGTTACCAGTCCCACAGTTCTATCCTTATCAGAGTAGCTCCAAGCCGTATTATCGTAAATATCTTCCTCAGTAAAGGTATCATCCGTATAGCCAGATGCAGGATCTTGTATCTCTTTTCCGTCTCTCATTCTATAAGTATCTACCAGATTCTGTGTCAATCCGAATGAAGCGTATGAACCATTGGAACGCGGATTGAAGAAAAGCTCCATATTACCTATCTCACTACTTGCTCTTGACCATATTATTTCTCTATTCGTTTCACCCGTGGTAAGAAATAGATTCACATTCGACATATAAGGATCAATATCACCTTCAGAAGTATAAACCTTGAACAAAGAATAAATTCCCTTTTCAGCTAAATCGATAACCGCCTTATTAGCTTCTACAGCCTTTTGCCATTTTCCTTGATCAAAGTTTGCAGGGAACAGCATCTCGCCATCCGGATTCTTCATATCCGCATAATCTGGATTTCCATTGAACAGCGGGCTGGCAACCATCGTCCACAAATGTGCACGCAAAGCCAAACAAATACCCTTAGTAGGTCTTCCGAAATCCATTTTCTCATTCACTAATTTTTCCGGGAAAAATTCGGCCAATTCCAACAATTCCCTGTCTAGCCATTCCATCATTTTGTCTACAGGAGTGCGCGCCATCATCAGTTCTTCATTCGATGCTTGTGAACTGACTTCCTTGGTCAACAATGGCACAGGACCATACAGTTGAAGCATGAAAGAATAATAATAACAAATTATATAACGCACCTCGTGCTTCATGTATTCCACATCTGTTTCCGTCAATCCCTGTTCAGGCAAAGGTTTCACATTTTCCAAAAAGATATACCCGGAACGAATTGCTTTATAAAAATCAGACCAATAGTCACGATAACTCGTGTTTGCATCACAACTTCCCTGTTGGGTTGATATAATAGGTTCCCATCCAAATTGAACCAACTCCAATGCACACTGGTAATCGTCATCGAGCAATCCCATATCGTTAATTATACGAAACATCGGATCGGGTATATCTGAATAAATTCTTGCCAACCACTCATTTACTTTCCTACTATTATTAAACACCAGTTCTAGTGTCAACATGTCATCCGGTTCTTTATCCAGATAACCATTACATGAACTGCATACCAAAGAAACAGATATCGTAACAAGAATAGATATTATAAATTTTCTCATATTATTAAGTTTAAAATGAAAGTTCAAATCCTACAGAATATATTTTTTGATTCGGATATTTCAGTCCTGTAGTAGAGCCTAACTCCGGATCCCATAATTTGAAAGGAGAGAAAGTCAGCAAATTAGTTCCTTTCAAGAATAATCTGGCATGAGACAGCCGGCAAGCGTTTTGCCAACGCTTCGGAATTGTATAACCAATCTCCGCATTTTTCAGGCGCACAAATCTTGAGTCAGCCAGCCACCATGTAGAAGCTTGGTTATTATTCACATTCGTGTAGCTTGACAATCTGGGCCAGAAAACATTTTGATTGTAAGGATCATCTTCTTTCCAGCGGTCATCTACGTTCGTGAACATATTTCCCAATGCTCCTGAGCCAGATCCCGGTATGAAGTTATCTCCTCCTAATGAATTCGTAAAGTTACCGCTTCCTTGGAAGAAAAGGCTTATATCAAAATTCTTATACCGCAAAGAACCTCCCAAACCATACACTATTTCTGGTACATAAGGTTTGCCAATAGGACATTGGTCAAGGCTGCTGACTACACCATCTTCATTCAAATCCATATATTTGATGTCACCCGGTTTTACTACTCCGAACTGTTCGGGAATTCCCTCTTTGAGGATTCCTTTCTCAGGGTCAACAAAATCATCGGGAGTGAAAAGTCCCAATGCAATCAATCCATAATGCTGATTCAGCGACTGGCCGGTTCTGGAACGAGTTGTTTCCTTCAATGCGGCAGGTTCATCAATCTCTATTACTTTATTACGTGCAAACGTGAAGTTCCCCCGGATAGAATAAGCAAAATCCTTGCCCACATTCTTATTAATCTCCAGGCTGATATCTGTACCCATATTTTCTACCTTACCATAGTTAGCATAGGGTGTTACCGCAAAACCGGCTATTTCAGGTATTGTATTTCGTTGCATAAAGATATCCTTTCTATTTTCCTTGAATACATCTACCTGTAAGTTAATTAAATTCCACAGCCCTAATTCCAAACCTAAATTTGCTTTAGTCGCCGTTTCCCAAGTCAAGTTTGGAATACCGAATTCACCTTCCTGATATCCGCCATAACCTTGATTTCCGGTCCATCCCCATTGATAACCGTTTCCTCCGTTAATGGTAGAAAGATAAGCAAAACGGCGGCCATTCGAAATCTTGTCATTTCCGACCAGTCCTATCGAACCTCTTATTTTCAACTTAGAAATGACTTTATTATTTTCAAGGAACGGTTCATTCGACAGTAACCACCCCACAGCTATTGAAGGGAAGAAACCGAAACGGTATCCCCTTTTAAAGTTCTCAGAACCATTGTATCCGAAATTGAATTCAGCAAAATACTTGTCGCTATAATCATAAGCCAAACGTCCTGCAAGTCCCACATTCCTATATGGCAGAGACTGGATGGCACTGCCCGCATCTCCGTCTACATATTCGCGCATATTAAATAGAATCAAACCATTCAATGTATGGTCTCTGAAATTTTTGTCATACGAAAGACGAGATTCAAAATATAACGTACGATTTCCACCGCCATTTTTTCCATAACCCAAGAATTCATCACCTTCATTCACAATATTAGTAATCAGATTGCCTTCTTCATCTCGTCCTGTCGCCCAGTACTGAGTAGGAGTCTTTTTACGGTCTTGGTTAGAAAAGTTCCAGTTGTCAAATGCAAATGTTACTTTTGCTTTCAATCCTTCCAATGGTGCCCAAATTCCCTTCATGTCCTGCTCCAAGGAAACGGTAGACTGAATTGACGATTGATAATTTTTAGTATATCCTTGCTGAGTAGCTTCTACCCACGGGTTTTTCTGGTCGGCGTTTTTAGGGAATTGCCCATTCGAGTAAACAGCCGGATGTGCTACAGGAGTTTGTTTAAATGCATCATTCAAGATAGCCGAAATATCACCCGGCGAGCGTCTATTATAGATATAGCCTCCCATATTTACAGATAAAAGGGTAGAGTTAGTCAAATTAAGCTCCACATTACTTCTTACATTATAGCGGCTGGCACTCAATTTATTATTGTATCCTACATTTTTATCCCGCACCATATATCCTTCCTCATTAAAATAGCTGACGATCAAGCTATAGCGCAATCTTTCAGTACCACCATTGACGTCAACACTGGCACGCATGCTCGGAGCGGTATTTTTAGTCAATAAATCCAGCCAATTTACGTCAGGATATAAATCCGGATCTGTATGTTCCCGTGTAGCGGTAATCTGTTCCGAAGTAAAAGCAACAGGTTGCCCTGAAAGTCTGCGTGCCTCATTGGTCACTTCCATGAATGTAGCACCATCTACAAATTTCGGTAGTTTCGTAGGAGAAGAAACACCATAATCAGCTTTAACCACAACACGTGGATTACCTAATTTACCTTTTTTCGTCTCCACTAAAATCACTCCATTCGCACCTCTTACGCCATATATCGCCGTAGCGGAAGCGTCCTTTAAAATCGAGAAAGATTCAATCTCTTCAGCAGAAATACTGTTTATATCCCTTTCAATCCCATCAACCAATACTAAAGGATTAGCATTGGCACCAAACGTATTAATACCACGAATCCAAAAATCAGAAGAATCATAGCCAGGCTCTCCTGTACGTTGCACGGCAATAATACCTGCCAACTGACCTGCCAAAGCATTGCTTAATGTACGTGTCTGGTTTGCTTGAAGGGCTGAAGGACGTACCGTGGTAATAGCACCTACCACACTTTCTTTTTTTTGTGAACCATAACCGACAACCACAACTTCATCCAAACCTTGAGTGTCAGACACCATCTGTACATTTACTATTGATTGAGTTCCAATTTTTATTTCTACTACTTTAAAACCGACATACGTAAATCGTAAAACGGATGACTCATCTTCCACATTGTAGATTGTGTAATTGCCATTCACATCCGTAATAACTCCATTATTAGTTCCCACCTCATTGATATTAACTCCAATGAGAGGTTCGCCAAATTCATCTATGACCTTTCCTGTTATTTTTAATGCTTTTCCACCAGCAGCACAAACAACATTGTTTCCAAGTGCTATCATAATAAAAGCGAGAATAGCTATCCGCTTTATCATAACAAATGCCCTTCCTACATTATAAAAGAAATTTCCTGTAATCATATATTAGATTGATTAATAATTAACATGATAAATATTTTCTCGGAATAAGGATGTATCTATGTATTAAATACATCCTTTGTGATGGATTTTACTTCAGTTATGTTACTTTTTTCATAATATTCATATTTAATAGTTTAACATTAAAAAATCATCTATAAGTAATAGCCTACAAACGTATCGTCATATCTTTTCCTGTATATTTTACTTCTGTATATTTAGAACTTTCGTTTATGCCAATGCCATTAACTTCATCTACTAGAATAAACCGGAATTTACGTTCCTTCAACATTCCAGGAAAAGTACCTTTTCTTTTATCAATTTGAAGTTCTTGCCTGTTATCATTCCACCAGAAACGAATTGTCGAATATTTTCCCTTTTCATAGTTGTAGTTGTCGTTTTCGTCTTCATAAAGTACAAACTCGCCATCCGCGCCTTTATAGATTCTTATTTCAAGATTATCCCAATCCTTCTCTTCGGCATATTGCACAAAGGGACCCATTGGAAGGATAGTTCCCGCTTTTACATAAAGTGGCATTATATCTATCGGAACTTCACGCATAATCTCCTGTCCCCCTTTTATGGTCTTGCCAGTCCAAAAATCGATCCAGTCATTCCCTTTGGGCAGATAAACATTCTGCCTTTTCACTTCATCAAAATTCAAAAGAGTTTTATCACCATTACGCCCTATATACATTGGTTCTGTAACCGGATTCACTAAAATGGATGGACCGAATAAATATTCATTGTCAATATCGTATACACGTGTATCACGTGGAAAATCCATCATTAAAGCACGCATCATGCTTCCGGCATGTTGTGTCACTTGATAAGATGTAGAATAGATGTAAGGTAAAAGTCTGTAGCGTAAATTGATATAATCGGCAATAACATCATATCCCCAATCTCCTTTTTTGCCGAACTGGTAAATTTCGCGAGGTGTCTGTGTTCCATGTGAGCGCATCATCGGTGTAAAAGTTGCAAATTGTAACCAGCGCACATACAATTCATGAAAAGTAGGATTATTAACCCCGCCAGGATAATAGTTGTTAGAATAAAAGCCACCAATGTCTGTATTCCAATAAGGTATGCCAGACAAAGAAAAATTCAATCCTCCTGAAATTTGTTTTCTTAAGACAGTCCAATTAGACACAATATCACCTGACCAGGAATTGGCTCCATATCGTTGTTGACCGGCAAAAGCTGAACGGGTAAGAATAAATACACGTTTATCAGATGTCAGCGTCCGTTGATGCTCATGAATTCCACCAACTGTAAGTAAAGGAAAAGCATTACGCACATTACGATAAGTTCCCAAATAGGTTTTCATATTAAGAATATCTGAATTATAATGAGCTTGTTCTGGTTCGGTAGCATCCAGCCACCAGCCATCCATGCCAAGCGAAAAGATATTCCGATTCATATAATTCCAAAACAAATCACGAGCAGCGGGGTTATAAGCATCATAAACTTTACCTATACCGTTAGGAGAAGAAGGAAAATCAAGTAACATATTCTTTTTCTCCATTTCCTTATAAATATTGGTGGCAGGACCAAAACAAGGCCATACCGATATAATAGCATGTGCATTTAAACGATGAATATCGTCTACCATTTGCTGAGGATTCGGAAAATGGGGGTTAAGAAACTCAACTGAATTCCATAGAGAATCTTCTTCTCCCCAATAACGCCAATCCTGTACTATACCATCCAAAGGTATTTTTTGATCTCTATATTTTTTAACAACACCTACAATTTCATCTTGACTGGCATAACGCTCTTTTGACTGCCAATATCCATAAGTCCACAATGGAAACATGGGAGCATCTCCGGTTAACAGTCTGATTTGCCTAATTACTCCATCGGCATTTTCTCCGAACATAAAATAGTAATCTATGCAATCACCCGATGAAGAATTGAAACTCATACCTTGTGCATTATCTATAAAATCGGTAGGAGAATAATTATCCCAAAAGAGAGCATAGCCTTTAACAGAATGAATAATAGGAACACAAATATCCATATTAGTCTGTTGCATATGGATATGTTGGTTTCTTTGATTCATGCGGCCTTCCTGATGTTGTCCCAACCCATAAATAGCTTCACTTGTGTCCAATAAAAATACTTGTTTCAGTGAATATGTTTGTTCTGTTCCATATGTCTGTGGGATTATCTCCACTCCGTCATTTTTCTCTTGTAACAAGGTATTCTTATCCTTATCTGTATATATTATCTGTCCTGTAGACAAGTCAATCATTACTGTTACGGATGAGGTTTTCAAACTACATATATCATTCATCCGTTTTACTTCATATGCCACCTTTTCAGGTTTTAATATAACAGAAAAGGATTCTTTCTCCGGTCTATTATTCTTCGGATACTTTAATATACGTATAATCTCAGGTGTATAGACTTGAACTTCCATCGTATAATTTCCTATACTAAACCTCAAGTCATCGTTAGATTTCGCAGTACTCGCCACCGTTATTAATAGGCAGCACGTCATAAACAATAATACTCTTTTCATTTCATTAATTTTTGGTTTTTTCTTTGCGAACTTACTATCCTATAATTAATTTTATATTAAAATTTAATTAACCCTCTAAAATGCTATTCAAATATTATTAACCAAAGATTAACGGCACATTAAATCCACAGTACAGACATTATATTTCGCCTTTGCAGTTTTATAATAAAGGAATTATTCCTAATTTTGCCGTACAATCATCCTTATTCTATTATGATGAACAGAATTCTTATTGCTATTCTTTTCCTATGTATGTATTCACATACGAAAGCGGAAAAGCATAATTATGGATTACATTTCATTTCTTATCCGGCTAATGTTTCCCAAATGTCTTCTCTAACCCTCGAGAATGGTCAACCGATATGTCTTGAAGAAGAAACTACTCTTTCTTTCGAAATGTACACCCGGCAAGAAAATCCTTTTGGTGTTGTATTTAGAATTCTAACAGACAATAACAAGAATATTGACTTATACTATACAGCCAATGAACACTTAAAAAGATATCCTATTTTTGTTGTCGGTGAAAACATATATCCTCTAGCAGATCACATTATTTATGATCAATGGGTACCAATACAGATTACCTTTTCCAGGAAAATAGAAAAAATACAGGTTATATTCGGGAAAGAAAAAATAGAAATTCCTTTTTCTGCCACGCAAACAAAACATATATCCATATCTTTTGGGCAATGTGACTTCGACAACTTTAAATTGATAGATATAGCATCAGTCAATATAAGAGACATAAAAATTATTCAGAATGACAAATTGATTCGCTATTGGAAACTGAACAAACATCGCGAGAATAACTGTTATGATGAGATTCATAATGTTCCAGCTATAGCTCGTAATCCGCACTGGCTGATTGACGAACATGCTACGTGGCAAAAAGTATATAGTCGTGAAGTGGTATGGAATTCATCTTTCGCTTTTTCACCGTATACAAAAAAGTTCTATATCACTCAAGATTCTAAGGAAGTGATTATATTTGATACCGACCGGAATGAAGAACAGATTATTCCTGTTATCAACGGACAAGTGGCCGCTTATACTCCGGGACGAGTTGTAGTTTCAGAAAAAGAAGAGCATCTGATTTCTTATAATATAGCGCAAAGTAATGTGTCTTTCTTTTCATTTGACACCCAAACCTGGAGTAATGATTTAAAACTTGATACAGATTATACTTTAAACAATTCAGCTATCTATTCTGAAAAAGATTCATCAATTTATTCGTTCGGTGGATACGGCTTTTATCATTACAATCATAAACTGACACGTATTAATCCCTGGAAAGGTACTTTCGAGGAAGATACCCTCGAAAATATTCCTCCCCGTTATGCTTCTTCACTTGCAATAGTAGACGACACCTTATATATATATGGAGGAAGGGGGTCAAAAACAGGTAAGCAGGAATTATCTCCTCGCGCATATTTTGATTTGTATGCCGTAGATTTGAACACTTATAAAGTGACGAAGTTGTGGGAGCAATATAACATGTCTGACGAATTTCTACCCGCAGAGAATATGATCTATGACAAACATAATAAATGCTTTTATATTCTTACCACTCAAAACGGATGGCAACTGACTAGATTTATCACTTCAAATAAGACGTCTGAACTTGTATCTTTTCCTCTAAACATTTCAGATCCGCAAAAACAATATCTCTATTTAAATCTATACTATTCGCCTGAGCAAAAGAAATTATATGCTTTATCATTTCAAGCCAATATAAATAAAGAGGGAATAGTGGATATTTTCTCACTTCCCTATCCACCCGTATCTCTAAATAGCCTTGAGCAACCACTTGCTCAACAGCAAGAAGACAATTCTGATTTTCTCTATTATCTTATCGGTGGAATAGGGTTGCTGTTGTTATTGATAGGAAGTATTATACTTTACTGTAAAAAAAAGGATGATATAAGAGGGAACAAAGAAATTATACCGGTTGCAGAATCATCTCATACTAACTTTTTCAAACAGCATATTTGTCTTTTAGGGGAATTCAGTGTAAAAGACCAAAATGACAATGAAATTTCTAATTTATTCTCTCCATTATTAAAATCGCTACTGATACTTCTTATATTTCACTCAGAACAATCTTCCAAAGGGATTTTTGGATCTAAAATCATACAAATACTATGGCCGGACAAAGATGAAAAAGCTGCCCGAAACAGCAGGAATGTATGTCTCAGCAAGTTGAAAACCTTAGTAGAAATGATTGAAGGCGTGAAGTTAATAAAGAACAACGGCTATTGGAGTATTCATTTTGATAGAGATAACATCTGTGACTATATTGAAACAATGAAATTGATGAAAAAATATGAAAGCCAGGAAATTCATGAAAACGAAGATTTAAACCGGCTACAAATGTTGTTGCTTCGTGGAGCTCTCCTTCCTGATATGTATTCAGAATGGATTGCCCCATTCAAAAAGGAATTTTCAACATCAGCTACTGAGTTACTTTTGAAAATATATAGAAAGTATCAAGACCAATTCAATGATGAATTAAAATTAAAAATAGCTGATACCCTTTTCTTGCATGATTGTATAAATGAAGATGCACTCTACATCAAGTGTTCTATTCTTTGGAAATACGGAAAGACAGAAACCGTTAAAAACGTTTATGATAATTTTTGTTCCTTATATAAGGAGTTATCACAGCATGAATACACATATACTTTAGAAGAATTGGTTGAAATAAATCACCCTACACAATAAAAGCAAGTTTAAATATCTTACTTACGTATAGTGAACTGCACTCCAAAAGTTTTTTGCCTAACTTTTGGGGATGCAGTTCATCTATTTTGAGGCGGTTTCCTTTATTTATGTATCTGATTTAGAAAGAATATTGTACTAACAAATTCATCCGGTTTGCATGGTGAGTTGAACTATTGAAATCTGTACGCCAGCCACGAAGATATTCAGCACCTACCTGCATGTTTGGAGTGACATTCCAGAATACATTGGCTACGAGATACTGTCCGTAGCGGTAACTGCTGGGTTGATCGTTGGGATAACCGTTTTCCGAATATAGTCTGGACATACTGTATGTACCGGATACGAATATTTTCGGGCAGATATTATACTGTGCCCCGGCAAACCAGCCCAGCATAGGCAAGGCTTGCATCTTACCTTCTTTTTCCGGATTAGGAACAATGTCCACATTCAGATTGCTTATGTCATTCAGATACTGTCCGATACCTTTTCCATAAGTAGCCTGCCCGAAGATTTCCCATTTCTTACTGAGATTGAATGAGGTAGATGCCTGTATACCCCATCCGGTAACGTCGGATGCATGATCGCTGAGCGTACTGGTGTATGTCATGCTGCGAACGAGGCCACCTACACGAAGATGACTGTTGGCTCCCCAACCATATTGGGCGTAAGCGGTGAAGTCCGGCATACGTTGTTGGGCTACGCTGAGTTGATCGTTTGTAGTACCATCTACACTGGGCACCTCTATGGATGCATGGAAACGCCAGTTCTTCAAGCCTTTGTAAGTGTAGGCAAGTTGGGTGGCACGGTAGAAGGCAGCACCGTTAGGCCCCTGATAGTCGATGGTGGAGGGCAGGGCTGCCAGGTCCATGAAACCGCCGTAAGTGTAACCTACAGTGAAATTAAGAAACGACATATAAGCATTGCGCAATTGGAATGCTTTGTCGCCACCCCGGAAGTTACCGGCTGTATATACCACGAAATCGCCCAATAATTTGGTGTGGCCTACCAGTTTCAGGAAGATAGTGGAAGTACGTGCGTCCATTTGGAACTGATTCTTTACTTTGCTGATATTCGGGATATCAGCAGGAATAAAGTCTATGTTGTCCACGATGCCGCCAAAGTCATATTCGGCAGTGGCACGCACATATCCGCCGATACCAAGGGCGAACTTTCCTTTTTTATCCATCAACAGGAAGCGAGGTGCCTGTGGATCGTGGATGTACCTGAACTGTGATTCGTTCATGATACGGACGATCTCGTCGCCTGCCTTGTCGATGGTAACCATGACGATGCCGTTAGATGCCTCGTCATCAATAATCACTTTTTCTTGTGCTTTGGCCACAGACGGAATAAGACCGATGCCGCACAACAGAAACATTACTTTTAAGATTGTCTTCATTATTAAGTTAGGTTTTGGTGAATGCCCATTGAACAACCTAAATGAAAAAAGGTTGAGTAGAAGAATGACGGATATGTTATTTTTTGATTGATTTGTAGCGGAGGTTCTCCGTTTCTTTACCGAAATAGGCTTTTTGCAATTCATGGGCATCATACGTCTCGGCTGTATTGTAAAGTTCTGGTATATTATAAGACTTGAACGTATTCAGATAAACTTCCGGATTTTCTTGTGGAAGAAGAAACGCTTTACTTACGCTTCCATCTTGGGATACATGGGCAAAGTAAGGACGCCCATATACCCGGTCGTCTCGTTTGGAGGCGAAAGCTATCCATTGGGAATTACTGCTCCAGGAATGATAGGAATCAGAGTACCGTCCGTTTGTTTCTTTCATTTTATCAATCTTTCCGGTAGAAAGCTCCAGCATCCAAAGGTCTGTTTCCGGATGCCAGATGGGGAAAGTACCATAATCGGATACGGAGAACAGCAGGTATTTGCCGTCCGGTGAGCATTTGGGAAAACTTACGGATTTCCCTTCGGATGAAGCTCGGAAGACTTCGTGAATACTATCACCCAATTGTCCGGTTTGAGGATTAAAGGAGATGGAGTAGAGGTCATAGCGCATATGACGGGTACTGTCCGGCTGAGGGATATAGGGTGCCCGGCAGAAATAGATAGTATGGTTATTAGCAGAGAAACAAGGGAAGGTTTCCTGATATTCCGTTCCGCTGATACCGGGGTTATCGGTAACCGTTCCCTGTTCAAAATCTATCAGGATAAGATCACTACATTTATCGAAAACTTCCAGACGTTCGGTGCGATAGCTGTGCAGAATAGGGATAATTTCGGCTGTGGTGAATATGCCGAAACGCCCGTCCTGGGAAATCTCTCCATAGACAGCACCGGCTGTATGATCTGTTTTAGTATTGATTTTCCGTAATTGCCCGTCACGACTATAAATTGTACCTCCCTTACTGCCACGCATATGCATAAATGTAGTGGGATTGGCTGCACGGTTGGATGTATGGCAATTGATACAGCTATGATCTGTAATATTGTTATCGGCCAGAAGGCGGGTATCGAAATTCTCAAGGTTACGTTCGCAAACTTGCAGCATGTTCCATATCTCATAAGCCGGCTCTATCAGGCGGTAGCTGAGATATCGGTCTATGCTGTCGGGTGAGATGTACCAGTAGAAATCTTTGTAATGTATCTTTTGTTGCGAGATATGGGCATAGACAGACACAGACAGTGTATCCCCTTTTTCATCCGCAAGCATCTTTTTCCATTTCTTTATGGGGAACTGGAGCCTGTAGGACTGGCTGTCGAATTGATACTCTTTCTTTCCCTGGATAATAACGGAGAGGTTTGCCGCACCTTCCAGTTGGAA
>OHCS01000518.1_pt1 | contig 21296 bp, 20 predicted proteins | sample 1566741 | NCBI WGS metagenome assembly OHCS01 (sample SAMEA3879604, study PRJEB24766) | human gut metagenome | biome: human-associated habitat; feature: feces | place: USA | collected 1985/1987 | reverse complement strand
TCCATCACAATTCCGGAAGCATCATCCTCCACCTGTGCCACCTTTTCCAGATTTCCATGATTTTGCAGTACCCAGTTATGGTCATAACCATGTCCCAGGATCAATGCTTCATATGGCTCATCAATATCACGGCCCAGAGGCTTCATTTCCGTAAAGTCCATAGGGGTTCCCTCTACTGGAAGAATCTCTCCGGTAGGAATGGATACCTCATCTGCAGGAGTAAACTTAGAAGCAGCCAGCCATACCTCCTGATCCATAACAGAATCGCCATCATGGCCCGCCAGATTAAAGTAGCAGTGGTTTGTAAAGTTGGCAATGGTATCTGCATCACAGATCATATGGTAATGGATCCGGATGCTGTCATCCTCTGTCAGCGTATAGCTTACCTGGATGGATGCGTTTCCCGGATATCCCTGATCTCCGTCCGGGCTCTTTAAAGAAAAAGTAAGGCAGCTTCCCTCGTCGGTTTCTGCGGCCTCACAGTCCCAAAGGCGTCTGTGATAGAGATCCGGAGCACTGTGAAGATTATTTGGCCCGTTGTTCGCTTCCAGCTTATAGTCCTTTCCGTCAATGGTAATCACTGCCCCCCCGATACGGTTGGCGTTTCTTCCGATAATTGCGCCAAAATGAGGATTGTTGGACAGATACCCCTCCAGGTTATCATATCCCAGGATCACATCTGCCATTTTTCCCTTTTTATCCGGCACATTCATGGTCACCCAGGTTCCTCCAAGGGTGATAAAGTCTGCGCTGACTCCGTGATGATTCGTCAGCGTATACTTATAAACCGTTTCTCCGGACGGCATCACACCGAATGCCTGTTTTGTAATTGCCATAATTGCTATTTACCCCTTCCGTTTATGCAAAGCGCGTCCTTTGCTTATTTTTCCTTAATATATCCCTTTGCAGTCAGAAGCTCTGCGCAGAGAACGGCTCCGCCGGCAGCGCCGCGGACAGTATTATGGGAAAGTCCTACAAATTTATAATCGTAAACCGTATCCTCTCTCAAACGTCCCACAGAAATTCCCATTCCGTTTTCAAAGTCCACATCCAGGCTTACCTGAGGACGGTTATCCTCTTCCATATAACGGATAAACTGAGCAGGGGCACTTGGAAGCTTTAATTCCTGAGGAAGGCCCTTAAAGCTTTCCAACTTTTCGATCAGTTCTTCCTTTGTAACCTTCTTTTTAAACTTTACAAACACAGCCGCTGTGTGGCCGTTTAATACAGGCACGCGGATGCACTGGCAGGTGATCACAGGAGACTGGGCCTTTACGATCACACCGTCTTCAATATGGCCCCAGATACGCAGAGGCTCCTGCTCGCTCTTTTCTTCCTCTCCGCCGATATAGGGGATAATATTTCCTTCCATCTCCGGCCAATCCTTAAATGTCTTTCCTGCACCGGAAATTGCCTGATAGGTAGTTGCTACTACTTCATATGGTTCAAACTCTTTCCATGCTGTAAGAACAGGAGCATAACTCTGGATGGAGCAGTTTGGTTTTACTGCAACGAATCCTCTCTTGGTTCCCAGTCTCTTGCGCTGGAATTCGATTACTTTCATATGTTCCGGATTGATTTCAGGTACTACCATAGGAACATCCGGTGTCCATCTGTGTGCACTGTTGTTAGAAACAACAGGAGTCTCTGTCTTAGCATATGCTTCTTCAATTGCTTTGATTTCATCTTTGGTCATATCTACGGCACTGAATACGAAATCAACTTCTGCTGCAACATTTTCCACTTCATTTACATTCTTTACTACAATATTTTTAACGGCTTCCGGCATTGGAGTATCCATTTTCCAACGATCTCCAACTGCTTCTGCATAGGTCTTTCCTGCACTTCTTGGGCTTGCTGCAATTGTAGTTACCTCAAACCATGGATGATTCTCCAGAAGAGAGATAAATCTCTGACCTACCATTCCTGTTCCACCTAAAATACCGACTTTTAATTTGCTGCTCATTTCTTTTTCTCCTCACGTTTTTATGTTCGTCTATCGCGAACAGTTGTCTTTCTGATAAATATACTATCCTATTTATGCAAAAAATGCAATTCACAATTTATCAAAAATTACTAAGTGAATTGCATTTTTCTTATACATATGTACCAATTTTTCAAAATAAGCTACTTATTTTCTACGCCTCTTCCGGCAGATTCAACTCATCCTGCCAGTCCTTTGACAGATATTCCTTATGCAATGCAATGACTTTTTCCATTGCGTCTTTACCAGGCGCACCAACAGTCAGACGTTTATTAACACAGGTTTCCATGGAAATTGCTTCATAAATATCCTCTTCAAATACCGGGCAGATTGCCTTTAACTCATCCAATGACATATCATCAATGGCTATCTTCTTATCCAGACAATAAAGCACGATTCTTCCTACAATACCGTGGGCATCACGGAAAGGAACGCCATGATTTACCAGATAATCTGCTGCATCTGTCGCATTGGTAAATCCCTTGTTGGCACTGTCATGCATTTTTTCTTTATTGAATTTCATGGTTGCGAGCATACCGTTAAAGAGTGCCAGACAGCCTTTTGCAGTATCCATGGCATCAAAGGAAAGCTCCTTGTCTTCCTGCATATCTTTATTATACGCAAGAGGAATTCCTTTCATCGTAGTAAGCAATGACATCAGTGCACCATACACTCTTCCGGTCTTTCCACGTACCAATTCTGCAATATCCGGATTCTTCTTCTGTGGCATAATACTGCTTCCGGTGCTGTATGCATCATCAATCTCTACAAACTGGTATTCATTGGAATTCCAGATGATAACTTCTTCTGAGAAACGACTTAAATGCATCATAATCGTTGATAATGCAGATAAAAATTCGATTAAGTAGTCACGGTCCGATACGCCATCCATACTGTTTAAGGTTGGTCCATAGAAACCAAGTAATTCTGCGGTATATTCACGGTCTAATGGATAAGTAGTTCCTGCCAGGGCACCGGAACCTAACGGACAGTAATTCATTCTCTTAAAAATATCCTGCAGGCGGAGTCTGTCACGGCGGAACATCTCAAAATAAGCTCCCATATGATGTGCCAGTGTAATCGGCTGTGCTTTCTGAAGATGGGTAAATCCCGGCATAATCGTCTCGGTATTTTCTTCCATAATCTTAAGAATGGTCTCAAGAAGTTCTTTTACCAGCTTGTCAGTATGCAATACTTCCTGTCTGGTATAAAGACGCATGTCCAGTGCAACCTGGTCATTTCTGCTTCGTCCGGTATGTAATTTCTTACCGGTATCTCCCAGACGGTCAATGAGTTGTGCCTCTACAAAGCTGTGAATATCTTCGTATTCATCGGTAATAATAAGCTTTCCTTCTTCTACTTCTTTTAAGATTTCTTTTAAACAATCTACAATATCCTGCATTTCTTTTTCTGTTAAAATGCCCTGTTTTCCAAGCATTTTCACATGTGCAATGCTGCCTTCCATATCCTGTTTATAGAATTTCTGATCAAATGATATAGACGCATTAAAATTGTAAACGAGCTTGTCTGTCTCTTTGGTAAAGCGTCCGCCCCATAACTGTGCCACTCTTTTATCCTCTCTTTCCATACGGATGTCCGTACTTATTCTAAACTAAAATCCATAACTAACTTCTGAAAGTATACCTTATTTTTCATAAAATGACAACCAGAAGAAATCACTCCTGTACTGACTGCTCACTTTCCTGCGCCGCACGTTCTCTTTTCTGTTCTTCCCGCTCCCGCTTCGAAAATACACAGCCACAATAATCCTGCCGGTACATGCCATACTCTGCCGAAATTATGGTAGAACGCTTATAGCCATCCCGTTTCTTAAAATCCGAATATAAATAGGGAATACCATATTCTTCTGCCAGCATTCCGCCAATCGCATTTAACTTTGCAGCATTCTTCATGGGACTGATAGACAGCGTTGTCGTAAAATAATCACAATTTAATTTTTTCGCATACTCTGCCGCTTCCCGCAGTCTTAATTCATAGCAGCGGAAACACCGTTCGCCACCCTCCCGGATATTTTCATAACCTTTTACTGTTTCATAAAAACGCTCCGGTTCAAAGTTTCCTTCCACAAAGGTGACAGGATATTTCGTCGGAAATTCTTTAATAAAGCGTTTCTGCTCCACTGCTCTGTGATAATATTCATCCTCCGGATAAATATTGGGATTATAATACAACACCGTAATATAAAAATAGTTGGAAAGATACTCTAATACATAAGAACTGCAGGGTGCACAGCAGCTATGAAGCAAAAGTTTCGGAACTTCTCCTCTTTCTTCTAATCCGGCAATCGTTTCATCTAATATTTTCTGGTAATTTTCTTTCATCGCATTTACCTTTCCCATTCTAAACTTCTGTCAATTCTGTTCCTATTATAATCTATCCTTTTCTTCTGTCAATCCGGGTGACCAATCTCATTTTTTCACATATATTATCCTATAAACTTCTATCAGGTGAATACCATGTGCTCCATCCTTGAATTGTCCAATATAGATTATATTTATCATACGAAAGAGGGCGAAACCAAGGCTCTGTCCAATATCAGCTTTACTTTATCTAACGGAGAATTTGTTGCTATTGTAGGTCCCAGTGGATGTGGCAAATCAACACTTTTATCCCTTATCTGCGGTCTCCTTATCCCATCCGGCGGCAGCATTTCCTTCATGGGACACCCCCTGCAGTCAAAGGATATCTTAAATATGGGATACATGCTTCAGAAAGACCATCTCTTAGAGTGGCGTACCATCGCATCCAATGTCCAATTAGGGCTGGAAATCCAGCACAAAATGACACCGGAAAATCTTGCTTATGCCAGCCGGCTGTTAGAAACTTATGGACTTGCCGATTTTGCTGCAAAACGTCCTTCTGAGCTTTCCGGCGGCATGCGGCAGCGGGCTGCCCTGATTCGTACCCTGGTACTTCGCCCGGAGCTGCTTCTCTTAGATGAACCCTTCTCGGCATTAGATTATCAGACCCGCCTTAATGTCAGCAATGACATCGGTACCATTCTGCGGCAGGAACATAAAACCGCCATTCTTGTAACCCATGATTTATCCGAAGCAATTTCCATGGGAGACCGTGTTATTGTCTTAAGCCACCGGCCGGGCACAATCCGCTCCATTATACCCATATCCTTTGAGCCTGGTCTTACGCCTTTAGAGAAACGGAATGACAGCCATTTTAAATCCTATTTTAACTTAATATGGAAGGAATTTAATCAAAATGAATAACCCATCCTCTGCACAGCTTATGTACTTACGGCAATGCCGCAGGCATCAGCTTAAAATAAAAATCTTTCGCGTTCTGATTCTTGTTGTCTTTTTATTGCAATGGGAGCTTTGTGCCAGATATGGAAAAATCGACCCCTTTATTTTCAGCAGTCCCACCAGACTTATCATCTGCTTCTACCAGATGATTACCAGTCAGAAGCTCCTTTATCACATCGGAATCACCCTGTTTGAAACCTTAAGCAGCTTTTTCTTTGTTATTATTTTAACATTACTGATTGCTGCAATCCTCTGGTTTTCCAAAACCTTATCCGAAACCTTAGAGCCTTATCTTGTGGTTTTAAATTCCCTGCCAAAATCTGCGCTGGCTCCGCTGCTGATTGTATGGCTGGGAGGCAATTACAAGACCATTATCATCACCGGTATGTCCGTAGCTATCTTTGGCTCTATTCTGAGTCTTTACACTGCTTTTTGTGATATGGATAAAGAAAAGATTCTTCTGATAAAGACATTAGGCGGCACCCGTAATGATGTTATGTTTAAAATTATGCTGCCGGGCTGTATTCCCACCCTGCTTTCTATTATGAAAGTCAACATCGGTCTTTGTCTAGTTGGTGTTATCATCGGTGAATTTATTGCAGCAAAAAAAGGCTTAGGCTATCTTATTATTTATGGCAGCCAGGTTTTTAAATTAGACTGGGTCATCTTATCGATTCTGATTCTCTGTCTCATTGCCATGCTGCTCTATCAGCTGATTGGAAGTTTTGAGAAGCTCTGCTTAAAGAGGAACTAAAGAAAGGCGGTATGAATTGCACCTGCTCTTCATACTGCCTTTCTCTTTCTTACTTTACAGGAAATTGCTTATGAATTTTTATGCTTCTTCGATTTCTTCAAAGTCACAGTAATCTGCTCCTGCTTCAGAAGCAAACTTAAAACTTACTTTCTCGCCCTGATATTCCACGGTAAAATCACCTTCCATATCAAGGAAAGAATGTGCCTGGGCTATATTATCCAAGAATTCTGCCATATCTGCCGGAAAGTCTTTAGCATCTGCCTCTACGCTGCACTCTTCTTCTAAGATTTCCTGCTCCACAAAGAGACGCAGGGTAAAATCATCCAAATCACTTTCATCATCAAAGTCTACACCCTGAAAATAATGATTGCCGCAATTTTTAAATAAGTTCTTTACATAAGAGGTACTGGATAAAATTCTCGACTGGGATACATCCTCTGCCTCAAGATAAATATGATAGGTTATCTTCACCTGATTTTCTGCCATGGTATCTTACCTTCCTTCTTCTGCCTTGATCTGCTCTAAGAACAGCATTTCTAATTTATAATCCCGGTCCGGTTCTAACTTTTCCATATTCTTCTTTGGAATGAAGCCGCCAGCCATTGCCGGATGTCCGCCACCGTTTCCATAATCTGCTAATGCCTTTGCTACAACTCTTCCGGCATCTACATGATTGAATGCACTCCGGACAGAAAACTTAATGCCATCAGAACGGATTGCATAAATCACGGAAATATTAACTACATCAAGAGATAAAATAAAGTCTGAAATAATTGCAATCAGCGCATCCGGACAATCAAACGGAATCGATGCAAATCCCACATCATCATAAATGTGGATATTATCAATTGCCGCACCATATGCCTTTAAATCAGAAAACTCCATTACATTTACATACATGGATTTTAACTCTTCCACATCTGCCATTGGATAGATGTATGCAAACATATCCACATCAAGCTTTGTTGTACCACGGACAAAGTCATCCGTATCCATCTTGATGCCATATGCCAGTGCTGCCGCCACATCCCGGCTCATTGGTGTATTGGTAAGATAAAAATACTCTGCAATCATTGTGGCACAGGCTCCTACACGGCGCACATCTTTATAAGCATATTCACAGGCAATTACTGTCGGATGATGGTCAATACATGCCACCTCATCGCCGATAAAATCGGTCAGATTCGCATTATATTTCTGGGAGTCTACGGTAACAATATAGTCCTCTTTCTTCATATCATCCAAATCTTCTTTAGACAAAATATCAATATGAAATGTATCAAACATCTTTCTTGTACTCAGGCGTTCAATCTTGCCATCATAACAGATATCTGCTTTAATCCCATGGTAATTTAAAAAATGCTGTAAGCCAAAGGCACTGGCAATCGCATCCGGATCTGGAAAATTATGTGTCTGAATATAAGTTCTGTGTCCTCTTAATAACTCTACTAATTGTAAGGGATCCATGTTTTATCTCCTGGTATGATTTCTTCTTATTTTAATATAGAAAGCGGATTATTTTCCTTCTGGAATTTTAAGGCAAACAAAGCTGCCCCATAGCATAAAATTCCAATCAGCATAAATATCACTTTACCGGAAATTATTCCAACGACAATCTCTGCTGCTGCAACAATTCCATGCAGCCAGACAGGAAGGTTATGCAGACATGCAGCAAGTCCCGCTTCCATCAACACTACAATACATACGCTCACTACCGGCATCTTCCATACCAGTATACCCAGTACAATTTCCAATACGGCAAAAACCACAAATACACATAACATAATCAGCGCGCTGTTTTCCTTTAATTCTGCAATCGTAAACTGACTGTTCTTCTTTGCATAATTTTTCTTTGCGCTGTTGATTTTCTTCTTCATATTCTTCTTACTGTCCTCAGTTTTCTTTCCCCCTGAAACAAATTCCTTCACTTCCATGAAAAAAACTTCCTCCTTGTAATGATTTCCCTTTTCATAAGCCGGTTCATCTTTCTCCGGTTCTTACACATCTACGCCCATTATACCAAGTAACCATTGAAAGAACAACTTTTTTCAAAAAAACATTGCAAATTTATTTTTTTCTATATATAATATTATAGTATGATTTTAATAAATAAAGGGTTGTCTGAGAAAAATATTTTATTTCGCATATAACCAGATTATTCTGCTTCCGTGGCTCAGTTGGTAGAGCGGCGCATTCGTAATGCGTAGGTCAGGGGTTCGAGTCCCCTCGGGAGCTTTTTTTGTTGTCTAAAAATAATCTAAAAATAGTATTGACATTTCTCTTTCAATTTCTCATAATACTCCTTAGTGAGTTTATTATTATTAAACTTCAAATACATTATTAGCTTCATTTTGTAAAAACTATGTAAAATCACTTTTCATGGAAAGGAAGTACAAAATGGATATTGGAAATAAAATCAAGGAGCTGCGGATTCTCTACGGTCTCACCCAGCAGGAACTGGCTGACCGTCTGGAATTATCCAAAGGATTTATCTCCCAGTTAGAGCGTAATCTTACGTCTCCTTCCGTGGGTACACTTTTAGATATTATCCAGTGTCTCGGCACTACGCCGGCAGAATTTTTTGCAGATGATGAACCTGCACAGCTTGTCTTTAAAAATGAAGATTATTTTGAAAAAGAAGATGCGGAACACAGGAGCTTAATCGAATGGATGGTTCCCGGTGCCCAGAAAGATATGATGGAACCGGTACGGCTGACGCTGAAGCCCGGCGGCACATCAGACATCTATCTTCCACATGAGGGAGAAGAATTCGGCTATGTGCTTAAGGGCTCCATTAAAATCATATATGGTACCCGTACTTATACTGCAAGACAGGGGGAGTCTTTTTATCTTAAGTCCAATAAAAAGCACCATATCGAAAATACCGGCAGGAAAGATGCCGTTCTTATCTGGGTTACAAACCCGCCAAGTTTTTAGGAGGTTATGATGGGCAAGAAATTAATACAATTAGAAAATATTACCAAAACTTATGACGGAAATATGATTTTGGATGACTTAAATCTTTATGTAAAGGAAAACGAATTCTTAACACTGCTGGGACCTTCCGGCTGTGGAAAGACTACTACCCTGCGTCTTATCGGTGGTTTTGAGACACCGGACACCGGACGTATTATTTTTGATGGAAAAGATATTACTTCTCTTCCGCCAAATGAGCGTAAATTAAATACCGTATTCCAGAAATACGCACTTTTTACCCATATGAGCATTGCAGATAATATTGCTTTTGGTTTAAAAATCAGTAAAAAAAGCAAGGCTTATATTCAGGATAAAATCAAATATGCCTTAAAGCTTGTAAACTTAGACGGTTATGAAAACCGCAGCATTGATTCCTTAAGCGGTGGCCAGCAGCAGCGTATTGCCATTGCCCGTGCCATTGTAAATGAACCAAAGGTGCTCCTTTTAGACGAGCCTTTGGGCGCACTGGATTTAAAAATGCGTCAGGACATGCAGTACGAACTGATTCGTCTGAAAAATGAACTTGGCATTACTTTTATCTATGTTACCCACGACCAGGAAGAAGCCCTTACCATGTCAGACACCATTGCTGTCATGAATCAGGGCTATATCCAGCAGATTGGTACTCCGGAAGATATTTATAATGAGCCGGAAAATGCATTCGTTGCCGACTTTATCGGAGACAGCAATATCATTGACGGTGTCATGATTGAGGATAAATTAGTCAGCTTCTTAGGCATCAAGCACGAATGTGTCGACACCGGTTTTGGTAATAATAAACCGGTAGACGTAGTCATCCGCCCGGAAGATATTGAGATTGTAGAAGCCGGCACCGGTTTTATGGATGGTGATATTACTTCTGTTATCTTCAAGGGTGTCCACTATGAAATCGAAATTATGGCCGGCGGCTATGAATGGCTTGTTCATACCACCAAATATTTTGAAACCGGAAGCCATGTAGGAATGAAGGTAATCCCTTTCAATATCCAGATTATGCATAAACCGGAATCCAGTGACGAAAAGGCGGTGGAACTCGATGCATAATGCCAGAAAAAGACTTTTAGCCGGACCTTATCTGGTCTGGATTATTGGATTTACTGTACTTCCGATTCTGATGATATTATATTACGCATTCACCAACAGTGACGGTGGTTTTACCTGGGCAAATATTGCTGCAATTGCAGACCCGGTACATATAAAAGCACTCCTGCTTTCCTTGAAGCTTGGTATCTTATGTACGGTTGTCTGTCTCCTGCTCTCCTACCCGCTTGCCATGATATTAAACAGTCTTCATATCAAGCATCAGAGCTTTGTGGTATTTATCTTCGTCCTGCCAATGTGGATGAACTTCATGCTGCGTATTTTAGCATGGCAGATGTTGCTTTCCAATAATGGAATTATCAATGGATTCCTTTCCATTTTTGGCATCCCGAAGCTTCATATGTTAAATACACAGGGAGCCGTTGTATTTGGCATGATTTATGATTTTCTTCCATTTATGATTATGCCGATTTACAATTCCATAGTACGTATCCGCAAGGAAACAATAGATGCGGCAAGGGATTTAGGTGCCAACAGTTTTATCACCTTCTTCCGTATCATTCTGCCGCTTACTGTGCCTGGAATTGTCAGCGGAATTATTATGGTATTCGTACCGGCACTTACCTCCTTTGTTATTTCAGACCTTTTAGGCGGAGGTAAAGTACTTCTCATTGGAAATGTTATTGAGCAGTCCTTCATGCAGGGTTCCTACTGGAATTTAGGTTCCGGACTTTCCATTGTACTTATGCTTTTTGTATTAATCAGTATGGCATTCATGAATCGTGCCGGTGAATCAGGAGGGCATGCAGTATGGTAAAGAAAAGTTTATCAAGAATTTATCTTGCAATTATTTTCCTGTTTCTGTATCTTCCGATTGGAGTTCTGATTGTACTTTCCTTCAACAACTCCCTCTCCCGTGTAAAATGGGGCGGATTTACGACAGAATGGTATCGCAATCTTGTTTCTGACCCGACTATTATGAATGCCTTTTATACCACGATTCTGATTACCGTTGCATCTTCTGTGATTGCTACAATAATCGGAACCATGGCAGCAATCGGAATCAGTGCCATGCGGAAAAGGAACCGTCAGATTATGCTTGGTGCAACTAACATTCCACTTCTGAATGCAGATATTGTAACCGGTATTTCCCTGATGCTGCTTTTTGTCCGCTTTACAGCGCTTGGAACATCAACCGTATTGATTGCACATATTACCTTTGACATTCCATATGTCATTTTAAATGTACTGCCTAAGCTTTCCAACACCTCCTCCCATACCTATGAGGCTGCCAGAGACTTAGGCGCAACACCACTTTATGCATTTTTCAAAATTGTATGGCCGGATATCAAGCCTGGTGTATTCTCCGGTTTTCTGATGGCTGTGACAATGTCCTTAGACGATTTTTCCATCACCTACTTTACCAAAGGTGCCGGTGTCAACACATTGTCTACCATGATTTATACCCAGCTGCGTAAAGGTATTATTCCGGAAATGTATGCACTGTCTACGATTTTATTCTTCCTTGCTCTGGTGCTTCTTCTGATTATGAATTACCGCAGTGTCAAGGATGCGAAAGGAAGGTCTTAAGAAATGAAGAAATTCTTATTTTCATTTATGCTTATTGCTGGTCTCCTTACTCTTTCCGGCTGTGGACAAAAAGAGGATGAAAATGCACTTGTTATTTTAAATTATGGAAAATATATAGAGACGGATGTTATCCAGCAATTTGAAAAAGAAACCGGTATTACCATCAAATACGAAGAATATGAAAGTCCGGAGGAAATGTATACCAAATATAAGGCGGGTTCCATCAAATACGATTTAATCTGTACCTCCGACTATATGATCCAGAAGCTTATCAATGAAGGTGAAGTCTTAGAAATGGATTATGATAATATTCCACTTTACGAAAACATCGACCCAACCTATGTGGAATTTTCCAAGGCCTTTGACCCGGAAACGAAATACACACTACCTTATTTCTTCGGCACACTGGGTATTCTCTACAATAAAACCATGGTAGATGAAGCTGATATGGACAGCTGGAATGTTCTCTGGAATCCGAAATATAAGGGACAGATTATCATGGAAAATTCCGTCCGCGATACCTTCGTTCCTGCACTCCGGCTTTTGGACTATTCCATCAATACTACGGATGAAGATGAATTAAACGAAGCACTTTCCATGCTTTGTGCCCAGAAAGATTTAGTCTACTCCTATCTGGTAGATTCTTCTGCCGATGAAATGATTGCCGGAAATGCTGCCATGGCTCTTATTTATTCCGGAGAGGCTGCCTATGCACAGGATTATAATGATGATCTTGATTATGTGGTTCCGAAAGAAGGTTCTAATATGTGGATGGACTCCTGGTTCATTCCCAAAACCTGCCAGCATAAGGATGCTGCAGAACAGTTTTTAAATTATCTCTGTCGTGAAGATATCGGTATGGAAAACTTTGACTATGTCTGGTATGCTACACCAAACACCGCTGTTTATGACGAACTGGATGAAGAGGTTCAGGAAAGTACTACTATTTTTTCTGATCAGGAAACTTTAGAAAACTGTGAAATTTTTAACAGTCTTGATGTCCCGGCTACAGAAACTTATGACTATCTCTGGAAGAAATTAAAATCTTACTAAAATATTCTGGTCTCTAAAAGATTAGAAATTTTTTAGAAAAATTTCATATTACGTTTCTTGTTATTCAAGACACAAGATGATATATTGAAAGTCCATTGGAATAATCCATGGACTTTCTTTTCTATTTATTCATTTTTACCATTTCTAACCAGGAGGTCTTTATGACATATCAACAATTTCTTACTGAAATCCAGTTACAAATTCATTCTCTGTTTGATACAGATGTTACGATTCAGCTGCATAAAATCCAAAAAAATAATGGCGTTACTTTGGATGGACTCACTATTCTGCAAAAGGGCTGCAACATTTCTCCCACTATTTATCTCAATGATTATTACAAAGAATATCAGGCAGGAAAAAGCATACATAACATTATTTTACATATCCGGGAAATTTACCGGGCTTACCGTCCCAGCAGCTCTGTCGATGTAGCATTCTTTACTAATTTTGAAAATGTACGGCACCGCATCCTCTTTAAACTGATTCATTATCAGAAAAATGAGGAACTCCTCAAAGAAATTCCTCATTTTCGTTATCTTGATTTTGCAGTTGTTTTCTATTGTCTTTTATCTAGCTCAAGTCAGGGAAACGCCACTATTCTGATTCGTTCCACTCATCTTTCCTACTGGAACGTCTCCGCAGATGCGTTATATTCTTATGCCTTAGAGAATACGCCGGCACAGCTTCCTGCTGATTTTGAACCATTAATGCCATTACTCAATAAGCTTATGCCAATGCCCTTTCCTGCAGATAGCATGGAAGAAGAATCCGAAACACCGCTTTATGTATTAACCAATAAATCCAGACTCTATGGTGCTTCCTGCATTCTCTATCCAAATCTTTTAGATTCCATTGCAGATAAGCTCACATGTGACTTCTATCTGATTCCAAGCAGTATCCATGAATTTCTGATTCTTCCTGTTCTGCCCGGAACCTGTATACAGGATTTAAATGCTATGATTCATGAAGTAAATTCCACTCAGGTTGAGGAAGAAGAAATCTTATCCGATCACGCTTATTTCTATTCCCGTTCCGACAAGCTTCTTACTTCTATGCCAGAAGAAAGGACTACAATCTAGCATATAATTTTTCATATTCCTTTGCAGAACTGGACCAGGAGAAATTCTGCTCCATGCCACGTCTTGCGATATCCAGCCACCCGGTCCGGTTCTCATGGAATACCTGATATGCATAAAGAAGACTGTCACGCATTTCATGAGCATTATAATTGGAAAAAGTAAAACCTGTTCCGGTATGCTGATACTCATTATATGGCTCTACGGTATCCTTTAAGCCACCGGTCTCGCGAACCACAGGTACTGTTCCATAACGAAGACTCATCAACTGGCTCAGACCGCAGGGTTCAAATAAAGATGGCATCAAAAAAGCATCTGATGCTGCATAAATTCTATGTGCTGCTTCTTCGGAATACATAATATTTGCCTTCAGTCTGTCCGGATACCTGCTCTCATAATAGCGGAACATATTCTCATAACGTTCCTCTCCGGTTCCTAAGGCAACAATCTCAAATTTACCGGAAGAAAGCAGTTCATCCATCATATAATCTACCAGTGCAAATCCCTTCTGCTCTGTCATTCTTGAAACAATTCCAACTAACATCACATCATCCGAATACGGAAGATTCATATCCTTTAAAAGTGCCTGCTTGTTTTTCCGCTTGCCCTCTTCTAAATCATTGGCATCATATAAATAAGCAATCTTTGGATCCGCTTTCGGATTATATTCATTATAATCGATTCCATTAATAATACCGCTTAATTTATAGCTGTTACTGCGAATGAGACCATCCAAGCCTTCGCCACCATCCGGAGTTGTTATCTCATAAGCATATGTAGGACTTACCGTTGTTACAGCATCTGCATATACAATACCACCTTTCAGATAATTTCCCTCTCCATACGACTCTAATTTGTCCGGTGTAAAAAGAGCATCCGGCAATCCGGTAATATCTTTTACTGCCTTTAGATTCCAGCGCCCCTGGAACTGTAGATTGTGTATCGTAAATACCGTTTTCATATTCTGGTAAAATACATTTTTCTTATAGATATTCTCCAGATATACCGGAACCAGTCCCGTCTGCCAGTCATGGCAATGAATAATATCCGGCTGGTAATTCATATGCGGCAATGCTTCTAATACTGCCTTTGAGAAAAATGCAAATTTTTCTACATCTTCGTAAATATTATTATATGGTCTTTCTCCCGCAAAATAGAATTCATTATCAATAAAATAATACTGGATTCCATCTTCCTTTGCCTCCAGTATTCCTACATATTGTTTTCGCCAGCCCAAATCTACATAAAAATGCAATATATGATGCATTTTCTTACGCATATCCTCACGGATACACATATACTTCGGCAGCATGACGCTGACTTCATATTCATTTTTTGAAAAATATTTTGGCAGTGAACCTGCTACGTCTGCAAGGCCGCCTGTTTTGATAAATGGAACTGCCTCTGATGTAACAAATAATACCCGCTTCATTTCTGTTACCCCCAAATCTGATACCCTTTTTACAAATACGCTGCGCTTTCTTTCGCAGTGCATCTTCGAAAACCCTTGGTTTTCTCGATGTACGGGCATTCGCCCTATTTACGCTCACACTCGCAAATACGCAGCGTTTTCTTTCGCAGTGCATCTCGAAAACCCTTGGTTTTCTCGATGTACGGGCATTCGCCCTATCAGCCAACAGAAATGCGCGATACTTTGTGCAAGCACAGTATCGCGCATTTCTGTCGGCTGCACTGCTCATTGCTTACGCTCATTATACCACGTTATGGGGGAGCAGAAAATACCTAAAATGTCTGATTCAGATACCATATTTTGCTGCCGTTTTTGTAGAAACCACCCTTTTAATACGCTTTATATTCCAGGCGGATTCTGTCTGCAATCAGTGCTATAAATTCTGAATTCGTCGGTTTACCTTTTCCATTGTTTATCGTATACCCAAACAGCTCATCAATCGTGTCCATTTTGCCACGGCTCCATGCCACCTCTATTGCGTGGCGGATAGCACGTTCTACGCGGCTGGCTGTTGTCTGATATTTTTTTGCGATTGTCGGATAAAGTATTTTTGTAATGGAATTAAGCATTTCAATATCATTTACCGACATAATAATTGCTTCACGCAAATACTGATATCCTTTGATATGTGCCGGAACTCCTATTTCATGTATAATATTTGTCACTTTACTTTCCAGATCCTCCGGCTTTGCCGAAGACTTTTTCTCATATGCTCCGACTTTTTTTGATTCCACAGCATTCATTCCCCGGAGCACTCTTGTACTTTTTATCCGATTGATAATCATATCATTATCGAAGGGCTTCATAATGTAATAATCCGCCCCCAGATTAAATGCATCTTCTGTAATCCGGTCCTGTCCTACCGCACTGATAATAATAAAACTAGGACATTTTCTTATGGATTTATCTTTTTTTACTTTTTCTAACAGTGCAAGTCCGTCAAGTTTTGGCATAACTATATCCAATAAAACAACATCCGGCTGTTTATGTTTGATAATCTCATATGCTTCGACCCCGTTCTTTGCCGTACCAACCACCTGCAAATCCTTATCGCTGGCTACGATTTCATCTAAAAGCTGTACCATTCTCTCGTTATCATCTGCAATTGCTACATTTAATTTTTCCATGTCAAACCTCCTGCCGTTTCCACTCTTTTGTACAAAGATGAAACTACTTGTATTTAAACACAACTTTTCTGTCGTTTCAAGCTAAAGCGTTCATCTTATTTCGACATCAATATTGCCCGGAAGACAACGGCTGCCTTCTTCCCCTTATACATTTTGTATCATAATTATATCCTGACATAAATTATGTCGAAACATGTCGTTAAATTATAAACTGTTTTTTCTTATGGATTCGACGTTTTCTCTATCTCTAACATATCCTCAATAAAAATACCATACCCCTTCTTTGCATCATCGACGAACACATGGGTAACTGCACCTATCAGCCTTCCGTTCTGAATCACCGGGCTGCCGCTCATTCCCTGTACAATACCTCCGGTGCTCTCTAACAGTGCCGCATCCTCTACTTCAAATAAAATACTTTTGTTCTCCTTATTCTTCCGATAATTAACTTCCGTAATTCTTATCTTATAATGCGCTATCGTTCCGTCGATATCACTGATAATTTCTGCTTCTCCAGGTTCAATATCCTGCTTATAACCAACCGGATAAGCTACGGCATTTTCCAGCAAATTATTTTTTTCATGTAATGTTCCATAGATTCCTCGTTCGCAGTTCTCCTCAATATCTCCCATACAATATTTTTCTTCATAATTAATGACTCCTGATAATTCACCCGGTTTACCGGATTCTCCTTTTACGATTCCCACCAGTCTGCTGTTATAAAGTTTTCCCGTCCCCACTTCCAGCATACTTCCGGTATCCATGTCTGTTACCGCATGTCCCAATGCCCCATAGCTTCCATCCTGGCTGATATAGGTAAGTGTTCCGATTCCTGCCAGATCATCCCTTACCCAGACTCCTAATTTATACGTTTCTTCTTTTGACAATTTCGGCTGTATATATAATTCTAATATTTCTCCATTCCGACGTATCCGAAGCACTAAAGATTTTCCTTCACATTTATCGACAGCATCCATTAACGCCTCCTTATTTTCAAGCTTTTTTCCATCTACTGCACAGATATAATCTCCACTCTTTAAAACATTCTGTGCCGGTGCATACAGTACTCCATCCATCCCTTCAAAATTTCCCGTTCCAATGACAAAGATGCCATCCGTCTGCACATAAATACCAATATTTTCCCCGCTGGCATAGACCTCCTGTTCCGCTACAATATCTGCCTGCACCTCTTTTATTGGTATAATTCCAAAAAGCTTCGCTCGTAAAACAACCGTATCTGAAGCCATATCTATTTCATTTCTTTCGGCACCGGCCTTGTCCATGCTGCTTTGCAGCTGCTGATTTTCCATTACCGATGTATCGATAAATCTCTTTCCGGAATCCCGGCATTCGAAGGTCACCGGCATGGAAATGTCCAGTTTACTTAAATCACCATCGATAAGTTTTACTTCATCCGGAACCATATTTAACATAAGCTGGTAAGCAAATACCAGCCAGACAATCACTATAATCTGCCATATATTTTTTATGCTTTTTCTTATTAATCTCATCCGCATTATATTTTCCTCACTACAGGCATAATAACTACAGGAAACTCTCTTTACAGCTTTCCCGCGTAAAATAAAAACAGGATATTCATTGAATATCCTGTTTTTATTATGTGTATTATTGTTTGATTCAATCGTTTATTTTTTAGCATTTTGTGCCAGGTTAAGCATTTCTCTTGCACTTTCCAATACGGTGTCTGTAATCCTCACTCCACCAAGCATTCTTGCTAATTCAGTTACCTGCTCATCCTCGGTGAGTCTTCGTATGGTAGAAATGGTTGTCTCATTTTCTACGGATTTTTCAATACTGAAATGGGCATCTGCCATTGCAGCAATCTGCGGCAGATGTGTGATGCAGATTACCTGATGATGTTCTGCAATCATATGCATTTTTTCAGATACCATCTGCGCCGTCCTTCCGCTGATTCCTGTATCAATTTCGTCAAAAATCAAGGTTTCTATTTCATCATTTTTAGCAAGCACTGTTTTTAATGCCAGCATAATTCTTGATAATTCTCCACCGGATGCTACGCTGCCAAGTGGTTTTAATGGCTCTCCCGGGTTGGTTGCAATGACAAATTCCACTTCATCAAAGCCATCTGCTCCAAAAGTCTCTTTCTGCTCAAATTTCATTTCAAAACGAACATCTAAGAAGTTCAAATCTACTAACTGCTCCCTGATTTTTTCTGCCAGTTCCTTCGCATATTTTTTGCGGATTGCAGATGCTTTTTCTGACTGCTTCTGCAATGTTTCTTTTAATGCATTTTCCTGTTGCATAAGCTTCTTATGATATATATCATAATTCTGCAGCTTCTCTGCTTTTTCCTTTTTTTCCTCTAAGGATGCTAAAATTTCATCTATCGTATGACCGTATTTTGCCTTCAGATGGTTGATTTCATCCAGACGCTGCTCTGTCCCGGCAAAAGTCTCATCATCAAATTCAGCCTCATCCATATAGTCCGCAATTTCCCGGTTCAAATCATTCAAAAGATTATCAATTTCCAAAAGTTCATCTGCCATCCCACGAATTGCATCATCATAATCTGCCACAGATGACAATTCTCTATGAGCTCTTCCGGTAAGCTCCGATGCACTGCCGTCTTCCATGCTGAGTAATCCATGGGCTGCATGAATTGCTTCCATAATTTTCTTTCCGTTCAGAAGCTTCCGGTATTTTGTTTCTAAAACTTCATCTTCGCCAGCTGTTAATGCAGCTTCTTCAATTTCATGGATTTCATATTCTAAAAGAGATAATTCCCGCATCCGGCTCTCTTCATCCAGAGAAGCTTCTTCTAACTCTTTCGTAACTTCACGGTACTTTTTATAAGTTTCTTTCAACTCACTTTTGATGTCCGACAGTTCATTTCTTGCATAATCATCAAGGATTTCTAAATGCTTCTGTTTCTTAAGCAGCGACTGGTGTTCATGCTGTCCATGAATATCAATCAGCAACGCAGAAACTGCTTTCATCTTTGATGCCGGAACACTTTCCCCATTGATTTTGGCGATGCTTCTTCCTCCGGAAATCTTTCTGCTTAAAATCAGCATATCATCCTCCGGATAAACATCAAGCCCGGAAAGTGCTTTCTTTAAAGCATCTGATTCTACATCAAAAATCAGCTCCACAAAAGCATTCTCCTCATTATCCCTTAACATCTCTTTGGATACCTTTTCTCCCAGAGCCAGATTAATGGAACCAATGATAATTGATTTTCCGGCTCCCGTCTCTCCGGTCAGGATATTTAAACCTTTTTCAAAATCGACTTCCGCCTCATCAATGAGTGCCAGGTTCTTAACATGCAGGTTTCTTAACATATTTTCTCCTTCTACTCTCTCTCGTCTTCCACTCTAATCTTCCATAATCCGGCGAAGACGTCCCATTAACGCCGTGGTATCCTCTACGGTACGGACGGCGCACATAATTGTATCATCTCCAGCAATGCTTCCTACTATTTCATGACAATCCATGGCATCCAATGCTGCCGCAACTGCCATTGCCATTCCGGATACCGTCTTAATCACAAGAATATTCTGTGCCATATCCATAGATACAAAACCATCCCGGAATACACGGACATACTTTTCTGTCATGTCTTCTTTATTTTCAGATAAAGCTACATATTTCTGACGGCCATTGCTCAATGCTACCTTAGTCAGCTTTAACTCTCTGATATCCCGTGAAACCGTTGCCTGCGTCACATGATATCCTTCCTGCTCCAACTTTGCAGATAATTCTTCCTGTGTGCCTATCTCATTCTTCTGAATTAATTCCAGAATCTTTGCATGTCGTCCTATCTTCATTACAGTCCCTCCTGTTATGTATAATTCTGCATCTTTTTCCGCAAAATTTCAAGGAAACTAATCTTACTCAAGCGAATAATCCCTACGGATTCTTCTGCCTTATGCACTACAATCTTGTCACCAACCTTAAGTTCCACTCCGGAATCTCCATCGAAGCTCACTTCCACCTGCTCATCCCGCTGGCTTCTCCGCATGCCTACTTCAATGGTAATTTCATCTTCCGGTCCGATTACAATGCTCTTGGAATTCAACGTATGTGCATTGATTGGTGTCAACAGCAAAAGGTTGGCTTTCGGATCCACAATAGGGCCACCTGCCGACATACTGTAACCGGTGGAACCGGTTGGTGTTGCCACAATGATTCCATCCGCCTTAAAATTATAGAGATACTCTCCATTTACATAAACATTCAGATTCACAATCTGAAGTGCTCCCGTACGATGGATGACCACATCATTTAACGCAACCCTCTGAATCTTCTCTCCGCCACTTTGTACGGTATAGCCATCTAAAAGCATTCTCTGCTCTATGGTATAACGGTCAGCCATCAATTCATCAATTGCCGGGAATATCGTATTCTCTTCTACCTCACACAGATATCCAAGCTTTCCTAAATTAATTCCCAGCAGCGGAATATTTTTCTTTACCAGATTGCGTGCCGCACGAATTAATGTTCCATCTCCACCAATAACAAGCACCGCCTCGGTTTCTGTTGGAATTTCTTTTTCCACTGATTCCGCTTTTTCTTCCTCAAAGCTGGCAAAATAATCACAGGTTCCTCCCTTACGCCTGATGTAATCTATAATCTGATTGGTAAAAATAAGTTCACTGTCTTTTTGTGCGTTTACAATTATGAAAAAATGCTTCATATATCTAGGACAATGATGTATGTGCCTCCTCTACGATGGCATCCACATCAATGGTCTCCTCCTTCTTGCTCTCGCTGTTTTTCTCAATATATACCAGATATTCAATATTTCCCTCCGGACCCTTAATCGGTGAATAGGAAAGATTATGAACGGAAAATCCATTTTTCAACGCAAAATCAATTACCTTATGGATGACTTCCTCATGTACCTTTGGATCACGGACAACACCTTTTTTGCCGACTTTTTCGCGTCCTGCCTCAAACTG
>OHCS01000510.1_pt1 | contig 21512 bp, 21 predicted proteins | sample 1566741 | NCBI WGS metagenome assembly OHCS01 (sample SAMEA3879604, study PRJEB24766) | human gut metagenome | biome: human-associated habitat; feature: feces | place: USA | collected 1985/1987 | reverse complement strand
AAGATTCATATTTTATGCACAAGCCGCACCCATCAAACATCATAAAGGGATATGTGATGAAACAGCTGCTTGTATATGTTCGTGACAACAACCTAATAGAAAAATATAAACAAAATAAATTATAAACTTATGGGACAGTTGAGATACAAAGGTTATGTAGGCAGTGTTGAATACAGTGAGGAAGATAACTGCCTGTTTGGTAAAGTACAAGGACTGGATAAGGGAACACTAATTCTTTACGAAGGTAATACCGTCGACGAGTTGAAGGCTGACTTCGAGGAGGCAATAGAAAGCTATTTGGAGAGTTGTAAAGATCGTGGAGTAGAACCTAAAAAGTCTTATAGTGGAAGGCTTAATTTAAGAATGACTTCTGAGCTACATTCGCGTGTAGCTGCGTTTGCTGCTAACACAGGAGTGACAATAAATGACTTTATTAATAAAGCATTGGAGAACCAATTAAAAGCAGCACATCAATGATAGATGTTAGAGAATTAAGAATAGGAAATTACTTATTCATGAGGGAGAATATTGTTGCTATTGGTGGAATACCAAATCGTATGTGTCTTCTTATCCCTGGACAACAATATGCGGTTGATTTAGAACAATTTGAACCAATTCCTCTTACGGAAGAACTCCTTTTAAAGTGTGGATTTGAAAAACATACATGGGGAATTGTCACTTATTATAGTCCCTTGTTTGAGTTGGGCGCAGATTTCCATTTGAAGGGCGTCGATTACAATATACAAGTGAAATCCCTCCACCAACTTCAAAACCTGTATTTTGATTTGGGAGGTCAAGAATTAGAAGTAAAACTTTAGGCATCTATCTTGCTATATTTAGGCGCGATCCCTCCCCAGTTTCGCGCTTTTTCCGTTTATTACCAAACCTTCCCGCGATTGTTTCGTTTAAACCCTTCAAAAATTTCTTACCTTTTTATTCCCTATCTACTTTTATACCAAAGATATTAAATGAAAATTCATACGGTATGAAAGAAAAGATTTTAGCATTACTCAAAACCAAATTCCCTGGGGTTGATGAAGCTACTTTGATCCGGATCGCAGAAAAGAAAGCGACCGGTGTAACGGATGAAAGCCAAGTACAGACAATTGCGGATGGAGTAAGCTTTCAAGACGTGTTAAATTCCTATGGTGATTTCCGGGCTAATGGTGCAGTTTCTTCCGCAGTAACCAACTACGAAAAGAAACACAATCTGAAGGACGGTAAACCAATCGAAAACCCCAATCCGAACCCAGAAGAAAAGAAAGAAGATGTTCCTGCATGGGCGCAAGCATTGATTGATTCTAATAAGAATCTTTCAACTGAACTTTCAGCTTTAAAGCAAGAAAAGTTACAGGCTACCCGTCAAGAACAGATTTTGTCAAAGGCAAAGGAGTACGGTATTCCCGAAACACTTGTTCCCATGTTGAAAGTTACAGATGATGCGGACTTAGATGTCTTTATGAAGGACGCAAAGCAGACTTTCGTTAATGCGGGATTAGCAGAAGTGAAAAGCCCTGAAATAGGAGGAGATAACAAGACCGAAAGTGAAGCTATTGCCGGTATGATTTCGGAGGGCACAAAAACGATTGTTGAACAAAACAAAAATTAATCATGGCAGCAGGTACACATTATGATGTAACTCCGCAGTACGAACCGCAGGAGTTTTACCGTGTTGAATCTGGCGTTAGAAAGAGCGGCCCCTGGAAGTTGGACATTACCAATTTGCTCGTCGGTTCTTTCTTACCTGTATTCACTCCGGTTCAGGCTGATTTGGTAAAGCGCACACTGGTTCCGGTTCGCAACGTGAAAGTTGTAGAGGCCTACACCACTGAAGCAGATGCTTTATCCATCAAAATTGCAAAGAAATCGCTGGCTTATGCCGGCATGTTTATTGGAAGTGGCAAGAAAGGAGCGAAGGTAACCGCTATCGACAAGGCCAACAAGGACTATGATGTTCTGACTATCGAAGCCACTTTCGGAGAGAATATTGCTAAAGGCGCAGTTCTTTTTGAAGCAACAGCAGTGGACGGAACAAAGAAGAAGAATACAGCAAACTTTGTTCTTTTCGATGCGAAGAAGGTTGAAAGCGATGGTGCTGTTCTTTGTACTCTCCTGATGCAGGCCTATGAAGTGAAGGAAAGTAAGCTGATCCTTCCGATCCATGACCTGGATAAAGTCGGATTGACAAGCCGTTTCCAGTTTGAGTATTAATCATTAAAAGTTTAGATATGAATTTGACCATACAAACTTTATTTACAGATCCTAACATCGTCAAGGCGGTGATTGATCGTGTGCTCCAATTGAGATTGGATACAATCTACTGGAAGCAATACGGTGATTTCTTGGAAACCAAACAGCGCGTTTTCAAGACGTATATGGGGACGGTTACAGGTGTTGTTGCCGGTTCTATTCTTGGCAAGAATGACCAGAAGCCGTTGAGAGAAAGACGTAACCTCGGAAGTGGTTATACTGAAATCGCTTATCTAGGTGACCGTTACCAAATGGATATTGAACGCCTGTCACAGTTGCAGGATATCATTGACAAGTTCAATGCTGCTAACACTGCTGACCAGCGTACGATTTTGCAGGAAATTATTGACTTTATCGTTGATGATTATCGTCAAATCCTGCTTGCTCCGCACAAGCGTATGGATATCGTTGTTCCGGAGTTGATGATGACTGGAAAGTCTGTCGTTTACATGGCGGATAACAAAGAAAACATTGAACTGCTTGACATTGAGTTGCCGTTCCACTTTCTTACTCCGGAAGCCGCGGTAAAAAATATGTTTATCTCTTACTTGCAGCAGGAGATTCAGAAACTGAAAGCCAAATACGGTGTGTTCTCTAAGATGATTATGTCTCGGGGAACATTTATGAAGAACATCGTAGGGGCTTCCGAGTTCGGTGACAAGTTCAAGATGATTCTTGGCGAGCGTGAGTTCATGGTTAATGCAGGGTTGGTGACTGACCAGATGGCCTCCAGTGTTTTTACAGGCATCGGACTTCCAGCGATCGAGATTAAGGAGGATTACGTAGAGAATCAGGCGGGCGAGAACGTGCAGATTTATGCTGATAACCGTATTACCCTGTTACAGACAAGGTTATGAAGATGCGCCACCATAAGCCGTATGTTATGACCGATCCGGTTCCGGGACGTTCTTACAATACCGCTGAAGGTCAGATGTCAGTATGTAACTATCGTGACGAAGAAGGTCGATACATGGAGTACACCGCTGAGTGGATTCCTGAATTTACTTCTCCGAATAAGATTGTGAATTTCGATTTATCAACCATGAACGCTGTTCCGGAGGGATAAGGAGGATTCTATGAAGATTAAAGTGATTGATATTTTCCGAGACAAGTTTACTGGCGAAGTGTACAATCCGGGTACAATCCTCGATTTTGAAGACGAAACCCGCGTGAAAGACCTTTCGGAACGCAAACTTGCCGAAGTTATTGAAGAGAAGAAAGCCTCTAAGGGGATTTTTCTCTTCGAACAGGAGTTTGAAAAGAAAGACGTTGTAGAGGCATTGAAGTCTATCGGTGTCTCTGTAACTGCAAATATGAGAGAGGGAACACTTCTTTCTAAAGCAGGAGAACTGGACGAAGAAAAGACTTCCGCTTTGAAAGAAGCATTAGGTATCGAGTGATGACGGTAAACGACTACATACAACAGAAGTTTCAGACCTTTGGCATTAACTTGTCGGAGGCCGATCTTTTGGATATGTGTCTTACCTCGAAGATAAGCGGAGAGGATGAGATGAATGAGGATTGCTACGATCGTGTCTCTGTGGCAATAGCGAAGTTCATCCCCTCTCTTTTACTTCGACCCGTTTCAATGGGAGAGGGGGGAGTTTCAGTCTCTTGGAATTTTGACGGAATCAAATCCTATTATTTCTTTCTGTGCAAACAATATGGATTGAAGGATGAATTATCTAACAAACCTAAATGTACATTCCGATGATACCAAGTTTTAGACCTCATATATTACAATACCAAGTAACCACAGGAGGTTATGAAGACGATAACGGTGATTACCATCCCGGAACATCTTCATTTAAAGGTAGTATTCCCTGCCGGTATGAGCCCAACGGAAAAGCTAGTCAAATAGCTTTCGAGGATGGTAAGGTTTACATATATCAATATGTGGTTTATTTGAATCAGGATTGTAGAGAGTTCAATATAGGTGATATCATCCGGCTTCTGAATAACGGGATAGTAGTAGCAGAGAAACAGGTACAAGGATTTCACAGGGGACAGTTAAATGCTAAGTTATGGGTATAAGGCTGACAACATCGATAAGTGAGATTGACACCGCGTTTCTTGAGGCGGCTGAGCGAATGGAGGACAGGATGATTCACGCGTTGGCGGCCCTTGGTGATGAGTGCGTCGCTGAGGCGAGGAACAGGACTGAGGAAACAAGCTGGTTCGACCAAAGTGGCAATCTTCGTAGTTCTATTGGTTACGTAATTGTAGCAAATGGTAGGATCGTCCGAAACTCAGGTTTCAACCAAGTGAAGCAAGGATCAATGGGGGTCAAGGAAGGCAAAGAACTGGCCGAAGAACTTGCAAGAAAGTACTCAAGCGGTTATGTCCTTATCGTTGTTGCCGGAATGAACTATGCTGAACTTGTGGAAGCTATGGATAACAAGGTAGTACTTGCTTCCGCTGAGTTGTACGCAAGGCAAGAACTACCTAAAATGATGGTAAAACTTAAAAGTTAGATAATAAAATGATGTCAGACATTGATATAAAGGATGCCATCTACAACATCATCAAGGGGTCCGCTCTTGAAAAGACAGTTACGGGTAAGTTGAGCAAAACGAAGCGTCCCGCGAACTCCGACAAGGAAGATATTGTCATTTCCATGCTTGATAATGGTAGCGGCCAGAGGCAAGAAGCTTTTGTAAACGTGAATATCTACGTTCCCGATAATATACGGGATGGACAGCTAGAAGAAAACACGATCCGTTTACGTGAGCTTTGTAAAATATCCTCTGATCTTCTGTTTAGATGCAGAGGAGAAGGCTTCCGTATAGATTCTACTGGCTCTAAACAGCGTATATTGGAAGTGAATGGCAAAGACGAACACTTTATTAACAACAAATTATTAATTCAAATTTCTAACGAATAAAAATATGGCACAATTATCATGGGGTAAACCCACAATTGAGACAAGCAAGCTCGCCCAAGACGGATCTCCCGGCACATGGGTCAAGCTTCCTTTTGACCCGGTGGAGAACTCGACAAAGTTGACACCCACAAAAGGGAACAAGATCGAGGCCAAGGTAGAGGGCGGCGAAAACGAGGCCGTCAAGTATAAGAAGAATACATATGTATTCGAGTTTGAGGTACGTGCCGCCAAGGGGCGTTCCAAGCCCATCGAGGACGCAGACGGTGTCGTGAATGGGGAATACGCTGTCCGACTCACCCCAGAAGACCCTACAGTCGAGGGCATATTGATCGACCGTTCCCAACCGTCCGTAGAAGAGACTTTTGACACGGAGAACGGCAAGAAGTGGAAGTACACTTTCGACGTGCTGAAACCTTCCGTCGGAAACCAGGTGAAGCCATATCTGGCGCAAGCTCTCCCTGTCACTCCGGGTTCACTCGTATTTGACAAGGAGGCAGATACGACCGGAAAGGCCGTCACCGCTACTGCAACAGGCACAGTTACTGCCGCCTCTAGCGAATCATGGGCTACTGTCACTGTCGCCTCGAAAGTGGCTACCGTAAAAACCACGGCGAATACGGGGCCACTCAGAACAGCCAATATTACATTGGTAGCTGATGGAAAGACTTCTGTTGTTACCGTGTATCAGGCTGGGGTGTGATTTCATCATGGGGAGGGGTAAATCACGACCTCCCCCATATTTGCGGCTTTGGCGTAATGGCTAGCGCACCAGTCTACCAGGCTGGATATTCCGGTTCGAGTCCGGGAGGCCGCTCTATAAAATAAATTGTATGGAAAACGACGAATTGATTGAAATGAGTATTGCCGATGCTATTATTGAAAGGCCATTCGGCTTTTGTATTGGTAAAGGTCGATTTTATCTTTATCCGGTAACTTTAGGGAAAATGCTGCTGATTTCAAGGCTGATGAAAGAGCTGGATATAAACGATCGTGCTATTTCTCATAATCCATATATGGAAGCTCTGAGACTATGCGAGACTAAGAAAGATATTGTATGTCGTATTTTATCATATCATTCCTTTAACAACAAGGTCGATATTTTCGATAACTCAAAGGTGGAAAGAAGACTGAATTTGTTTAAGAACAATTTGGATAATGAAGAAATGGCTACAATGTTAGTACTTGCCTTGTCTGGTGATAGCATGAAGTCTTTTATTGATCATCTTGGAATAGACGGAGAAATAGGGCTGAAAAAAAAATTATCAGAATTGAGAGAAGATAAGCACAATCTTATTTTTGGTGGACATAGCGTATATGGGTTGCTTATTGATTCAGCCAGCCAAAGATATGGATGGACTATGGAGTATGTCGTATGGGGTATTAGTTATATCAATCTAAAGATGCTTATGGCTGATAAGATAGAGTCAGTTCTCCTCAATGATGAAGAGATGAAACAGCTTCATATATTTGATAATAAATATAACATCAATGCTGATGATCCGAAAAATAAGGAGATTATCAGGGAGATGTTAAATGATTAAAGAGAGGCGAGTAGTTAGTCCGCCTTTCCTATTAGCTAATTGGCTTCTGCCAAAAAAATAGTGGGTGTGCTATGCTTAAAGCAGAAGTTATTGGAGATAAGGAAATAATTTCTGTTTGTTAATTATAGTATCATATACAAAGCGCTGCCGAATAGGATAAATAGAAGGATGATACTGGCGCAACCTGCATTATTACTATTGGTAGGAATATCTCCATTTAATTTATCGACATAATCCTTAGCCTCTTTTAATCCTATTTTTTTGGCTTCTTTGTAGTATTTGACAGCTTGTAGTTTTCCTTGGGTCCTAATAATATTAAGAATTTTATCGTCTTCTGATTGATCTTTTCTTTCGATGTAAGCTTCTACCGCTTTAAACTTATTCCCACATTTGAGGCATGTGATTTGTACATCTTTGCTTCCAATAGTTCCGGCAAGCAGACCGATTCCACCAGTTAGAACAGCCCCGGCTAAGGCCTTTCCTCCGCTGAATCCTTTTTGCTCAGCGTGAAGTTCTCGTGAATGGCATTTAGGGCAACAGAGAAACTCTTCATCCTGTATAGTCTGATTCATAGGATTACCGCAATGAGGGCAGCTTGCCGCCTTATCACTTATCTCTTTTCCGCATTCGGGACAGTTTATTAGTGCCATAATAGATTTGTTTTTGCAAAAATACCCTAAAATTCAATCACTCCAAATTATTTCACGACAATAAAACGATTGTTGCGTATGGTTTTTCAAAAAACATACGGTCAAATCTCATGGGGGCGTTTTGTGGCAGTTTAGGACAATAGGTTCAGATGTGCTTTTCTTGAGGTCAGGAAATTATAGATTACTGATTTGATCGGGTAATTTTATTCGGTGAAAGAAATACGAAACAACTAATCGAAGGTTTCGTATTGAGGGCTCAAAGATATGGCGTTAGCGTCTGCCCTGGGTAATTTTACAATTCAAATTTATTATAGTATGGCAGGATTGCATTTTGATATAACCGGAGACAACTCTAATTTCCTTCGTAAACTGGAAGAGACACGCAAAGGTGTGCGAGCCGCCTCTAAGCAGATAGAAGAGAGCGGTATGAGTATTGAGCAGATGTTCGGTAGACTGGCTAAAGGTGCGGCATTATTTGGAGCTGGTTTTTCGGCTTCCCAATTCATCAAGGATATGATAAACGTCCGTGGCGAGTTCCAAAAGACTCAAATGGCTTTTGAGACAATGCTGGGTTCCAAAGAGAAAGCAGATGCTCTCATGACTCAGATGGTTCAAACTGCGGCTAAGACACCTTTTGATTTACAAGGTGTGGCTAATGGGGCAAAGCAGTTATTAGCTTATGGAACAGAGGCTAAAGATGTAAATGATACTCTTATTCGGCTGGGAAATATCGCTTCGGGGTTGTCTATTCCATTGGGTGATATGGTCTATTTATTTGGCACGACCCAGACCCAAGGCCGCTTATTTACGCAAGATGTCCGGCAATTCATGGGGCGCGGCATTCCTTTGGTTAAGGAATTAGCCACAATGTTAGGCAAGACCGAAGAAGAGATAAACAAGATGGTCACAGCCGGACAAATCGGTTTCTCGGAAGTAGAGAGGGTTATCAAGAACATGACCAACGAGGGAGGTCAATTCTATAATCTGATGGAAAAGCAGTCTCAAACGTTATCCGGACAGATTTCAAATTTGGGTGACGCTTGGGATCAGATGCTTAACTCTATTGGTAAGGATACACAAGGCGTGGCATCAGCGACTATTTCGATGACGACAGGGGTTGTAGAGAATTATGAGAGAGTCGGGAAGATATTGGCTGCTTTGATTGTGACATATGGTAGCTATAAAGCTGCAACAATAGCTGTTAGTGTGGCTACTAATGGACTCACTATGGCTGAAAGTTTATTATACTTGAAAAGTGAAGCGTTGCTAAAGATTAACAAACTGCTTAATGCTACTATGTTGAGTAATCCTTGTGTTTTGCTTGCAACTCTTGTCACAGGTTTAGTTGCTACCATGTGGCTTCTCCACGACAGCACTACTGCCGCAGAAAAAGCCCAAAAGCAACTTAATAAAGAACATGAGGAAGCCGCCCAAAGAAAACAGGAACTCACCTCTAAAACGGACGGTCTTATCTCAAAAATAAACAGTGAGACTGAGTCTGTTTATTCCCAAGTAAAAGCGTATAAAGAGCTTATCAAGCTATTCCCTGAACTTGGGAATATGAGTTTTGAAGAGTTCAAGAATTTACCTCAGGATCAGCAAAAGAAAATGTTCTCTACTATTAATGATAATAGAGAAATGGACGATGCTGTAAAAAGCTATGAGGCGGATTTAAAAAGGATTGAGTACTTGGAAAAAGCTATATCTGGTGCCGCCATGCTTCCTAATAGCGGATTGGCGGTTTCTAAATTAAACGAACAGTTAGAAATAGCAAATATCCTCGTAAAATACCACAAAGAGGAAATTGAAAGGATAAAACAGTTGCAATGGGAGGCTAATACTCCGGTGGAGGAAAAGGTAAAGCATTATGAAGATGTAAAAAAACGTCTTGTCGAGGAAAGGGATGAACTTGAAAAGACACTGACAAAATCGGAAAATATCGCATCTGTTTGGATGGGAGTACCGGATATTATTAATGGTATAAAACTCAATGCTTTCAATAAGCAAATAGAAGAAACGACAGGGAAGATAAATTCCCTTACTGGAAATGACAAGAATGCTGTCAAGAACAAATCCTATTGGGAGCAAAAAAAGAAAGATGCCGAAACTGCCCGTGATGCTCTAGCTACCTCTGAAAAGAACTCTGAGAACTGGAATAAATATACTCGTGAGATCCAACAAGCTCAAAAAGAGATAGCAGAATATGACATAACAGGTAAAGCCGAGAATGAAACTAAAAAACGTCTTTCCGCCCAACAAGACCTTGTCCGTGCCGTCCTCGACAATGAGTTAAAATTACAGGCCGATCGTATTGCCATAATGAAAGACGGCAAGGACAAACGAGTGCTGTTAGCCGATCAGGAATATAAAGAAACCATTACCGCCATCCAGAAAGAGAAGGAGGAGTATCAGAAAAAAGTTAAAGAATCAGGAGGCAAAGAAAACCCCGCCGTCCTTTCTACTTTTACCGATCGTGAAAACTCTGCTAAGGATAAGCGAAACAACGATGTTGCCAATATCGCAAAGGAGTATTCCGATCAGTTGAAATCAATCCAAAACGATGTTGACTCTCATTTCCGGAGCCAACTGGATAATCGTTTGATTGAGATCGATAGTTACTACAAAGAGCAGATCAAGATAGCCAAGGAAGCCGGCGAAGAAGAGGAAGGGGACTTTATCCAGATGCTAATCAGAAAGCAACAGGCGGAAAGGGAATACGCCCGGAAAGAATCAGCTTTGTCTACTGTCGATTTCAAGGAGCAGGTAGACCTCGGTCATCTTGAAAACAAGTCCAATGACACCTACTTTGTCGAAGAGACCGAACGACAGAAAACAGAAATTGTACGTAAATACGCCCTGGAACGTATAACCATCCTCGACAGTATGGGGGATGAGCAGTCCAAGAAAGACGCTGAACTTTTAAGGATCGCTGTCGAAGGATATGATAAGGCCCTGTCAAAACCGAGTAAGAAATCCATCAATAACCTGATTGATGAAAAAGCCATAAAGGCATTGCAGAAGCGCTTTATGGATCTGGGTATGTCCGAGGAAGAAGCGAAAGAAAAGGCGATCGAGTATGCAGAAGGCTTTAAGGGCAAGATGCAGATGGTGGCCGATGTAGCCGATAGCCTGAAAACGGCTTTTGGAGGCATCTCCGATGAATTGGATATGGCCTTGGATGCTGTTAGCAATATCGCTCAGGGATTTGCCGAGGGAGGACTAATCGGAGGTATCTCTGCGGCAGCCGGCCAACTGGTCAGTGTTGTCAGCAATCTGTTTACTGCGAAGAAGGAAATTGATAAATCCATGGTGGAAGGGTATGAAACCTACATGGATGCCATCAATGACCTTATCGATACCCAGGTTACCCTCCTTGATAAATTGGGAGGCATGGCGTTTGGTCAAAATATCATTGACACAACAAAGGACATAGCCAAATCTATAGCGGCCAGCCGTACATTGTTCAATGAAGCGATGAGAGCCGGCTCCGGTATGTTCTCCCATAGCGACGGTTACAAGGCCAACAAGATGCTGAAAGGGTATGTCAACGAACTTCGCGAAGTAGGCATTTATACGACCGATTTAAGCCGGATGACTAATGAACAGCTGGCCTCGTTGAAGAAATTGCCGGAGGTTTATGCCCGTTTTCCGGAAGGACTGCGTAAGTATATTGATGCTATCGCTGAAGGTATTGATAAAACGGAAGAATTTAAAGATCAGATTCAGGATACTGTTCTTGGTCTGGATTTCACAAGCATAACAGATATGATTGTAAATTCCGTTACCGATCCATCAATAGATAATGCTCTGGAAGAGCTTGAAGTCAATATCGATAAAACGATTGCCAGTATAGCCCAGAACATGCTTCGTCGTAATATGTTACTCGGCCCATTAGAGAAGATGACCAATGACCTATATAAGTCGATGGAGAAGAAGGATAAGGATGGCAATACTTATTACAAATTGACAGCTGAATCGGCTAAGAGTTTCAAGGATAATGTATTGGGATTGGGTAAACAATTTCAGGATGCATGGAAGGAGTTGGAAGAGGCTTTTAGTTCCAGCGGCATTGATCTGATGCCTAAAGATCAGGAGACGACGGAAGATGTATCGGATAACTCCCTGAAAGGGGCTTACGCAAAAGCAAACCAGGAATCGATAGATCTTTTGGCCGGACAAACGGGTGCCCAACGTGTTGCAATAGAATCTATCCGTGAGCAGATGCAATTTATCCGTGACCTACAGGTACAAGGCTGGAAAGATGTGACAGCCATTAAGGAATTAGTTGGCAAGCTAAAAGAAGTATCCGATAAGATATATGATGCGGTAGATGAGATAAAAGGGCATACAGGTGAACTGTCTGAATACTCTGAGAGGACGGTTAATGCCGTGGAAGGAACGTTGAACGTAAAAGTGAAAATGTGATGACAATCGACAGAAAAAACATAAATGAATGGGGTTGTACATTGTTGGAAGGCTCTTTCGACGACCTGTTGAAATATCCGAAGCGTAAAGCTGTGACTACTCGGGACTGGGCTGAATCGAATGGCATTGTCCCGGACCTGTCGGAGGTGGAGTTCGAAGCCAGGACAATCAAGTTGTCTTTTTTCATGGAGGCCTATGGAGAGTTGGAGTTCTGGCGCCGGTATAACAAGCTGACGTCTGACTTGTCTGCTACCGGATACCGGGAGATGAACCTGATTGAAGGTATGACAAACCGGCTTCGACTGAACGCAGGGGTTAAATACGAGTTACCGGTATTTCTGAATGCGAATAGGAATTGCTCAGTTCTTGACCTAAATTTTATAGAGGATAATTTTACTAGAGTCTCAGCGTATCCTTCCGGTGGGATAAGCTTGCGCGGACAGTTTGCGATAAACGGCTATGACTTCGGTGAGTTCGGCATCGGGTGCGATGACGGCCTGGAAGACATACTGAAGACTCCGGCCTTGAAAGATCCTTTTACCGATGGCCGTAACATCGACCTTACAACGATCCGGACCCAACACAAGACGATCAAGTTATCGCTTTGGATGATGGCAAAAAGCGTAGGAGAGTTCCTGAACAACTATCATGCCTTTTTTACCCAACTTTCGGGTACCGGAACACAGAGCTTATATATTAATACACTAGGTGCTACAACACAGGTCTATTACTCAGACTGTCCGTCTTATACGGTTGAGATATGGCAGGAAACGGACATCATGGTCCGGTTTACAATCTCTCTCGTGATCCCGGTAGTAACCTGGGTTGACACCGGTGGCGTGACAAGGTACAGAGTATTACAGGATAAAGAACTCGGTCTATTGGCTGATGAACAAGGTAGAATTATAGTATTTAATTGATATGGCGACAGGTGAATTTGATATAATTTATGCGAATGCGTTACCGGCTGCGACGAACGTGACCGACAATGATATGATCCTTATCATTCAAGCTGGAAGACCGAAACGTGCTTTGCCTTCCACAATGAAGGGGCGACCAGGTGATCCTGGGTTAAGTGTTTACTTGGGTGTGGATGCTACATCTATTCTTTGGAAGCAGGGGCCATCCGGTACTTGGCAAAATCTTATTTCCTTAGAAAAAATCCGTGGTCCGAAGGGAGAGAAACCTTTGTTCCGGAAAGTCGAAGGTACTCTTCAACTGAAGTATGAAAATGAACCAGACTCTGCCTATAAGAGCATTTTTGATCGGGAAGAATTGAAAATGAAGTTTTCAGATCTTACTGCGGAAGAACGCGACTTGCTAAGACTGCATTATTCTGATCTGACCGGGGTGGAAAAGGCCGAACTTCAGAAACCCGCCACCGATGCCGCCAAAATCATCACCGATAAGATGGCTCAGATCGAGCAAACCGCTGATCGGAAGATTGCTGACTTGATAACCTTTGAAGGCACAGCCAAAGAGCAGGAGGCAGATCGTGTAGATGCCGAAAAGAAACGAAAAGCCGAGGAAGGAATACGGAAAACCGACGAAGCAGCCCGGGTCTCTGCCGAGGAACTGCGTGAACAGGGTGAGTCGAATCGTATAGCTGAAGAGGGTAAGCGTGTGTCCGCAGAAGAAATCCGTGACAACGCAGAGCAGGCCCGCATCAGGGAAGAAGGAACTCGGAATACGCAGGAACAGGCTCGTGAGGATGCCGAAGACGCCCGTGTTTTGGCTGAGAAAAACCGCGTTACTGAAGAAGGTAAGCGCGATGCTGCCGAAGCTTTACGTAATCAGTTTGAACAGACCCGTGTTACGGAGGAAGGAAAACGTGATATTGCTGAACAGAATCGTGTAGCGTCGGAAGTTGATCGTGGGGATGCTGAAAAATTACGTATCTCTGCCGAAACAGGACGAGATGAAGCTGAAAAACTGCGTGTATCTTCTGAGGCGGACCGAAAGACGGAAGAAAGTAAACGCGATGCAGCAGAGCGAGCTCGTGAGGATGCCGAAGCTGCTCGCGTTGAAGCCGAAAGGCTCCGTGCTCAGGAAAGCCGGGAGGCTATAGATAAAGCCGAATCCTCTGCCGGATTAGCGGACTTGGCGGCTGCTGCTGCCCTGGAAGCTGCAGACAAACAGCCCATTTTCGATACTTTTGGTTATGTATACTTTTGGAACCGTACATTAAAGGATTATGTCAAGAGCGACATAAACCTAATGGGAAAACCATTTAGTATAGCAGAAACATATCCTTCGGTAGAAGCTATGAAAGCGGATGCCGATAATGAAAAAATCCCATTAGGATCTTTTGTTGCTGTTAGTATACCAATACCTGATGTTCCTGAAGGAAGTGATACAGAAGAGCCAGATACGGCTAAACTCTACATAAAGAATGAACACGATGGTGTAATCAGTTTCAATTTTATCGTAGATATGTCCGGTGCACGAGGATTTACAGGTAAAACACCGCAAATTAGTATCGGATTGGTAACTAAAGGTGAAAATCCGTTTGCCTCTTTATCTCCTGATGGAACAGATACTAATGGAAACCCTAAATATTTATTGAATGTCGTATTACCGAAGGGTGATAAAGGCGATAAGGGAGATGTTGGTCCTATTGGCCCTGAGGGAAAACAAGGCCCAATAGGTCCGAAAGGTGATACCGGCGCCGCGTTTACCTATGATATGTTTACTCCAGATCAGCTAGCCTTATTGGTAGGTCCTGTAGGTCCGGTTGGACCACAGGGTGTTAAAGGGGACAAAGGTGATAAAGGTGACAAGGGAGATCAGGGTGTACAAGGTATTCAGGGACCAATAGGTCCTAAAGGCGATACAGGGGCAGTAGGTCCGGCTGGAGCTAAAGGGGATAAGGGTGATACTGGTGCACAGGGTCCGCAGGGGTTGCGTGGCGAAAATGGTGTATCCTGTGATTGGCAATGGTCCGGCACCAGTTTGCGTATCTACGGTGCATCCGGATGGAGTAGCTATGTAAATCTACAAGGTCCTCAAGGTCCGAAAGGTGATACCGGGGCTAAAGGAGCTACCGGCGCAGCAGGTGCAGCTGGAACAAATGCAACGATCACCGGTGCGTCTGCGACTGTTGATGCCAATGTCGGTACGCCATCTGTTACAGTCAGCCTGGGAGGGACGGCTTCAGCCAGGACATTTGCATTTGCATTCAAAAATTTGAAAGGCGCTACTGGAGCAACGGGCCCTGCCGGAGCAAAAGGAGCCACTGGTGCGACAGGACCAGCTGGTAAGAATCTGGAATTTTCCTGGAACGGATATACGTTAGGCGTTCGTCAAGAAGGACAGACTACGTATACTTATTCTCAGAGTCTTCGTGGTGCGACTGGTGCAACTGGACCGCAGGGTCCGAAAGGCGACAAAGGAGATACCGGGGCAACAGGTGCACGCGGTGCAACAGGAGCAACCGGACCGCAAGGCCCTAAAGGGGATTCTGGTGTATTCAGTGGAGGGAATGTTACAAGCGCAATTGTAATTACATCAGGTGTTATAGCTGAAGCAATACAATTTAAGCGAACATCCGGAGGAGCCGCAATTGTTCAAGGCCAGAGTTCGTTTGAATTAACAACATATTCATCTTCCTCAAATATAAAATTTAATGTTGGTGGTGATAATAAAATAAATTTAGGTAGTAATCAAAATTATACAAAGATTGCTTGGACTGTTGGGTCTGATATCCGTTCAAAAAATGTACTAGGACCAGTAACTGATATAACAAGAGTATTAAGGTTGGACATTATTAGATATACAAGAAAAGACGATTCAACCAATAAGGAATGTATAGGAGTATCGGCACAAGACCTATTAAAAATTTTTCCGGAATTTGTTGCTTATGATAGTACAGAAGATTTCTACAGTGTAGATTATGCCGGTTTAGGAGCCTGTGTTGCGGTCCTAGGATACAAGTCTCTCCATAAAGAAATTGAAAAATTAAAGCAAGTAATAACAGAACACGGCTGGGAACTCCCTGCCGCATAAAAATATCAGCGTAAAATGAAGAAAGAGGAAATTGTGAATTTGAATCGTACACTATTGTATGTGTCGTTCGGAAATATGAGTAAGGCCGGAAAGTCGGCCATGATGCGTAACCTGGTTCGGTTGGGAAAACACTCGAAGGAAATCGAGGAAGCTATGAAGATCGCTTTCGATAAGTTCAAACCGGCCGGCTTGGATGATCTTATGAAGAAGAAAGATCGGTCCGAAAAAGAACAGAAAGAACTTGATGGCCTGACAAAGAAATTTGACAATGATATCAGGGAATACACATCTGAGTTTCTGGCCGAGGAGGTTGAGATCGAGATGCACTATATTTCAGAGGTTGACTTCGATGACCTGATTGATGCCACTTCTAAAGCAACGAAAGAATTGACTGCCGGTAATTTTATGTACTTACACGAATATTTAGTAAAGGAGGGATAACGATGGAAGATAAAGATAAAAGATACGCGTATTTCGTGATGTCTCATACAGTTGATACGGATAGAGGACGTCAGTTTATTTGGCCGATTGAACCTGATCCGGCCATGGGTAAAGATTTTTGTGAAAAGATTAAGCAAGAACATGATGAGATTCGTAAGTGGATGAGAGATAATCCGGATAAAGTAACCTTAGCAGAACATGGTTTTTATCTGAATAAAATTCAGAAGTGCTGTTGGTTACATAAATGCGCTAGTCACCGTTGTTTCTCATTGAATGAGTGCTACGGTGACGGAAATCATCCAGGGTGTTATGCAGGTCCCGGTCCAGAGGGTCCAGCAGGACGAGTAAGTGGTCCTGGTTTAAAAGGATTAGCAGAATGATCTTAGGCTTTATCATATTCGAAATTGTATTCTGGGTACTGTACTATATCGTTACCCGGAATATCAAATCTGATGTTGATTTGTGGAATGATGAACAGGAATAACGTAAAACCGCCCCGAATCTCGCGACCCAGAGCGGTTCAAAATATTAAACTCCTTCAAAGAAGGAGGTGTATGCAGCAAAAGTAATGTTTAATTTAAAAAAATGTAGTATGAAAAAGATTTTATTTTTAATTGTAGCTTTGATTTCTTTGATTTCAGGAAACATTTACGCTCAGGAAGTAGTCACGGACCCTGTTGTTAGTATTGTAATTGACCTCGGAACGTTTACCGGCATCGTAGCGGTAGTGTCAACCTTAGTTACACAGATCACAAAGGTTGTTCCGGCTATCTCGGATAGTAAGTTGATTAAGATCCTGATCTCAGTCGGAACCGGCATTGTGGTCTGTATGATCTGTTGGCTGCTAAAGGCTACTCCATTACTCAATGATCTCGTGTGGTGGCAATCGCTTTTATATGGTTTGGCTGTTGGTCTATCCGGTTGTGGTTTTTACGATATAATCAAAGCAATTGGAGGTCTGTTCGGCAAACAGGACGAAGTGATACATTATAATAAGTAGTAAATAAACTCCGCCTTCGAACTTCACAGCAGGAAGGCGGATACCTTAAATCTAATATTTGTATTACAATTAATAATACAAACTCACACAAAAGTAAGATTATATTTTAAAGTATGAAAATTAAGCGGGGAAGTACGGTATTATGTGATGCTTATCTGAAAAATAATAGCTTCACGGTTGATGAGATCATGGGTGAGCAAACGCTTACCCTAAACTTCTTGTCCCGTGATGTTATTGATTTTGAGGTCGGTGATTACGTGGAATGTGAGGGTGAAAGGTACAAGATCCGGTATAAGGAGAAGGTTACTAAGCGGGAGAAGTCGCTTGGCTGGGAGTATAATATACCGTTTTACTCAAGTAAATATGACCTGGAAGATGTCGTGTTCTTTCTAAATGGAAAGCCTGAGTACAAAAAAAATTTTGACTCTTATACCGGTACGGCGAGACAAATCCTTGAACTGATCGTTAAAAACATGAACCGCGAAGATTCGGGCTGGAAAGTTGGATCGTGTATAGAGTCTCGTCCCATAACCATATCATTTAAGGACAAGAGCGTTGGGAATGTCTTAGATGATACAGTTAAACAGATTGATACCGAGTATTGGATATCCCAGAAAACGGTTAGCATAGGGAAAAGAAAATACGACAGTAACGGCCTTGTGCTGGGGCAGGGCGAAGGTCTTGGATTTACCGAACTGGAAGTATCGTCTGTCGATGAAGAACGACCGACCACGGTTATTTACCCTTACGGCTCAGATAAAAACTTGGGGCCGGATTACGGTGCAGACTATTTGATGTTACCAGGCGGCCTGAAAGAGATGTCGAAGAATACCGACAAGTATGGACGACTAGGGCAGAAGAAGATACAGTTTGATCATATCTTTCCGAAAGGCGAATTTTTGGTGACTACGAAGATCGATGATTTGACATTACAAGCATCCGGTATTGACTTTAATTTGAAAGACTGTTTATTGGATGAAGTGGAGGCAATCGTCACATTCCAGGACGGTGGTCTAGCCGGATATGATCTGGCTATCGTCAAAGAGAGTGTGGATGACAAGATAAAGCAATTTAAGCTCAAAGAAAACAAAGAGGAAAATACTTTGACGGTCCCTGGCGATATCAACTTCGCTGTCGGTGACAAGTTTATCCTTACCGGCATAAAGATGCCTCAGGTTTATATAGATAATGCATCCAATCAACTGGCGGAAGAAGCTCAGACCTGGCTCGACGAACATTGCGAAAAGCGTATCCAGCTGAGAGGGAAATGCGATGAAGTGCTGTTTCGACAAATGAATCTATTCATTGCCTGTGGGCAGATGGTTGGGGTTTATTCCGATCAGCTAAAGATTGATCGAGAGATCCGCGTCACAAAGGTTAAACGTTATATCGAAAATGACGACAAGCCAGCATACCGATACGAGCTGACTTTATCAGACTTCTTGCAGGGTAACGGCTTCAAGGACTTGGTTGATGATGTCGATAAATTTCCGGATGAGATTGAGGACAAAGTTAAGCCGGTCCGCGAGTGGACTAAGCGGTCATGGCGTGATGTGATGGAGACGTTAGGTATGATGTTCGATCCGGAGGGGGATTATTTCACCGAACTCATCAAGCCACTGGCTGTACATACGGCTCAGCTGATTGTCGGTACTAACTCACAACAAATGGATTTGATTGGAGTGAAGTTTATTCCTAATGCCGATAACGATCCTAACTACTTCAAAAATACAGCCGGAAAATTGGTTCATTTCACAGTAAGTGAAACAGTCCGGGAATGGTCTATCCCAGCGGCATCTTTCCGACTTAGTAATTCATTGGCCTATTATGTTTATGCCAAGTGTCCGAAGGAGGGTAGCGCTGGATCTATATTTGTCTCTGAGCGGCAGATTAAGCTAGAGGCAGAAGCTGGTTATTACCATTTTTGGATTGGCGTATTGAATACTCCAGAGGATAGTATTCGTTCCTGGAACCCTAACTATGGTTTTACAGAGATAGCCGGGCAGACGATCACGACCGGTGTTATTAAGGACAAGTTGGCTCGATTGGTAGTTGATTTGGTGAATGCCCATATTATCGCAAAAAATGGGGCCACGATTTCGGGAAAGATTTTGTTTGGTGAAGGAACGTCTGGTTTAGAAAATATAAAGGAATGGCCGGCCGCAAAAAAGATAATTGACGATGCCGTTAGAGAAATAGACGAAACGAGTAAAGCCTTGACCGATTTTGAAGGAACCGTGAATGGAGCCTTTAAAGACGGAGTTATAGAACAGGCTGAAGCTAAAGCGATAGAGAAATATATCAATACTCTCAATACGGAGAAAGCTGACGCGGACGCTGTTTATACGAAGTTGTACTCCAATATATATCTTTTAGGTTCTCCGAAGACTGACCTGTTAAACTCGAAGATTACCTACAATGGTGCCCATACCAATCTTATTAAAGCGGTAAATGACGCTATTGCCGACGGTCGTACAACCGTGGCTGAGAAAAACAATGTCGATAGTAAGTTTACTGCCTACAAGAACGCTATTGCTGATTATAAATCGAAAGTGGAAGCAGCCAATAAGGCTATCCAGGATACGCTTAAAAGCTATTCGGACGAAGCTCTGGCAAAAGGAAAAGAGGCCTTTACGGCCGCCAGCAATGCCCAGGCTTCAGCGAACCAAGCTCAACAATCTGTATCAGGCTTGGGAAATTACATAGATGGCGCTTTTTCTGATGGCATAATACAGGAGTCAGAGGCCAAGGCTATCGAAAAGTACATCAATACGGTAAAAACCGATAAGGCAGCTGTAGAAGCTACTTACAATAAGTTATATGTCAATAGCTACTTGACCGGTACCGCAAAATCGGGATTACTCAATGCAAAGGTGACTCTGTTTGGAGCGATTGATAATTTACTGTCGGCAATCAATAGTGCTATTTCTGATGGTAAAACGACAGTTGCTGAGAAGAATAACGTCGACAGCAAGTTTTCATTATTCAATTCAGCCATGTCCTCATTTAACACAGCCGTGGAAACGGCCAATAAAGCTATCCAGGATACGCTCAAAGGCTACTCGGATAATGCGGCTTCAAATGTACCTGATTCATTTAAAAATTCTTTGGCCCAGCGTTTAGGATATGCTAACTATGCAGCATTAGAATCCGCTGCCAATGCAGGTAATACAGTCGTTAAGGATGGTAAGATTAATACTGTTTTGGTTGAAGCTACAGCGATTGTAACTAAAGGTCTTACCGCAGCCATGATCCAAGCTCTCGATATTGTAACGAATCGATTGACAGTTACCAGTGGAGCAAAAATCGGTAACTTTACAATCGAGGATGGTTGGCTTAAATCGACGACTCAAGCAGGAACGGGAAAAGGGTATATTTCCGTGAAGACGGGAGTCAGTGATATTTCTTTTGGTGAGGATTTGATACCTGCAACAGCTGGAGGTGCATATACACTTACGGGATTAATTGAAAATAAAAAAAGTAATCAAGGAGAATATTTCGGACAGGAGAACGAAAATATAGCCCTAAGAGTATCTGCAAAAAATGCAACGGCTAATTGGGGACTCGATTGTTTTGGTGGGATAAGAAAGATAGGTAGAGGTGTAGAAGTTAATGAGCCTTACATAATGGCAGGAAAGTCTATGGCGGATTTATTAGAAACAAAAATAAAATATTATAATTATTTTCAACTTCAACCTCCCGAGGGTTATGACGTGCTTATTCGTTTACCAGCGTATACGTTATTAATCTCCAAATTGGGTGGTACGTTACCAAATGGTACTCCTCTATCGCTCGGCGTAACAACTATTACATTGTCTGTTCAAGCCGGATTTAAAGGAAGAATAGTATTAGTCGGCGTTAATAATGGAAGGTTAGTCAGTAATCAAGGAGGATTACTGGACGATTATCCGATTTCGGGTTACAATTATGGAACATTAGGGTTAACTCAATGTAACATTGTTAAGTTAGGTCAATTTAATGGGGGATGGACTCCTCTTTATTTATCAAGATAAAATATGAAAATCGCAGTTAGGAATAGTGATGGCTATGTACTGAATGGATTCATGATCCATTGTGAGATACCTCATACCGGAACTTATGAAGAGTACATCCCTTTGTTTGAGGGAGAGGATTATTCAGAATATGAAATTTCTGAAATACCTGAATTTGAAACAAGGGATTATATGTTAATAGATTTTTATCATCGAGATGGTATTTTATCAGTTGAATATAAACCCAATGTAGTATGTATTAACAAAGAGATTGATCGGCTGAAAAAAGTACTCTCTGATTCCGATTACATTGTGATTAAATCC
>OHCS01000493.1_pt1 | contig 22096 bp, 18 predicted proteins | sample 1566741 | NCBI WGS metagenome assembly OHCS01 (sample SAMEA3879604, study PRJEB24766) | human gut metagenome | biome: human-associated habitat; feature: feces | place: USA | collected 1985/1987 | reverse complement strand
TCGCTTTAACGGGGACGGACGCCCTCTCGCTAGACACTAGCCGAGCGTCCCTACAGGAGTCGTCACTAGCCGAGCATTCCTACACGTTGTTACACGTTTTGTGCGATAGCTACGTGGAAAATCTCAAACCGCCACGTGGACAATTTATATTCTTCACGTAGGCGCAAAACATTTCCTCCGAAGTTTCATTTGATTCCTCCGAAGTTTTACTTCACGTCCACGTGGAGAATCTTTTATTCTCACGTGGATATTTCCGATTTTCTCGGTAGAGATTGCGCTTACCCCTACAGTTTGGCACAAAAAGCTGAGGGCTCGACCGCATCTCCTTGGCGATCGAGCCCTCCGTCGTGGAGCTGTCTACTGCTTGCGTCTGATAGCTATAACTTTACTTGGTGAACTGTGCTTATGGAACACAATGTCAGGCTATCGGACGATGCGGTAGCTCTGCTGCGAGCCGTCGTGGGCGATAAGCCGTACGAGGTAGACTCCGTGAGGTAGCTGAGAGAGGTCGATGACGTTGTCAGCGTGTGCCTGACGGCTGGTCGCTACGAGTAGCCCCTCTGCTGTGTAGACTTGCCACAAGGCGGGGCTTGCTCCGACGATCTCGTAGCACCCCTCGTGGTCTGTCGGGATGATCTGCCCATCCGTAGCAGGGGTGACCTCGGAGATGTGTGTCGTGAGCGGTGTCTCTCCATCGAGTACGATCCATCCCTTCTTGTTAGCAGCGGTGATGAAGGCGTCACTCTTGACATTGCCCTCGGGGAAGTCGCCATGCTTAGCACTGTTGAGGAAGACAATGTAGCCAGCATTGTCCTGTAAGTCAGGACGAGTCGGCAGACTCTCCACTAGAGGTAGTGGATCAGTAAAGCGATTGTTGCTGATCTCTAGTCTAGAGAGGCTAGAACAATTGCTGAGTGCTAGCTGGGTGAGCTTATTATTATTGAGTATGAGAGCTTGTAGTAGGTTCGCCTCTCCGATGCGGCACGATGTGATCTCCTGTCCCGAAAGGTCGAGATAGATGAGGTCACCAGAGATCGTTAGCTTATCATTGTACTCTGAGGCGGGCAGGGAGACGAGTGTGCCGACACCTCCTATGAGCTGATCGATGCTCTTGTCCACTGTAAAGGTGTGCTTAGCCCCAGAAGCGTCTGTGACTACGATCTCACCGCTCTTGCTGACAGCACGAATCATGAAGGGTGTCTGAGCATTGACACCGCTCTCCAGCTGTACGCCAGATATCACTTGCGGAGCGGAGGGGACGATCTCCACTTTTGTGGCAGGCTGGACGCAACGAACGGAGTAGCCGTAGTTCTTGCTCTCAAAAAATCTGTTTGCAATATCTTCATCCCAAAAGAATCGTCTGAAGAGTGCACTCTTCTCATAAATAGAGGAGGTCCAGAAGTATGCTTGGTACCCCTCAGCAGAGTAGTCCATATACTTAGACTGCGATGTGCTACCCATAGGTCGTGCATTGAAGCCTGTCAAGTTATTGCCCTGCTTGAGGACAGCACCCTCGTCAGGTACGGGGGGGACCCTCCACCCCTCAGTACTCTTGAGCAGTAAGCCCGCGTGCTCGGACTCGCGACTTAGGTCGTCAGGGTTGGGCTCAAAGCCCTTGGGGTCTACGTACTGTATCATCGAGTGCCACGCATCGTCACTGGGTACAGTCCACCCCTCGGGAGCTAGTCCACGAGTATCAATTACGGCAAAGAAATTGTAGAGAGCTCCATGTGAAGCGAGTAGATTGAGGTCGTTATTGTAGTAACAGACGGCAGCCTCTTCGGTACTCCACCACTGCGACTTGCTCAGTCCTGTCGTGATCTTCGAACCGTCACGCCAGTGCAGGGTTGCGAGATTTTCTCGCATCCATAGCTGTGCGCCAACCTTGACGATGCCATAGCTTGTCGTTTCGTCACCTCGCTGATCAATGAGGAGCAGAGGCTGAAGTGTGGCGGTACGAGCGTTAGCAAGCTTAGCATAGCTAACGGTCAGGGTCGGGGAGATAAAGAGTCCCTCGTACTCCATATCTACATAAAGACGGTCACAGCTGTTTTGCTCTAGATCCCAGCTGTAATGGGTTGCCTCCTTAAGGTCGTACCCGAAGGCGTAGTTGGTGGAGCCGTCTGCATTAGCCAGGTAAAGGACATCAGCGACGGAGCCCTCCTTAAGGTTGCTGTCGACGATGTATTCACGGCAGATAGTAGCTATGCGCAATCTGCCATCGTAGACAGCGAGTACGTTGCTCGTAGCAAAGTCCGCATCACTAGGCTTAGGCACCTGAACCTGCGCCGCAAGTGACTGACAGAGTGTGGTGAGGAGAAGAAATAGTATGGTAGATCTTTTCATAAGATAGGAGGTGATGTAGTTAGAGAAAAAGAGAGCGGCACTAAGCTCCATAAAGTGTAATGTCTGAGGAGTGGTGCCGCTGTCGTGTATGAGGAGTTCGAAGGTTGTGACGCCGTCGTCTCCGTATGTGTGAGGATTCGCTTACTTGAGCGCAGCGATAGCCTTGTCGTAGTCAGGCTCCTGGGTGATCTCGGGAACTAGCTCCTCGTAGATGACCTTGCCCTCAGCATCGATGACGATAACGCAGCGAGCCTGTAGCCCAGCGAGAGGTCCGTCCTGCATCATCAGTCCGTATCCCTTGCAGAAAGCAGTCTCTGAAGAGGGTACCGTACAGCAGCGGAAGGTAGAGAGCGTCTCGACATTGTCTAGCCCCTCAGCGCCGCAGAAGCGTGCCTGTGCGAAGGGTAGATCTTGAGAGATGCAGAGGACGACGGTGTTGTCGAGCTTAGCAGCCTCAGCGTTGAAGCGACGTACCGAAGCAGCGCAGACGCCCGTATCGATGCTGGGGAAGATGTTGAGGACGACACGCTTGCCACGATAGTCTGAGAGCTTGGCCATGGAGAGATCCTTGCGGACTAGCTCGAAGTTGGGTGCCATCGTTCCTACCTTAGGTTGCTCACCTGCGAGGGTGACAGTGATCTTATCTTGAAATTTTACTGTAGACATACTGTTTGTTTGGTTTTATAGTTACTGTGTATTAAGTGTTTTTACTGGTTGTCGGTTTTGACGCCTATCTTGCCAAGGAGCCCCTCGATGTGGTCCATAGGGAGGTCTCCGAGACTCTGATAGGGTAGATCGTCAAGCGGTACGAAGAGTACCATCGGGATGCTCTGGACGCCAAAGAGTGCGGCCAGCTGCGGGTTTTCGTCCACATTGACTTTGTAGACGACGAGCTGGTCAGCGTAACGGTCGGCCACCTTCTGTAGCTTGGGTGCCAGCTGGCGACAAGGACGGCACCAATCGGCGTAAAAGTCGATGATGGCAGGCTTGTCTCCCTTGTATACGAAGGTGTCGGGATGCGCCTCAAAGTCGTAGATATGCTCGCGCATATAGTTCGCATTGATGTGCAGTATCTCGGCTCGTGGGGTCTCTTGCTGCTCTTTGCTCTGAGCCGTGCAGGCTACACTGAGCGTGAGTAGCGCAGCCACGAGCAGGAGAGACTTCTGTATGAATTGTATTTGTTTCATCTATTATACTCGTTAAAATCGACCTCTAAGATAGACAAAAGTCCCGACATCTCCAAAAGCACACACTACGATAACGGTCGGCAACAGCATCGAATCGGGCCAAAACGACGAAATAAAAGCACAAGATCGGGTCACGCATGACCCGATTTTGCGCAAAAAGATGGTATCTTTGTCCCAACGAGAGACTGAAGGTTTTAGGGCATACTCACCTAGTCTAAGCTTTGCGGGAGGGGCATGTCGTGACGGCTGATTAGTATCGCTCTAGACGAGGGCTTCTTGAGGCGCTTGCAGGTGATAGACCGATGCTGGGTGCACTGCGCTGTAGTCTCTAGGGGACTCTCTTATTACCTTTGCAGCATCTACTAACTCTCGGTGTCTCGACTTTGCGCAAAAAAGGAGCTCTGCTTGGCTTGATCAAACAGCGAGCCAGCTCTCTGACTATAAGCGTCGGGGAGCTGGCTCTGTGTGTATATAAGGCTCTGTGTATAGTCTTATAGCTTTACTGTCGGAGTCTTGGTGTAGATCCCTATGGGGAGGGTCATAAAGGCGGGCTTTATAAAGCGCACATACTCAAAGTAGATACCTAGAGATGCATTGTAATACTGATAGAGGTGAAGCTGTCCTTGCTCGTTTTCAAGTATCTGATCGCCCTTGTAGGCAAAGCCGTTTTTCGTCATAAAGTCCTTGATGATGGCGTTGTCTCCATCGATCTTAGCAGCTTCCCACTCGGGAGAGAAGTCATAAGAAATTTGCTCTATAGTCGAGCCACTTAGAGACTCGTAGCTGTAGCTTATCGTACGAGGTTTGTTGCGATCTGCGGGATCGAGCTTGAAGGAAAGAGGCATGTTTACCCTGATGGCATCGTATTTATACCCAGCATCAGGATTGGCTGGCTTGAACTCGATGTCGCAGTCGGGGTGGATCTCTCGCTCACGATCGATGATGGGGCTCTCCTTGCTAATCTTCTGTCCGAAGACGTCTAGCAGCGGTAGGTAGAGTGCCTGGAAGGTGGGCTGATCGGGATTTGGCTCTTTGTGATAGAGGTCTGGAGCGTCTTCAAATGTGATGATGGCTCCAGGTCTCTTGTCGGAAAGACGAAGACGAACGGCGAGGTCCTTGTTGACAAACTTCTCTGAATAGTTTTGGAAAGCGCCCTCGTAGGTGAAGCCATTGAGCTCGAAGTAAGAGCGTAGCTCGGGTTGCTTGTACATAGCCATTGTGAAGCGCTCGGTATGTACTACCGGACCAGACTTGCCTTCGTCATTGGGGTCTATGTCGTAGCGAACGTAGGAGAAGTTTACCTTGCTGGGATCGATCGCCTGATAGGTGACACTGGTCTTTGTCTTGCTGGTCTGCTTGCGTAGTCCGAGCTGCTTCTCGTAAGCATCGATCTCCTCAAAGGTGTAAGTACTCATCTTGGTCTCCTTCTTGAGATAGGGGAAGTCTTTGATCTGTAGGATGCCTGCGAGCTGGGCGGGATCGCCTGCGGACTTGTAGGCGATGGCCCAGGAGCTGTCGCTGACCTTAGAGAAGGCTAGTAGGTAGGTGCCGTTGGAGTAAGCGATGCCCTTAGCTTCGAGCACTTTCTGATAGCCAGCGTCGCTGAGGAGGATCTCCATATTGTCATTGATGTCGTCTCCATCGGCGACTAAGTGAGTAGCTATCAGTATGGAAGAGGTCTCGAGTGTTGCCTTAGCAGGATCGATGACGTACATGCGTGAGGGTTGCTGTCCCTTGGGGTCATTGGTTTGGTAGCGAAGGATCTTCTTGCCTTTTTGGTCCATTGATCCATCGAGGGTAGCACCCTTGCTCTGTTCAAAGGCTTGGACAGCCTTCTCGCCTCCGAGCCAATCGACACAGGGGAAGGGGATGGCGGTGAGCTCGCCGTTGGCATCTAGCTCGAGGATGGACTGGAAGGGCTGTGGATCGGGTTGTGGTGTCACACCCGTTGTGTCGGTGCCTATTGTGTCGGGACCGGGATTGGGCTCTTGTTTGGGGTCGCAACTACTCGTAGCAAGGATCACGCAGAGGATTGCCGTGAGTGTTGCTAAGAGACGCTGTAAGCTTGTCATAACAGTGAATCTAAAGTATGTGATGAAGGAAAAAATGCAAGCGAGCTGAGGATAAGCTGTGGGCAACTAATATGAGATGGAGTAAGAGATCGTGGAGCTATGCCACCTGATCTTACTGAGCTCTCTTGCCGTCCACGCCTTAACCCCAACTCGCACTATAGTCGGTTGTCAGACTGTACTATCTATCCGATGATAACGATGTCTGTACCCTCTAGGATAGAGTCTCCAGCCTTGACTTTGATCTCGGTAATGGTGCCGTCGCACTCAGCGTTGATGCCGTTCTCCATCTTCATAGCTTCGAGCACAGCAACTTGCTGACCACGCTTAACCTGCTGACCAACCTGTACGTCTACGGATATGATGACACCAGGTAGGGGAGCCTTGACCGCTTTGCCCTTGCCTGTGGAAGCTGGTGCTGCAGCGGGTGTAGGAGCTACAGTAGCAGCGGGTGCTGCTGCAGGAGCAGGCGTGGAGACCTTGGGTGTCTCCTTCTTCTCCTGTATGATCTCGACGCTGTATGGGGTGCCGTTGACCTCTAGCTGAGCTTGGTCACCCTCGATCTTGTCAATCTTGACGGCGTACTCTTTGCCATCGATCTTATACTTATATTCTTTCATAAGGGGTTTGATATGGGTGCTTAGCAGCCTAGCGTGCTAGCCTGCTAAGGTACTGCCGTTTAGGATTTAGATGTAATACTGCTTCTGTGGTGTGACACGCATATTCTGTAGCTTGAATGACCAAGGGTCAAACTCCTTGTGTCGTATCGTAAGCTGATAGGACTCCTCGTCGTGAGGGGTGCCTAGCGCCTGCGCTAAGGCGAGTGCTATGGCGACCTCTTCGGGAGAGGGTGCTGTAGCAGCCTTCTTAGCTTTTCGAGCGGGTGCCTTCTTAGCCTTTTCTATCTTTTTGGTAGCCATCGGTAGGAGAGGTTAGAGAGGTACGTTGTCATGCTTCTTAGCGGGGAGCGTCTGACGCTTCGTGCGTAGCTGCTGTAGTGCGCGGATGATGCGGAAGCGGGTGTTCCTTGGCTCGATGACATCATCGATGTAACCGTAGGAAGCTGCATTGTATGGATTGGCAAAAGCCTCACGGTACTCCTCTTCCTTCTCCAGAGCTGTCTTGGCAGGATCATCGCTCGCCTTAACCTCCTTGGCAAAGACTACCTCGACGGCTCCTGACGGACCCATGACGGCAATCTCAGCAGAGGGCCAAGCGTAGTTGATGTCTGCGCGAAGGTGCTTGGAGCCCATCACGATGTAAGCACCACCGTATGCCTTGCGTAGGACGACCGTGATCTTAGGTACGGTAGCCTCGCCGTAAGCGTAGAGGAGCTTAGCACCGTGTGTGATGACCGCATTGTACTCCTGACCTGTACCTGGGAGGAAGCCTGGTACGTCGACGAGTGTGACGATGGGAATATTGAAAGAGTCGCAGAAGCGTACGAAACGTGCTGCCTTGCGAGAGGAGTTGCAGTCGAGACTACCAGCCATTACTTTCGGCTGGTTGGCTACGATACCGACGCTCTGCCCGTTGAAGCGTGCGAAGCCAACGATGATGTTGCGTGCGTAGTCACGATGTACCTCGAGGAACTCACCATGGTCTACGATTGCTCCGATCACCTCGTACATATCGTAAGCGCGGTTTGGCGAGTCGGGGATAATCTCGTTGAGTAGCTCCTCGCAGCGGTCTGCGGGATCGTCGCAAGCGACGAAGGGTGGCTCCTCCATGTTGTTTTGTGGCAGGAAGGAGAGCAACTGACGGATGAGCTGAAGACCAGCCTCGTCGTTGTCTACAGCGAAGTGTGCCACACCACTCTTAGAAGCGTGTACGTCGGCACCGCCTAGCTCCTCCTGGGTGACGTCCTCGCCAGTGACCGTTTTGACCACCTTAGGACCTGTGAGGAACATGTAGCTGGAGTTGCGCACCATAATGTTGAAGTCGGTCAGTGCGGGCGAATAGACAGCACCACCAGCGCAAGGCCCGAAGATACCAGAGATCTGAGGGATGACACCTGAAGCGAGGATGTTGCGCTCGAAGATCTCACCGTAGCCACAGAGTGCGTTGACCGCCTCTTGGATACGCGCACCACCAGAGTCGTTGAGACCGATACAAGGTGCGCCCATAGTCATAGCTAGATCCATCACCTTGCATATCTTGGCAGCGAGCATCTCGCCGAGTGCGCCACCTATGACGGTGAAGTCCTGAGCGAAGACGTAGACGAGACGTCCGTCGATGGTACCACTACCTACGACGACACCATCGCCGAGGAACTTTTTCTTCTCCATACCAAAGTTCGTGCAGCGATGCTGGACGAACATGTCGATCTCCTCAAAGGAACCCTCATCGAGGAGCATAGCTATACGCTCACGAGCTGTGTACTTGCCCTTGGCGTGTTGCTTCTCAATGCGTGCCTCGCCTCCTCCGAGACGAGCCTCCTCACGCTTGGCAAGGAGCTGCTTTATCTTCTCTTGTTGTACACTCATTATATTCTATGTAGCGTTTGTTTGATTGGACGATATTACTTAGCGACATCCTTGCAGTCGCAGATCTCTAGGAGTATGCCGTGTGCACTCTTGGGGTGTACGAAGGCAATGTTGAGACCCTCGGCACCTTTGCGAGGCTTCTCATCGATGAGGCGTATGCCTTTGCTCTTGAGCTCTTCGAGAGCTGGTGCTGCATCGCCTGATGAGAGTGCCAGGTGGTGGATACCTTCGCCACGCTTCTCGATAAACTTGGCTATGGGGCTCTCATCACTTGTAGGCTCTAGGAGCTCTAGCTTGACCTCGCCTATCTTGAGGAATGCGGTACGCACCTTCTGGTCGGCGACCTCCTCAATGTTGTAGCAGGTTAGTCCGAGGACTCCCTCAAAGAAGGGGAGAGCCTCCTCTATGCTCTTGACTGCTATCCCAAGATGCTCGATGTGTGACAGATTCATACGCTATATTGTTTTTTGATTTGTGTGTCTATTCAAAGGAAGAAGGGACTGCGCCCTCCAAACGGGGATAATCTATCTAGAGACCATCACCGACTGCAAATATAATAATAATCGCTCACGTAGCGAAAGGGTTTGACGACCAAATGTCGATTTGCTCTCTCGGGGGAGCTAGTTCAGGCGAAGGTGAGCGCATGGACGGACGGGCGACTGGTCAGTTGTCCATCACGGTAGGCAACCTGTCCATTGACCCAAGTAGCCACGATGCGATGCGAGAAGGTGTAGCCCTCCAGAGGCGACCAACCACACTTGCTGTAGAGGCTTTCCGTTGTGACCGTGGTCTCTTGATGAGGATCTACGAGGACTAGGTCAGCGTAGTAGCCTGTGCGGATGTAGCCTCGCTCGCAGACCCCAAAGAGCTGGGCAGGAGCGTGTGCCATCTTCTCAACGACTAGCTCAGGCGACCAAAGCCCCTCGTGAGCCAGCTCCAGCATCATCAGGAGACTGTGCTGTACGAGTGGTCCCCCAGAGGCTGCCGTAAGGGCATCGCCCTCCTTGTCGGCTAGTGTGTGAGGCGCATGATCGGTAGCGACCACATCGATGCGACCCTCAACGAGTGCTTGGCGGAGTGCCTCACGATCGCGAGCCGTCTTGACGGCGGGGTTCCACTTGATGCGGTTGCCTAGGCGGCTGTAGTCCTCATCAGTAAACCATAAGTGGTGGACGCACACCTCAGTGGTGATGCGCTTCTCAGGCGAAAGCGGAGCTGCCGAAAGGAGATCCATCTCCTCTGCTGTCGATAGGTGTAGTACGTGCAGTCTGGCTCCGAGACGCTTGGCACGCTCTATGGCACTGCGTGAAGACTCGTAGCACGCCTCGCGAGAGCGTATCAGTGGGTGTGTCTCGATGGGTGGGTGCCCGTCGTAGCGCTGGCGGTAGGTCTCCTTGTTGCGTGTGATGATCTCCTCGCTCTCGCAGTGCGTGGCGATGAGCTTGGGCGCATGGGCGAAGAAGTAGTCGAGCGCCTCCTCACTGTCCACTAGCATATTGCCCGTGGAGGCTCCTAGGAAGAGCTTGTACCCTGGGATGAGGGCTGGGTCTATGGCACACGCTTCGGAAGCATTGTCATTAGTTCCTCCGAAGTAGAAGGCGTAGTTTGCCCAGCTTGTCTCCTGAGCACGCTGGCGCTTGTCGAGGAGCGCCTCGAGAGTAACCGTCGGGGGCTTCACATTCGGCATGTCCATATAGGAGGTGACACCACCCGCCACGGCAGCACGACTCTCGTGCGCTATGTCTCCCTTGTGGGTTAGTCCAGGCTCTCTAAAGTGTACCTGATCATCGATGCAGCCAGGCAGTAGCCAGAGCCCGTGTGCCTCCACGATCTCCGCTCCTTGGAGCAGTTCGTCTGGGAGGTCAGACGCCTTGTCGATACCTATATATATAGACTCAATACGCTCGTCGGAGAGGCATACGGAGCCGACGACTTGTCGACCTTCATTGATAATGGTCGCTCCGAGTATGATCTGTCGCATATTATTTAGCAGGATTACGACGCTTGGGGAAGCCCTTGAAGAGTCGCCAGTAGCGTAGCTTGAGAACACCCGTGAAGGCTTCTCCAAAGATCGAGCCATTCATCTTCGAGCTACCAAGCTTACGATTGACAAAGGTGATAGGCACCTCCTTGATCTTGAAGCCTAGACAGTGCGCTGTGTACTTCATCTCAATCTGAAAGGCATATCCCTTGAAGTACACCTCGTCTAGTCTCATCGTCTCCAGCACCTCACGTCTGTAGCAGACGAAGCCAGCGGTCGTGTCCCGAACGGGTAGCCATGTGACAAGGCGCACGTAGACCGATGCGAGGTAGCTCATGAGGATGCGTCCGAGGGGCCAATCCTTGACCCCACCACCCCGCACGTAGCGAGAGCCCACCGCCACATCGTACCCCTCCTCGGAGACGGCGCGTAGGAGGTGCGGCAGTGCCGAGAGCGGATGGCTAAAGTCGCAATCCATCTCAAATATGTAGTCGTAGCCATGCTCCAGTGCCCACTCGAAGCCTGTGAGATAAGCGGTGCCTAGTCCCATCTTACCTGGACGTACGATGAGATGAAGACGATCCGTGTAGTCCGTCTCCTGTTGTAGCGTACGCACGATCTCAGCGGTGCCGTCAGGCGAATTGTCATCAAGGATCAGCAAGTCGAAAGCTTCGGGCAGTGCCAAGACGGCTCGAATCATCTCGGCGACATTCTCTCGCTCGTTGTAGGTGGGTATGATGACAAGGCTAGCGTGCATAGCGTGATGGGTCTCAGTGAGTGGTAATGCATAGGGTAGGGAACGCTGTCAGATGCCCCCTGCCACTGCACTACAAAGGTAGTAAAAAACTCTCTTCAGGGATCATGCGTCAGCTCTCTGCGCGACCTGAAGTAACAGAGTCCTGGGTCGGTCTCACTTAGATACGATAAGCAAAGCCCGCAAAGGCGTAGATGTTGTAGAGCGGGAAGGGCATCATCGTAAAGCTCCGATCTAGAGCAGGCTCGAAGCTCATATTGAGCTGAGCGGTCACACCGAGACGCTGATGAAAGAAGTAGTCGAAGCCTACCCGGACGCCCATATCTAGCTTGTTAAAGTGATCTGAGAAGTCGTAATCGACGAGATGTCCAGGAGATAGTGGCAGGTCATTGAGCGTGCCGTCACCATCGAGAGTCACCTTAAAGCTCTGTTGCATCAGGTAGGAGAGGTAGAAGCCCACCTGCACACGAAACTTGTCTTTGCTCGTATGGTAGGCGACCAGCATCGGGAGCGTGAGGTAGTAATTGATAAACTCCGAGCTGTTATTGCCTGTGAAGAATCCCCAAGCAGCATCCGTGCCATCGCCCATATTGACTCTCAGGTTTGTCGCGTGGGTGCAGGCGTACATACCCTTGCGCTCCATCTCTAGCCCCGTGTCTAGGTGCCACCCCTTGGTGTCGGGGAGCTGGTAGGAGAGCCACCCCTTGAGGGCTATGTTCATATGGGGATCCCACGTATAGATCTTATCTATTGCCTTAGGCTTAGGTAGTGGGGTAGTGGCTCCGACGTTTAGTCCAGCCTTGATGCCAAACTCTAAGTTGTCATTGTCACTCTGCCCCCATAGGAGTGGGGTCGTGATGAGTGCTAGCAAGAGGGCGAGAGTCCCTCTGTATAGTTGCTGTGTAGTCATATCTGTAGCGGGTTACTTCTTGGTGGGGATACCTAGTGTCACAACTAGATCGTCAATGCGCAGGCGACTGCCGATGGCTCCGATGAATTCGTCGCCACGAGCACTCGATGAGAAGATAAGAGCCATGTGGTACTTGCCCTTCTGGAGGTCTATCTGCTTGTAAGCAGTCTCGTTGACGATCTCTAGATTTGTCTCGAAGGATGTCCACGCCCCCTCCTTGGTAGGCTTGGGGTGTAGCTGCACTTTAGCTAGGATACGTGGATCGGTATAGAGGTTGGTCCCGTTGAGCGGAGTGTCATCGCTTGTCGTATCGTATAGGACGCAAGCAATTGTAGCCTCATCCTGTCCGTCAATCGCCTTATTACCCTTAGTACCATCGACTAATTTCTCGCCTGGGAGCCACTGATAGTATCCTTTGATAGCAAGCGGTATGGCAAAGACGGGCTGACCAAACATGGTAGACTCTAGAGGCTTAACCATCATACTCCCTGCATCTAGGGTACCAGCGTAGAGAGCTCCAGCGATGATGCCCTTACCAAAGAGTGGTACCCCCTTGTTGGTCATCACTTCTAGGGCTTGTCCTGTACGGCCCTTAACCAGTGGGTGGACAGGAAAATCCTCAACTTGATTCGTCCCTCCGAAAGCTGCACCTAAGTTGCTCGCGCAAGCCCAATAAGGATCGCCTGCTAGGAGCTTAGGGAGTGCCTTCTCTACAGGAAGCATAAAGGCTGCCTTATCATTAGGCTGTACCCAGTCGTCAAAGGTAAAAGTGATCTCTTGAGTCTTCATCTTACCTAGTGGATTGGGATCAGGATCAGGTGTCGGTATCGTGTCTGGCTGAGGATCAGGTGTCGGTATCGTGTCTGGCTTATTGGGGTCAGGCTTATTGGGGTCTGGTTTATCAGGATTAGGTTTGTAGGTGCCGTTTTCGATAGCGATACGCTTAGCTTTGATAGGGTCCTCGCCACTACAACCTGTCGCTACGACGAGAGACAGTGTAAGTAGGATACCGAGAGTCCAAGAGAGTCGTTTCATATTGTACTATATTTTACACTAAGATGTGGCAAAGATAACGATTTCTAGCTAGATAGCCAGAGAGGCGTGCGACCAGCGGTCTGACCAACTCAGAGTGGATGTCTTATGATCGACTACTCTTAGCACGATAGCCACGTGGAGAATTGCAATTCTCCACGTGGCTATTTTTTATTCTCCACGGAGGAACGAAACGATTCCTCCGAAGTTTCATTTGATTCCTCCGAAGATTTTTTTCACGCCTACGTGGAGAATGAAAAATTCCCACGTGGAGATTTCGAAATCCCTACGTGGGAATCATTGTTTTTATCAAAAAAGAATGTTAGCTTTGTGACAACTATTACTCTTAAACGTTTCAAACGATATGACAAGAAAACTACTTCTTCTTCTACTCCTACTCCTAGCTCTGAGCTACTCGCTGAGCGCTCAGCAGACAGGGTGCAAGATCACGCAAGAGCCGAAGGCGTTACCCGCCGAGGCGTGTAACTTCTCCATCTATGGTACTAGTCCTAACGGGCGTTACATCTATGGTGGTAGCCCTAACTCGACAGCCTTTTGCTACGATACGGAGCGTGATACCACCTCGCTCTTCCTCTCTGAGACGGGCGCTGAGAAGTATATGATCTACGCTGTCTCTGATGATGGTGAGATCTTTGTCTCTCAGGATGAGGTGGGCGCTTTTGTCTACAATATGGCTCAAGAGAAGCTACACGAGATCAAGACCCCAGAGAGTGCGTGGCCTGACGTGAGACCCGTCTATGTGACATCTGATGCCAAGCACCTCGTAGGCTATCTGATGGATCCGACCTATGCTCAGGAGAGTATGACGCTCCCTATCTATGGTACACGTGCTGAGGATGGCTCTTGGACGATCAAGACGCTCCCGATGCTAGACAAAGACTACCTAGGCAATAAGCCTAACTACACGCAAGCTTTCTTCTGCTCGCCTGATGGCAAGAAGATCCTAGGCCGACAAAACACCCGCAATGGCTCTGACAGACCTCTCTTCTGGCAACTAGATGAGCAGGGACAGTATCAGTGCTCTACGCCTTGTGACTCCTTCCTCTATAATCTAGATGCGCCACTGCCTGGTCCTGAGCCCGATTGGGACGACTACGTGACGGCAGACTATGAGAAAGAGCCTGACCTATATGCCCAGCAAGAAGCTGAGTACAACAAGGCTCACGATGCGTGGCAACAAGCCTACGATAAGGTAGTCAAGGGTGTATCCCCTGATCTTGCGTGGCAGATGATGGCTCCAACGAGTGGCTACTGGATGATATCTATCCAAGAGGTAGTCGGTGAGGGTGACGACTACACAAACATCTCCTATCCCGGTGCATTAAATGTCGCTGATGGTAGCATCGAGCGGATCAATATCCCAGAGGCTTATGGTCTCGGCGGACTAGGACGTACTCATGATGGTGGCTGGCTCTGCTACCCCGATGGTAGCTTAGACCCCAATGATCGTACTACCTATGTAGTTTATCCTGATGGCAAGAAGCTCACGATGCTGGAGTACTTGCAGCAGCTCTCGGGCAAAGACCTGTCCCCTGCCTTCACTTACTCCTATACTCCTTATGGTGAGACGGAGCAAAAGAGTATCACGGATATGGGTGTCGTACAGTTCTCGGCAGATGGCAAGACCCTGGTCTCTTGCGCTGTAGATATGACTGGTGTACAGTACTATCGCAATGCTTATCTACGTGTAGACAAGCACTTCCTCGCTGAGCCTCTGGGAGTCGCTCCTATTCAGGTCGAGCGTGACGATCTCGCAATCCTCTGGCAGGGCGATGCGCTCCACTTCTCTGAGCCCGCTACGGGTACGCTCTATCTGTACGATACGACTGGTAGACTACTAGACAGCTACACGCTGGCAGCGGCCTCTAGGCTCTCCTTGACAGATCTAGCTCAGGGGCTCTACATCGGTCAGCTCGTCACGGAGGGTGGCGTTAGCACGGTACGATTCATTCGCTGAGACTGTTGCAAAAGTCAACAGTCTCTCGCTAGGAGACGTCTCTGATCTGATAAAACGAACCAGTCCCGCAAGGAGACTACAGCGATGTAGTGCGCCCTGCGGGACTGCTTTGTTTGTATTGTCTGTGCGAAGCTACTGCTCGGTAGCGACCCAAGCGATGCCGATCGTCTCGATGCCCGCTAAGGTCGCTTGTCCAGTCGCTTGCCTTAGTTCGATGGTGTAGAGCCCTGGGTGTGGAGGGGTTAGTGAGGCATTGACCTTATATAGTTGCTGGCGTAGTGCATAGCCCTCTCCAGCCCATACGCCAGGCTCCTCAGTGAGGGCTAGTGCTAGTGTCGTCGTAGCACTCCACCCCAGAGCGGAGCGAAGCTCGATGGTGAGCGGGAAGGTCGTATATGTGTAGCGACTACTATACCGTACATAGAGGTAGAGCGTGTGGGGCGTCTGCGACTGCTCGACGAAGCTCTCGAAGATGACACGATGCTCTGCAGGCCATACAGCTTGTGGCAGCTCCTTCGTCTGCATCTGCTTCTGGTAAGTAGCATAGCGACAAGAGCCAAGCGTCAGGACGGCCAGCAAAACTAGCCCTCCTACGATGCCCCCTCTGCTGGCTCTGCTCATAGCTACAACTGATCTAGTCGTGGTGAACTACTCCTCCTGAGGCTTCGTGCGTGGACGCCGCCGCCGGCCACCCGTCTGAGGCTTACGTCTCGGCCTACGACTAGGCTGCGTAGCGCCCTCCTCGCGCGAGTTGGCTTTATCTTGAGGTGCTTCGACAGCATTGGTCGGCTCCTCGGCACGGTCATTCGTAGGGTTTTCGCTTTGCGCTATGGGAGCGTCTGTGTTGCTGCGAACTCTTTTTCGGTTATTCTTGCGACGCTTACGCTTCTTCGGCTGGTCAAAGCGGTTGATCGCATTGTCAAAGAGTATGTCCTTAGGCTTCTTTGGAGCCTCCTGCTGGTCAGAGAGCGTCTCGGGTGTCTCGCCACGCTGGTTCATCTCTATAATCTCTTTAGCCCGCTCCACGGATATGGTCTCAGGCTCTTCGAGACTCTTAGGCGCTAGGCTATAAGTGATCTCGCCCGCTAGCAGGTCGCACTTATTAAAGTAGTAGGTGCCACTCTCAGTCTCTAGGTGCGTGCGACTCGAGGGGAAGGCTTTCTTTGCCTCCATGTAGACGTCCACCTCGTAGTTGGTACAGCACTTGAGCTTGCCACACTGACCAGTGAGCTTGAGCGAGTTCTGGGCTAAGTTCTGAAAGCGTGCTGCAGCGGTGCTGACAGAGTTAAAGCGTGAGAGCCAGGTAGCGCAGCAGAGAGCTCGTCCACAAGGTCCGATACCTCCGATACGTCCTGCCTCCTGTCTAGCACCTATCTGACGCATCTCCACACGTATGTGGAAGGCGTCCGCTAGAAGTCGTATCAACTTGCGAAAGTCTACTCGCTGATCCGCTATGTAGTAGAATATGGCGCGCGTCCCGTCAGCCTGATACTCTACGTCGCCGATCTTCATGTCTAGTCCTAGAGACGTGGCGATCTCGCGCGACTCGATCATCGTCGGGTGCTCGCGTAGCTTGGCAGCGCGATAGTGATCCATATCGGCAGGCCGTGCCTTACGGTAGATCGCTTTTGCGTTGTCTACATACTGCTCGTCATGGTTGGCTCGTATCTTCGTAGAGACGAGCGTCCCCGTGAGAGCCACCATGCCGACATCGTAGCCACCGCTGTCAGCCTCGACGACTACATAGTCTCCTCGCTTGAGGTCGAGGTGATCCACGTTGCGGTAGTAGTCCTTGCGTGTATTCTTGAACTGCACCTCGACGATCTCCTGCTGCTGTACACCATCAGGCAGATCAGCTAGCCAGTCATAGGTCGAGAGCTTGCAACAGCGTGACCCTACGCCTTTGCATCGAGGACAGTCTATCTTATCTAGTAGGTCTGGTTTGTATTCCATCAAATAGTTTCAAAAAAGGGGAGTGTGGAGTAGGAGAGATTACTTCTTCTTTCGTCCAGTCACCCGCTCGAGCGAGTCAAAGCCCTGCCCATATACTCCGTGTACCGTAGACTCAGAGATAAAGGCATCGGGATCTACCGAGTTGATCACTTGGAAGAGACCTCCACGTAGGTTCTTGCGGATGGTTACCAGCACCACGTGCATCGGTTGGTGACTATAGCCACCCTCGCCATGGAGTATGGTGCAGCCATGTCCTAGACGATGTGTGATAGCCTCACTGAGCTGCTCGTACTTGGTACTGACGATGAGTAGCTGCACAGACTGCTTGTTGGCCTCCATAATGTAGTCCAGCATCTGCCCCACGATCGTGATCTCGATGAAGGAGAAGGCTAGCTTGCCTAGAGCCGTACCCCAGCTGTACTGAGGCCCGAAGAAGTGGCTCACGAGCGCACCCGTCGTGACGATGATCGCATCCATAAAGATCATAGCACGACCTAGAGAGAGCGTGCTGTACTTATTGATGATCGCAACGATAATGTCGGTGCCACCCGTACTACCATTGGCCGAGAAGACCAAGCCTAGTCCCACACCACAGAGTCCCGCACCGACGATTAGTGCGACAAATGGCTCATCGGGGGCCAAGAGCGGCCCGAAGTTGGGGAGTGTACTAGTCAGCCAGACAGGCAGATTGTTGTACACCTCTAGTCCTTGTCCCACCATAGGGGTAAAGAACGCTTGACCCACAGGGATCGTCACGGCAAGCATCAGGACGGCTATGATCGTCTTCATCGAGAAGCGCCACCCTAAGATCCATATCGAGAGGAGTAGCAAGCCGACATTGATGATGTTGTAAGGTATACTGGCTGGGATATTCGTCGCCAGCTGAATGATTGTGGTCAGTCCCGCCAGTCCTCCCGAGGTGATGTCTTGTGAGAGGATGAAGGCTGTCCAGCCAAACGTGTAGACGACTACACCAGCGAAGATGAGTAGGACATCCTTTAGAAAGCGCGCAGACTTGCGTGGGTCGGGATAGCGTAAAGGTCTTTTCGTAGCCATGAGTGACATGTTTATTTCTTGACGAAGGGGGAACACGTTCCTCGGACGCCAAATTCAGAAGTTACACAAAGGTAGCAAAAAAGAAGACTGACACAAAAAGAGACTGTTGCAAAAGTCAACAGTCTCACAAAAGGAGCCGATCCGTGAGGGGAATATTTGTAGCTTTGCCCTTAGTGTAGATTGCTAATGAAGATATCTCATGTTGGACCACCCACTCACCTTCCCAACCTACTGACCTGACGAAGCTTCCCTCTTCGCTAATCTGTGACAGAAGGGTAAAGAAAAAAGGTGACAGCCGAACTACTTCGACGATCACCTTGAGTCGGGATGAGAAGACTCGAACTTCCGACCTCCACGTCCCGAACGTGGCGCGCTACCAACTGTGCTACATCCCGAGAGAGACTACAAGGGTACTAGATAAAGCGATACCACAGACACTGCAACTCTAACGAGAAGTGCATCTCTACTTCGGGCTTCTTGTCTTTTCATTGTGTAGGCTTATACTGTGAGATAAAGATAAATACGATAGCCTAATTAGGCTATCGTATGCTGTTATGACATCTTTATTTTATGGCGAGGAAACTCACTATCAAGAGTCAGAAGTCAGATCACTATCGAATCAAGGGGATAGTATACGCTCCAACTTTGAGTATCATAAGGGCGTCCACTCCTTGTGGCAATGACAGCCTCTGCTGGGGGAGGGTGAGAACCTCTACTTGAATGCACTCTCCTGAGACACTGTAGAGATACAGTGTAGATCCAATCAGGTCCTTAGGCACTTGGAGCATTAACTCACTGTCTGATACCCAAGCTATGTTGAGTTGTGTCTTTACTACGCTTTCAGAGGAAGTACCGATGTAGGGCTCTAAATTTCCATCGGAGTAGTCATAGACTCTCCAGTTCTTACTCTTTAAAGTAGAGACATCTGTCTGTCCTATCTGATTCTTTTCTTGGGAGTCTCTACTATTAATAACTGTGATGAGTCCTCCGTCTGAGTCTAGTGTAGGTAACGTCTCTGCGAGCTCTGTTGTTATTGCAAAGCTGAGTTCGTTAGAGTGTAGGTAGCATTGTCTTAGTGCGGGTACATCCTCTATGCGAAGATCCTTGATTGCATTGCGTGCGAGACGTAGCTGCTCCAACTGAGGACAACGAGATACTTTGGCAGATACTAGACTGTTGTTTTCAACAGAACACTCCTTTAGAGCAGGTAAGTCTATAGCCTCAAAGGTTTTAATCTTGTTGTCGTTTAGCCAGAGCTTCTTTAGGTCTTGATTAGCCCCCAGCTTAATCTCGAAGAGATTATTGCCAAAGGCATAGGCATCCTCTAGACTAGTTGCACTAGAGAGGTCTAGTCTTGTTAAAGCATTACCATAGAGAGATAGATACCGTAGAGCAGGAAGCCCGTTAAGATTGATCTCTGTGAGTTTGTTCTTTACTATAGAGAGCTCTTCAAGCATTGTGCAGTGACTATGAGTGAAAGAGGTAATCTCTGCATCTTGTAAATAGAGCTTCTTGAGATCACCTTTGAATATTATGGTGGGGCTTGTAACTTCGTAGATGCCTACTCCAGCATCGGAAAGCTCACCACTTAGGCCTTCGATCTCTAGTGCTCCCTCTACGGCTAGCTCAACTCTAATCTTGCTACCTATCGGTAGGGTCGTTGTACAGGATATACGTCCGTCGCCAAGATTAGGCTGACTCCCTGGGTATACCTCACTACTACCTGCTTTGTAGTCGTAGACAAACCAGTTCTTGTCAGTGGCTATCTTTATTGTTAAGGAGGAGACTACGTTACTTTCATTTGAATCTTTAGTATCTATGGCATAAATATCTCCTCGATCTTGCCCCTTTCTGTCGTTTAATTGAGAGAATATTCCTTGGATCGCCTTGTCTGTGAGTTTGTTCCCATAAATTGAGAGCGTCTGAAGTTGAGCTAGTCTAGGTAGTGTCAACTCCGAAAGTTCATTGTTGTGGAGTCGCATCGTCCTGATATCAGGTAGCTCTTGGATATTTACCCGAGTAAGCTGATTGTGTGATAGATCAAGGATCTCAAGATCTCTAGCTCGTAGCGACACTTCCTTAAGACCAGATTCTTTTATTTTTAGCGTCTTAAGACTACCTAAGATTCTAATGGGAAGACTATTGGGCTGTATAGTGTAGCGAGAACCTTCTTGTAGGATAACCTCAGCTCCCTCAAAGTAAATATTCTTTCCAGTGGCTTCAACAGTGATCTTTTGGCTATCTGATGAGTAGGCGTTGATTTCTACACAATCCTCCTCGTCTCCTTCGTAAGGCTGAGGGTTGAAGTAGTTGTAGTCAAAGACTTTCCATCCTTTTGTGACAGCTTGCTGTACGAGCTTTTTGGTAATAGAATTGACCTCCTCAAGTCTCTTCTTGTCAAGAGCATAAAACTCTTTATCGCGATCTGTCAAAGGCGTTTCGTTCAAAGAAGCAACAAGCTCTTCCATGCCTTCGGACTTGATCCTATTGCAGTAGACGATCAGACGATATAATACAGGACAGTCTTGGAGGTTTAGACTAGTGAGCTGGCAATTGCTGGCGACTAGCTCTCTTAAAGAGCGACAGCCAGATAGGTCAATCTGAGTTAAGGGGTTCCCTCCTACAATGACTGATGTTAAGTTTACTTGTCCACTAAGGTCTAAAGATTGAAGTTTATTCTCGTCACATGCGATACTCTTAAGCCTATTACCCTTGCGTAGAGATATCTCACGAAGTCTGTTTTTTGCTACAAAGAGTTCTTCGAGCGCCTCACATCCCTGCAAGTCTAACGTTTCCAGTAGATTCTCTTGGCATGTGATTCTCCTTAGATGCTTCGCTTGAAGGAAGGATAGAGACTTAATTTTGCTGTTTATGCGACAGTTGAACTCCTCTATTCGCCCCTTGAAGGTGATTGTAGAAGCATCAATTACGTATTGACCTGGCTCCCCAGATTCATAGTCTCCAGTAGCGCCTTCTATTTGGATTGGTTCTTTATCTGTCGACAGGATAACTAGCTCAATTTTCTCTCCTATGGGAAGCTCGGTCTCTAGGGTGATGGTAGCAATGTCATCTTCAGGGTCAGATCCCTCGTACTTTATGTAGTTCCCTCCATTTGTGTCCCAGATCTCCCATCCTTTTGCTGTTGCAAATGCGACATCTTCTTTGGTGATGGTGTTGCTCTCAGAGGCTAGCTTTGTGTCGATGCCATACAGGCTTGCAGAGTAAGTACTAGTCCTATCGGGCAGCAACTCTAAAAACTCTCTCATGGCATTTCCTTTGAGTGCATTCCCATAGACCATCAGCATGCTCAGCTTTGTGGAGGCTCCAGTTATCACTAGAGATGACAGCTTGTTGTTGTAGATATAGAGACTTTTCAGCTCAGGGCAACTCTCTAGCTTGAAGGACTCAAGAGAGTTGTCGTTTAGTGAGAGCATGCTCAGTTTAGAAGGTGTAGCTAAGCTCACACTCTTGAGTTGACATTTGCCCGCATTTAGCGACGTGAGTGTAGTACAATGAGAGGCGTCAAGACTTACGATAGGGTTGTTGTTGCAGTCTAGTCGCTTCACATCACCCGTGATAGTTATCGTCTGACTGGTCACCTTGTAGTTAGTCCTATCGCTCCCCGCATAAGAGGTGCTTTCAGCTCCAGTGACTTCATAGGCGTTGTTGTCTGCGACTATCTTTAGCTCGATGCTACTGCCGATAGAAGCTGTGGTGTGTAGAGTTATCTTATTCTGACTTTGGGCCTCTACACTCATAAGAGTGAGTAGCCAACAGAGCAGAAAGATAGGGTAAACATAGTTTCGCATAAAAAATGTTGTGTTGAAAGTGATTCTCTTTTAGTTGAGGCACTAACTAAAGGTCTCTTTCGCAAATGTATTCATTTTATTTTGAAGACACAAGCTTCGCCTTTTCTGCTAGATCCCCGCACATTCCTGTGTCAAGTGTAGCATGGTTGCGGGCGGATCAGATAGATCTCCTAGGGCAGGAGCTCACCTTCCCAACCTATTGATCCGATGCAGCCCCCCCCAGTCGTACACAAGGGATCCCTTCGCTAATCTGTGACAGAAGGGTAAAGAAAAAAGGTGACAGCCGAACTACTTCGACGATCACCTTGAGTCGGGATGAGAAGACTCGAACTTCCGACCTCCACGTCCCGAACGTGGCGCGCTACCAACTGTGCTACATCCCGAGAGAGACTACCGCCCCATAGGCGACTAACCCCTACTTGTGACTGCAAAGGTACTAAATAATGCGACACCACGTACTACTGAGTAACTCCTATTTTGAGCGCACATTCCAGTGTCAAGTGCAACACACTTACAAATGTAGGAAAAAAACTTC